>ERZ779874.13-NODE-13-length-195517-cov-13.167726_pt1 | contig 195517 bp, 191 predicted proteins | sample MGYA00511031_ERZ779874 | MGnify/ENA primary metagenome ERZ779874 (study PRJEB29588, sample SAMEA2156850) | human gut metagenome | biome: human gut; feature: human-associated habitat; material: faeces | place: Denmark | collected 2008/2010 ...
TATACAGATTGATAAATTGAGATTTGCAGAGCAGCTGCAAGTGATACACCGCAGGGCGAACAAAGCTCGCCTCTATGGTGTATCACACTTGTAACTGCTCGCAAAATCCCAATTACCCGAACAGATAAAGGGTGTCTTGCAATAACATAAAAACCGACCTATGAACCATAGGCCGGTTTAACTGTATAAAGCTGTACAAGGGTACTGCAAGCGGGCAAAAAAGCGACTTTCTGCACCGAATCTGCAACCTCTTTTCGGACTGTCATAGTCGGATGCAGAAGGCGGTTTCTTTGCCCCGAAGCTGTACAAGGGTACTGCAAACGAGCAAAAAGCGACTTTCTGCGCCGAATATGCAACCTCTTTTCGGACTGTCGTAGTCGGATGCAGAAGGCGGTTTCTTTGCCCCGAAGCTGTACAAAGGTACTGCGAGCGGGCAAAAAAGCGACTTTCTGCGCCGAATATGGCAGTCCTTATTTGGGAAGATTTGAGAACATCTTTACATTGTCAAATGTGTATGTATACTTGCCGTCCTCAATGCCGTGGATTATTTCGCAGACCTTGTCGTTATAGGGGGTGGGCACGCCGTACTTTCTGCCGTAGGCGCAGACAACGCCGTTTATCGCGTCGACCTCGCACTTCTTGCCCTTTTCAAGATCCTGGAGCATACTCGCCTTTAAGAGCCTGTGCTTCTTGATGCAAATCGGGATGAGCGCAAAGGATATCTTTTTCTTTATGCCGTTGCCCTTGTAGTCGAGAAGCTTCACTATATCCTTGCCCTGAACAGGCTCTATTTTTATTCCCGCAGCCGCGGCGACATCGATGCACTCCTTTATGAGATTCTGGCAGCAGACACGCGAGGTCTTGTTCTCCGCAGCGTCGCCGAAGGTGCCGCCGATAACGGCAGACATACCGCTGAACGCGGCGTTGATGAGCAGCTTCGACCAGCGCACGCCCATGAAATTATCTTCGACCTCAACGGGACACATCTTCTCAAGCAGCGCCTTCACCTGCATGAGCTTTTCGTCCTTTTGACCGTTCATTCTGCCGAGACCGAAGCTCATGCTGTCGGGCTCGCTCGTGAGCTCCGACACACCCTTGCCGTGGAGCGTTGCACCCCATGCGACGGTGCAGCCCATAGTCCTGTCCTCCCCGACGACCTCGGAGACGGAGAGCTCGGGCAGTCCGTTTTGAAGCGTGCAGACGATGCAGTCGTCGGTCATATTCTTCTGAAGCTTCTTTAAAACATTGACATTGTCGAGCTGCTTTGTCAGCAGGATTATCAGCTCGTATTTTTCGGTCATCTCGTCGGGAGTCAGCGCGTGGACGGGCACGGTCATATTGACGGTGCCGATTATCTTTGCGCCGTCTCTGTTGAGCGCCTCGACATGCTCGCGGTTGCGCGTGATAAGATCGACATCCACGCCCGCCTTTGCGAGATATGCGCCGAGCACGGTGCCGAGCGACCCTGCGCCGTAAATTGCGGTTTTCATAGAAATCCCCTCTTTGATAAAATTTTATCGATATGATTATATCACGCAGAGCGGCGATTTACAAGAAAACTTTTCGTCCCCTGCGGAGTGTATCCGCGAGGATTATTTTGATTTATCCCAATAGGGGTAATCGGTAAACACGAACTTTCCCTCCGCATTTTTCCCTGTCGGCAGCTTGACATAGATGATATCGTCAACCGAGCGTTTTCTTACGGCCATAACAACCGTGAAATTCCCGTTGCCGTCATCCTCGACGTGATGCATCCAGCTGTTATAGGAGACTTCGCCGTCGTTTTTCTTATATGCTACATATATGTTGTCGTTATGCTCTATCAAATCCCTGTCGGCGACAGCTTGGCTCAGTATTTTATCTGTAAACTCCTCGGAAAAGACCTCTAAAAAATTTTTGCGGACCTCTTCCATGGTGGTCACATACCGGTATTGGGGGAACATTGGAATATACTTTCTGAATCTTATTGTCACGGGCTTCTCCCCGGCGGAATACTCGCCCGCAAAATTCAGAGTCAGCCAGAGGCTTCGCGCCTTATCCGCCAAATCCCGCGCGTCGGTCTCATGCAGAATAGACCCGTCCTCGGGATAAAGCTCATACCCGTTTATGCCGTGCAGACTTTCTATTATTGCTTGCTTGTCGCTCTCATAGGTCTCCCAAAGCGCAAGCGCGGCATCGGAAACTTTTTCCGAGTATGCGTTTATCCGATAATGGTCGCGCGCCGTAACAAACAGGGTGTTTTCGTCCGAAACAAGCCGCCCCACTTCCACTCTGCCCTTGTAGGAGTCCGAGGAATAGCCGTTACCGGTATCGATTATAAAGAACGTGAGCTCATCGCCGTCCGTTTTATCGACGGAAAACGCCACCATGCCCTCCGAAAAACCGGCGCTGACTACGCCTACCCAACTTTTGGGCAGCGAAATCGCATAGCTCCCTTCGGAAAACTCGGTGCTTCTTATTTTATTCGAGGTTATCAGCCTGTTAATCCCGGCTCTTAATGTTTGGTAATTTTTCGGGAAGTTGTTGCTCCCGCTCGCCTCAATCTCCGTTCCGTCCGCCAAGACAGCAGAAAAGCTCATCGAGCTTCCGTCGAGAACGTCGGGGGGATTTGCGCCTCGAAAGCCCGCCCATTCATCTATTCTGCAATTTCCGAACAGGGCGCACACCTCGCGGTAGAGATTCTCGTCCCCGTCAACCGAGCGGATGACGTCGCGGGATTCGACAAAGCAGGACAGCTCGTTATCCCAGTCGTTCGAGCTCATATAATACTCAAGATGTACTCCGTCCTCTGTTTTGCATCCCTCATACACGGCGTTCTGTGCCGAGCAGTTGTTCTCCGTCAGCTTAAAGCTTTTAAATTCCATAGGATCGCCTCCGTAGTCATTGTTCTGTTTCGATGAGCACGCGGGAAAAATCAGCAAGAGAATGCACACGAGTGCAAAAGAAATAAACCGCCTTTTCATTTTCCTGTTACCTTTCCTTGATATGCCGCACTGCGCCAAAAGAGCAAGGGCTTCGGTTCTCTTATGTCCGTTATATTTTCTGTTCCGAACAAGTCACTCCTTTATAAGCTCATTTCTCAATATTAATTATATCACAACGCATTGATTTTTCAAGAAATAACCGAAAACTCGGGAGTTTGCCTCCCAAAAAGGCTGCCGGGCGCAAAAATCCCTTCAAAAATGCAGAAAAACTCCCGAACAGCAATGCTGCCCGGGAGCTGATATTCGTCTTGTAAGCGGTAAAAATTCAGCGCTTCGAGAACTGAGGTGCACGGCGAGCGCCCTTGAGACCGTACTTCTTTCTTTCGGTCATTCTCGGGTCTCTGGTCAGGAAGCCTGCCTTCTTGAGTGCGGGGCGAAGCTCTGCATCATACTGAAGGAGTGCTCTGGAAATACCGTGGCGGATAGCACCTGCCTGGCCGGTCACGCCGCCGCCGTTGACGCGGCAGATGACATCGAGCTTTTCGCCGGTGCCTGTAAGAGCGAGAGGCTGGCGGACAATGAGCTTAAGAGTCTCAAGGCCGAAATAATTGTCAATCTCTCTGTCGTTGATGATGATCTTGCCGGTGCCGGCATAAAGACGGACTCTGGCGACTGATTTCTTTCTGCGGCCTGTACCGTAGAAATAAGGAACTGAATCGTACATTATTTAATTGCCTCCCTTCATTAAAGAGCCCACTCTTCGGGCTTCTGTGCTTCGTGCTTGTGCTCTGCGCCTCTGTAAACGCGGAGTCTGGTCAGAGCGGTGCGGCCCAGAGTATTGTCGGGCAGCATACCCTTGACTGCAAGCTCGACAGCGAACTCGGGCTTTGTCTTCATGAGGGTGCTGTACTTGACCTCTTTCATGTTGCCGATATAGCCGGTGTGATGATAATACATCTTCTGGTTGAGCTTGTTGCCGGTGAGGACAGCCTTCTCGGCGTTGATGATGATCACATGGTCGCCGCAGTCGGCGTGAGGAGCGAATGTGGGCTTATGCTTGCCGCGAAGAAGGACGGCAGCCTGAACTGCCACCTTGCCGAGAGGCTTACCGGCAGCATCGATGACATACCACTTACGGGTTATGTCGCCCGCTTTGGGCATATAAGTTGACATACTTGTTACCTCCGATATTCTTAATGCTACGATATATTACCACATGAGCCTATGCTTGTCAAGCACTTTTTCTTAAAATTTTAATTTACGTTTTGCGTGCTCTGTTTTTCTCGCTTTTTCTCGCGTTTTCATATCATTTGCTCACTTATGATTTACGAAAAAATTTTGCCGATAGCGCGATAAAATTAGCCGTTCTGCACTTTCCCATTAATTCAAATATATTGACCGAAAATCAATACAAACAAGTCAAGAATAAATCAGACGCTCTCCGACGAATTAAAGCCAGAGAACGTCTTTATGTTGCGTGACATTAAAATTTTTTCTTTTTATAGCCCAGAATAACTGCCACGATTGTAATTGCCGCTATTGCACATATAAGTCCAATTACCAATACAAATACACTCTTCCCAGTAATAATATGCTGACCTGTTTCATCATTACCATTACTTTTATTCTTCTTAACATCAACGGTATCATCTGATTCTAATATATCAGACGACAAATCAGAAAATTTCAAAGCTGGGCGAGTTCCATAACAAACATCACTAACGCCGCCACCGTATGTTCCATCATTCAACTTGCCGTCATGCTTAACAGTGTATACATCATCTGTTCCATAACCGGCAGAGCGTAATAATTGACCTGAACATCCATCTGTCGAACTCACAAACAGTCCTTGACACTTCGCATAATCAGTTCCTTCTGCGCGCCGATTTTTATTTGTTTTGGTATCCGCCGTAAATCCATATGCAATACTTTGCATCTCACTCCATGATAATAAAAAAACTTTGTCGCAAGTATTCTCTCCTGATTTTTCTCTATAGGTATCTATATAATCTCTATTATCAAGTTCGGTTGTGACCATCTTGCTTTTTTGAGATGCCGAAAAAGCAGTATTATAAAAATCATCATTTAGCCACCTTCTTATACTGCTTGTGGCATAATCGTTAGCATAGTTCGTATGATTTATATCGTTATAACATTCGCCAGCACCAGCATTATAAACCGTATTGCTATACGCCTGACAGTCTATAATATATCTACAAAGAACAAGTCCCTCTTCCGGGTCAAGTACCATCCATTCAATCGGTTCATATTTAAAGTAATAAATTCTATTTGTAACATATCCATTGTCCGACTGGTTGATAGAATTAAGATTAGAAGCATTGTTACATGTTCCTACTCTATATTGAGAAAAAGTAACAGCTCTATATTTTTCATTATTATAGGTGATATCTGCATATTTCATCCAATCACCCTGCACCATAGAACCATAACCATCACCACTATAATAGTCATAGCTCATCCAGTCTTTTGATATTTCGTCAAGTGCCAAGACAGTAGTGCTATCTACTACTCTGCTCTGCGGATAAGAGCCAAATTCAACAACATCTCCAACCGCATATGTTTTCTTCGTTGCTTCCGCTTTCGGTGCAAAAACTCTCGCATTTAAGAATACAGTTCCAAGCGCAATAACAAGTATGAGAACTGTAATCGCTACTACTTTAAAGATATTTCTGATTTTCATGTTTTACCTCCATTATATCTATATAAATTTAGCCTTTTACAACATAATATCATATCCAATTTTCAAATCAACAGCCCTTGGTATGAAATGCATTTAAAAGGGTATAAAAAGCATTAAAATGTCTAAATCGCAAAAATAATTCTCAAATTGACTTTATCGGCGGCATAGTATATAATAAATGTATTATAAAGCTACGGAGGCTCATATGAAAAAGGAAGAGATAAAGCGCATGAACGAGCTCTACCACCTGTCGCAGGAGAGAGCGCTCGGCGAAGATGAGTTCGCCGAATGGGAGGAGCTCAAAAAGCGGTATGTCGCCGATTTCAAGGCGAATCTCACCGCGCAGCTCGACAATACATATATAGTAGACGAAAAGGGCAACAAGCGCAAGCTCGAAAAGAAATCCGACGTCAAGTAATTGCGCGGATACAAAAGTGAAAGAGTGATATTATGTTTTGCAGAAAATGCGGAAAACAGCTCGACGACGGATTCAAGGTATGCCCGTACTGCGGCGAGCCGGTGAGCCTCGCGGAGAGCGACGCCATGCGCGCGGCTCAGGAGCAGCCGGCAGAAAAAGCCCAATCCTTATATAATAATACCCCCCTGCCCTCTCCCGCCCCCGAGCAGGCGGACGTAAGCGACGGCGCGTCGGACTCAAACGAAAACATAGGCGGCTGGAAGGCTCTCGGCTTCTTTCTCGGCTTCTTCGGCCCCGCGCTGTGGTTTTTGCCGCTCGTCAGCCTCGTGCTCTATTTTATATGGAAGGGCGACAAGCCCAAGGTCGCCAATGGCATGGGTCAGTTCACGCTGATAGGTCTCGCGGTCGGCGCGGGTCTTGCGCTGATTATTGTTATTATCATAGGTGTGCTGTTTGCAATAACCGCATCGATGACCGTGTTCGAAATGATACGCAGCTTCTTCAACGGCTCGCTCAACGGAATAAACGACCTCATAAATAACATTCCGTTCATCGGCTGAGAACATAAAAATATTGAAACCGCCCGTGTTTTTCTGTCAGAAATCCGGGCGGTGTTTTTTGCGCGTTTTTGAATATATTCATTAATATTCACTCAATATTCAGTAGTTTTTCACTTGTTTTTACTCACAAGTCGTAAAGCTTTTCTCCTTGCTGATGTGGATAACTATGTGGATAATGTGGATAACTTTTACGGTTTGATGAGAGTTTAGAATATATGCGTAAAGTCAAAAGCTTTACAGTACGTTTTTGATGCCTGATTAGAAATATTCCGTGTGAAATGCATATACAGTTTTTAACAAAAGAACCCGCCTGCAGGAAAACTTGCAGGCGGGTTTTATGCATAAAATTTTACTCAAAAATTTTGTCTATTTTGCTACTTTCAGACGTTGGAGAGCGCCGCGTCGAGATCGGCGATTATGTCATCCGCATTCTCCGTTCCGACGGAGAGCCTGACGAGATTTTCGTACACTCCGCAGTCGTCAAGCTCCTGCGCGGTGAGCTGGCGGTGAGTAGTGCTCGCAGGGTGCAGGCAGCAGGTGCGGCTGTCCGCAACGTGGGTGACTATCGCAGCCAACTTGAGGGAGTCCATAAACCTGACTGCGTCCTCTCTGCCGCCCTTTATCCGCAGAGAAATAACTCCGCAAGTGCCGTTCGGCATATATTTTTGAGCGAGGTCATAATACTCGTCTCCCTCGAGTCCGGGGTAGCGGACGGACTCTATCTTCGGATGAGCCGCCAAAAACTTTGCAACCGTCAGAGCGTTCGAGCAGTGGCGCGGCATACGCAGATGCAGCGTCTCGAGTCCTATATTGAGCAGGAACGCGTTCATCGGGGACTGAATCGAGCCGAGGTCGCGCATGAGCTGGGTAGTGCACTTAGTTATGTACGCCGCCTTGCCGAACTGCTCGGTGTATATGACCCCGTGATATGACTCATCGGGAGTAGTCAGCCCCGGGAACTTGTCGTTCTGCGTCCAGTCGAAGCTGCCGCTGTCAACTATAACTCCGCCTACGCTTGTCGCGTGGCCGTCCATATATTTTGTGGTCGAATGGGTAACTATATCCGCGCCGAACTCAAACGGGCGGCAGTTTATGGGGGTCGGGAAGGTGTTGTCAACTATCAGCGGCACGCCGTGTGCGTGAGCAGCGCGCGCATATTTTTCAATGTCGAGCACGACGAGAGAGGGGTTCGATATAGTCTCGGCAAAAACAGCCTTTGTGTTCTCTTTAAACGCCGCGTTGAGCTCCTCTTCCGTAGCGTCGGGGCGGACAAAGGTGAAATCTATGCCGAGTTTTTTCATCGTGACATTGAAAAGATTGAACGTTCCTCCGTAAATCGCGGACGCCGCGACAACATGATCGCCCGCGGAGCAGATATTGAAAACGGAGAAAAAGGACGCCGCCTGACCGGACGAGGTGAGCATGGCGCCGACGCCGCCCTCAAGGTCGGCAATCTTTGCAGCGACGCAGTCGTTTGTGGGGTTCTGGAGGCGGGTGTAGAAATAGCCCGATTCCTGAAGGTCAAAGAGCCTGCCCATCTGCTCGCTCGACTCATATTTGTAGGTAGTGCTCTGTACTATCGGCACAACACGCGGCTCGCCGTTTTTCGGCGTATAGCCGGACTGCACACACTTTGTTTCTATGCTAAAGCCCATTTTTGTTTCCTCCTTCTGTCAGTCTTTAAGAAAATGACCCATAAGCTCGAAGCCTTCTTCAATGAAATTGCCCGTCTCGGAGGCGGTTTTTTCATTTATACTCGAAACACCGCTGTCAAGTTCTTTGCCTTTACAGTAAATCAGATACGGCACGGGGTCTGAGGCGTGGGTGCGGGTCGCTATCGGGGTCGGGTGATCGGGCAGAACCATGACCTTATAATCGTCCTGAGTGTTGAGATAGTCAAGGATTATAGGCATTACACGGCTGTCAATAAGCTCAATCGCCTTGACCTTATTCTCGGGCTCGTTTCTGTGTCCGCACTCGTCGGGAGCCTCAATATGAATATAGACAAGGTCTTGACCTTTACGCCATTCATCGACCGCAGCGTTCGCTTTGCCCTCAAAATTCGTGTCGATATAGCCTGTTGCGCCCTCGACCTCGGGGGTGTTCATGCCTGCGCAGATGCCTATGCCCTTGAGCAAATCGACGGCGGACACGATGCTGCCCTTTACTCCGTATTTCTCTTCAAAAGACGGCAGAGCCGGGCGGCTGCCCTCGCCCCAAAGCCATATCGAGTTTGCGGGGAGCTTGCCCTCGGCAATCCTTTTTTTGTTCACGGGGTGATCCTTCAGAATATCGTAGCTCTCGCGCATCATGGCTATGAGCTTTTCGGCGTTGGGCGAAGTTGAAAGATATTCGCCTATGACCCTGCCGGAGATGTCGTGCGGAGGGGTCATCTTGCCCAGCTGCGTCGTGCCGTTATGCACTATCAGACAGTGGCGGTATGACACGCCGCTGTAAAAATCAAACTCGCTGCTGCCGAAATGCTGCTGCACGGTCTCGATTATCTGCGCGGCCTCCTCCGTGGAAATATCGCCGCCGGAGTAGTCGAGCATGGTCTTTGCGCCGTAATCCGCCTCGTCGCTCAGGGTAACAAGGTTGCAGCGCAGGGCAACGTCCGCATCGCTCATGTTGACTCCGATGCTCACCGCCTCAAGGGGCGAACGACCGGTATAGCACTTCTTCGGGTCGAATCCGAGCACGCTCATATTTGCAACATCGCTGCCGGGCTTCAAGCCCTCGGCAACGGTTCTCACAAGTCCGACCTCGCCCTTTGACGCGAGTGTATCGATATTGGGCTTCTTCGCAACTTCCATCGGCGTCTTGCCGCCGAGAGCCTCGACGGGATAATCCGCCATGCCGTCGCAGAGCACTACAGCATATTTCATATATGTTCATCCTTTCAGAGAGTTTATGCAAAAGCGATGCATATAGGGCGCGGAAGTACGGTTAGCATATGCGTACTCGCCCGCCTTTGCTTTTCATTATATCATAAAGCATCAGCGCATTAAAGCGGAATTTGCGAAATAATATGCACCCGCGCAGCACAAAAAAGAGTGCAAAATGACGAAAAATTATTTGCCAAAATGCGCGTGCGGCATATAGTTTTAAAGAGCATGGTGATATAATCAACTTAGAAATAAAATTTATGGGAGGCATTAAAATGACAAAAAAATTTTTCGCGGTTTTGCTCGTCTGTATGCTCGTTCTTATGAGCTTTTCGGCGTGCGGCACCAAAGCACCCGAAAACGACACAACCGCCCCGGAAAACACATCGGAAGCTGAAATCGAAGACGTACAAACGAGCGCCGATGAGTCTGAGTCAAGCTCCGAAACAGCTTTGGAGTCAACAGAGCCGAAGTCCGAGCAGGACACACAGAAACCGGCAGAGAGCAAGCCTGCCGCAGCCAAGCCGACGTCGAAACCGGCGACAACGAAGAAGCCCGCCCAATCCGGCTCGGCAACCAAAGGCAAGCTTGAAATAAGTGCAAGCAGCGTCAAAAGCATTGCGGGCGCAAAAGTGCTCAGGGCATGGAGGCTCAATGCAAACGGAGTCAATATCGAAATACACCGCATAGCTTACGGTCCGCAGATAACACAAGCGTTTAAAAAGGCTAACGCGGACGGCGCTATAGATTATGACAAAACGGTAACTTACCAGCCGATTATAACTGTTGCGATAATCACCTGCTCTCCGGATCACATCGGCGTAGCGTCAAGTCAAAAGCTGCTCGGCACCACAGTAGGTAAGGTCGAGGACATGGGCAGAAAGAGCGGCTCACTCATTGCAATAAACGGTGAGGCCGGCTCAACATATAAAAGAGGTGCTCCCACGATACGCAACGGCTCCGTCGAATTCGCCGACGGACAAGGCCAGAAGCGACTGCTGATATACAAAAACGGCACATGGAAGATCACGACGCTCACTAATGAAAACTGCAGAACATATATCTCACAGGGAGTTTACAATTCCCTGCGCTATCAGCACCAGGTCATTACAAACGGCGCAGCCACCAACGAGCACGATACTTATTATCACAACCGTACTGTTTTCGCTCAGATATCCGAGAATAAATATATCATGTCTATGGGCGAATTCATGCCGCTTGACAATATGATGAAAGTTCTCATTGCATACGGAGCGAGAAACGCATTTCTTTTAAACGGCGGCAACTGCTCATCCATGTATGTCAAGGGCATAGGCAACACTACCGGCACAAGGGCAACGCAGCTCAAAAATCTAAACAAACCGTGCGTTATCGAGAGCGAGTTTTTCGCGGCGAACGGTATGCTCGGTCTCAACTCGGCCGGGAAGCAGAAGCTCGGCGGGCCTTGCAACGAGCTTGATATAGTATATGTAAAATAATCTTTTAGGAGGTGAGACGGTGAAAAAGGCTTTCAGGGCGGCTGTTGTCGCGGCCGCAATACTGTTTGCGCTGACCTTTATCGGGAGCGCAAAGCTGAAAGACGAGTCGGCTCACCTGCTGTTTTCCTCGTCCGCCGATATAGGAGGCGGCGCGGCGCGGGGAAATCAGGCTCAAAAAAGGCGACCGCATCGCCTTGGGCTCATATCTCGGCGAGCCGATAATCTGGAGAGTCATCGACACCGGAGACACCGCACTGCTCATGAGCGAGAAGGTGCTGTGCTTTAAAGCGTTCGACCCGTCGGAGGACGGCATAGGCAGCTCGGATTATTTCACCTCTACCCTGCGCGCATGGCTCAACTCAAGGGACGGATTTTTAAGCACGGATAATTTTTCGGCAGCCGAGCTCGCGCTTATTTCGGCGGACAAAAACGGCGATACCGTATTTCTGCCGTCGAAGGATATGCTCAAAAATATAAGCGCTGCCGACCGCCGAAAGAGCCCCACGGAGCAGTGCGTCAAAAATGACGCTTCGCGCTATTTCATCCTGCGCAGATACTGCTGGTACTGGACGAGCTCTCCCGTTTCGACAAATCAGAGCAGCGTCACCGCCGTCACCACGACGGGCGGATTCTACAAGACGCTTGCGGCGGATGAGCTGTGCGGCGTGTGCCCGGCGATATATCTTCGCGCCGACACGCTCACGCTCTGCGGAAGCGGCGCCGCCGAAAATCCGTATGCATTGGCGGGAGGTGAGCAGAGATAAGAGAAAAGCTTAAAAAATTTTGCGAATCCCCCCGCTCGATAATCGCGGGATACTCCGCCGCAGTGCTGTTTTTCTGCACTGTGTTCACGCGGCTCATACTAAAGACCGACGACGGACATTTTCTCGGCATACTCCACCGCAGCGGCTTCACCGTCCCCGCCTGGCTTCATGAGCGATACACGACCGTTTCGGGGCGAATAGTCGGCGAATGGCTGATGATAAATTTCCTGCGCCTGCCGCTGATTTTCTGGAAGCTGTTTATAGCGGCACTCATCATATATATAATGTGGTTCATCTGCCGCATCTCCGACTTTTTCGGAGAAAAAACGGATGCAAGACGGCGATATATCTTCGCCTGCGCCGTGCCTTTGGCAGTATTTCTGCCATGCCTCAACCCGTCTGTATTCTGGTTTGCGGGGTCGTTTACTTTTCTCGTCCCGTTTGCAGCCCTGCTTATCGCGGTAACTCCGCTGACTTTCGAGGTATTGGGCGAGCGAGTGCATCCCGCCGCCTATGCCGCCGCGGCAGTCGCCGCCGTTGTCGCGGCATCGCAGGAGCAGGCCTGTGCCGCAGTGCTCGCGCTGCAGGTGATTCTGCTGATTTCCTCCGCGGTTCAAAAGAAGCTGAAAATTCTTCAATTCATCCCGCTTCTGACGGGCATGGCTTCCGGCGCGGTGCTGATTCTCTCGCCCGGTCTGCGCGGGCGCGGCGAGATGGAGGCAGCTTCGGGCTTTGAAAAATTTGCGGAGATGAGCGTATTTCAAAAGCTGCTCTGCGGATTTTCAAACTACTTCGCCTTTTCGTTTTTCTTCTCGCTGATAACCGCTTCCGTCTTTCTTGTTCTTCTCTGCGCCTCGGTCCGCGAAGCATTCAACGGCTCACGAAAAGCAAAGAAGCTCTCGGCCGCTTTCGCCGCATTTGCTCTTGTGCTTTGTGTCGGAGTCAACGCCGCATATACCGCAGTCCGCCGCGCAACGCCAGACAAGGGCTTTGAAAAAATGTTCAAAAGCGGCAGCCTGCGCCCGCTCGAATCAGCGGTTATTGCGCTTTGCTTTGTTTTTCTCGGCTGTATTTTTGCGCTCATTGCGGCGCTCGTAAAGAAAAACAGAAGGCTCGGGCTCACTGTCGGCGTGCTGTTCTGCGCCGCCGTCTGCTGCGCCGCCGTGCTCGGATTTTCTTCCTCCGTCTATGCCTCCGGGCAGCGTGTTTTCTACTTCACCGAGATGTTCACGCTCATAGCCTGCGCCGTCATGTACTCTTCCCTCTCGGAGGGCAAGGCGAAAAAATTTTCCGGTTACGCTGTACCGACGGCCGCATTTATCTTCTATATTATCAATTGCTTCACCTATACTTTTCTTGAGATACCCATAATGGGTTAAAGGCTTTTGTAAAGCGATTAACTTTACAAAAAATCAGTTCGGCTTTTTGATACAAAAATTAAAGCTCCCCCGCAAATCCGTTGATATATCTGCATATCACCGAACGCAAGGGAGCTTTTGTTATTTGATTTTATTAATATGTAAAGCTATATAGCTTGTCATCAATGTCCGTGCGGAACAACATCGAGTTTATCGTGCTCCTCGCCGAGGTCGGCGCGCAGGAGCGCAAAGAACACTATCAAAAGCAATATATCCGCGCACCATATGGTCTTGCCGCCGAGATAACCGCAGATAAATGTGGACGCCACCGCGCCCGCTATAAACGAGCCTATCATCAAAAGATGGGCGAACATCTTGCCCCGCGCCTCTTTATTTCCGCTTCGAAGCCACTTGACAAGATTCGAGCCGACCTGACGGACATGGTTGGTACAGAAGGTCGTTGCCATGGGTATCTTTTTTGCCTGGCGGAAGGTGTTGAACTGCATTGAGGCGATAAAGTTTACCGCCACCTGGCAGATCTGCGGGGGTGCGCTGTCCGGCACGAAGCCGAGCGCGAATATCCACACCATCTCAAACGCCACGAATGCCGTGTCCCAACGGACTATCTTGCGGCGATTAATATGCTTTGGGAGAAATTCCGAAATAATTGTGCCGAGCAGGTAAGCCGAGGCGGGCAGGAGATAATAGAGCGCCTTGCGCCAATTGCCCTGACCGAGCTGAACCGCCATGAGCACGAAGTTTGCCGTCTGCGCGTTGCAGAACACTCCGCCCTTTTGAACATAGGTGTATGCGCCCAAAAATCCGCCGACCGCTATCATAACGGCAAATATCCAGAGCTTTTCGCATTCGAGAAGCTCTTTGTCTTTTTCGAGAGCTTTTTCTTTCATCGTTCACCACACCGTTTCTTTTGTACAACGCATAAGTTTAGCACTGTTGGGCGCTCATGTCAAGAAAACGAAATGCATTCAAAAATCTTGAAAAGCGGCGGTTTTCGTGATATTATTTAAGGTATTGTATACATTAATATATCTCAAGAGGAGAATAGCATGACAAAGCTTTTTAGGTATTTGAAAAAATACAGAAAAGAAAGCATTCTTGCGCCGTTTTTCAAGCTCATCGAAGTGGCGTTTGAGCTGACCGTTCCGCTGATAGTCTCGAATATAATCGACGTCGGCATAGAAAACGGCGACAAGGGCTATATAGTCAAGCGCTGCCTGCTGCTCGGTCTGCTCGGCATTTTAGGACTTTGCAGCACACTTGTGGCGCAGTATTTCTCGGCGAAGGCATCCGTCGGATTCGCTACCGACATACGCCACGCGCTGTTCAGTCACATCGGTAAGCTCTCATACTCCCAGCTCGACTCCATCGGCGCGCCGACTCTCATAACCCGCCTGACGGGCGACATAAATCAGGTTCAGACGGGAACAAATCTCACTCTGCGCCTCGTGCTGCGCTCGCCGTTTGTCGTTTTCGGCGCGGTGATAATGGCGTTTACGGTTGACGCGAAGTCCTCGCTTGTGTTCGTCGCTGCGGTGCCCGCTCTCGCTGCGGTCGTGTTCGCGATTATGCTCGTGTGCATACCGATGTACCGCAAGGTTCAGCAGAAATTAGACGGGCTTTTGAGCAAGACCCGCGAAAACCTGCTCGGCACCCGCGTTGTCAGGGCGTTTTGCAAAGAGGATGAGGAAATTGAGGACTTTGACGCAAAAAACAAGGCTCTGACCGAGATGCAGACGGCGGTCGGCAGGATATCGGCGTTCATGAATCCCGCCACCTTCGTGCTCATCAATCTTGCGATAATCGCGCTGATATATATCGGCGCACTGCGCGTCGATTCGGGCGCAATATCGCGCGGCGCGGTCGTTGCGCTCTATAACTATATGTCGCAGATACTCGTTGAGCTGATAAAGCTCGCGAATTTAATCATCAGTGTCACAAAGGCGATCGCCTGCGGCAACCGCATACAGTCGGTGCTCGACATAGAGCCCGCCACCGTCCCCGGAACAGTTACCGAGGGCGACAAAAAATGCGAATACTCCGTTGAGTTTGACGGGGCGTGTCTCTCCTACAACGGGAGCGAGGAGTCCCTGCACAATATTGACCTCAAAATCCCGCGCGGCAGCACGGTAGGCGTTATCGGCTCCACGGGCTCCGGCAAGAGCTCGCTCGTCAACCTCATTCCGCGCTTCTACGATGTAACGGGCGGCTGCGTGCTCGTTGACGGAGTTGACGTGCGCGACTACGACACAAAGGCTCTGCGCTCTAAAATAGGCGTTGTCTCGCAGAAAAAAGCGCTGTTTTCCGGCAGCGTCAGGGATAATATCCGCTTCGGAAAGCAGGACGCTACTGACGAAGAGATATGGCAGGCGCTCGAAACTGCTCAGGCCAAGCAGATGATAGAAGAAAAGAGCGGGCAGCTCGATTTTGTCCTCGAGCAGGAGGGCAAAAACCTCTCGGGCGGTCAGCGGCAGAGAATGACGATAGCCCGAGCCTTAGTCAGAAAGCCCGAGGTGCTCATTCTTGATGACGCGGCGAGTGCGCTCGACTATGCCACCGGCGCGGCGCTAAACAAGGCTCTGCGAAACACCGACTTTGCACCGACCGTCATAACCGTCTCCCAGCGTGTTGCGGCCATACGTAATGCGGACACGATAGTCGTGCTCGACGAGGGCGAGATAGTAGGCATAGGCACGAACGACGAGCTGCTGCGCTCGTGCGAGGTATACAGGGAAATCTTCGATTCCCAGCTTGAAAAGGAGGATGCGTGACCGTGAAGAACAAAACCGTTTTCAAGCGCGTTATCGCGGTCATAGGCCGCTCCAAGCTGCTGCTGTTTCTCTCGCTCATCCTCTCCGTCGCAAGCGTTATTCTCTCGCTCTATATCCCCGTCCTCGCCGGACGCGCGATAGACGGAATAAAGCTCAGCGGAGACGTTGATTTTGATTTAATAAAGACCTGCCTTTTCGGTATTCTCATCTGCGCTGCCGTAGGCGGTGTGCTCCAATGGGTGATGAATATAATCAACAACCGCATAGCCTACAACACCGTGCGCGACATCCGCTCGAAGGCATTTTCTCATATGCAGACCCTGCCCGTGGCATTCGTCGACTCCCACCCCTACGGCGACATCGTCAGCCGCATAACGGCGGACGCGGAGCAGTTCGCCGACGGACTCATATTGGGCTTCTCGCAGCTTTTCACCGGCATTGTCACGATAGCGGTGACGCTCGTGTTCATGCTCACCATATCCCCGGCAATAACCCTCGCGGTCGTCGTGCTGACCCCGATATCTCTGTTCACGGCGCGTTTCATCGCAAGGCGCACCTATTCGATGTTCAAAAAGCAGTCCGAGACGCGCGGCGAACAGACCGCGCTCATCAACGAGATGATACAGAATCAAAAGACCGTTCAGGCGTTTTCATATGAGGACAGGGCGGTTGAAAGATTTGACAAGAGCAACGAAAAGCTGCGCAAATATTCGCTCAAATCCATATTCTTCTCGTCGCTTACCAATCCGACAACCCGCTTTATCAACAATCTGATATACGCTGTAGTCGGGCTCATGGGCGGAATATTCGCCATCGGCGGCATGGTAACAGTCGGCGGCTTTGTCAGCTTTCTCGCCTACTCGAACCAATACACAAAGCCGTTCAACGAAATCTCCGGCGTTGTTACCGAGCTTCAAAATGCGCTTGCCTGCGCGGCAAGAATATTCGAGCTTATAGACGAGGAGTCGGAGAAATCGGACGAGGACTGCTCGACACTCGATGATCCCGAGGGGAGCGTCGAATTTGACGGCGTCCGCTTCTCCTACGACAAGAACAGGAAGCTCATCGACGGCTTCGATTTCTTCGCCCCGTCCGGCAAGACGATAGCCGTTGTCGGCCCGACCGGCTGCGGAAAAACCACGCTTATAAATCTTCTGCTCCGCTTCTATGATGTAGACGGCGGCAGCATAAAGGTTGACGGCAAGAACATAAACGGAATAACGCGCCACAGCCTCAGATATCATTTCGGCATGGTGCTCCAGGATACTTGGATAAAGAACGGCACCGTCCGCGAAAACATCGCGTTCGGCAAGCCCGACGCCACGGATGAGGAGATAATTACCGCCGCAAAGGCCGCACGCGCACACAGCTTTATAAAGCGTCTCAAAGACGGCTACGACACGGTCATAGGCGACGATGACGGCCTCTCCGAGGGCGAACGCCAGCTGCTCTGCATAGCCCGCGTCATGCTCATGAAGCCGCCCATGCTCATTCTCGACGAGGCCACATCTTCGATAGACACCAGAACCGAATTAAAGGTTCAGGACGCATTCAACACGCTCATGCAGGGGCGCACCTCGTTTGTTGTGGCGCACAGGCTCTCGACCATACGCCACGCCGACTGCATACTTGTCATGAAGGACGGCAAGGTGGCCGAGCAGGGCACGCACGAGGAGCTGCTCGCGAAAAACGGATTTTATACAAAGCTCTATAACAGCCAGTTTGCGCAGTGAGCGAACCGGTCAAATCGGCATCCGATAAACAGGGTGCCGATTTTCGTTTCCTTGACGACACTTGGAAACACGATGAATCTCATCATATATTAAAAATCCTCACCCGTTTTCTTAATCGCAGCAGCACATTTAATTGACTCACGGAGCAAAATATATTAATATATATTAAAGGGAAAGGATACCCGCTCCGCTATGCGGACGAAAAGGAGATACTATGCTTAACATCAAAAATCTGACTAAAACTTACGGCGAGAAAAAGGCTGTTGACGACCTCACTCTACACATCGCGCCCGGCGAGATATACGGCTTCATCGGGCACAACGGCGCGGGTAAGACCACAACGCTGAAATCCGTCGTGGGCATTCTGCAATTCGACGAGGGCGAGATAACGATAGACGGAATTTCTATCAAGGACGACCCGCTCGCCTGCAAGAAAATCATCGCCTATATACCCGACAATCCCGACCTCTACGAATATATGACGGGGATAAAATACCTGAACTTTATCGCGGATATTTTCGGCGTCGGCGCCGATGAGCGGCGCGAACGCATACATAAATATGCTGATATGTTCGGGCTGACCGACGACCTCGCGCAGCCCGTCTCCGCATATTCCCACGGCATGAAGCAGAAGCTTGCGATAATCTCCGCGTGGATACACGAGCCCAAGCTCATAATCATGGACGAGCCGTTCGTCGGTCTCGACCCCGCCGCCTCGCACCTGTTAAAGGGCATGATGCGCGAGGTGTGCAAATCGGGCGGCGCAATATTCTTCTCGACCCACGTTCTCGAGGTTGCCGAAAAGCTCTGCGACAAGGTTGCGATAATAAAGAACGGCAAGCTCATCCGCTCGGGCACCATGGAGGAGGTCAAGGGCGACTCCAGCCTTGAGAATGTGTTCCTCGAACTGGAGGGAGAAGAATGCTGAAAACGCTTCTTAAAAAACAGCTCCTTGAGCTGAACCGCAGCTTCTTTGTCAGCAGCAAGACCGGCAAGAGCAAGTCCTCTCGCTCCGCCGCATTCACTATAGTGCTGTTCGTTTTTCTGATGGTCTTTGCTATCGGCGGAATATTCTTCTATATGTCATATATGATGCGTCCGTTGATAACCTTCGGCATGAGCTGGCTCTATTTCTCGATAATGGGTGCCACCGCCGCGCTTTTCGGCGCTTTCGGCAGCGTGTTCAACACATATTCGAGTCTCTACGACGCGAGGGACAACGATCTGCTGCTCTCCATGCCTATCCCCGTGCGGGATATTATGGCGGCGCGTCTGATAGGCGTATACCTCATGGGGCTTATGTATTCGGGCGTCGTCATTGCGCCCGCCGTCTGCGTATATTTTATTACAGCTCGTCCCGGCATATCCGCCGTATGCACGGTTATAATGGCGATAGCCATCACCGCCGTTGTCCTCGTGCTGTCGTGCATACTCGGCTGGATCGTTGCAAAAATCGCGGTCAAGCTCAAAAACAAGAGCATAATAACCGTTATAGTTTCAGTAGCGTTCCTCGGCGGCTACTACTATATCTACTTCAAGGCCAACGAGATAATCAGCGGAATCGTCGCAAACAGAGATGCTATTGCCGCAAAGGTGCGTGCCTCCGCTTACCCGCTCTATATTTTCGGCAAGGCGCTCGCGGGCGAGGTGCTTCCGACCGTCATAATCTCGCTGCTTGTTATCGCCCTGCTCGCCGTGACATGGCTCATAATGTCGCGCACATTTCTGAAGCTCGTCATAAGCAGCGGAAAGACGGAAAAGACCGTCTACAAAGAAAAGGCGGTCAAGCGGCAAGGGGCTGACCGTGCGCTGCTGCGCCGCGAGATAAGCCGTTTTCTTTCGAGCCCCTCATATATGCTCAACTGCGCGCTCGGATCGCTGTTTTTGATAGCCGTCGGCATTTTTTCGCTGATAAGGGGCGCGTGGCTCGTTGATATTCTGACCCAATCGAATGAGAGTTTAGTAGAATATGCTCCCGCGCTTTCGTGCCTGGGCGTGTGCGTGCTGTCCTCAATGAATATAATCACCGCGCCCTCGATATCCCTTGAGGGCAAGAGCCTTTGGATAGCCCGCTCGCTCCCCGTCAGCTCGTGGCAGATACTCAAGGCGAAGCTCGGACTTCATTTGCTCTTTACCTGCGTCCCCGCGCTTATATGCAGTATCTGCTTCTGTATTGCCCTGGGCATCGATGCTGTCGCCTCTGCGGCGGTTATAATCATCCCGCAGATATACACCCTCCTGTGCGCCGTTTCGGGGCTCAGAGTGAATCTCAGAATGCCTAACCTCAACTGGAGCAATGAGAGCGTGGCGGTCAAGCAAAGCCTCGGCGTCCTGCTCGCGATGTTCATCGGCTGGGCGTACGCTATCGTGCTTGTCGCTCTGTATATGCTTTCCGTGCAGCTTCTGCCATCCGCTTTAGCGCCGATAATTCCTACTGTCTTTCTTGCGGTCACAGCCGCGATATCCGTCGCAAAGCTCAAGCGCAAGGGTGTAAAAAGATTCGAGGCGCTTTAAGTAAAATCAGATATGAAAACAACCGCGGTTTATATTAATCGCGGTTGCTGTTTTTTGTATTTTACGGATTGCGTGCGGTCGTAAGTCGGCAAAAAACGTTCGTGATTCGAATAAGCCTTCATATAAAAATCAAACGGCAGACAAGCGTTGACCTGTCTGCCGTTATTCATTTAAGCTTATTTCTCAAGATTGGCCTTGAGGGTGTTGAGCTCATCGCTCAAAGCCTTGGGAAGTCTGTCGCCGAACTTCGAGTAGAACTCCTCGATGCCCTTTGCCTCGTCATCCCAGAGGGAGTTATCAACGCTCAGTATCTCCTTGAGCTGAGCCTCGCTGACCTCGTCCTCGATGCCCGCAAGGTTGATGTCCTCAGCCTTGGGAACGAAGCCGATAGCGGTCTCATCTGCGTCAACCATGCCCTCGCAGCGCTTGATTATCCACTCAAGCACGCGCATATTGTCGCCGAAGCCGGGCCACAGGAAGTTGCCGTCGTCGTCCTTGCGGAACCAGTTGACGTTGAAGATCTTCGGAGCCTTATCCTCGTCGAGGCCTGCGCCGATGTCGATCCAGTGCTGCCAATAATCGGCCATGTTGTAGCCGCAGAACGGAAGCATTGCCATGGGGTCGCGGCGAACAACGCCGACTGCGCCGGCTGCCGCAGCGGTAGTCTCGGAGGCCATTATCGAGCCGACGAACACGCCGTGATTCCAGCTTCTCGACTGATAAACCAGCGGAGCAAGCTTAGCTCTTCTGCCGCCGAAGACGATAGCGGAAATCGGAACGCCTGCCGGATTCTCAAACTCGGAGCTGATGCACGGGCAGTTGACTGCGGGAGCGGTGAAGCGGCTGTTCGGATGAGCGCCCTTCTCCTCGCTGGTCTTGCCGTTCCAGGGTCTGCCCTGCCAGTCAACGGCATTCTCGGGCGGATTCTTGTCGAGACCCTCCCACCAAACGGTGTTGTTATCAAGATTATGAGCAACGTTTGTGAAGATGGTATTTTTTCTTGTCGCGGCAAGCGCGTTGGGATTGGACTTTTCGTTGGTGCCGGGAGCAACTCCGAAGAAGCCGTTCTCGGGGTTAATGGCATAAAGTCTGCCGTCCGGACCCTTTCTGATCCAGGAGATATCGTCGCCGACGCACCAGATCTTGTAGCCCTTGTTTCTGTATCCCTCGGGCGGGATAAGCATGGCAAGGTTGGTCTTGCCGCAGGCGGACGGGAATGCCGCGCAGATATACTTGACTTCGCCCTTCGGATTCTCAAGGCCGAGGATAAGCATATGCTCAGCCTGCCAGCCCTCTTTCCAGCCCTGATAAGAGGCTATGCGCAGAGCAAAGCACTTCTTGCCGAGCAGGACGTTTCCGCCGTAAGCGGAGTTGACGGAGATAATGGTGTTATCCTGCGGGAACTGGCAGATATAACGCTTCTCGGGGTCGATATCGCAGCTGCAGTGCAGACCGCGAACCCAGTCATTGCTGTCTCCGAGGGCATCTATAACTTTCTTGCCGATTCTCGTCATGATAGCCATGTTGAGAACGACATAGATGGAATCCGTAAGCTCAATGCCTATCTTCGAGAAAGGCGAGCCGACAGGACCCATAGAATAGGGAATAACATACATTGTTCTGCCCTTATAGCTGTCCTTAGCTATATCATAGAGCATCTTATAGGCCTCGGCGGGATCCATCCAGTTGTTGGTCGGACCTGCCTGGTCTGCGCTCTCCGCGCAGATAAATGTGCGGTTTTCAACACGTGCGACATCGTTGGGCTTGGTTCTGTGGAGCAGGCATCCGGGGAGAAGATCCTCATTGAGCTTAATCATCTCGCCGGTCTTGCAGGCCTCTGCGCGCAGAGCGTCAAGCTGCTCCTCGCTGCCGTCGATCCACATGACTTTGTCGGGAGATACGAGAGCTATTTTCTCTTCGATCCAGTCGATTACTGTCTTGTTCTGCGTCAAATGTTTCATAAAATTTGACTCCTTTCGTCTAATCTATTAAGAAAGGTACCATCTTTACCCAGTGTGTATTATACCCTAAAACAGTCGGCTTTTCAATGTCTAAACTGTTAACATTCAGCTCTTTTTTGATAAATTTTTATCAATTTCATCAATAGGCATGGACGCTCGGGCATTGAGGGTCAAGGGAGCAACATTTCCGGCCTTAAATTCGTAGTAGCCCTGGGCGCCCACCATGGCCGCATTGTCGCCGCAAAGGGAAATTTCGGGCATGAAAAGCGACCACGAATGAGCCTTGCATACCTCTTGCATTTCTGCTCTCAAGCGCGAGTTTGCGGACACGCCGCCCGCCAATACTATCTTGTCAAAGCCGAGGTTCAGCGCCGCTTTTTCGGTGTTTTCGCGCAGACATCTGACGACCGCCTCGATATACGACGCGCCGAGGTCAGGCACGCTTATCTCCTCACCCTTTTGCTTGGCGTTATGGATTATATTGACAGCCGCCGTCTTGAGCCCGGAGAAACTGAAATCGTATTCGCTCCCGTCAACGTGCGGACGCGGAAGCTTATAACTCTTCGGATCGCCGTTTTTCGACACCCTGTCGAGGTTCACGCCGCCGGGATAATCGAGTCCCATGGCGCGCGCAGCCTTGTCCATGGCCTCGCCCGCCGCATCGTCACGCGTTCTGCCTATGACGTTAAAATCCGTATAGTCGCGCACCTCGATTATATGGCTGTGACCGCCCGAAACAACGAGCGCCAGAAACGGCGGCTCAAGGTCGGGGTGAGTTATATAGTTCGCCGCGATATGCGAGCGCAGATGGTGCACGGGCACGAGCGGCTTGTTCGCGGAGAACGCGAGTCCCTTTGCAAAATTCACGCCGACGAGCAGAGCGCCTATCAGCCCGGGAGCATAGGTCACGGCTATTGCGTCAACGTCTCCGATCTTCATTTCCGCTCTGTCGAGAGCCTCGCCCACAACGCCGGATATCGCCTCCGCATGGCGCCTTGACGCTATCTCCGGCACAACTCCGCCGTAGAGTATATGCTCCTTTACCTGCGACGCTATGACGCTTGAAATAACGTGTCTGCCGTCCTCAACGACCGCCGCGGCGGTCTCGTCGCAGGAGGACTCGATTGCAAGTATCTTCATCTCATCAAAACCTCATCTGTCAAAAAACTTTGTCATTATCTCCGCATCCTCGCGCGGATCGGAGTAAAAATTCTTCCTTGTTCCGACCTGTTCAAAGCCGTGTTTTATATAGAGCGCCTTCGCGGGGGCGTTTGAAGCCCTGACCTCGAGCGTTATAAACGCGCAGCCGCGCTCCCTTGCGCCGCGTTCCGCCTCATCGAGCAGCCTTTCCGCTATTTTGCGACGGCGAAACTCTTCGGACACGGCGACATTCGTTATATATGCCTCGCCCGCTATCTCCTGCACGCCGATGTAGCCGACGGCTCTGCCGTCCGCTGCCGCACAGAGAAAATGAGCCTGACTGTTATCAAGCTCCTCTCTGAGCGACGCCTCGCTCCACGGATGCGAAAAGCATTCGCGCTCAAGCGCCGCGACGCCGCCTATGTATTCCTCCGACATCGGAACCGTTTCAATTTCAAAAATATCCATCAGCTCCCGCTCTTTATCTTCTCGTAGAGTTCGGGCAATGCGCCGTTTATCTTCTTCGCGCACTCGCGGTAGACCTCGATATCGCAGCCGTAGGGGTCATCGACTCCACCGGCGAGCACATATAATTTTTCGTCGGGTATCATGCGGTTTAAAGTTTCAAACTGCTCGTCGGTCATGCAAACTATCAAATCCGCCTTTCGCGCTATACTTCTCGTAAGCATCCGCGAGAGATGTTCCGAGATATCCACGCCGTATTCAAGCGCAACGCTCTGCGCATTGTCGCTTGCGGGGCGGTCGTCAAAGGTGGCAAGCCCCGCACTTGAGCAAACTATACCGCTCTCGCCCTTTTCCTCGAGCAGCTTTTTAAACATCCCCTCCGCCATCGGACTGCGGCAGATGTTGCCCGTACAAACAAAAACCAGATTCATATTTGCCTCCGTTTATCAGCCTTTTGCGTCATACCATGTGCGCCCGGAATGCACATCCGCAACGAGTCCGACGGAGAGCCTGGCCGCGTTCTCCATTTCCTCTTTAAGCAGCGCGCTCACGCGCTCCTTCTCGTTCTCCGGCGCTTCGACTATCAGCTCATCGTGCACCTGCATAATAAGCTTCGCCGCCAGGTTTTCGCGCTCAAGGCGTTCATAGACTCTTATCATGGCTATTTTTATTATATCGGCCGCCGTGCCCTGAATGGGCATATTTCGCGCCACGCGCTCGCCGAAAGCGCGTGTGTTGGCGTTCGACGCCGTAAGCTCGGGCAGATATCTGCGCCGCGCAAACATCGTCTCGGCATAGCCGTCCTTCTTCGCCTTTTCGACTACATCGTGCATATATTTGTCAACGCCCGAATAGTGCCTGAGATAACCCTTTATATATTCGTCCGCCTCGCTGCGGCTGACTCCGATATCTTTGGCGAGCGAGAACGCGCCGATACCGTAGACTATGCCGAAATTGACCGCCTTTGCGCGGCTTCTCATCATCGGGGTGACAAGCTGCGGCGGCATATCGAACACCTCGGATGCGGTGACAGTATGGATATCCGTGTTGTAGTTGAATGCTCTTATCATATTGGCGTCGCCCGAAATATGGGCGAGCACGCGCAGCTCGATCTGCGAATAGTCCGCGTCAACGAGCACGCAGCCGGGGCGCGCAACAAAGAATTTGCGCATCTCGCGCCCGAGCGGCGAACGCACGGGGATATTCTGAAGATTCGGCTCGGCGGATGAAATCCTGCCCGTCCTCGTCTCGGTCTGATTGAGAGTCGAGCGTATGCGTCCGTCCTCTCCTATGACCTTGAGCAGACCGTCGCAATAGGTCGACCTCAGCTTTGAAAGCGTCCTGTATTCAAGGATATCGCGCACCGCGGGATGCTTGTTTTCGAGCGATTCAAGCACCTGCGCGTCGGTCGAATATCCGTTCTTTGTCTTTTTCTTTGCTGGCAGACCGAGCTTGTCAAAAAGCGCCTCGCCGAGCTGCTTGGGTGAATTCAAGTTGAACTCATAGCCGACGAGCGAATAAATCTCGCGCTCTATGTCGGCTATTCTCTCGCCGAGTCTGCTTCCGAATTCGGCTATGCCGTCGCGGTCGACGGCGAAGCCCGTCCGCTCCATTGACGAGAGCACACGGGCAAGCGGAAGCTCGATATCATAAAGCAGCTTCTGCTGACCGTTTTCCTCTATTTTTTTATTCATAGCCGCAAAGAGCCTGCGAAGCGATGCGGCGGCACAGTCGTTCTCATCGCCGCTCTCCGTAGGCACCGCCGCCGAATATTCGCCCGCAAGACGCAGAGCATCATAGGACGAGGCGGAGGGATTGAGAACATAGCCCTCAAGCTCCAAATCGCCGCACATATTCCTGCACAGCGCCGAGCAGCCCTGCGCAAACGAGTAGAGGGATTTTATATTCGCCGTGTATTTCTTTATATTTCTGTCCTCAAGCAGCTTTACAAAAAACGGATAGAAGCCTTCGTTTTCGCAGTCGCACACGAGGACTTTATCCCCGAGGTCGAAGCGGCATTTTTCGCCGTCCCAGAGAAAATAGCTCTCGCCGTCCGATTTAAGGCGCGTCATGAGCTGATCGAAATCATCCTCCGCGCAGACGGGCACGGGTTTCTCCTCGCTCCGAGGCTCGGAGGCTGCGCTCGATATCTCAAGGCCGAGGCGGTCTATGAGCTTAAACATCTCGAGGTCCGCGAGCATTCTTGTGACCTTGAAATTGTCGGGTGCCTTGAGCAAATAGCTCTGCGGGTCGCTGTCTATCGGAATATCGCAGTTTATCGTGCCGAGTTTCTTGCTCAAAAATGCCATATCCCTGTCTTTTTTCAGCTTGTCCCGCACGCCGGGCTTTATGTCTATCGTGTCAATATTGTCGTAGATATATTCAATCGAGCCGAAGCGGGCTATCAAATCGCCCGCCGTCTTTTCGCCTATTCCCGCAACGCCGGGGATATTGTCCGAGCTGTCGCCCATGAGGGCTTTTATATCAATGAGCTTTTCGGGCTCAACGCCGTATTTTTCGCGCACGGCCTCGGGCGTATATCTGTCGGTCACGGGCCTGCCCATCTTCGTCGCGGCAAGAAGAACGTTGACGCTCTCGGACACGAGCTGGAGACTGTCTCTGTCTCCCGTGGCTATCGTGCAGGCGGCGCTGCCGCTGTGGCTCGCGAGAGTGCCGAGGATATCGTCCGCCTCATAGCCGGGCTTCTCCACTATCGGCACACCCATGGCTTCGAGCAGCTCCTTGAGCACAGGCAGCTGCTGCGCGAGCTCGTCGGGCATACCCTTTCTTGTCGCCTTATAGCCGCCGTACATCTCGTGACGAAATGTCGGCTGCTTTACATCGAATGCCACCGCCACCGCCTCGGGTTGGCACTCATCCTTGAGGCGCAGGAAGATATTCATAAAGCCGTAAATGGCGTTGGTGAATCTGCCGTCCTTCGTCGTGAGCACCTTTATGCCGTAAAACGCGCGGTTCAATATGCTGTTTCCGTCGATAACAAGAAAATTCATGTCAGCCTCCGTGCATCAAATCTCAGATATTATATTATACCACATAAGCTGCGGTTTGCATACTTTTTTATGCCCTTTTTCCCTTTATATAGACGCACCGAAGCTCGGTCAAATCGGACGAGAGGACGGTTAAGTCCGCGCGCTTGCCGAGCGCTATGCTGCCCGTCACGGAATCGACGCCTATGGCGCGGGCGGGATTTATTGTGCAGGATTTCACCGCCTGGCGCAGCGGCACGCCGAACGAGAGAATATTCTTAAACTCCGCAAAAATATTTGTGGTGCTCGCGGCTATCGTGCCGTCCGAAAGCAGCGCCTTGCCGCCTCTGACATATACCGTAGTGCCGCCCAGCTCGTATTCGCCGTCGCCGAGTCCCGAGGCACACATGGAATCGCTGACCGCAACGCTCCTGTCCTCGCCGAGTATCTTATAGAGCAGAGCGAGATAGGACGGGTGGATGTGCATTCCGTCGCTTATAAGCTCCGCCGTGGCATTCTCGGCTCTGAGCGCCGCCACTGCCGCGCCGGGCTTGCGGTTATATATCGGATCCATACCGTTTAGAAGATGCGTCGTGTGGGTTATTCCGTTTTTATAGCCGAGCTCCGCCTGTTCAAAAGTTGCGGCGGTATGCGCGGCGGATACGGTGCATATTTTTGCCGCTTCGCGCGCAAACTCAATCGCCCCGGGAAGCTCGGGCGCCAGCGACACGAGCCTTATCTTGCAGATTTTGTCGAGCTTTTTAAGCTCATCTATGTCCGGCTCGCGCAGATATTCGGGATTCTGTGCGCCGCGCTTTGCATAGGAGAGGAACGGCCCCTCCATATTGATGCCGTGAATATAAGCACCGCTCTCTTTGCCGATATACTCGGCCGCTCTCTCAAACGCCCGCTCTATCCTTTCATAGGGCAGGGTCATAGACGCGGGGCAGAAAGAGGTCACGCCGAAGCGTGCGAGCGTTTTCGACATTGTTTCGAGCGTGTCCGGCAGAGCGTCGGAGAAATCCGCCCCACCGCAGCCGTGAATATGTATGTCTATAAATCCGGGCAGAATAACGCAGCCCGAGAGGTCGTGCTCCTCTGCGCCGCTTAAATTTTCACCTATCTCGGCTATCAAACCGTCCTCAACGCGCAGGTCGGCTCGGCGGAGATTAAAATCAAAATCAAATATATCCGCATTTTTCAGTATCATATTATATTCCCTCCGTTGCGGCAAAAGGGGCTGTTTCATATTGAGTCCAATACAAAACAGCCCCTTCGTTATTGATTGTTACTGATTACTCGTTATCGTCAATGAACTTAACGATATCACCGACAGTTCTGATATGATCGAGAACATCGTCGGGAACCTCGAGATTGAACTCTTCCTCGATGGACATCGAGAGATCGACAAGGTCAAGGCTGTCTGCGCCGAGATCGCCGGAAATAGATGCATCCTCGGTAACGAGATGGCTGTCTATCTCGAGCTGCTCGCAAATAATTTTCTGGACTCTTTCAAAAGTTGACATTTTTATTTCTCCTTATACTGTAATTTTAAAATCAACCTTTTGTTTTGAAGATTCGGAAATATCTTCCGTTTCTCTTCTCTATAGTATAGATATTATTAATATTATCGCCGTTTGTCAATACTTTATCTGTAAAAATTTTATTAACTTCGGAATAACCAATTTGTTTTGACTCAAAAGCCGTGAATATCGCCGCGCGTAGGGGCAAAAATAAGCTTGAAAATAATTTTCGGGTGATTGTATGGATATATTTCTCAGCCTTTTGAAGGCGTTCGCGGTCGGCGGTGCCATATGCGCCGTCGGTCAGATAATAATGGATTTGACAAAGCTCACTCCCGGGCGCATACTCGTCTGCTTCGTCGTGGCGGGAGTCGCGCTCGGCGGGCTCGGAATATACGCGCCGATAGCAAAATGGGCGGGCGCGGGAGCCACCGTGCCGCTCACTGGCTTCGGCTTTGCCATGGTCAAGGGAGTCCGGGAGGCGATAGCAGAGAGAGGTGCTCTCGGCATTCTCACGGGACCGCTCAGCGCCTCGAGCGCGGGCATAACGGCGGCCGTTCTCTGCGGTCTTATCGCGTCGTTTGTCTCAAGACCTAAGGAAAAATGAGAAAAATCACCTGCCATACGACAATGCGTGTAGCAGGTGAATTTTTTCTAAAATCAGTTGGCTGCGGGTGCGCAGGTATCGCAGCAGGAGCAGGAGACGTAATTCTCCGGCTCGTCAGCAACAGCCTTCTTCTTGTCTATAATCTTCTTGACTGCAAACGCCACACCGACAATAGCTGCTGCAACAGCGATGATGATAGCGACGATTTTGATTATCTTCTTGGCCTTGTCCATGGTTTCACCTCCTATTCAAATTTTAACAATTATGATTATACGCTAAACATCCGAAAAAGTCAAACCATACCGAAAAAAATTAATAAATAAATAAAATATTACAACGCATTTAAAACGGCGGACAAAAAAATTAACGGTCATGGCAAAAGCCAGAACCGTTAACCGTTTTGTTTTGCAATTTTACGCCTCGTTGAGAAGCTTTGCAAGAGCGGACTTCTTGCGGGCAGCGTTGTTCTTATGAATAAGGCCCTTGGCTGCTGCCTGATCGACCTTCTTTATAGCTGCGTTAACAACTTCCTTCTTATCTGCCGCATTGGTCTCAGCAGCGGCGTGAGCCTTCTTTATGGCAGTCTTAAGGGCTGAATTGCGGGACTTGTTGCGTGCGGTCTTTGTCTTGTTGACGAGAACACGCTTCTTAGCTGACTTGATATTAGGCATTTTTGCACCTCCTTCATCATACAGTTAATTATCTTATCATAGACTTTGGCAAAATGCAAGAGAAAAAGAAAATTTTTTGCCTTTCGCGCTCTGCGAAAGCGAAACGGGGACGAAAAAAATGAACTTCAGAACAGACCTCGCGCTCGAGGTGCGCGAAAATCTCGAGGGCGGCAAAATCGACGGCGTGGAATGCACGGAATTCAAAAGCGCGGGAGCGGAGATAACCCGCCTGAAAATCACGGACAGCCGCGGTGAGACGGCTCTCGGCAAGCCCTGCGGAGAATATATAACGGTTCAGTCGCAGTCCTTTGCGCGCTCCTCACGCATAAGCGACGAGCTGACGGACGCCGTAGCACGGGAGCTCTCCCGACTGCTGCCGAAAGACGGCACGGTGCTCGCGGCGGGGCTCGGCAACACGAATATAACGCCCGACGCGCTCGGCCCTAAATTCATAAGGGGCGTATTTGTGACAAGGCATCTTAAGCGCGAGCTATGCGAACAGTTGGGGCTGGGCAGCCTGCGTCCCGTCGCGGCTATAGCACCCGGCGTGCTCGGACAGACGGGGGTCGAGACGGGCGAGCTTCTCTTGGGCGCCGTGAATGTGATAAAGCCCTGCGCCGTGATAGTCGTCGACGCACTCGCCGCACGCAAGCTCGGCAGGCTCGGCAGCACGGTTCAGATATCCGACAGCGGCATAATCCCGGGCTCGGGAGTCGGCAATTCCCGCGCCGAGATAAGCCGCAGGACGCTCGGCGTGCCTGTCATATCCGTGGGTGTGCCTACGGTTGTTGACGCGCAGACTCTCGCCCGCGACGTATCCGGGCGGCACACGGAAAAAGCCGCAGCCGACACAAAAATGATGGTCACGCCCAAGGAAATCGACCTGCTTATAGAGCGCTGCTCGGGACTGCTCTCCTTGGCCGTCAACCGCGCTTTACAGCCGGAGCTGAGCATAAAAGACCTCGTTGAGCTCACGAACTGACAAATTCGGCGCGAATTGTTACAGAAATGTTACAATTTAATCTTTCTTTGTAACCATTTTGTATTTAACTGTAATCGTTTTGTGGTAGCTTTATCACCTCGCCCGGTATATACTATAGGTACAGTAGGAAAGAGAAACTACGAAACGGTTAAGGAGGAAACAAAAATGGTAATACAGGCATTAGGAATCATTTTGGTATTGGCAGTTGTTATGTCGGTTGCGGCAGTTGGCAGCTCGACCTCCGGCAGAACCGATCCGTAAAGGGGTCATCTGTGCGGCAAAACTAAAATTAATTACTTCTCGATTGTCGCCGCTTGTGCGGGCGGCGGCAAATCAGTTCCCCATCGCCCCCAGAGCTTCCGGTGCTCTGGGGGTTTCCCCTTTTTATTTCGACGCGTCTGCGTTGTTTTGTTTTCAAGGTGTATAAAATCGGTTCGGTGAATCGGGGGTTGCGTGAAATAAACTGCTGTCAGGCAAACAATTTTAATATTGCAAACTGACATAATCATGTAGAGGCGGATATCATCCGCCCGCGATTTTTGCCGTGACTTGCGGTTATTCACTTTGTAGGGTGCGGCGACTCGACGCACCGCTGCCGCCGTAGGCGACACAGGGGGCAAGCCGCAAGCAAGAGCTATTACAAAACACGAGCGAAATGAAAAGATTTTCAGTGACGCTAACGCGTCAAAGGGTCGTCGAGTCGCCGACCCCTACAAAGACATTGAGAAACAAAACAGTCTATGTAAAGGGGTAAATCCGTGCAATAACCCCTCAGTCTCGGCTTCGCCGAGCCAGCTTCCCTGCAGGGGAGCCATACTTGCAACGGCGTTGCAAAACCCCAATTTGCCACATCCCATACGGCGATTTATACAGGAAAAGTCCCGACAGGCATTATACTGTCGGGACTGAATCTGTTTTACAGACACTCTGCCTTATGGCGGCTCTGTCTTTTTTTAATTTTACTCTGCGTCGTCGGCGTTTTCCCAGTTGTGCCAGACGTTCTGAACGTCGTCGTTATCCTCGAACATCTCGAGCATCTTGCTCATGTTCTTGATATCGTCCTCGTTCTCGAGTCTTGTGTAGCTCGAGGGAACATACTCGACCTCTGCGGAGAGGAATGTGTAGCCCTTCTTCTCAAGATCCTCGCATATGGCGGAGAAATCGGCGGGCTCTGTGCGGATATCAAAAACTCCGTCGTCGGTCAGGAAGTCAACGGCTCCTGCCTCGAGAGCATCCTCCATCAGCTTCTCCTCGTCAATATCGCCGTCATTCTCTATAACAATAACGCCCTGCTTCGAGAACATGAAGGAAACGCAGCCGCTCTGACCCATGTTGCCGCCGAACTTGTCGAAATAGTGGCGCATATCGCCGGCAGTCCTGTTGCGGTTATCCGTAAGCGTTTCAACTATAACGGCGATACCCGACGGACCGTAGCCCTCGTACATGATCTCCTCGTAGTTGTCCGCGTTGCCGTCGCCGGCAGCCTTCTTGATAATACGGTCTATGTTGTCGTTGGGAACGTTGTTTGCCTTGGCCTTGGAAATGATATCCTTGAGCTTCGAGTTCGACGCCGGGTCGGGGCCGCCCTCGCGTACCGCAACGGCTATCTCGCGGCCGATCTTCGTGAAGATCTTCGCGCGCTGGTTATCCGTTTTCTCTTTCTTTCTCTTGATGGTACTCCATTTTGAATGTCCTGACATATAAGCCGCGCCTTTGGCGCGTCCCTCCTTTGACTATCTGATAAAGCTTGTTTCTAACGGTTAATTATACAATAAAAGCTCGCAATCTGTCAAGTGCTGCGCCCTTATTTGACTATCGCATCGACTGTTCTCTCGGCGCTTTTGCCGTCGAAAACGTCAAAATTGAACTCCCTGAATTTCTCTTGCCTGTCTTTTCCGAAATCTTCGCTCGCTATCATATCGAGCAGGCCGCCAAAGGTTTTCGCCGTTTTGCCCGGCACATAGTCCTCATAGCTGAAAAAGAACGAGCGCTCGCGCTCATATTCTTCAAGATCGAACGCATAGAAAAGGCAGGGCTTTTTGAGCAGGACAAAGTCCATGCAAATCGAGGAATAGTCGGTTATCAGCAGGTCGCATATCCGGACAAGTTCACCGACATCCGGGTATCCCGTCATATCTATTGCACTCTCGCCCGCGTCCACTTCGCCCGTATGCACCTGCGGATGCAGTCGGATAAGCAGAGCATATTCGTCGGAAAAGCGCTCCGAAAATTTTTGTGCATCGAAATTTTTCATTATCTCGCCGTCGCGCTCAGGGTCGTCGCGGAAGGTAGGGGCATAGAGCGCGAGCTTCTTTCCCCTGCACTGCGGATACTTTGCATCGAAATCCGCCCGGAGCTTTTCCGTGTCGCAGGGGGCGAAAAATCTGTCCGTCCGTGCGCTTCCCAAGGGCAGCACACGCTCCTCCGGCAGGTCGAACGCCTTGGCATAATACGGCACGACATTCTTCGACGAGCAGACCGCGTGGGTATAGCGCTTGCAGCAGCGCTTCTCAAGCTCCTCTATTTCGGGAGGCAGAGCCGAGCAGAGCCCGAAACGCTTGAACACGCCCTCGGCGTGCCAAAGCTGGACAACCTTCGTCTGCGGGCTGAGCTTGATATAGGCGAGGGGCATAAAATTGTCGTTTAAAAAGACATACTGCGCCGTTGCGAGGCGGTATGAGCTGACGAAAAAGAACCTGAACGCGCCCTTGATGAGCTTCGCGGGATTCTTTGAAAGCTCGATATCGCGGCGGGTTATGAGCTTTATGTCATAGCCTCCGCGCCTCTCAAGCTCCGCCTTGACCGCGCCGAGAGAATCGTTGAAATCGGCGTTGTGCGGAGATACCAAAGCCACCCTTCCCCTTTTGACAGGGAAAAGGCGGCATATTCTGAATATCACTGCGTAGATAGTATAAAACAGCTTTTTCATTATTTATCCCAATCGATAACGGTCTTGCCGAAGTTTCTCATATAATCGGCGTTGAATGCCTTATGGATATCCGGGATGCTGCGAACCTTGAACTCGTCGCCGATGAGGTTTTCGAGATAGTGGCCGACCTCCGGATGATCTGCGAAAATCTGCATCGTGCGCAGGAAATCTTTCCTGCCGCTGCGCGAAGAGCCGAAGAGATTGAGACCTTTTTCAAGCACCATTCTCGTGTTGATATCGACGAAGTTCTCGCTGACGCCCATGAGCGAAATGCTGCCCTCGGGCTCAATGAGGTCTATCATCTGATTTATCGCGGGTCTTGAGCCGGGGCCGCCGACGCACTCGAATGCGTGGTCGATCGACACGCCCTCGGGCACCGCGTCAACATGGAAGGTCTCTTTCGCAAAGGTGAAGAAATTGAGCTTGTCCTCAACCGTGCCGAATATATAGAGCTCGGCGTTCGGATAGAGATAGTGCAGCATCAATGCGGTTATAAATCCGACATTTCCGTCGCCCCAGATACCGATTCTGCGGCGGTTCACATTCGCAAACTTTTCAAAGCGCGATATGGACTGCACGCTGACGCTGACAAGCTCCGAGAACGAAGCGACACGCATATCGAAGCCCTCTGGCACCTTGACAAGGCGGTCGTGGGGCATCTGGATATAATCGCGCATGAAGCCGTCATATCCGCTCGAGCAGAAGTGGCTCGAACGCAGATAGTTCTCGGCGATGACCGGGTCGGTCTCGGTGGGTGTATTGGGTATCGGAATGAGCATCTCGCCGACCGAAAATTCACCGCTCGGGTCATATATTACTTCGGCGACACACTCATGGATAAGAGCCATGGGCAGCTTCTTCATGAGCACGGCGCGGTTGCGCAGACCCTGATAGTAGCGCTGATCCGCCTTGCATATCGACATCTTGACAGGGCGGAGAATGACCTCGTTTTTCGAAAGGTCTATCTCTTTATACGCCGTGTCGATAAGCTTGGGCGCTATGAGCTGATATACTTCGTTTATCATTTTTCAACAACCCCCAGAAGTGCGTTTGCAACTTTGAGATCATAGGTGTAGGTTATTTTGATATTGAACACCTCGCCGTCAACAATGCGGACGGGCTTGTTCTTTATAGTGTAGATTTTACAAGCGTCCGTGAGCGTGTTCTTCTCGTCCTGCGTGAGTCTGTCAAGCACGCTCTCGAGCTCCTTGATTTTAAACGACTGCGGAGTCTGACCCTGATAGAGCTCGCTGCGGGTCGGGATGCTGCTGACGTTCATACCGTCCTCGCTGCGGACAATGGTATCCGTTGCGGGAATGACGGTATCGCACGCGCCGTATTTCTCGGCCGCCTCGATATTTTCCGATATTATCCTGTGGGTGACAAACGGACGAACCGCGTCATGGGTAACAATGACGCTGTCGGAGTCAATGTCGAAATTGTCATTGACAAACTTGAGCGCATTTTCGAGAGTTCCGTTTCTTGTCGCGCCGCCCTCGACTATGCTTATCTTCTCGGCTATGTCGGCGCCGAGATATTTTTTTACTATGTCCCTTGTGTGGGCTATCCACGCCTTGGGGCAGAGGACTATTATACGGTCTATCCCGGGGTTGACGACAAACTTCTCTATCGTATGGACTATTATCGGCTTTGAGCCGAGCTGGAGATACTGCTTGGGCATATCTGCGCTGCCCATTCTGCTGCCGATTCCGCCGGCAAAAATTGCTCCTATGACCATCTGAAAAACACCCTTTCTTTATTTTGTTCCCTTGACCATGCGGTCGTAGATATCGCAGACCTCGTCGCTCGTTCCGGAGGCAATCATCTTGCCGTGGTCGAGGATTATGGCCTTGTTGCAGAGTCTGCGCACCTGTTCTGTCGAGTGCGAGACAAAAAGCACCGTTACATTGTTTTCAAACATCGACATGACCCTTTTCTCGCTCTTGGCTCTGAAACGGGCATCGCCGACGGAGAGCACCTCGTCGAGGATAAGCACCTGCGGGTCAACCGCGGTTGCTATCGCAAAGCCGAGACGCGCGCGCATACCGGAGGAATAGTTCTTGACCGGTACATGCATAAAGTCCTTGAGCTCGGCAAACTCGACTATCTCATCGTAGCGCTCCTCGATGTACTTTCTCGAATAGCCCATCGTCGCACCGTAGAGATAGACGTTTTCCTTGCCTGTATAGTTCATGTCAAAGCCCGCGCCGAGCTCGAGCAGAGGGGCGATAACTCCCCTTGTCGTGACCGTGCCCTTTGTGGGCTTGAGAACACCCGCAACGGTCTTTAAAAGGGTACTCTTTCCGGCTCCGTTGAAGCCGAGCACACCGAGTCTCTCGCCTCTTTCGATCCGGAAGTTGACATCGGTCAACGCCCAGAAATCGTCGTATTTGAGCTTGCGCGTAACAAGCTTTATGAAATATTCCTTGAGATTGTCTACCTTTTCCTGATTCTGAATGAATCTGATGCTGACATGATTTACGTCAACCATTACGTCGCCCATAATTACGCCCTCCCATCAGATGTGCAGGATGAAGTCATCCTGCTTCTTGTAGAACACCAGCACGCCTATGAGCAGCATAACTATGCTGAAAACGGCCGAATAGATTATATGATGCGGATTCATCGCCCTGCCGAAAAGCACGCAGTCTCTGAACATCGAGACTATCGAGTAGAGCGGGTTCGCCATGAGTGCATACTGTGCATACTTGTTGGTTATACGCAGGGTCTCCACATCATAGAATATGGGAGTCGCATAGAACAGCAGCATACAGAAAACCTCGTACATATACTCGACATCCTTGAAGAATACCTCCATGGTGCAAAGTATCATTCCCACGCCCACGCAGAGCACAAAGAGAATAATTATCGGCACAAAGGAGAGGAATATATACGGAGTCAGGCGCATGGCGGTGTCGGTGAATATCAGATAATAGCCCATAACAAAAACCAGCACCAGAAGCGAGATGAGGAATGTTATGAAGTTGGAGGTGACATTCGCCATGGGGTATATGTACTTCGGCACATACACCTTCTTTATAACCGACGCACTGTTTCTTATAGAGCGCATGGCGCGCTTGGTCGCCTGCGAATAGAATTCGTAGAGCAGACGGCCGCAGAGCAGGTACACGGGATAATTGAGAACCTTCGACTCATCATGTCCGAAGATATTTCCGAAGATGAACGCGAGCACGATCATCGTCAGAAGCGGCTGAAGGAATGTCCAGAACATACCGAGAACCGAGTTTCTGTACTGCAACTTGATGTTCTTGCGAACTATCTCGGTGAAAAGAAAGCGGTACTTATAAAAGTTCTTGAAGTATTTCTTCACCCGGATCACCTCCACTTTCTCATATAGTAGAACATCGAACGGATATGGACGAACAGGAGCCTTAAATTATGCTTTGACTCCCTCTCCCACTCGTGATAGACAACGACCTCGGGATCGAATACCGCACGGGCATATTTGCGCACGGTGCGGGTTATGTCGCTGTCCTCAAAATAGAGGAAATAGCCCTCGTCGAAGCCGCCGATTTTGCGGAACAGCTCCGTCCTTATCATGAAAAAGCAGCCGGATGCGTTTTCAATGTCAAAGGGCTTTGTATAGTCCTCGTCGAGCATTGCATATTCGCGCAGGAGCTTGCTCGGTTTTTCCTCGTTGCGCAAGCGGCTCGCGAAAAGATACTTTATTTTCGGGTCGCGCTTGCCGAGAATCTGCATACGCCCGTCGGGGAAGCATATTTTCGGGCCGAGCAGCCCGATATCCTCATGCTCCTCGAGATAATCCGCAAGCGCGGATATTGCGTCGTCCCTCACCGTGATATCCGGATTTATGACGACGTGGTACTTTGAATCAAGTCTGTCGATTATCAGATTATGACCCGCTCCGAAGCCGGTGTTTCCGGCGTTGCGGATAAGCTCAAGCTGCGGGTAATTCTGCTCGATAAACTCGGGGGTGCCGTCGGTTGAGGAGTTGTCCACAACGTAGAGCTTAAAATCGGCACGGGTAAACTCGAGCAGAGAGTCAAGGGTCTTTTTGATAGAATGCATATTGTTGTGCGTCACTATGCATCCGGTGACCTTATATCTTCCCAATTTCACACCTCTTTAAATGCTGATGCAGGCTTTCGTTCGGCGTCAGTCTGCGTTTTTAAAGCGCAATATGTCTCCTACCATGTGAATGCGCCAGGATAGCTTCTGAGCGGCGGTGGTTTTGCCGCCCGTTACGTTGCCGCCGTGGCAGCGGTGCTTTATCAGCGGCTCATATATAAACTCAACCTTGCCCTTTAACTCGGCGTTGAGTCCTATCCACCAGTCGTGCATGGCGAGATCCTTCGGGAACGGCATGAACTCAGGCTCGAAATCGCGCCTGAACGCCATGCAGCAGCCCATGTATGAATTCTTCACGAAGTTTTTGACGAATCCCCTTTTCGAGCCGTTGAGGCTGAAGAAGGACTCGTCTGTGACATTCAGTTCCCCGTCTGTCATCACGGCGTCATGCAGAATAACATCCGCGCCGTTTTCAAACGCTTTCATAACGCGCTCAACCTTGTTCGGGAGCCATACGTCGTCCTGATCGCACAGGAAGATAATATCCCCCGAACAGTTGAAAATAGCGTTTTCAAAATTTCTGCATACGCCCTCGCCCGTGCCCTCGACATACCTTACGCGCGCGTCATATGCCGAATAGAACTCGACCGTCTCGCGGGTTCTGCCCGCGGGGTTGTCGTCGCTGACGACTATCTCGCCGTCCTCGCCGAGCTGAGGGAGTATGGATTCTATCTGTTCTCCTATATATTTCTCGCCGTTATACGCGGCAAGAGCAACCGATATCTTCATATATCAATAGAGCTTTGCGCCCGCGGGGATGCGGTCGGAGACCATAAGAAGATTGAGCCTCTCCTCGCCCTCCTCCGAATGTACGGCGGATATCAGCATTCCACACGAATCTATGCCCATCATGGGTCTGGGCGGCAGATTTGTTATGGCGATACAGGTCTTTCCGACAAGCTCCTCGGGCTCGTAGTAGGCATGGATACCGCTTAAAATAACGCGGTCTGTGCCGGAGCCGTCGTCGAGCACGAACTTGAGCAGCTTCTTGCTCTTGGGTACTGCGGTACACTCCTTGACCTTGACTACCCTGAAGTCGGACTTGCTGAACGTCTCGAAATCGACAAAGTCCTTGAAAAGGGGCTCTATCTCGACCTTAGAGAAGTCTACTGTCTCGGGAGCTTCTTCCTCTTTTTCTTCAATCACGACCGTCTTCTTCAAAGCGTCGCCGTCGAGCGACTTCATCGTCGGGAAGAGCAGAACGTCACGGATAGAGTAGCTGTCCGTCAGGAGCATGGCGAAGCGGTCGATGCCGATACCTATGCCGCCTGTCGGGGGCATACCGTATTCGAGAGCCATGAGGAAGTCCTCATCGGTGTGGTTAGCCTCATCGTCGCCGGCGGCAAACAGCTCCTCCTGAGCCTCAAAGCGGCCGCGCTGGTCGATGGGGTCATTGAGCTCGGAGAAGGCGTTGGCCATCTCGCGGCAGGTTATGAACAGCTCGAAGCGCTCGGTATAATTCGGGTCATCGGGCTTTCTCTTTGCAAGCGGGGATATCTCAACCGGGTGCTCAGTAATAAAGGTCGGCTGAACGAGCTTCTCCTCGACATATTCCTCGAAGAAGAGGTTGAGCAGATCGCCCTTCTTATGTCTCTCCTCGAACTCTATGCCGCGCTCCTTTGCGAGCGAACGGGCGGTTTCCAGATCTATTTCCGCAAAGTCGACGCCGGAATATTTCTTGACGGCCTCGACCATCGTCATGCGGGCAAAGGGCTTTGAAAGGTCTATCTCCACGCCGTCATAGGTGACGACCGCGGTGCCGAGCACCTTGAGAGCGACGGTTCTGTAAAGCTCCTCGACAAGATCCATCATGCCGTGGAAGTCGGTATATGCCTGATAAATCTCAAGGAGGGTAAACTCGGGATTGTGGCGCACGTCGAGTCCCTCGTTGCGGAAAACTCTGCCCATCTCGTAGACTCTCTCAAGTCCTCCGACTATGAGGCGCTTGAGGTAGAGCTCGAGGGATATACGCAGGTTCAGATCCTCGTTGAGAGCGTTGTGGTGGGTCACAAACGGACGTGCGGCGGCGCCGCCCGCATTCTGAACAAGAATGGGCGTCTCGACCTCGATGAAGTCCTTGGAATCGAGATAGTTTCTTATCTCGCGGATTATCAGGCTTCTTTTTATAAATGTATCCTTGACGTCGGGGTTGACTATGAGGTCAAGGTAACGGCGGCGATAGCGGGTATCGGTATCGCGCAGACCGTGGAATTTTTCGGGCAGCGGGAGCAGTGACTTCGTCAGCAGGCGAAGTGCGGTTGCGTGGATGGATATCTCGCCCCTGCGGGTTTTGAACACCGTGCCGCGCACCTCGATGATATCGCCGATATCCCATTTCTTGAACTTTGCAAAGGTATCCTCGCCGACATCGTTTATACGCACATAGACCTGAATGCGGCCCGAGCGGTCACGGATATCGATGAAGTTCGCCTTGCCCATATCGCGCCTCGACATCATTCGTCCGCATACAGAGACCTCCTTGCCCTCCATAGCGTCGAAATTGTCGACTATTTCCTGTGCGTGGGCGGACTGATCCGCGGTTGTTATTTTGAACGGATCCTCCCCTGCGGCGCAAAGCTCGTTGAGCTTGTCCAGGCGAATCTGACGCAGGGCGTTTATGTCCTCCTGAGTCTCTTCGCTCTCTGCGGAGGCGGGGTTGGTGTTTATCTCATCCGGCATTTTTTTCACTCCTTGGATTTATGTGAGCTGTGCTTTTTTTACTTTGACTTTGCAATGCTGAGTATCTTGAGCTGGAGAACCTTTCCGGTAGGCAGCTGAACGTCAACGATATCGCCCTTGCGGTTGCCGATGAGCGACTTGCCTATGGGCGACTGGTCGGAGATTATGCCCTGAGCGGGATTCGACTCGCTGGGGCCGAGGATAGTGTACTCGCTCTTCTTGCCGTTCTCGACATTTTCGACCTTGACCTTCGAGCCGGGATGAACCACGCCCGCGTTCAGGTTGTCCTCATCGAGGATGTTGGCGTTGCGGATATCGTTTTCAAGGCGGGCAATCTTTGCCTCGAGCTTCGCCTGCTCGTTCATCGCCTCGTCATACTCGGAGTTTTCGGAAAGGTCGCCGAAGGAACGCGCAACTTTTATACGCTCGGCTATCTCATCTCTGCCGGTGGTTTTGAGCTGCTCGAGCTCCTTCACCTTGGCATCGTAGCTCTCTTTTGTCAATACGATCTGCTTTTCCATTTTAAGGCCATCCTTCTTCCTTAAATTTTAAAAATTGATACGCCAAGCGCCTTTTCAGGCACTTATCCATAATATTGTTATTATATTCATTTTATCGCCTGTTGTCAATAGCCGACGGGGTTTCGGGGGAGCCTTATAAGCTCCGATGCGGCGCTGAGCGAAAGCGTTTTTCCGCCGTGATATATCTCGGAAAAATCAAGCTGCGAAAGGGAGTGGATACGGCTTATCAGGCACAGAGCGCCGGCAAATTCGATGGTGTTTATGCCCGCGGGCATAAGGCGCGCACAGGCGCTCGGGAGAATGAGCTTTCCCGCCGTAAAAATCTCGCCGCCGCAGATAAGTCTTTCGGGAGAAGAATCGAGGTCGATAACGGCTGCCGCCCGTCCGCTCTCGCCGAGCATGACCGCCGCGCCGAACTCATCCATGGCGCTCTCTATCGGGCGGGAATAGCCCTCGGGGCACGAGGTTGAGACGCGGATATCCGAAAAAAGCGGCACGGCAATGCCGAGTCTGCGCGCCGCAGAGGCGTTTTTGTCCTTTATCAGCAGCTCGCCGCGCACGCCGCAGCCGCACGCAGAGCGCAGAAGCGAGCACGCGGTGTTGAAGAAAACGAGCTTTTTGTAATCGGACAAATCGGGCTGCGATATTCCTCCGCCCGGCGCTGTACCCTCGGGCAGAAGCATACTCCCCGCGCACCTGCCCGCCGCAGCGTACACCGCCTCGCGGTTTATTTTTCCGCGCCGCCGCGCAGTTGTTATCTCGCGAAACGGCAGCCCGCCGTATACGCGCACATCACGCACACGCGGAGTTTTAAACAGCCGTCTGCGCCCGAAAAATCCCGCGCCGCTCTCAATAACGAGCACCGAAAACATACTACCACCGCCGAAAAGCCTTTCTTACGGATATTATATGCCGCGGAGCGATGAAAATAGACAAAACAAAAAGCCACAATTCAGTCGTTCGCACTTTGAATCATGGCTCTTATATTCTGTTTGGCACCGAATACGGCTCTGCCGTATTACTCGGCGAAGCCTGACTCAACAAGCTTCACAAGCTCATCGACAGCCTGCTCCTCGTCGGGGCCGCCTGCGATGATGCGTATCTGGGTATTGCCCATGATACCGAGGGAAAGCACACCGAGAAGGCTCTTGGCGTTGACTCTGCGCTCGTCCTTCTCCACCCAAATGGAGGACTTGAACTCGTTAGCCTTCTGGATGAAAAAAGTTGCCGGACGCGCATGGAGTCCTACCTGATTCTGTACCATTACATCTTTAACATACATAATATATAATCTCCCACACACAAAATCAAAAATTTACCCTGCTGTTCATATATTATATCATAAAACTTGTCCCCGTCAACAATTTACTTGCGACTTTCAGCCTTAAAGACAATAATTCGTTGTCTGTCCCAAAGTTAAATTGGGGGGCGGGGGCTTTGTTGTGTATTTTGACCATACAAAGTGCAAGTTTTTAATGCAGGTTGCACATTAAATTAGCGCCTTTGAAATTCATTCACCGTTTTCCAAAGACGAGAGAAACGCTCGGTCTTTTCGGCTCAGCTCCGCTTTTTCGAGCATATCCGGTCTGCGCCTGTAGGTGCGCTCGAGGCTCCGTTCTCTGCGCCACTTTTCGATGTTCGCATGGTGACCCGAGAGCAGAACGGGCGGCACCTCTTTTCCGTGCCACTCGACGGGGCGTGTGTACTGCGGATATTCGAGCAGAGAAGAAAAATGACTCTCAAGCTCAAATGCGTCCTCGTTTGCGAGCACTCCGGGGAGCATTCGCGCCACGGCATCCGCAAGCATAAGCGCCGGCAGCTCGCCGCCGGTGACAACAAAATCGCCTATTGAGATTTCCTCGTCCACTATCTCCTCGATAACGCGCTCGTCTATGCCCTCATAGTGACCGCAAAGCAAAGCGATATTGTCAAGCTTCGACAGCTCCACAACGCGCTTTTGGGTCAGCGTCTTTCCCTGCGGGGTCAGATATATGAGATGCGGGCGCGTGCCCGTGTCGCGGCAAAGGGACTCATAGCAGTCGTATATCGGCTGCACCTGCATTATCATGCCCGTCCCGCCGCCGTAGGGCGAATCGTCCACTCGGTTGTGCTTATCGAGCGTGTAGTCGCGGATATTGCGGCAGTTTATTTCAACACAGCCGCGCTCGCGCGCTCTGCCTATCACGCTCTCTCTGAGCACCTCGCAGCACATCTCCGGAAAGAGGGTAAGAATATCAATCCTCATCTGAAAACAGCCCTTTCAGCGGTGTTAACAGAACGACTCCGTTCTCTATGTCAACGCTCGACACAACATCGGGAATTGCGGGAATAAGCGTCTCGACCCCGTCGCCGTCCGTTATATGCCAGACGTCGTTTGCGCCCGTCTGACTGACGTCGGTAACGGTACCGTAAGCTCGGCCGCTGTTTGCGTCCTCGGCGCGGCAGCCGATAAGCTCGGCTATGAACCAGTCGCCTTTTTTGAGGTGCGCGTCGCTGCGGCGCATATAGAGCACCTTGCCTCTGAGCGAGGCGGCCTTCTCGACAGTATCGCAGCCGTCAAGGCGCAGGAGCGCGATATTCCCGTGAGCACGTGCGCCGACGACGCCCGCGCTTTTTTCACCGTGTGCGTCGTAGTACAGTGTTTTGAACTTTTTAAAGAATTCGGGCGAATCGCACCACGGCTGAACGCGCAGTTCCCCGCGCACGCCGTGAGTGCCGACTATCTGCCCGATTTCAAGATAGTCCTTTATCATCAGTCTATCTCAACTGCGACCTTCTCATCGCAGCGTGTTGCGGCAGCTCGCATAACAGTGCGGATAGCCTTGGCTATTCTGCCCTGCTTGCCGATAACTCTGCCCATGTCGTTCTCGCTGACGTGGAGATGATAGACGATAATGCCCTCATCATCCGGCTCGTCAACGGTGACGGTGACCGCATCGGGCTCTTCAACGAGACCCTGAGCGATGGATATAAGTAAATCCTTCATTGTAATTTTCCTTTCATAGAAAAACAAAACTCCCCGCAGACTGCCGAGAGCCATGTTTTGCGCTGAGCGTTATCAGCCGATGACGCCGCTCTTCTTGAGGATGTCCTTAACGGTGTCGGTGGGCTGAGCGCCGTTAGCAATCCACTGCTTTGCCTTGTCTGCGTCGATCTTCACGTCGGCGGGAGTCTTGAGCGGATCATAGGTTCCGATTTCCTCGATGAATCTGCCGTCGCGGGGATATCTCGAATCAGCAACGACTATTCTGTAGAAGGGATTCTTCTTTGCGCCCATGCGGCGAAGTCTGATTTTAACTGCCATAATGATTGTACCTCCGAAAAATAATACAAAATTAATATATAATGTAAACCCTAAGGCTGACCTATAGGATAACATCCGTTTTTACATTCCGAAACTGCTCGGGTTGAAGCCCATACGGCGCATCTTTTTCTTTGAGCCCTTGCCGTTGAACTGCTTGAAGAGCTTCTGCATCTGCTTGTGCTGATTGAGAAGCCTGTTGACATCCTCGACCTTTTGGCCGCTGCCCGCGGCGATACGCCTCTTGCGGGAGGGGTTGATTATGTCGGGGTTCTCGCGCTCCTTCGGGGTCATCGAGCGGATGAGAGCCTGGAGACGATCGAACTGCTTCTCGTCAACGTCAACATTCTGAAGCTTTTTGCCCATGCCGGGGAGCATGGCGAGCGTGTCCTGAATCGAGCCCATCTTGCGAAGCTGGGTTATCTGATCGAGCAGGTCGTTGAGGTCGAACTTGTTCTTTCGTATCTTCTCCTCGAGCTCCGCCGCCTTCTTCTCGTCAATGGCGGTCTCCGCCTTTTCGATAAGCGAGAGCACGTCACCCATGCCGAGGATTCTCGAAGCCATGCGGTCGGGGTGGAAGGTGTCGAGATCGCCGAGCTTTTCGCCTATACCGACGAACTTTATCGGCTTGCCCGTAACCGCGCGCGCGGAGAGCGCGGCGCCGCCCCTGGTGTCGCCGTCGAGCTTTGTCAAAATGAGTCCGTCAATGCCGAGCGTCTCGTTGAAGGTGGAGGCGACATTGACAGCGTCCTGACCGGTCATCGCGTCGACTACGAGAAGAATCTCGTGGGGACGAACCTCCGACTTTATACGCTTGAGCTCATCCATGAGCTGCTCGTCTATATGCAAGCGGCCTGCGGTATCGATGAGGACATAGTCGTTGCCCTCGTCCTTTGCAAGCGCGACCGCCTGTTTAGCTGTTTCAACGGGGTCCTGCGTCCCCTTTTCAAAGACCGGCACGCCGACCTTTTCGCCGAGCACCTGAAGCTGCTTGATAGCCGCCGGGCGGTAGATGTCGCACGCCACGAGCATCGGCCTGCTGCCGCGGTTCTTGAGCATGAGCGCAAGCTTGGCGCAGTGCGTTGTTTTACCTGCGCCCTGAAGTCCGCAGAGCATTATCACCGTCGGCGGGTGCGGAGCAGTGGCAAGGCGGGTTTTTGTACCGCCCATGAGGTCGATTAATTCCTCGTTGACTATCTTTATGACCATCTGCGCGGGAGTGAGACTCTCCATAACATCCGCGCCTATGGCTCTCTCGGTTACCTTGGCGGTGAAATCCTTGGCGACCTTGTAGCTGACGTCCGCCTCAAGCAGAGCCATACGCACATCGCGCATCGCCGCGCGAACATCCGCCTCGTTGAGGCTGCCCTTGCTTTTAAGACGCTTGAACGCCGCTTCAAGACGTTCCGAAAGACCTTCAAATGCCAATGTTTTCACCTCTTAATTTAATAGTAACAAATTTACCGTTTCGTGCCTATCCACGGTAAGACGGATTTTTTGCAGTCATATCACCGCAATCGAGCCTGTGTTTATCTCGCGGGCGGATGATATCCGCCCCTGCGGCGGTGACCGAATTTACAGGTTCTCACAACGCGGCTCCGGCGGATTTTTCCGCAATCATATCACCGCAGTCATATACGCACAATCAAGGACTGAGAAAAATTTGTCAGAGCAAGGCGCAGGGTTCCGGGCGCGAGGGCGCGTACTTTGTGTACGCAACCGAGCGAACGGGTTCCTGCAACGCAGCTATGGCAAACTTTTTCCGCAGTCCGATCACTCCATCAACGACATGGCGATGGCCTTAATCTTAACGGTATAATCATTCACCTCGCGCGACAGGCTGTGGTTGAGATTGTAGTCCCCTATCTCGCCGGCGCAGTCGATGATTTCGCTGAGTCCGTTGTGTATCTCGTCAAATTTCGAGGCGAGCTTGAGCTTCGATTCCATGTCAAGAAGCTGAGCCTCGGCGCGTTTTATGGCGTCGCGCACGCCCTGGCGGGTTATTCCCTCGTTTTCCGCGATCTCGGAGAGCGACAGGTCGTCGTTATAGTAATAGCCCAGAAAATCGCGCTGTTTTTCTGTCAGCATATCGCCGTAAAGATCGAGCAAAACCGCTATTTCCAGATTTTTTGCCACTTTGTTTTCTCCCCCTTTTCATAAGATCGCGTAAAGGCTAAACCCCTCTGTAAAGCCAAAACGCTTTACAGGGGGTTATTATACTAAAAATATCGTCGGCTGTCAAGCACATTTTTTCGCCGAAAGCGGACTTTTTTCAACATTCCGAATGTGGAAAAGCGGCGGAAAAACCCGAAGTGCGTTTTTCTGTCAACCGGTTGTGCCCGGGGCGGCAAAAGACAACAAAATGTGCCGTTTCTCGCCCGCCGATATGTGGAAAACCGTGTGGAAAACTTTTTTATTATTTTAGCTCAACTATCGTCACTCCGTCCTCGCCCTCGCCGTAGACTCCGAGCCTGAAGCGCTTGACATACGGCGACTTGCGCAGATATTGGTTGACGGCGCTCCTGAGCGCGCCCGTGCCCTTGCCGTGGACGACGGTGAACTCGCCGAGTCCCATGCGCAGCGTGTAATCAATATATCTGTCGAGCTCCATAATGCAGTCGTCGACAGTCAATCCTCGGACATCGAGGCGTGCGGAGGCATCCATGTTCATCTTGCTCTCGACTCCCGTGCGGCGAGCGCCGGAGTTGGGGCTGCGTTTTTTGGGCGCGTTCTCTATCAGACGCAAGTTCTTGAGCTTTACACGCGTCTTTGCGGCGCCCGCAAGAACCTCGACATTTCCGTTTCGATCAACGGGCGAGAGTACGGTTGCTTCCTTGCCGAGGTCCGCTATGAGCACGGCATCGCCCTTTTTAAGCTCGCGCGGGAGGACATAGCCGTCATCCTCGACGCCCATTGCCACCACCGGATCAACCGCCTCGTCTATCGCACCGAGTCCTTTACGCACAGCGGCGCGTGCGCGGCGTGCAAGGTCGGCGGCGTCCTTCGTCTTTTCCTTTTCTTTTTTTAGCCTGTCGAGCTCGTCGAGCAGAGCATAGCTCTCGCGTTTTGCCTGCTGAGTCAGCTTCGCCGCCTGCGCCTTTGCCTTTTCTATCTCCGCCTCGCGCAGGGAATCGACCTCGGCAAGCCGCTTTTCGGCGCGCTCCAGCTCGGCCTTGGCCTTTGCGGTCAGCTCTCTGGCGCGCTCGTGCTCCTCCTCCATGCGTCGGCGGTTTTCCTCGAGCTTGTCAACGACATCCTCGAAACGGACATTCTCGTTGTTGACAAGCTCCTTCGCCCTGTCCACAACGCCCATATCCATGCCCAGCCGCTCGCATATCGCAAGCGCGTTCGAGCGTCCGGGAACGCCGATAAGCAGCCGATAGGTCGGGCTTAAAGTTGCGACATTGAACTCACAGCAGCCGTTTTCGACGCGCGGGGTTTCGAGGGCATAAGCTTTGAGCTCGGCGTAGTGCGTCGTCGCGGCTATCTTCGCACCCTTGAAATGCAGACTCTCGAGCACAGCCATGGCAAGCGCCGCACCCTCAATGGGGTCTGTGCCCGCTCCAAGCTCGTCTATGAGCACGAGGCTGCGGTCGCCCGCCTGAGCCATGATATCTATTATATTGGTCATATGCGCGGAGAAGGTCGAGAGCGACTGTTCTATCGACTGCTCGTCGCCGATATCGGCGAGGACTTCGTCGAATACGGAGAGCCTGCTCCTGTCGCCCGCAGGTATCATAAGCCCGCACATCGCCATGAGCGTAAAGAGGCCGACCGTTTTTATCGACACCGTCTTGCCGCCCGTGTTGGGACCCGTTATAACGAGAGTATCGAAGTCCGTGCCGAGCCTTATATCTACGGGGACAACTTTATTTTTATCTATGAGCGGATGACGAGCGGCGCGAAGCTCTATCTCGCCGTCGGAGTTCAGCAGAGGCACCGTCGCGCCTATCGAATAGGCATACTGCGCCTTCGCAAAAATCACATTGAGCTCAACGGCGCACTCGTAGCTGTTCTTTATCCCCTGCTCAAACTCGCCGACCATTGCGGAGAGGGCCGACAATATGCGCTCTATCTCGTCCTGTTCCTTTGAGCGCAGAACCTTTATCTCGTTATTTGCCTCGACTACCGGCATCGGCTCGATAAAAACGGTTGCGCCCGATGAGGAGGTATCGTGTACAAGTCCCTGCACATCGCCGCGGTGCTCCGCCTTGACGGGCACGACATAGCGGCCGTTGCGCTGGGTTATGATATTCTCCTGCATGAACTTCGAGTAGTGCGCGGAGTGGGTCATCTTATCGAGCTGGTCGCGCACCTTAGACTCCTGCACGCGAATCTTGCGCCTGATTTCAAAGAGCTCGGGCGAGGCGCTGTCCGCTATCTCCTCCTCGGAGATTATAGCGGAGGTTATTTTCGTCTCGAGATATTTGTTCGGCTGGAGCACCGAGAACAGCGGATCAAGCACCGTCTCGACTCCCGCGTTTGTGCTGCGCCACTGAGCGAGAGCGCGCACGGTTCTGAGCACCTCGGCAACATCGAGCAGCTCGCGCAGAGAGAGCGTACTGCCCGCGCCCGCACGCGCCGCGGCGTTGTTTACATTGCGAAGTCCGCCGAAGGACGGGCCGCCGAACCGCGCAAGAAGCATATGTGCGTCGCGGGTTCGGTTCATCTGCGCCTGCACCAAATCGAGATTGCTCTCCGGGCGCAGGCTCATCGCAAGCTCGCGCGCATCGGGGCAGGCGGTGAATTCCGCTAAGCGCGACAGTATTTTATCAAATTCCAAAGCCGTTAAATGGCGATTCATATTTTCGGGCATCTCTATTCCTCTCGTATGTTATGGCTTGTCTTACATTGATATAAACTTATCACATCTGCGCCGCCGTGTAAAGTGCAAAAAGCAAAAAGACCCGACAAAAAGCCGAGTCTTTAAATGCTTCTAAGCTGTTTATCAGTCGCTCGTGTAGGGAAGAAGAGCAACGTGACGTGCACGCTTGATAGCGGTGGTAAGCTCTCTCTGATGAGCGGCGCAGTTGCCGGTGACTCTTCTGGGAAGAATCTTCGCTCTGTCGGAGATATACTTATGGAGCTTGGCGGTGTCCTTGTAATCTATGCACTCAACCTTGTCGACGCAGAAAGCGCAAACCTTCTTGCGGCCCTTGCGGTTGGGTCTTCTGTCGTTTTTCTCATATGCCATGATGTTAACCTCCTCTTTGGCTAAGGTGGAAGCCGAAAGCCGTCCTGCGGCTCGGGCTTATTCATCGGGCGCAAAAGCCCGGTTCAAGTTTTTCTCAGAACGGGAGATCGTCGCTTATCGGGATCTCCTCGAAATCGTCCGCTCCGCCTGTGGCGAAGGACGCTGCGGGCTGGACGCGCGCGGGCTGATCGCCCTGGCGTGCTCCGCCTGTGCCCGTCTCTGCCTTTGAGCCGCAGAAGCTGACTTCGTCGGCGACAATTTCAAACGCGGTGCGCTTGTTGCCGTTCTTATCCTCGTAGTTACGCTGCTGGATTCTGCCGCGAACGGCTATCATGGAGCCCTTCTGAAAATAGCGCGAGACGAACTCCGCAGTCTGTCTCCATGCGACTACGTTGATGAAATCGGTCTGTCTCTCTTCGCCCGCTTTGTAGCTGCGATCGACAGCGACGGAAAAGCTTGTAACGGAGAGACCCGAAGCCGTTGTACGCAGCTCGGGGGCGGCAGTGAGTCTGCCCATAATTATTGCAACATTAAGCATCTCTGTTTCCTCACTTTCTGACAATGAGTGAACGGAGAACACCGTCGGTTATACCGGCGACGCGGTAGAACTCCTCGGGGAACTCGGGGACAGCGCTGAAATTGAACAGAGCGTAGAATCCCTCGGGCTCATCGTTGATAGCGTAAGCGAGCTTGCGCTTGCCCCACTCATCAATGCTGTCCAGAGTGCCGTTCTGCTCAATGAGAGCCTTGAACTTCTCGATGAGAGCGGGTACGCCCTCCTCACCGTTCTTGACGGAGAAAACCATCATTGCTTCATAGCTGTTGTTTGCTGACATTCTTAAAGCACCTCCTTCTGGTCTTTTGGCTGCGGTTCTTCCGCAGCAAGGATTAGCCGCCTTTTTCCTGCGGCAATTAGTTATTTTAACAGTGTTTTGCTCTTTTGTCAACATATTTTTTTACATAAGTAAAGCCCGCTAAGTATTGTCAATCGGCTCTATTAGTGGTATATTTATATAAACAGGAATGAACGCAGGTGATTTTCATGACAAGCCCGGCAACCGAGAAAACCGCGCACAACAGACGCACGGCATACACGAAAACGGCTATCCGCCGCACATTCTTCGAGCTGCTCGAGGAAAAGGACTTCGACAGAATAAGCGTGCGCGAAATTTGTCAGCGCGCGGACATCAACCGAAGCACATTCTACCGCCACTATGACGACATAAACGCTCTGATGAACAGCATCGAGGCCGAGTTCGTCGCAGATATCGACAGGCAAATCGAGCGAATGGATCCCGATATCTTCGACGCGGTTCTGATCGGACTGTTCGATATCGTAAAAGACAACTCCGATCTTTGCTGCTACATGATGAAGTGCGGACCGCGAAAAGGCTTTATCAACTCCCTGTTTGTCAAGAATTACGACAGGACGCATATAAAGTGGAAGAAGTTCTTCCCCGAGATAACAGACAAGCAGTTCCGCTGGATGTATATTATGTTCTTCAACGGCATAACCGGCGTTATCGCGGAGTGGATAAACTCCGGCTTCCGCGAGGATCCCGCGGCGATAGTCGCTTTCACCACAAGTATATATTTTAACGGCTTTAGAAAATATTTCTAATCTGTTTATAATTTTCGGCGGCACAAATCACTTTTTGTGTCGCTTTCTGCACACGTTTCCAAATACTGTTCCTTGTTTTTTAAGCTGATGACACTATATACTTTTATTAATGCGGAAATACCGCAACAATGAAAGGAGTCCTCAGAATGAAACAGTCGCTCACAGTCAGAAAAGCCGAGCACTTCGGCATAAACAGGAAGATAATCGCAAACATGACCGCGCAGAGCTGGCACGACATTCCCCATGTCGTCGTTACAAACGAGCCTGAGGCGTCCGAATTTCTGAAGGTTTTCAAAGAACTCAACGAAGGGCGCGCAAAGCAGGACAAAATCACGCTCAACGCAGTAATATTAAAGGTAATAACCGAGGCGCTCAAGAAGTGCCCCGCCATGAACGCACATATCGACTTCAAGCCGCGCCTTGTCCGAGGCTGCGTGACGGAGTTCGACGAGATAAACATATCCATGCCCATGCTTCTCGACTCGGGCGAGATGATGACGGTCAATCTGCACAATATGCAGGACAAGAGCCTGACGGATATCAGGGACACTCTCGCCGACGTTCAGCGCAGGGCGAAGAACTCTAATATGTCGCAGGTCATGTACGACGTATCCCTGAACGACACTCTTCAGGGGCTGGCAAAGGGAAAGCTCATTCAGACCGTCTCGCGCCTCATCGGCTCAAAGACGGGAAAATACAGAGTCAAGACGCTCTCCGGAAAGCAGAAGAAGGAATATTACGACATTCCCGAGCGCGACAGGCTCACGAAGCACGACATAGAACAGGGCACGATAACCGTGTCGAACCTCGGTTCGCTCTACAAGGACTGGGACGGCATATGCGCTCTGCTTGAGATAATCCCTCCGCAGGTCGCCGCGATAGGCGTAGGCGCTCCGCGCGACACGGCTATTGCAAATCCCGACGGCACGGTAACGGTCGGCAAAAAACTCGTTTTCACCGTCGTTTTCGACCACCGCGCACTCGACATGGGCGACGTAGTCCCCTTCCTGAAGTCTATAGATGAGACTTTCAAGCACCCGGAAGTTATCAATGAGTGGGTATAATCCCCACCCGGCAGAATAAATGGCAATGAATCAGGAAAAGCGATGTGTAAAGTATATTAGCTTTACATATCGCTTTTCTGTTATATCAGTCTAAGCAATACGGCTCTTTTGTGTAAAGGTCAATGATTTCAACGTCTTTTGAGCCGCTGCCGTTTAAGTCGAAATGCTGTTTTGCCGTATTGTAAATTCATACCACTTTACAGCAAAGAATCACAAAACCGACCCGAAAAATTATATCTTCGAGTCGGTTTTCATTATAAAATTCAGGCTATCTCTATCTCAAACGAAACCGTCAGCGACTTCTCTGCGCCGTTGCCGCCGTTCCATTTGAAAGTCGAGGTTCCCGCGCATTTTCCCGCGCCGTAGGGCACTGCGTCGGCGGTGCCGCTCATGCCGGAATTCATCTCGGCGGCGACGAGATACATATCCTGAACATAGCTCTCCCCGCTCTTGACGATAAATCGGCGCGTGGCATCCTCGGTCATTTCTACGGGATAATCTTTGTCGTAGAACGCTTTTCCATCCTGCGTCAGAATTTTTGTGCGTATCTCATAGTGCTGCCGGTTATATATCGGGAGCGTTGAAACTATATCTTTTCCGCTGTTGTTCGTGACGGTCGCCGTGACATGCACCTCGCCGCCCGGCTTGACCTTCGGATTTTCGATATAAACTTTCAGCGTCACTCCGTCGAGAGTTTTTTCAATTGTCTGCAGAGCTGGGCTCATTTTGGCGGTGCTTTCTGCCGAAGTGTTCTCCGAAGCGGTCGTCCCCGCCGTCTCCGGCGTATCCCCGTTTCGGCACGCCGCAAAGCTCGTTATGAGCAGAACCGATATTAATATAATTATTGCTTTTTTCATATAGCTTTCGCCTCCGGGCATTTATTTTTTCCGCCCTGTTTTCCCCCGATTATCGAGTTTAACTAACCATCGGTATCACCGCCTGCTTTTTAATTGAAAGATTTTCCTACAACCAAATAATAACAAATATCACAAGCATCGTCAACATTTTTTGCAAATAAAATTTAACTATAAAAACACCCGAAGCTGTTTTTTCACAGCTCCGGGTGCTCGCACTTAATTATTTAGTTTACCTTCGTTTCGGTTATCTTCACTCCGGGCTCGATAACATCGATGCACTTGACCGGGCACGCCTCGTGGCACTTGCCGCAGCCGACGCACTTGTCGTAATCGACCTTCGCGCAGAAGTTTTCGACCGTGACCGCGCCGTATTCGCAGGCCTTGACGCACTTCATGCAGCCGATGCAGCCCGCCTTGCAGTCTTTTCTGGTCTGCGCGCCCTTGTCATGGTTCTTACACATGACGGCGGCCTTTGTCTCATGCAGGGGCATAAGGTCAATTATGCCCTTGGGGCAGGTGTTGACGCACATCTTGCAGGCATGGCACGCGAGCGGATTTATTCTCGCAACGCCCTCGCAGATATGAATGGCGTCATAGGGGCAGACCTCAACGCAGTCGCCGAAGCCGATACAGCCGTAGACGCAGTCTTTAGGGCCGCCGAAAAGCTGAGTCGCCATTTTGCAGCTCTTGACGCCGACATAGTTGAGCTTCGTGTCTGCATTATGCTTGTTGCCCTGGCAGAGGACGACGGCGGTCATGGGGATGACATCGCCCGCCGCAAGGCCGGTTATCTTCGCAATGGCTTGGCTGACCTCCGCGCCGCCGGGCATACAGCGACCGGTATCGGTGGTCTTGCCCTCAGAGAGCGCGGCCGCATAGCCGGAGCAGCCGGAGAAGCCGCACGCGCCGCAGTTTGCGCCGGGCAGCGCCGCCTGAATCTCCTCGGCCTTTTCGTCGACCGGAACGGCCATGACCTTTGACGCAACGGCGAGGCCGAGACCGGCTATAAGTCCGATGACGGAGACGACGACAACCGCAATTATAATAAGATGCATATTATCCCGTCCTTTCTCAACCGAATATGCCGTCGACAACGCCCGAGAATCCGAGGAAGGAGACCGAGGTAAGCGATGCGGCAATGAGCGTTATAGGCAGACCCTGCAGGAATTTCGGCACGTCGCAGCTCTCGAGGCGCTCTCTGACGCCCGCGAACATGACCATGGCGAGCATAAAGCCGAGTCCGCCGCCGAGCGAGCGCATCATCGACTGACCGAAATTGTAGTTGTTCTCAACGTTTATAAGCACGACGCCGAGCACCGCGCAGTTCGTTGTGATAAGCGGAAGATAGATACCCAGCGCGTTATAGAGGGAGGGTATATACTTCTTGAGAACTATCTCGACAAGCTGAACGAGAGCCGCTATGACGAGAATGAACACTATCGTCTGAAGGTATTCGAGGTCATTGGGCACAAGCAACTTTGCGTTGATGGGATAGGTGACCGCGGTAGCGAGCAGCATAACGAATATAACCGCCGCGCTCATTCCGACTGCGGTATTGAGCTTCTTCGACACGCCGAGGAACGGGCAGATGCCGAGGAACTTTGCGAGAATAAAGTTTTCGGTAAGGATACCGGTGAGCAGAATCGAAAGCATTATTTTCATTTGTCATCGGCCTCCTTTTTGTCCTTCTTATCCTTGTTTTCTACCTCGCCGCGCAGCGAGCAGGACGCCGCCATCGGGCAGGCCTCGCAGCCCTTGAGCTCCGCCTTTGAAAGTCCCTTCTTGTCGGCGAGCTTGTTGGCGCAAGCCATGAGCAGACCGAACACGAAGAAGCCTCCGGGAGGCAGGATGAATATCAGCATGGGGCTGACGGAAGCCGGGATTATCTGGAGTCCGGCGATAGCGCCCGTGCCGAGCAGCTCTCTGACCGCACCCATGAGGAGCAGCGCCGCAGTGAAGCCGACGCCCATGCCCAGACCGTCAACGGCGGAGGCCGCAACGGAGTTCTTGCAGGCGAACGCCTCGGCTCTGCCGAGGATGATGCAGTTGACGACTATCAGCGGCAGGTAAACGCCGAGCTGAGCGTCGATCTGCGGAACGAACGCCTTGACGAGCATCTGGACTATTGTAACAAACGAAGCGATTATAACAATATAAGCGGGAATTCTGACCTTCTGCGGAATCACTTTTTTGAGCGCCGCAATAGCGATGTTCGAGCACACAAGGACTATCGAAGCCGCAACACCCATGCCCAGAGCACTCTCGACCGAGGTCGAAACGGCGAGCGTCGGGCAGGTGCCGAGCACCAGACGGAGAACGGGGTTCTCAACAAGAATGCCCTTGGTAAACTCCTGAAAAAGACTCTTTTTCTTTGCCATTTTTTACTCCGCCCCCTTCAAATTGGAATCGTAGTAGCTTAGCGCCTCATTGACTGCCGCAGTGACGGCCTTTGAGGTTATCGTGGCGCCGGTGAGCGCCTGTATCTCGTTGCCGGAAGCGCTGTTCTTGTTGACGACGATGTCCTTGACCTTTCCCTTGAACTGGTCGAGGAAGCTGTCGTTCTGAGCTTTCATGCCCAGACCTGCCGTCTCGTTGAGCTCAAGCGGCGAAATGCCGGTGACTGCGCCGTCTTTGTCTATGCCGGTCATTATCTTCACATCTCCGCCGTAGCCCTTGGAGACCGTGACGAAAACATAGCCGACTTCGCTGCCGTTTGCATCCTTGCCCACGGCGTAAGTACCGCTGCCGTTTTTCATCTTCTGCGTCTCGCCGAACCCGGTCGCGGCGGGCAGAACCTTCTGCCTTGTTTCAACCTCGGTCTGCTCTGCGAGCTCCGCTATCTTCGGAGCCGTGACATTATTGGTGACGGCGAGAAGCGCTGTGGCAACGAGGCATATCAGAAAGAGCGCTACAGTCGGGATGGCAAATTCCTTGAAATTTTTCATGCCTTCTCAGCCCCCTTTTCCTTCTTTTCCTTGACCGTGCCGAAGGGCTTCGGGGTGGTCAGATTTTCTATATGGGGAACAAGTATATTCATAAGGATTATCGAGAACGAGACTCCCTCGGGAAGCGAGCCGAAGAGTCTGATGAACGAGGTCAGCAGGCCGCAGCCGATACCGAAGATTATCCTGCCCTTGAAGTTGATAGGCGAGGTGGTGTAGTCGGTAGCCATGAAGAACGCGCCGAGCATAAGGCCGCCGCTGAGCAGCTGATAGGCGACGAAACGGAAGTCGCCCTTGCCGGCTATGAGCATTATGACTGCGACGGTGCCGATAAACGAAAGCGGAATGGCGGGAGAAATTATCTTTCTTATCATCATATAGATTCCGCCGATTATAAGAGCCACCGCGCAGGTTTCGCCGAGGCTGCCGCCGCGTATGCCTATGAGCATATCAACGAGGCTCGGCAGCTCGTCGGAGAGCTCGCCGCCCTTTGTCATCATAGTCAAGGGCGTTGCCGCAGTGACCGCCTCCGCGCCCTTGTCGAGCCACGAGAGGGGCTTTATCCACGTTGTCATCGCAGTCGGGAATGAAACCATGAGTATGATTCTTCCGGTTATCGCGGGGTTGACGAAGTTCTGTCCGATGCCGCCGAAGAGCTGCTTTACAACGACTATCGCAACAACAGAGCCGATAGCCGCCTGCCACAGCGGAATGGATACGGGCAGATTGAACGCGAGCAGAAGTCCGGTGACAACCGCGCTCAGGTCGCCGAGAGTGTTGCTGCGCTTCATGATTCTGCGCGACAGATACTCGGAGAGCATACAGGTGCCCACCGTTACGAGGCAGACGAGCAGAACGCGCGGGCCGAAGAGCCAAATTGACGCCGCGAGGGCGGGAATCAGCGCGATAATAACATTAAGCATTATTCCGCTGACTGTCTGAGCCGAGCGCACATGGGGTGACGCGCTGACTGTGAGTTTCTTTTCAGGCATTTTTGCTCTTCTCCTCTCTCAAAAGTTGTTTTGCAAGGCGCATATACTGGACGAGCGGCTTGGCCGCGGGGCAGGAATATGCACATGAGCCGCACTCCATGCAGACATTGACGCCGATTTTCTCGAGTCTTTCAACATCCTTTGCCTTCGTGTAGCGCTCAATGAGCGTGGGCATAAGGCTCAGCGGGCACGCAGCCGCGCATCTGCCGCAGCGGATGCAGTCGCGCTCCTTTTTCACCTTGGACGCATCGTCGGCAAAGGCGAGGATGGCGTTGTTCTGCTTGAGGACGGGTATATCGGTATTGATAACGGCAAGTCCCATCATCGGGCCGCCTGTTATTATCTTTCCGGGCTCGGCCTTGAAGCCGCCGCAGAAGTCGATTATCTCGCCGACGTTCATGCCTATGGGCACACGCACGTTCTTGGGCTCGGCTATCGCGGAGCCGTCAACGGTCAGCGAGCGGCTGACGAGCGGCTTGCCGGACTTGAGATATCTTGCTATAAACGCTACCGAAGCGACATTCATAACTACGCAGCCGACATCGGCGGGCAGCTTTCCGGGCGGTACCTTTCGGCCCGTTGCGGAATAGACCATCATCTTCTCCGCGCCCTGGGGGTACTTCGATTTGAGCGTCATGAGGCGCACGACATTGTCGTCCTCAAGATCCTGATCGGCTATTCTCTTGAGCACCTTGAATGCCTCGGGCTTATTATCCTCCGCCGCGATAACAACGCGCTTGAAGCCGAAAAGCTCCTTTAAAGTATAGATACTCGAGAGGATATCCCACGAATTTTCGAGACACTCGCGGTAGTCTACCGTTATGTAGGGCTCGCACTCCGCGGCGTTGACTATGAGTGTGTCAACATTCTTGTCGGGCGGAATGCGGAGCTTAACATGGGTGGGGAAGCCCGCTCCGCCGAGCCCCACGAGACCCGAATCTCTGACGGCGCGCAGGAAGCTCTCCTTCCCCGTCACCGTCGGCGGCTCTATGCCGTCGAAAAGACGCATCTCGCCGTCGGACTCAATCTCGACCGCCTGAGTGATAACACCGTTTGCAAGCGTCGTCTGCTTGATGGCGCTGACAGTGCCGGAGATCGAGGCGTGGATAGGTGCGCTGACGAACTTGTCGCTGTCGCCCACTATCTGCCCGACCGAGACCTTGTCTCCCACTTTTACGGTGGGTGTGCACGGTACTCCAATGTGCTGCTGCATGGGCAGGAGCACTTTTTCGGGGACCGGAATTCTTACGACTTCACAGTCTGCGGTGTTCTTATTGTGGTTCACGTGCACGCCTCCGCGCACCTGCTTGACCGCTTTCAGAACACCGTCAAGTTTAACCGAGCTCATTTTTTCAACTCCTTATGATTATATTGCTGCTTCTTTATTATAAACCGAGTCTGCTTTTCGAGCGCCGGCATAACTATGCGCAGCACCGTTCCCGTTACAGTTCCGGTTATAAGCGAAAATATCAGCAGTGCCGGCGCATAGCCGAGCACGGCCTTTGTCCCCGTGAGCGCCGCCGCTGCGGCGAGCTGACCCGCGTTATGGCACACGGCGGCAATCACCGACGCGCCGAGCAGGCCGAAGGGATCGGACTTTATTTTTGTCATCGCCCACATGGCGAGGGTGCTGAGCACTCCGCCCGCAAGGCTCATAAAAAACGCCGTCGCGCCGCGGGTCGCCAGCGCAAAGAGCGCCTTGAAAACCGTTATGCACATCGCCTGCGGCAGACCGAAGGTGAGCACGGCGAACATCGTCACTATATTTGAAAATCCCGGCTTCGCTCCGGGCGGCAGAAACGGCAGGGCGGGAATAAGGCTCTCGAGAAACGAGAGCGCGATTGCCTGGGCGCAGAGGATGCCTAAAAGAGCCGTTTTTCTCGCTTTCATGGGCATATCCTCCCGGTCATGGCGTCGTGGCGCTTCTTCGAGCCCTCGAGTCTTATAACGACTCCTGCGGGCAGACACGCAGCAGTATCGCCCGGGCGGGTGAGCTTGCCGGACTTCACGCAGAGCTTGTCGCGGCATTCGGCGCTTTCAAACCAGACCGCGCCGTCCTTTATCTTTATCACAACTTCGGGGTCTGTCTCGGGAGTAACCGTCATATCGGTACCCCCGTCGAGCGGGACGCGGCAGTATTCCGCGCCGCCCGCATATATTACCGCCTCGGTCTTTCCCCCTGACGGCAGAAAGCGCCATATCAACAGAGCCGCGCCGACGCAGAGTATGACCGCTATCAGTGCGATATCGGCTTTTTTTATGAATCTGCGCTGCATCTGTCTCCCCCGTTATAAAAGTTTGAAGCCGTCCTTTTCGAGCTCAAAGCTGTCCGCAAGGGAGGCTGTGACTCTGACGCTCTTATCATTGAATACGAACACCGCGCGGGCGCCGTATTTTTCGAGCAGAGGCAGCGATTTTTCATATCCGAGCACGAAGCACGCCGTTGAAAGCGCATCGGACAAAAATCCGTCGTCGCAAACGACCGTCACGCTGACAAGTCCGCTCTCTGCGGGATAACCCGTTTTCGGGTCGAGTATATGGTGATAACGCACGCCGCCGCGCTCGAAATACCTCTCATAGCTGCCGGAGGTCGAGACACAGCAGGCGGGCAGAGTTAATCTGGCAAAGCTCTCCGCAGAGCTCTCGGAGAACGGGTCTCTTATCCCCACGGTGAATTTCTCGCCGTCGCCGTAAAGAAGTATACTCCCGCCGACGGAGACGACCGCCCGTTTTATCTTCGCTTTTTCGAGCACTCCGCGCACCTCGTCGCAGGCGATCCCCTTGCCCACCGAGCCGAGGTCCAGCACCGTGCCCGACGGTATTTTTATGCCGTTTTCGTTTATCTCTACGGCTGAATCCGTGCCGTTCAAGGCCGCGCTTATTTCGGCTTTTTCGGGCACTCTCTCGTTTTCCGTGCCGAAGCCCCAGAGGTCGCTGAGCCCGCCGAGCAGAGGGTTAAACGCGCCGCCGCTGATTTTTCGCAGCTCCTCGCACCTTTCGAGAATATCCTCAAGCTTCTTTTCGGGGTCGTTTATCACTCCGTCCGCAGAGGACGAAAAGAGCGTTACCCGAACGCTCTGACCCGCCGCGTCGTTTATCTCGCTGACGGCGGAGGTTCCGATATGGCGCGAGAGGAGCTTATTTTCAAGCTCCGAGATGCAGGCGAAAACTTCTTTGCCCGCCCTCTTTGCGTCCTTTCCCTCTATGTCCGCGCTGACGGCGGTGTTCATCATGGCGGACGAGGACGAGAACTCGCGGCTCTGCTTTACGCCGTCATATGCCACAAGACCGACCAAAACCGCAGCCACCGCACACAAAAGCACGGCAACCGGCTTCTTTGAGCTTTTTTTCATCGGTCTACCTCCGCAGCGAAAACTTAAAAATACCCATAACATATATATTTTACATTGTTTTTCCGCAAACTTCAAGAACTTAAAAAACGTCATTTCCGACGGCGCGGAAATATAGAAATATTTCTTTATCGATACAAAGATTGTTTTTTTGGCTCGATGTACAAAAAAATACAAAAATTTTATTAAAAGTTAATAAAATTTCGTCCTTTTTATGGTGACAGAACTAAGAAAATATGGTATAATCTAACAAAATATTTCGATAATATTATCAGTTATGACGAAAACATATTTTGCCGTAACAACAATATAACGCGATTTTCGGAGATAATTTATGTTTGAACAGTCAATCAGCGTCGACAGAATGGAGCAGGCGGTCAGCCTGTTCGGAAGTTTCGACGAAAACATCAGAATAATAGAAAAAGAGTTCGACGTGGATGTTGTCAGCCGCGGCTCGGAGATAAAGGTCACGGGCGAGGCGGAGAATGTCTCAAAGGGCGTGCGCGCGATAAACGGGCTTTTGATGCTCATCAACCGCGGCGAGGCGCTCAGCGACCAGAACGTCCGCTACGTCATCTCGCTTGTCAACGAGGGCAACGAGGATCAGCTGCCGCAGATGACTGCGGACTGCATCTGCATCACCTCAAAGGGCAAGCCGGTCAAGCCGAAAACGCTCGGCCAGAAGAAATACATCGAGTCCATCCGCAAAAATACGGTCACTCTCGGAGTCGGCCCCGCCGGCACGGGCAAGACTTATTTAGCGGTTGCCATGGCGGTCACCGCCTTTCGCGCAAAGGAGGTCAACCGCATAATCCTCACCCGCCCCGCAGTCGAAGCGGGCGAGAAGCTCGGCTTCCTGCCCGGCGACCTGCAGCAGAAGGTTGACCCGTATCTGCGCCCGCTCTACGACGCTCTGTTCGATATGCTCGGCGCTGAGAGCTTCCAAAAGCAGCTCGAGCGCGGCAACATAGAAGTCGCGCCCCTCGCCTATATGCGCGGACGCACGCTTGACGACAGCTTCATTATCCTCGACGAGGCGCAGAACACCTCGGTTGAGCAGATGAAGATGTTTTTGACCCGTCTCGGCTTCAACTCGAAGATGGTGGTCACGGGCGATATAACCCAGATAGACCTGCCCGACGGCAGACGCAGCGGTCTTGTCGACGCCGTAAAGGTTCTCAAGGATGTCGACGATATTCAAATAGTCAGGTTCAACGAGCGTGATGTGGTCAGACATAAGCTCGTTCAGGATATAATCAAAGCCTACGAAAAACATGAGGATGTGAAGAAGAAGAAATGAGAGGCAAGGTTAAAGTAATCATAACAAACGACCAGAATGAGGTCAAAATTCCTACGGGAGTAAGAATGCTCGTACGCCGCGCCTGTACCGCGGTACTGACCCTTGAAGAGTTCAACGATCCCGCCGAGATAAGCGTCCGCTTTGTGGACGACGAGGAAATACACAGGCTCAACCGCGAATACCGCGATACGGACAGGAGCACCGACGTGCTCTCATTCCCCTTAGGCGAAAACGGAGTATACGACACAAATCTCGACACGGGCGCAAAGATGCTCGGCGACATAGTTATTTCTATCCCCCACGCCGTCAACCAGGCAGAGCGCTTCGGACATACGCTTCAGCGCGAGATAGCTTTCCTCACCGTACATTCAATGCTCCACCTGCTCGGCTATGACCATGAGAAAGGCGGAATCGAGAGCGTGCGTATGCGCGAGAAGGAGGAGACCGTCTTAACTCAGCTCGGTCTGCCCAGAAGCGGAAGCTACTATATGGGTGACGAATAAATGAAAGGTCTGCTCAAGAGCTTTGCCTATGCGGGCTGCGGAATCGCCACCTGTATAAGGCAGGAGAGAAATATGCGCATACATCTTGTGTGCATGATATATATGTACTCCTACCTGCTCATCTACGACTTCTTTGAGGTCTCGCGCACTCAGTTTGCGATAATATTTATTGCCAACGCGATAGTTGTTATGGGCGAGCTGTTCAACACCGCTATAGAAGCGGTCGTTGACATGGCGGAGGAGAAGTTCAGCGAGAAGTACAACCGCCTTGCTAAAATATCGAAGGACACTGCTGCGGGAGCCGTGCTCGTCGGCGCGATATTCGCCGTATGTACGGGCATTGCCATACTCGGCCAGCCCGAGGCGTTCAAGGCAATGTTCGCCTACTATGCCGAAAAGCCATATATGATAGCGGTGCTTGCGCTGAGCCTTGCGCTGAGCTTCGTATTCATATTCACGGGCTTTCATTTTAAGAAGAAGAACAAATAAACAAAATGACCGCTGACTGTCATATCAGCGGTCATCTATATAAGGAGAAGTTATGACTCAGACAAGAACTGCTTTCATTGCCATAGTCGGCTGCCCGAATGTCGGCAAGTCGTCGATACTCAACCGCCTGCTCGGTCAGAAAATCGCCGTCGTGTCACCTAAGCCGCAGACTACGCGCACAAAGATAATGGGCGTGCTGACGGAGAATGACGTTCAGCTCGTTTTCACCGACACCCCCGGCTTCCATCGCCCGCGCACAAAGCTCGGAGAGAAGATGGTCAAGGCCGTCAGCGACAGCATCTCGGGCGTTGACGCCTGTCTCTTTGTCGTTGAGCCTTCGGGAGAGCTGCGCGACGCGGAAAAGGATCTTCTCGGCAAGTTTAAAAAAGAGAAAATGCCCGTAATTCTTGCCATAAATAAAATAGATTCGGCCAAGCAGAAGGAGCTGCTCATAGAGCGCATGGCGCAGTTTTCCGCGCTCTACGACTTCGAGGCAATAGTCCCCTGCTCCGCGCTCAAGGGCGACGGCTTCGGCGAGCTCAAGGACGAGCTCTTTAAGCAGTCTCAGCCCTCGCCGCATTTCTTCCCCGACGACACTCTGACCGACCAGCCCGAGCGTGTTATAGCGGCCGAGATAATCAGAGAAAAGCTCTTGAATCTCCTTGACGACGAGGTGCCGCACGGCGTGGCGGTCTGCATAGAGCGTATGCACGAGCGCGAGGACTCGGACATAACCGATATCGACGCGACTGTCTACTGCGAGCGCGAGAGCCATAAGGGTATAATAATCGGCAAAAAGGGCGAGATGCTCAAAAAGGTTTCGACGAGGGCGCGCGAGGATATGGAGCGCTTCTTCATGTGCAAAATCAATCTCCACTGCTGGGTCAAGGTCAAAGAGGGCTGGCGCAACAGAGAGGGACTTATCCGAAATTTCGGGCTTGACAACGAATAATTTTTCCTGTCATAAATCGCCGCGCGGTGAAAAAAATATTTTTACACTGCACGGAGGAGCGCTTGGCGCGTTTATGATAGATGAGAAGCTCGGACAAAAGCAATGTTCAAAATGCGTGGAACGAATTTAAGCTGAGCGGCAAGGTCGAGGATTATCTTCGATATGCCGAGATAAATACAGTCGGCGGAGGTGAAACGGCAAGTGCAGACGCAGACAGAGGGGCTGATAATCAAGTCCCGCGATATCAATGAAAACGACACCGTCGTTAAAATCCTGACGGGCGATTTGGGGCTTATCTCAGCCTTTGCAAACGGCACGAAGAGGGTCAAGAGCCGAACCGCGAGCGCCGCCGTCTCGCCCATGACTTACTCCCGCCTGACCCTCTACCGCGGGCGCGAGAGCTACATAATCGACGACGCAAAGGCAATAGATGTGTTTTTCGGCCTGCGCGAGGACATAGAAAGGCTTTCGCTCGCCAACTACTTCTGCGAGCTTGCGGGCGAATTTTCGCCCGAGAACACCGAGGCTCACGAGTTTTTGAGCCTGACGCTCAATCTCCTGCATCTGCTGTCCGAGGACAAGCGCAGCGCGGACTTTCTAAAGCCCGTAGGCGAGCTGCGTATGCTCGCGCTTGCGGGCTATATGCCCGACCTCGTCGGCTGCCAAGCCTGCGGAAACGAGCTGCCCGACGAGCCTGTGTTCAGCCCGCGCCATGCGGGATTTTTCTGCCGCGGCTGCGCCCCGGACGGCGAGGGAGAACCCGTAACGCCGGGAGTTATAAACGCCATGCGCCATATCTGCACCTGCGACGACCGTGCGCTGTTCGCGTTCCGTATGCCGGACAGCTCGCTGAAAATCCTCGGCGACATAACCGAGCAATACCTGCTCCTCCAGCTCGGGCACAAGCTGAGAACGCTGGATTTTTACAGGAGCATAAAGATGTGAAAACAGAGGATATCCCGATTGGGGTGTCCTCTGTTTTATCGAAGTTCTTTTTAGTATGCCGACTGTTTTGAGCATCGTCAAATCCGCTCATGCGATTTTTTGTTTCAGCAATGATTGTGTGATGTCTCACAAACAAAGGGCAAATTACAGCGCAATGTATCGACCTTTATTCCCCAACAATTTTCTTCCCGCAAGCACACATATTAAGCTTACAAGAACCGTCAAAATCGCATTAAAAGGATAAATAATATACTCGGAATAGTACGGTATTTGTTTAAGGGCAGTCATCACCGCTATATGGGAAAAATATATGCCAAACGAGCTTTTGCCCAGTATATTTAAAAATTTATTGGCGCAAGTTTTATCCGAGTTAACAAATCCGAACGCCAATACAACAAACAGCGCGTTTGAAAGAATGCTCGAAAGCTTCAACTGCGTCCCGCAATTCTGCGCCCCCATTGACATATACCAATAACCTTCCGCTATTTGCAGCGCTATGGAAAAAGCCCACATTACGGCTATCTTCGCCGTTGAAAATCTTATTTCAAGCAACCCGTTTCCGAGCAAATATCCCAGATAATAGAATATAAACCAACCAACACAGGAGACAGACATTATTATTTCAATATAGCGATTGAAATTCACTTTCATAATCAGCGGTATCAATCTCATAAAGACAATTTCCACCGGTGAAATAACAAAGCCCAGATATTTATATTTTGAACGAGCCAACTTATCTATAAGCGGTATCAACAGAGTCAGTTCACAGTATAAAAAAATATAATACATAATGGCCGCTGAATTTCCCGTTATAAGCCCTTTCAAAAAATCGAGCGGTATTTCGACGGGATTGCGAAAGTTTGACAGAGTAACATAAACCAATGTCCAAAAAATATACGGTATCACGACTTTCTTTATTCGCTTGGCGGGATGCCATTTATTTGCATCGGATAACATTCCGCTGAGGAAAATAAAAGTTGCCACCGCAAAATTAAGAAATGGTCTGCACATAACCTGATATAGCCCGTCAGGCGTATTATGTATAAATACAACCGCAATAATCGATAGACCTCTTAATATATCTATTTTGCCGCTTTTCGAGTCTGTCAGCTGAAAACGTTCCGTTTTCTTTTCCGAAGCATTCTTTTTCATCACAATCCCGCTACTTTCAAATAATTTTCCGCTTGTAAGTCATCTTTCTAATTAGATATTATATCACGAAACTGTCATGCCGTCAACTTGCTTGTTTGCAATACTGTCTGCCGCGGCTGTGCCCCGAACAGCGAGGGAGAACCCGTAACGCCGGGAGTTATAAACGCCATGCGCCATATCTGCACCTGCGACGACCGTGCGCTGTTCGCGTTCCGTATGCCGGACAGCTCGCTGAAAATCCTCGGCGACATAACCGAGCAATACCTGCTCCTCCAGCTCGGGCACAAGCTGAGAACGCTGGATTTTTACAGGAGCATAAAGATGTGAAAAAAATTGTCTCTCTTGAGAGGCGATTTTTTATTTGCTTCGAAACAACACTCTTATTTTTCTTCCTGTTTTCATGCAATTATCTATAACATATTTTGTTCCCGTTGACTTTCCGTCCCAAAAGGCGATAACTTCATCAGCATATTCTATTATTTGAATGTTTCGATATAGCGGCGCTAATTTACTATACCTTTTATAGTCCGGAAAAAATTCAGTTAATTTTTTACCGTTTCTTCGTGCGTACTCCCTTGCGCAAGTATCCACTCCGGCTGCTCCTCCGGAAACAATTTCATCAACATCACTCGGAATAAAATCTTCCAAGCAACTCACATTAAGGCTTCTCGAACCCACAACAGCTATTTTCATCGGCTTTCTCACCCTTTTATACGCACTTGCGTATAAATTATATCAAATGCGTTTCTATTACGCAAGTGCGTATACTATCGTGCGAATATTTTTATAAAATTTGCACGAGGTGAGGATATGCAAATAAAAGAAGCTATCGTTAAGCGGATAAAGAACATCTGCCTTGAGCGCGGTATAAAATATAACGAGCTCGCAACACGTTCCGGCGTTACGCCGTCAACAGTTTACAGTATGCTCGACCCGAGCCGCCGTGATCTGTCGGTTATAACTCTCAAAAAGCTCTGCGACGGGCTTGATATGACAATAACCGAGTTCTTTGACGACGACATATTCAAGACCCTCGAACAGGAAATTCAATAAAAACTTCAACCGGGCGGATATCCGTCCGGTTGTTTTCATCCCGCCGCGTCTCAGCTCTGCGCGGCGGTTTTAGTTGGGAAGTCGAAGCCCTGCATGAAGCCGTTGAGTTCGGTCGAGCAGACGTCTCCGCCTATCACCGCGCCCTCATAGACAAGTATATTCGCCTGCACCGTCCCGTCTGTGCCCTCGTAGCCGGGGTAGTTTTTTATGCTGTAGGTCCAACGCTTTGCGCGTTTGCCCGCATAGGGCGTCAGGTCGAGATTCTGCGCCTTTTGAATCTCGTTGTATTTCTCGTACCCTCTGTCGAACTCGGCGGGAATTATAACCTCGGCGACTTCAACGGGGTCCTCCTCTATCTCCCAGCCGAACTGCGACAGAAACGCCGTGCGCTCCGAGGCATTCGACGCCTTCAGACTTATCGCGTTGTCCTTTACTGCGGGCTTTCCGCGGTTTATCAGCAGCACTATCGCCGCCGCCGCGAGCACCGCCGCGAACGCCGTCAAGGCAATTTTAAGCTTTGAGGATTTGACTGAAAATACGAACACGTTTCTTCGCCCCTTCGTGCTTATATCATGGATAATCAATATATATGCTTCTCTCTTCGGAATTATCACGGTTGACAAATCTTGTCAAAATGGTAATATAATAGTGTAATATATACTCGGCGCTGTGCCATATATGGTCAACGCCGCATCCGGAGGCACTAAAGACATGAAAAAGCGCAGTCTCATCCCCTTTGCAGTCCTCGCCGCAGCTGCGGGCGCGGGAGCGGCAGTCGGCAGAAAGCTAAAGACCGACAAGGCTTTCCGCTGCGACTTTGACGACGCGGTGGGAAAGGGCATTCTCGCCGCCGTAGGCAAGCTGGCTCATAAACTCCCCGAGCCGAATTTCGGCGATATTTCCGACTATGAGAGTCGGGATTTTTATCCCGGACACAGTGAGTTTGCCACATCCGGCAAACGCGGCGCGAGGTGGCGTCTCGGCTATGCGCGGCGCAGTCTCGTCCCCGACGACTATAATCAAAAGGACTACTACATAGCGGGCTATCTCTCCTATCCCCCGAATGTCATGAGCGGAGTTATCGACGACCAAGCGGTGCGCGTAATCTGCCTCGACGACTCGAGCGGGCGCGGGAGCGTCGTTTTCGCCGTTATCGACTGCGTCGGGATATCCGGCGCGGACATACGCCGCATACGCGCAAGGCTCGCCGACTTTGCAAAAGAAAACAACATCGTTTCCGTAAATATTTCATCTATCCACTGCCACAGCGCAATAGACACGCAGGGGCTTTGGGGAGACCTGCCCAAGATGCTCAAGAATAACGTCAGGGCGGTAAAGGACGGACGTTACGACGATATTATCTCCGGGCGCGACCCCGAGTTTATGGAAAATCTGTTTGAGAAAACTGCGGACGCGATAAAAGAGGCGTTTAATTCCATGCAGCGCGGAAAGCTCACCTATGTGCGTACCGACGCTATCGACTTCGCGCGCGACAAGCGCCCGCCCTATGTTTGGGACAGGGACATAGTCCGCCTGCGCTTCATCCCCGACAACGGCTCAAGAGAGACCGTGGCCGCGTTCATGGCGGCTCATCCGACCGCTTTAGGTGCGAAGAATACGAAGCTCAGCTCCGACTACATCTCCGCCATGGAGCAGGAGATAAATAAGGCGGGCAGGAATTTTATATTTTTCCAGGGCGCGGAGCTTGCGATAGCTCAGCAGCGCGACTGCATAACCGAGCACGACGGCTCGGAGGGCTGGCAGGAATACGGCAAAACGATAGGGCGCTTTCTAAACTCTATCCCCGATGAACAGGAGAGGCGCGTTGCGACTTTTATAAATATCAGAAACCGCGAAATTTTCATCCCTGCGGACAATCCGATACTTATCGCCGCCGCAAAGACGGGACTTGTCAACAACACCGTTTTGCATGACGCGAAGGAGGAGTCCGGCTACTGCTTTGTCAGCGAAATTGGCTACGCGGAGATAGGCAGGGAGCTGTCTCTTGCGCTTATCCCCGGCGAGCTCGCGCCCGAGATTTTGCTCGGCGGAGCCTACGGCGCGGACGAGAGCTTCAACCGCACAGCCTGGGAGTATCCGCCCATGCGCGACATGATCCCCGAGGGCAGAGAACTCAGCGTTATAGGTCTTTGCAACGACGCGACGGGATATATAATTCCCGACAACGACTACGGCAGCGTCATAGCGAAGGACCACTACGAGGAGGCGGTCTCGGCGGGAAGGCGCGCGGGGTCGACTGTAACCGAAGCTTTCGGAGAGCTTGTCAAAAGTCTCCGATAAAAATAAAATACAACGGAGGGAAACCCCATGCACAAAAACATCCGGCGAATCTTCAGCATCATTCTTGCGGCGATACTGCTGCTCTGCGCGAGCCTGCCCGTTTTCGCAAAGAGCGAGAAATGCTCCTGCGGCACGCCGCCCGTAATCTACGTCGCGGCCTTGGGCAGCGCGAAGCTCTATCTTGACAAGGGCACGGAGAACGAGCGTCTGCTGTTCAGACCCGACACCGCCGCTTATCTGCGCCTTGCCGCACGTCTCGCCCCGGCAATAGCGCGCCTCGCCATAGACAAGAACTATGACGCTTTCGGCGACGCGCTCATCGACGGAGTCCGCGGCGTATTCGGCGATTTGCAGATGGACGAAAACGGTGACTCCACAGACCGCGTGACATCGGACGCCAAGCTGCCCGACAACCCCGACCACGGCGTTGACAAGAGCTACTATTTCGCCTACGATTTCCGCGAGGACCCGCTCACGGTTGCGGACAAGCTGCACGAGTACATCGCCTGCGTAAAGAAGCTGACCGGACACGACACCGTGCTTCTTCGCGCCTCGTCCATGGGCGGCATTATGACCATGGCGTATTTCTACAAATACGGCACCGACGGCATAGACGCCTGCATATTCCAGTGCTGCCCCATACTCGGCACGCAGGTGGCGGGCGACCTGTTCACAAAGAAAATCGTCATTGATCCCGAAGCCCTCGTCCGTTACGCCTCGCAGCTGCCGACAGACGAGCAGTGGCAGTCCGACCTGCTCTGCATAGTGCTTGATATGCTGAACTACGCGGGTGTTTTCAAAGCCCTCGTCGGCGTTGCGGATAAGCTGCTCGAAAATCTGACGGACAGGGTGTTTGAAGAGCTTATGTATCCCGTGTTCGGCTCGATGCCCGGAATATGGAGCTTCGTGACGGACGACGAATACGAGCAGGCAAAAAAGATGGCGTTCGACGAAAACACCTCGAAGCGTTTAATCTCCCGCCTCGACGAGTATCACTACAACGTCCAGTGCAAGGCAGGCGAGATACTGAACAGAGCTAAGAACAACGGCGTGAAAATAATGATAGTCGCGGGCTACAACAAGCAGCGCACGCCGCTCGTCGAGTCCTATATGTCAAACAGCGACGCGACGGTTGACACGAAATACGCCTCCGTCGGCGCGACTGTGGCAGACCTCGGCTCCGCTCTCCCCGAAGGCTATGTTCAGAAGAATGAGACGGGCGTTCACGACCACCTCTCGAAGGACGGCGTGATAGACGCATCGACCTGCCTCCTGCCCGAAAACACCTGGTTCATAAAGGATATGCTCCACTGCAAGATACACGACGGGCACAAGGAGATGTACAACCTGTTCTTCTATTCGGACTCTGTAACAGATGTCTGGTCGAATGAAAAATATCCGCAGTTTTTACAAAATGACGTAAACGCAAAGACACTCACTCCCATAGGCACTCAGGCAAGACCCGCTGCATCGAACGGCGGTTCGGGCAGCTCGAAAGAGCCGCTGACCCCGCAGACCGGTTCGGCCTCATTTGCGGCGGTTATCCCGCTCCTGTTTGCCCTGCCCGCAGGAGTTATTTCGAGGCGGCGCAAACGCTCATAAGAGAAAATTGCAACAGCCGACGGCCATATGTTTCGCTGTCGGCTGGTTTTTCTTTAACAAGCCGAAAATATTTTGTAAAACCTACTTCTTCGCTCTTGAAATAGGCGCAAATAATGTATAAAATAAGCTTGTAATTATTATACGGAAAGGTCGTGCAAATATGGCAAGATTTCTCTATTCCGCCTTCTCCGACGAAGCCGCCGACAGCATTGACGGTCAGATAGCCGCCTGCAAGGCAAACGGCGTGACTCACATGGAGCTGCGCGGCGTTGACGGCAAGAACATCTCCGAGTTCTCCGTCGACGAGGCTAAGTCGCTCAAGGAAAAGCTTGACGCAAACGGTATGAAGGTCTCCTCCATAGGCTCCTACTACGGAAAAATTGAGATTACCGACGATTTCGAGCCCCATTTCGAGGGCTTCAAAAACACCGTCGAGGTCGCAAAGATACTCGAAGCGAAGTATATCCGCCTGTTCAGCTTCTATTTCACAAAGGGCGAGAGCTACGAGGAATACCGCTCCGAGGTCATGCGCAGAGTCAGAGCCATGGCCGAGTATTCAAAGGAGCGCGGAGTCCTCTGCTGTCACGAGAACGAGCGCGGAATTTACGGTGATATCCCCGAGAGATGCCTTGACCTCCACAGGGAGCTGGGCGACGTCATCGGCGGAATTTTCGACCCCGCGAACTATATTCTCAACGGCGTTGAAATTCTCCCCGCATACGATTTGCTCGAGCCCTACATAACATATATGCACGTCAAAGACGCGATAGGCGCCGAGGAGGCCGTGGTTCCCGCGGGTCAGGGCGACGCTCATTTTGACGAGCTCATCCGCCGCTTCAACAAAAAGGACGGCGAGAGATTTCTCTCCGTCGAGCCGCACCTCAAGGTGTTTGACGCTTTAAAGACCATAGAGCGCGACGACAGCCTCTCGCTGAAAATGGATAAGTTCACCTACCCCGACAACAACGCGTCCTTTGCCGCCGCGGTCGGCGGAATAAAGGAAGTTGTCGCAAGAGTTAAGACGCTGCGTTACGGCATAATCGGCATAGGCAACATGGGCTCGGCTCACTTGGGCTACTATCTTGACGGGCTTATCCCCGAGATGACGCTCACAGCCGTCGCCGATATCGACCCCGCAAAGCTTGAGCGCGCCGAGAAAAAGTGCCGAGAGAGAAGCTGCGAGATAAAATATTTCGACTCCGCCGAGGCTCTTATCGACTCGGGCGAGGTCGACGCAGTCATAGTCGCAACGCCGCACTACTCGCACCCGCCGATAGTCGAATACGGTCTGACCCACGGGGTTCACGTGCTCGGCGAAAAGCCCGCGGGCGTCTACACAAAGCGAGTTCGCGAGATGAACGAGGTCGCCGCAAAGAGCGACAAGGTGTTTGCGCTGATGTTCAATCAGCGGACGAATCCCATGTATATCAAGCTGCGCGAGATAGTGCAGAGCGGCGAATACGGCGGACTGCACCGCTTCAACTGGATAATCACCGACTGGTACCGCACGCAGGCATATTATAACTCCGGCGGATGGCGCGCCACCTGGAGCGGCGAGGGCGGCGGCGTGCTGCTCAACCAGTGCCCGCATCAGCTCGACCTGTGGCAGTGGATAACCGGTATGCCCGAATCCATTCAGGCGCAATGCTCCATAGGCAAGTGGCACAATATCGAGGTCGAGGACGACGTAACTATATATGCCGAATATAAAAACGGCGCTACGGGCGTATTTATAACGACCACCGGCGACGCGCCCGGCACAAACAGGCTCGAAATAACGCTCGACCGCGCAAAGCTGGTCTGCGAGAACGACAGCATAAGAGCCTATATTCTCGACGAGTCCATGACCGAGTTCAGCAAAACCGCCGAAGAGGGCTTCGCAAAGCCCGGCGGTCACTGGGAGGATATCGACTATGTCGACACGGACACCGAGCAGCACGTTGCGGTCACGAATGCGTTCGCGGCGCATATCCTGCACGGCACACCTCTCATCGCGCGCGGCGAGGAGGGCATAAACGGCCTGACCATCTCGAACGCGGCGCACCTGTCCTCATGGCTCGGCAGGAAAATCACGCTCCCGATAGACGAGGATCTGTTCTATGAGGAGCTTCAGAAGAAGATAGCCTCGTCCTGCGGCAAGAAGGAGCCCGTAAAGGAAGTTGTCGTTGAGGATATGTCCTCGACCTACGGCTCATAATCAATAAAAACAGAGGTAGACTATGAAGATATCTATTGTGGGCTGCGGCGGAATAAGCCGCACCCACATCGGGGCTGTCCGCGAAATACCGGACGCCCGGATAATAAGCGTTGCGGACTGCATTCCCGAACGCGCCCAAGCGGCGGCCGAGCAATGCGGCGCGAAGGCGTACACGAGCCTTGAGGCTATGCTCTCGGGCGAGAAGCCGGATATTTTGCATATCTGCACTCCGCACTGTCTCCATGTTCCCATGGCAGTTTACGCCATGGAGCGCGGAATAGACGTGCTGTGCGAAAAGCCCTGCGCCATGACGGAGGAGCAGCTCAAGGCGCTGCGCGACTGTCAGCACAGGACGGGACGGCAGTTTGGCGTCTGCTTTCAAAACAGGTATAACCGCTCGGTACGGTATCTTAAAGATATCATCGACTCGGGCCTGTACGGCGAGCTTATCGGCATGAGGGCTTTCGTCACCTGGAAACGCGACGCGGACTACTACGCAAGCGGCGACTGGCGCGGAAAAAAGGCCACCGAGGGCGGCGGAGTGCTGATAAATCAGGCTCTTCACACGCTCGACCTTATGAATATGCTCGGCGGCGGGGTAAAAGCCGTGACCGCCCACTGTTCAAACGACCACCTCAGGGGCATAATAGAGGTTGAGGACACGGTGAGCGTATTTGCGGAATTTTCGCGCGGCTTTCGCGGAGTTTTCTTTGCGACAACCGCAAACGCCGTCACCTCCCCAATAATACTCGAAGCAAACTTCGCCGACCGCTCCATACGCATAGAGGGCGACAGCGTGTTTGAGCAAAAGGACGGCAAGCTTACTCCCGTGCTCGACGCGGACAGCTTTGTTAACCACGGCAAAGCCTGCTGGGGCAGCGGCCACGCCGCGCTGATACGCGATTTCTATGAATCCGTAACGAGCAAGCGCCCGTTTTCGATAGACGCGGACGAGGGCGGCAAGGCAATTGAGCTTCTGCTCGCCATATATAAAAGCGCGGAAAAGGACGAACGCATAGAGTTATAAAGAAGAAAGGGAAGATAAAAATGCAGATGACTTTTCGCTGGTTTGGCGACACTAAGGACACGGTATCGCTCGAACAGATAAGGCAGATACCGGGCGTCAAGGGCGTTGTCCCCGCACTGCACACCCTGCCCGCGGGCGAAGCATGGCCGCTCGATATGATAACGGACATGAAGAGAGAAATCGAGGCGGCGGGGCTTACTATGGAGTGCATAGAGAGCGTCAACGTCCACGAGGATATCAAGCTCGGCAACGAAAATGCGGACAGATATATAGACAACTATATCGAGTCCATTCGCAATCTCGGCAAAGCGGGCGTCAGAGTGATATGCTACAACTTTATGCCCGTTTTCGACTGGACGCGCACCGATCTTGCCATGGATATGGGCAACGGCGCCACCTGTCTTTCGTATAACGGCAAGCAGATAGAGGGCAAAAGCCCCGAGGATATGTTCCGCGAGATAGACGAGAACTCAAACGGCTACGCAATGCCCGGCTGGGAGACCGAGCGCATGGGCGAGATAAAGGAGCTGTTCAAAAAATACAAGGGCGTGACCGAGGACGACCTCGTTGAAAATCTCCGCCATTTCCTGCGCCGCATAGCTCCCGTATGCGAGGACTGCGGAGTTAAAATGGCTATTCATCCGGACGATCCGCCATGGGGCATATTCGGTCTGCCGAGGATAATCAAGAACACCGCCGACCTTGAGCGCCTGCTCTCGCTCGTTGACAGCGACATAAACGGCATCACCTTCTGCACGGGCTCGCTCGGCGCGTCTAAAGACAACGACCTGCCCGCGATGATAAGAAAATTCGGAGACAGGATATATTTCGCGCATCTGAGAAACGTTCTCAGGCGAGACGGCTGGTTCAACGAGACCTCCCACCTGTCCTCGGACGGCTCACTCGATATGTACGAGATAGTCAAAGCGCTCTACGAGAGCGGATTCGACGGCTATATCCGCCCCGATCACGGCAGAATGCTGTGGGGCGAAAAGGCGCGCCCCGGCTACGGCCTCTATGACCGTGCGCTCGGAGCGGCATATATAAACGGACTTTGGGAAGCCGTTTCAAAATCCGAAAGGAAAGGAAGATAACCATGGTACACGAAAATCTCAACGGCCGCGTTGCGGTCATAACGGGCGGCGGCGGAGTGCTCTGCAGCGGCTTTGCAAAGGATCTTGCGGCTCAGGGCGTTAAGGTTGCGATACTCGACCTGCGCGAGGACGCAGCGAAGAAGGTCGCGGACGAGATAAACGCGGCGGGCGGCAAGGCTCTTGCGGTCGGCTGCAACGTGCTCGAGAGCGAGAGCCTTGAGGCGGCGCGCGAGAAGATAAACGCCGAGCTCGGCTCATGCGATATCCTGATAAACGGCGCGGGCGGCAACTCCCCGCTCGGCACAACCACGAAGGACACGCTTGAGCTTGAGGACATAGCCCACAAGGCGGAGGGCGTAAAAACCTTCTTCGACCTCGACCCCAAGGGCATAGAGTTTGTTTTCAATCTCAACTTTCTCGGCACTCTGCTCACGACGCAATGCTTTGCAAAGGACATGGTGGAAAAAGAGAACGCAACTATTCTCAACATCTCCTCCATGAATGCCTACAGACCCCTCACGAGAATCCCCGCATATTCCGCGGCAAAGGCGGCTGTCTCGAACTTCACCCAGTTCATGGCCGTGCATTTTGCCGATGTCGGCATAAGAGTCAACGCCATTGCGCCCGGATTTTTCTCGACTAATCAGAACAAAACCTTGCTCTTCAACGAGGACGGCTCGCTCACCGCGCGTTCGAACAAGATAATCACCCACACTCCCCTGCGCCGCTTCGGCGTGCCGGAGGATCTGACGGGCGCTCTGCTGTTCCTCTGCGACGAGAGTCAGTCGGGCTTTATAACCGGCGTTATTCTCCCCGTTGACGGCGGCTTCTCCGCTTATTCGGGAGTGTAAAAAAAGTTAAACCGTCCGTTTTGCGGATGACAAAAAATCCTACCCAAAAATGGGTAGGATTTTTTCATATGTTCAGATTTGCGGCAGACGTCGGCACTCCAACGCGGCTTTCCGACTTAATCACACAATAAACAGCCGCAACGGGGCAAGCTGCTGCGGCCGTCTGAGGTCTAATTAACGCCGATCGGGGTCGGGCGGTTTTTATATTGCTTCTTTTTCCGCGGCTTTCCCGCCCCCGTTTTTCACGGTAAAGGCTCTTGATATCGCCGCCATGGTGTGTCTGACTCTGCGCGCCACCTCGGCGGGCGGCTCGGGGTCGGGCTCGTTGAGCCAGCGTATCAGCGCGGACACAGTGCCGTCGGCAATAAATGTGGCGAGAAACTCGGTGTCATCCTCGCGGTCAAGCAAGTTCCCTATAAGCTCTCTGATTACCGGATGTATCTGCGTGCGGAAATAGTCCCTGAACGAATTCTGACCGGTCATCCGAAGCGCGTTGCGGTAAAACTCGCGGTCGGAATAGAAGTATTCGCAAATCTCTCCAAAATCGGCGATATGCCCCGGGCGATTGCGTATCTCGTTGAATTCCGTGTCAAATATCCAGTTGACAAGCTCATACTTATCGCAGAAATGGTAATAAAAGCTTTTGCGGTTCATTCCGCATTTTTCGCATATGTCTCCAACGCTTATCTTCGTCAACGGCTGAGTTTCCATCAGTTCCTTGAGCGACGAAGCGAGCGCCTTCTTCGTTATGAGCGAATCCGGCATATTCCCTATTTCCTCCCTTAGCTTTCCCTATCCGCTTTATTTTATCACAAAAGCCCCTGTGTTTCAACCCCCGCTATCCTCGCGCCGCCTATCACCTCGTTGCCGAGATAGAACGCCGCAAACTGCCCCGGAGTTACCGACCGCTGCGGCTCTGAGAATGTAACCCGCGCCGTATTCGGGGATTCAAATTCAATATGCGCCTGTGCGGCTGGCGCTCTGAATCTTATCTTTACAAGGCAGTCAACGCTGCCGCTCAGCTTCTCGTTTATTACATTTATTCCGTCAACGGCAAATTCTTTCGCATACTGCGCGCCGTCCTCGCCGAGGATAACGGCGTTTTTCTCCGGCACTATGCGCGTGACGAACATCGGGCGGCCGAACGCGCCGAGTCCCTTGCGCTGACCTACCGTGTAGTTCATTATGCCCCTGTGCCTGCCGATGACATTGCCCTGTATATCGATAAAATCGCCCTCACCCATATCCTCGAAGCCGCGTGAGCGGATAAAAGAGGAATAGTCGTTGTCGGGAATAAAGCAGACCTCCTGGCTGTCCTTCTTCTGCGCGACGGGCAGAGAGAGCTTTTGCGCGATATCGCGTATGTCGCTCTTCTCCATTCCGTCTATCGGGAACATTGCATGACAAAGCTGAAATTCCGAGAGCATACACAGAAAATAGCTCTGATCCTTGGCGCTCTGCGAGCGCATGAGCTTTGTCCGTCCGCCGCTCCTGTCGAGCGAGGCATAGTGACCCGTGGCAATATAATCGCCGCCGTTTGCAAGGGCGTAGTCGAGCATCGCGCCGAACTTTATCTCCCTGTTGCAGACTACGCACGGATTCGGAGTCGCGCCGCGCAGATATTCGGCGGAAAAATAGTCCATGACCTTATTCTTGAATTCGGCTCTGAGGTCGAGCACCCGATGCTCTATCCCGATAGCCCGCGCCACCCTCTGTGCGTCCTCTATGTCGCCGTCCGCGCCGTCGCCGGGCTTCAGGCGCAGAGTAACGCCCACGGTGTCGTATCCGCGCTCCTTGAGCAGAGCCGCCGCAACGGAGCTGTCAACTCCGCCGCTCATTCCTATAAACACGCGCTCCATTCCTGCGCCCCCCTTCGGCATTTTAAAAGATTATACCATATCCCGCCAAACTATGCAAAGCGTCAAAAGCCTTATCCTCCGAAATGATTTCGTCTATATAAAAGATATGTTTATATATTTTTTGTCTCTCTGTCTTTTTGTTGTTATTTTTCGCTTAACGCACGACCGCAGAAAAATAAAATCTTGAAATCCGCTTGCAGAAAGCGCAAAAAAAGAGTATAATATAAGATATATTGAGGGATTATGCGCTTTAGACATACGCACAGACCCGTGCGCCGCAACCCTGATAATACAACATTCAAATTCGTCAAAAATGCGGCTCTTGTCATTGCCGGGTCTTATTTTCAAGGGAGGATTTATTTTGTCAGTCGATCTACACTGTCACACGAAGCTATCAAACAGTTCCATGGGTATTGACGACCTTATCATGCTCGCAAAAAAGCGCGGCGTCGATACTATTTCAATCACAGACCATGACTGCCAGGCGGGCTCTGTCCGCGGCAGAATCATAGCCGCAAGGCGCGGAGTGACCGTTGTCCCCGGCGTTGAGCTGTCCGCATCGGACGCCGAAACCGGCCGCCAGGTACATATTCTCGGTTACTTCTGCGACAGTCCGGACAGACTCGAGGAGCTCTGCCATAAGAACAACGCAGCGCGCAAAAAGGCGGGTCAGTATATGATTCTCAAGGCTGCTCAGCGCTATCCCATCTCCGCAGAGCTCGTCATGAAATGCGCCGCCGGCTCGACCGGAATTTTCGAGGAGCACATCATGCACGCGCTTGTCGAATGCGGTATCACGCAGGATTTCCACGGTGAGATATACGACGAGCTTTTCAACCCCGAGAACCCGAAAAATATTGTTGTTGAGCCGAAGTTTATCGGCGTTAAAGAGGTTATCGACGCAATCCACGGCGCGGGCGGCATAGCCGTACTCGCTCATCCGTATAAATATAACAGCGTGCCCGGGCTTGACCGCTATGTCGAATACGGCATAGACGGCATCGAGGTCTGGTGCCCGTCGAGCAGCGAGGCGCAGCAGAAGGATATGCTCGACTACGCAAAGAGTCACAAGCTCCTTGCAATAGGCGGCTCGGACTTCAGCGGTATGTATAACCGCGGCACTGTCAGCATCGGCGATTTCAACACACCCGCCGCCGACTTCAAAGCACTCAGCGACTATAAGGCCATGCTCAAAAAGCGAGCCAAATAAGTTAGGAGGGATCGCAGTGTGCCCCGAAAACGACAATGACATAAAAGTGTTTCACCCGTCAAACGAAAAGAAAGAACACGCCGAGGAGTCTGCCGATCTCAGCCAGGACATTCTTCTCGCCGTGCAGGAGCTTGACGCGCAGCGTTCAAACGGCAATCTCCGCCGCGCACAAAAGCTCGGTAAGAAGCTCGCCCAAATTACGCCCGAAAATGCGGCGAGGCTCGGCGGAATAGACATAAAGGCAAAAGCCGACATAGACCCGCATGAGCTGCCCTCGAATGTGCTCTATCAGGCGCGCGTGCTCATGCTCTTTACCGCGCAGCTGACTCTCCACCGCCTGCTGCCGCCCACGCTCTCGAACGAAGCGGTCAACTCCATGTACGACAACCTGAGCGAGGGCTTCTACGACAATGTCATGGAGGGCGCATCGTTCTCGATATACTACCTTGCCGTCAGAAAGGGCTTCAATATCAGCGAGAACATAGGCAGGGGCTTCGCCATGCTCTGCGGCGACGAGGACTCCGCCGACTACGCAAAAATCGGCACGCTCGTCTACACGCTGTCCGATGAGTATGTCGCCCGCCGCGTAAAGGAATCGGGCTTCAAAAAATAAAAATCAAGCTCAAAAAGCTAAAAGCCGAACGGACAACTCCGCTCGGCTTTATTTATATCATTTCGGCTTCTTTTCCGATACATTTGCAGTATTCCTGCGCCGTCATCAGCCTGCCTGCCCGCTCGATATCGCCGAATTCGACAAGCCACGAGCCGTAGGGGTCGAAGTTTAGGCTCTGCGGGTCGTCGAGCAAGCTGTCGTTCACCCGCAGCACCGTTCCGCTTATCGGCGCGGATATATCCCAAACGCCCTTGAAAGCCTCGGCGTCGCCTATAACCTCGCCCGCGCAGTAATATTCTCCCTCGTCGCAGAGGTTCACGAATGATATCCTTCCCCGCTTTTGCGGCACAAAGTCGGAAATCCCGACCCGCGCCGTGCCGTCGGGCGCAAGCTCAACCCACTCGTGGGAGGCGGTGTAGAGCAGTCCGCGTTTTACTTTCATATGCCGAAATATTCCTTTGCGTTATTAAACGAGATGTCGCAGACTATCTTTTTGAGCGTGTCCATGTCTGCGGGATAGAGTCCGCGCTCAACCGTGCTGCCTATGAGGTCGCAGAGTATGCGGCGGAAATATTCGTGGCGCGGATAGGACAGGAACGAACGCGAATCCGTCACCATGCCGACAAACTTCGAGAGCGCTCCCGTATTTGCAAGCGCCTTCATCTGCTCGCGCATACCGTCGATATTGTCGTTGAACCACCACGCCGAGCCGAACTGAATTTTCGACGCCGCCTGCGAGCTCTGGAAGTTGCCGAGCATCGCGCCGAGGACATAGTTATCCTTGGGATTGAGCGTGAAGAGCACGGTCTTGGGCAGAAGCTCCTCAACATCGAGGGAATCGAGCAGGCGCGAAAGATTGTCCGCAACCTCGTGGTCGGCTATCGAGTCGAAGCCGCTGTCCGGGCCGAGCAAATCAAACATACGCGAATTGTTGTTGCGCGTTGCTCCGATGTGTATCTCCATGCCCCAGCCGCGGCGCGCATATTCCTTTGCAAAAAAGCGCATGAGCTCGGTCTTGTATTCGTCGATTTCGTCCGCTGTCAGCCCTTCGCCGGCAACGGCCTTTTTGAACACCCTGTCAAGCTCGGCTGCGTCGGCGCGCTTATACGGCACGCGGGTAAAGGCGTGGTCGCTCGCGCGGCAGCCCATTCTCTCGAACAGATTTATTCTGTCAAGAAGCACCTCGGTGAGCTTCTCATAGCTGCCGATTTTCTCTCCCGCCGCCTTTTCAAGAGCCTTCAGCCAGTCGCGGTAGCCGGGCAGCTCGATGCCGAGCGCCTTGTCGGGTCGAAACGCCGGAATAACGCGGCATTTGAAGCTCCCGTCCTCGGAGAGCAGCTTATGATACTCGAGGCTGTCCGCCGCGTCGTCCGTGGTGCAGAGGCAGACTACGTTCGAGCTTTCGATAAGCTCGCGCGGGGTGAAGCCGCCCGCCGCTATTTTCGCGTTCGCGCGGTTCCAGATGTCCTCCGCCGTCTTTTCGCTCAGCGGCTCATATATGTCGAAATATCTCTGAAGCTCAAGGTGAGTCCAATGATAGAGCGGATTGCCGAGAAGATAGGGCATTATCTTCGCCCACGCCATAAATTTTTCGTGCGGGGTCGCGTCGCCCGTGATGTACTTTTCCGGGACGCCGCAGGAGCGCATGGCGCGCCACTTGTAGTGATCGCCCGCAAGCCAGAGCCACGCTATGTCCTCGGGCGGGCGGTTTTCGTATATTTCCTTGGGCGACAGGTGGCAATGCCAATCAAAAATCGGCATTGCGCTCGCTGCGGCGAAGAGCTCGCGTGCGGTGTCGCTCTCAAGCAGAAAATCCTTGTCCATAAAAGCTTTCATTTGTATCTCCTCCCGATTTGTTGTCGCTATTATTATAACCTCCCCCGCGGAGATAAGCAAGAGCCCGTATTGACAAAACAGTAATTAATATGTAATATAAGAAAGGATAAATTCAGCTTAGAGAGGTGCCGACTTTGAGAAAATTCAAAATAACGAACCCGTATGCCGATGTCGACTGGGATAATTGGCATCACTACAAAACCAACCTGCACACGCACTCGACCGCGAGCGACTCGCAGGTTGATTTTTCGGATATGATAAAGGCCTACTACGACGCGGGCTTTGATATCCTCGCCATGACGGATCACGGAGTTATAAACCACGGCTGGAACTTAAAGCCGCGGCGCGTGCCGCTGTTCTCGGTCGCATCCATTATCAAAAAGCCTACCTGGCTCACCGACGAAGAATACAGCGCGATACTCGACGGCACCTACAAAAACCGCGGCCGCGGAATGACCGACCTGCGCTACGGAATCGAAGTGAACACCGCCGTGTTCACAAAGTCCCATGTCAACGGCTTTTTCACCGATTTCGGACAGGGACTCGCCGGGCGCGAAAACGATTTTGAGGGCTGTGTCAAGGGAATCGCCGAGAGCGGCGGACTCTCCGTCATAAACCATCCCGGCGACTGGCTCGAGGCGTATGTTGACGTGAAGCACGCGCACGAGAAGAAGAACATCGAGCTGTTCGCCGACATATTAAAAAAATATCCGTCGTGCCTCGGAATCGAAGTGCTCAACCGTATGGGCATAGACACCTGCGCCGACCGCATTTTCTGGGACGAGCTGCTCGCGGCGGTTATACCGAGCGGCAGAAACGTTTGGGGCTTTTCAAACAGCGACGCGCACGCGCTCTCCGATATCGACACGAGCTTTATGGACTTCGTCCTGCCGGACAGGGAGGAACAGACCGTTCGCCGCGGCATGGAAAACGGCACGTTCTTCTCAATAAGCAGGTACGCCCGCTTCGAGCTCGGCGATGATTTTGTAGCCGAGGGCGAATATCCGACCTTTACGCGCATAACCGCAGATGAAAAGGAGCAGAGCATAACCGTTGAGGGCAAAAACTACAACCGCGTGCAGTGGGTATCCGACGGCAAGGTGATAGCCGAGGGAGAAACGCTCGACCTCATCGCCGCGGCGCAGAATATCGGCTGCTACGTCCGCGCCCAGCTGCTCGGCAAGGGCGGTCTGTGTCTGACTCAGGCGTTTATTCTCGACGACGGCAATATGCAAGAGGTGACCCTGCGCAAGCTCACGCCCGAGCTTCGAAAAATCGAGCGCATCGAAACTAAGATAAAGAACACCACGACCTATGTTATAGGTCAGGAAATAGGCCGCGAAATCGCTCGCAAAAAGCGCCGCAGAAAGGCGAAAAAATCATGAAAAAAGTATCTAAAAAGAGACTGAAAACCGCTGCGATAACCGTCGGGTGCATAGCCCTGGCGGTTGCCGCGGGCTTCGGCACATACAGAATAAAAAATCGCATTGACTCAAAAAAATACAATCTCATTACGCTTGACACCTCATCTCTCCCCGCTCCGCAGGAGCCTGAGTATGACGGATTTATTCAGCTCAAAGACGTAAAAATGCACTATGTCGTTTACGGCAGAGGCGAACGGCCGCTCGTTCTTATTCACGGCAACGGCGGCAGCGCAAAGTCGCTCGCAGAGGCGGCAAGCTATCTCGCCGACGAATACACGGTCTATGTCATCGAGAGCCGCTGCCATGGGCAGAGCAGCGACCCCGGCACGATAGATTACGAATCCATGGCGAACGACACCGCGCAGTTCATCGCCGCCATGAAGCTGAAAAAGCCGTATATTATAGGTCACAGCGACGGCGGAATTATCGCGCTGACACTCGCCGCAAGATACCCCGATGTTCCGGGCGCGATAATATCCTGCGGCTCCAACACGAGTCCGAAGACGATGAAGCCGTATTTCATCATAGGTGTAAAAATCAACAATATGCTCCGCCACGACAAGCTTAATGATATGATGCTCACCCTGCCAGACCTCACCGCAGATATGCTCGGCAATATTACCGCACCGACCTACATCGTCGCGGGCGAGCACGACATCATGTGGCTCTCGGACACCGTGTATATGCACGAAAAAATTCCCTACAGCCGCATAGCGATAATCAAGGGCGCCGGTCACTCCACCTATATGTCGCATGACGGCAAGCAGACCTATGTGCTCGCCAAAGGATTTTTTGACACGCTTTAATAGAACCGATAAACCGCCGAACGGGCAGACGCAAATTCCACCCGTTCGGCGGCTCTTTTTTTCGGCTGTCCGTTTTTAACCGTTCGGCATATTATGCTATGGGGTCTTTCCCCACGGAAGAAAAAACAAGCGCGGAGAAGCCGAAGGTGACAGTTTTCTGTCCGCAGGGGAGCCGCGGTCGTGCGTCCGCGCATAAGAATAGAGGCTCCCCGAAAGGGAGCCTCATCGGATTTTTATCGGGATCGGCCGCCCCGTTTGCTGCAAGAAAAATCACTCCGCTTCGCGGCTTGCGGGGGCTTTCAGATTGATAGCGTAGACAGTGTTAATCCGCAGCGGATAACTCTCCGCGATTTCACCGTTATAGTAAACGATAACCTCGTCGCCTACAGCCACATCCGTATAGCTGTCCTTATTCTCGACATTCAGAGAAACCGCGCATCTTGCGCCGTTTGGATAGCCGTCCGTCTTTAAATAAATAATCATATAGTTGTCGTGAACTTCCTCCACTGTCCCGGTGACGCTCGGCTCATGCTTTATGATATAGTTCATATTCCTGTTATTGCAGCCGACCAATCCGAAAACAAACATCAGCGCTAAAATCAGTGCCGCCAATCTTTTCATTTAAATCAACTCCGATCAAATCAATTTCGGTTAAATCTTGACGAATGGGGTTCCGAACGCAGAATCGCGGTATTGACAATCCGAATTTTACTTTTTGCACCTGTCCCCGATATTAATCCAGACAACTCCGACGACAATCACAACCGCAAACAGCGCTATGCCTACCCACAGAAAAATCATGTTTTTGAAGATTTCGCTGAGCGCCGCCACGACCCAACACGCCGCCAGCGCAAACATAAGCTTCGACACAGCCCGACAGAGCTTCTTTTCGTCGTACTGCGCCTTTTCTTCTGCGGATGCGGTATTATAGCCGGCAATCAGAAATGCGCCTTTGCCAAACGCAAAGACAGTACCGAGCACCAGAAAAATCCCGGCCACAACAAGATGAACGATAAGCATCAGAAAACCTCCTTTTCGGTACACGCTATATTCCGTATATATTATAGCATAATCCCGCAAATAAGTCCATGCAGACAGACGCCGCGCTTTCAGACGTTACCTCTTCTTTCGCGTCATAATAACTCCGACGAGCGACGAGACAAAGGCCACAGGTGCGATTCTGACAAACAGCCACTCGAACACATGATAAGCCGCACCGAAAACGGCAGTCTCCGGGTCGCTGAAATTCCAGCCGAGATACGGGCTGTTTAAGGCTATCAGCATCGCCGAGACAAGCACCGTCGCTGCACAAAGCGCAATGAACAGACAGTGAAACGCCGCTATTTTCGTCGTTTTCCTCTGTACAAGCTGCAAATTTATTACTTCGAGCTTTTCGCAGATTGCTTTCAATTCGTCTGTTTTCCGCTCAGAAACATTTTCTCCGAGCAATGCGCTCACCGGCGTTTCGAGCGCTTCCGACAGGGATACGAGCATATCCGAATCGGGGACCGACAGCCCCTGCTCCCATTTGGATACGGTCTGCCGCACGACATTGAGCTTGATTGCAAGTTCCTCCTGCGAGAGTCCTTTGGCTTTTCTGACTGCTTTGATATTTTCATTTAACATCGGTATATAACCGCCCTTCTTTCAATCGCTATCGCCATTGTACACCGAATAACCCGTTGCGGCAAGCAACGCAGATTAACATACCGATATTTTATGCATCCGGCTTAAACCTACAGCCGAAAAGCACGGTAAAAGGGACGGTTGAGCAAATTCGGATTTAGCGAGCCATTTCAAGAGGTACATCGTAGGGGCGAATTTTGTTCGCCCGCAAAACACAGCGGCTAACGTATATTGAACCGTGTAGTGGCGGATATCATCCACCCGCGGTTTATGCGGCAGCTACGGAAGGCGAGCGAAGCTATCTCGGCAAGTAGATTGCGAAGGGGTCGGCGATTCGACGACCCTTTGACGCGTTAACGTCACCGAAAATCTATTTATTCATCCGCGCCGTGTAATACGCTCTTTGATTGAGATTTGTCCTCTGTGCCGCCTATGGCGGCAACGGTGCGTCGAGTCGCAGCACCCTACAAAGACATTGAGAAAACAGTCTGTGCAATGTGGGCGAATCCGTGCAATAACCCCTCAGTCTCGGCTTCGCCGAGCCGGCTCCCCTGCAGGGGAGTCATAATTGAAACTGCGCCGCAAATCCCGATTTATCATCAGGTTTATCCCAAAAACACACAAAAACAGCCACGGCAGAAGGACTGCTGTGGCTGTTCCGTGTGTTCATGTATTGCGTTGCTTTATCTTTTATTCCATATCATCTATATAGCGGCAGGCCGCAAGCGCCGCTACGGAGCCGTCCGCCGCCGCCGTGGTCAGCTGACGTACTTCCTTTGTGCGGCAGTCGCCGGCGGTAAAAATGCCGGGCGTCTTTGTTCTGCAGCTCTCGTCCGCAATAATATAGCCGCGCTCGTCGAGGTCGGCTACATCCTTGAAGCTCTCGTTGTTAGGCATCTGGCCGACGGCAATGAAAAGCCCGTCCATGGGAATTGCATGGGGCTCCTCACCGTCTGTCGATATCTTTATCCCGTCGAGCTCGTCGCTGCCTATGAGCTTGACAACATTCGTGTTCATCAGAAGCTTTATGTTGTCCTTCTCGCCGAGCTTTTTGACAAGCGCCTTCTCTCCCCTGAACTCGCCGCGCCTGTGGATGAGCGTGACGCTCTTGCAGTAAGCCGAGAGGAAGAGCGCCGACTGAAGGGCACTGTCTCCCCCGCCGACTACCGCGACGTTTTGACCCTTATAGAAAGCCCCGTCGCATACAGCGCAGTAGGACACTCCCCTGCCAGCAAGGTCATTTTCGCCGTCCGCTCCGAGCGGCCTGTGACGCGCTCCGGTGGCGATTATAACGCACTTGCACTGATAGCTGTTTGAGTCGGTGATGACGGTCTTTATCTTTCCGTCGACTATTTTTATGACCCTCTCGAGCTCAACGTCTGCGCCGAGCTCCATAGCCTGCGAGACTAAGTTATCCGCAAATTCGCTGCCGCTTATCTGCGCGATTCCCGGATAATTTTCAACTCTCGGAGACGAGGTTATCTGCCCTCCGAAGGACTCACTCTCCGTCACGAGCACTGTTTTTCCCGCTCTGAGCGCGTAAATTGCCGCCGTAAGTCCGGCAGTGCCGGCGCCGACGATAACGATATCAAATTGCTGCATTTCATTTCCCTCTGAATATCCGCCGCCTAAGCGGCAAAGTTTTCTTCAATGTGCCGAAAACCGGGTGAAGCCGCGCTCCACCCGATCTTCCGCCTTTTATCAGTGCATCAGCACTGCTCAATGAACTTTTTGATGTTTGAAAGATTGACGAAGCTCTCGTAGCCATCGCCGTCGGTGACGATAAGCGTGGGAGCCTGCCTGACGCCGTATTTCGCCGTCAGATCTCTCTCGTCCTCCGCATCGACCTTCTCATAGCCGACATTCGCCTTGTCGAGCAGAGTATAGGCTATCTTGCAGTTGGGGCAGGTCTTTGTGGTGAAGAGCATGACCCTTGCGCCGTCGGAAACCTTGGGAGCCGCCTCATGCTTGCCGTCCGCCACGGTGTGGCTGACGGTGCGCTCGCTCTTGAGGTGGGACGCGCCGAGATTGTAGACGGTTCTGTCCTTAAACTCCTGCGTCTTTCCGTCGTTCCAGTTCTGGACGGGGCGATAGTAGCCGGTTATACGGCTGTAAACCTCGGTCTGGCCGCCGCACTCGGGGCAGGTGAAGTGCTCGCCCGCTATATAGCCGTGATCCTTGCACACGGAATATGTCGGGGAGATCGTGTAATAGGGCAGCTTGTAGTTCTCGGCTATCTTGCGTACGAGGGAAGCCGTCGAGGTCCAGTCGGGCAGCTTCTCGCCGAGGAAGGCGTGGAAGACTGTGCCAGAGGTGTATCTCGTCTGAAGATCATCCTGAATGTCGAGCGCCTCAAAGATATCCTCCGAGAACGAAACAGGAAGATGCGAGCTGTTGGTGTAATAGGGAGTGCCGCCGTCCTTAGCCGCGGTGATGATATCCGGGAACTGCGCGACGTCATGCTTTGCGAAGCGGTAGGTGGTGGACTCTGCGGGAGTTGCCTCGAGGTTATAGAGATCGCCGTACTCCTCCTGATAGTCGGAGAGACGCTCACGCATATGGTCGAGGACTTCCTTTGTAAACTGCTGAGTCTTTTCGTGGGTCATGTCCGCTCTGAGCCACTTGGCGTTGAGGCCGACCTCGTTCATGCCGATAAGGCCTATTGTCGAGAAGTGGTTCTCGAAAGTGCCGAGATAGCGTCTGGTGTAGGGATAGAGACCCTCGTTGAGAAGCTTTGTGATAACGGTGCGCTTGACGCTGAGCGAACGCGCGGAGATATCCATAAGCTTGTCGAGTCTGCGGTAGAAGTCCGCCTCATCCTCGGCAAGATATGCGATTCTCGGCATATTTATCGTAACGACGCCTATTGAGCCCGTGCTCTCGCCGCTGCCGAAGAAGCCGCCGGACTTCTTGCGAAGCTCGCGCAGGTCGAGGCGAAGTCTGCAGCACATGGAGCGGATATCGCTCGGCTCCATATCGCTGTTGATGTAGTTCGAGAAATAAGGAGTGCCGTACTTTGCGGTCATCTCGAAGAGAAGTCTGTTGTTCTCGGTATCCGACCAGTCAAAGTCGCGGGTTATAGAATAGGTAGGGATGGGATACTGGAAGCCGCGTCCGTTGGCGTCGCCCTCGATCATCGTCTCGATGAACGCCTTGTTGACCATATCCATCTCTTTCTTGCAGTCCTTGTACTTAAAGGGCATCTCCTTGCCGCCGACTATGGCGTTGAGCTCTGCAAGGTCGTTGGGAACCGTCCAGTCAAGGGTTATGTTCGAGAACGGAGCCTGCGTGCCCCAACGGCTGGGGGTGTTGACGCCGAAGATGAACGACTCTATGCACTTCTTGACCTCGCGGTAAGAGAGGTTGTCCGCCTTAACAAACGGGGCAAGATAGGTGTCGAACGAGGAGAACGCCTGAGCGCCCGCCCACTCGTTCTGCATAATGCCGAGGAAGTTGACCATCTGGTTGCAGAGGGTTGCAAGGTGGCTTGCGGGAGAAGATGTTATCTTTCCGGGAACGCCGCCGAGTCCCTCCTGAATGAGCTGCTTTAAAGACCAGCCCGCGCAGTAACCGGTGAGCATGGAGAGATCGTGGAGATGGATATCGCCGTTTCTGTGGGCATTCGCTATCTCTTCATCGTAGACCTCGGACAGCCAGTAGTTGGCCGTAATTGCGCCGGAGTTGCTGAGAATAAGTCCGCCGACAGAATATGTGACGGTCGAGTTCTCCTTAACGCGCCAGTCGGATACCTTGACATAGCTGTCAACGAGCTCCTTATAGTCGAGAATGGTCGATTTCATGTTCCTGACCTTCTCGCGCTGCTTTCTGTAGAGGATATACGCCTTTGCGACATCGGCGTAGCCCGCCTGGCTGAGCACCGACTCGACGCTGTCCTGAATATCCTCAACGGCGATAAGTCCGTCCTTTATCTTGCTCTCGAAGTCCGAAGTGACCTTGAGCGCAAGCAGGTCGATGACTGTCGGATGGGTTTGTTTGTTGAGCGCATCAAAAGCCTTCGATATAGCCGCGGATATCTTCGCTATATCAAATTCGGCGACCGCTCCGTCTCTTTTGACTACCTTGTACATCATCATGCCTCCGTTTTCTTCATTGTTTCAAGTTATACGCATAAATTGCGGTGTCTGCTTCAATTATAGAGGCAGCCGCAGCAAATGTCAACACCAAAATACAATATATTGTCTAGAATTTATTTTTGAACCCCAAGATGTTCTAAAATTCTGAGGCTTTTATACTCCTCTTATCTCAACCCTCGGAACATTTTTCCGCACTATATCGGCAAAAGTCCGCAGTGTTTCGCGGCTGTGGGCGCTGAGGCCCTTTTGCAAAACGAAGTCGGAATCGGTGAAGCTCTGGAGAAAATATTTTTCGTCACCCTTGAGCCACTCGCCTATTTTTTCAAAGTCCTCGGCGCTGTGCAGCTCGCGCACGACGGTCGTGCGGAACTCGAAGTCCGTCTCTCCGCCCATGAGCAGGCGCACGCTCTCGAATATCGGCTCCATGTCGAACTTTTCGAGTCCTACGGTCTCTGCATATTTTTCGGGGGAATTTTTGATATCCATCGCCACATAGTCGACAAGCCCCGCGTCTATAAGAGCACGCAGCTTATCCGGGAATGTGCCGTTGGTGTCAAGCTTTACGAGATAGCCCATGTCTTTTATGCGCCTTGCGAAGTCATCGACGTTTTTATTGACAAGCGGCTCGCCGCCCGTTATGCACACACCGTCGAGCATACCCTGACGCTTCTTGAGAAACGCAAAGAAATCCTCCTCCGGAATCTCATATTCGTCCCCGCCGGGGAGAATGAGCTCCGAATTCTGGCAGAACGGGCAGCGGAAATTGCAGCCCCCGAGGAACACGGTGCAGCCCATTTTGCCGGGAAAGTCGAGTAATGTAAGTTTTTGCAGCCCTCGAACGCGCATATCGCCACCCCTTTTGAAGTCATAAAAATCGAGACGGAATAAGTCGGTCTTTCTTTCCGTCCCGGCAAATATATTATATACCACAAAACCGTTCTTGTCACCACAAACATTCGAAAAAAGTGCACAAAGATTACCACAAAATACTGTGCACATTATAAGCCGCGATACATATATGTTGCATTTTCGGTGAAAATTTGGTACACTCATAGTGTAGCATTCCGATATATATCAAGCTTCTTGCGGAGGTGTTTTAAATGGCCGGAAAAAGACCTGTTGCGGCGATACTCTATGACTTCGACCGCACGCTTTGCACAAAGGATATGCAGGAGTATCAGTTCATTCCGAGCGTGGGTATGGAGGCCTCGGATTTCTGGGGACTCGCAAACAGCTACGCCGAGGAAGAGCATATGGACAAGATACTGTCTTATATGTATATCATGATAAAGAAGTCGCAGGAGTGCGGCATTCCCCTGACTCGCAAAAGCGTCATGGAATGCGGGCGCGCGATAGAGCTTTATAACGGCCTGCCCGAATGGTTTGACCGCCTCAACCGCTTCGGGCGCGAGAACGGCGTAACAGTCGAGCACTATGTCCTCTCCTCGGGACTTAAAGAGATTATCGAAGGCTCTGAGATAGGCAAATGCTTCAAGGAGATTTTCGCCTGCGAGTTCCTTTACGGCGAAAACGGTGAGGCCGTCTGGCCGAAAACCGCCGTCAACTATACTGCAAAGACACAGTTCGTATATCGCATAAACAAGGGTGTGCTCGACGTGTCAAACGACAGAGACCTCAACCGTTCGACTCCGGACAGCAAGCGCCGCGTGCCGTTTTCAAATATGCTCTATATCGGCGACGGGCTTTCGGACGTTCCATGCATGAAGATGGTCAAGGCCTACGGCGGCTGCTCCATAGCCGTGCACAACAACAATCCCCGCCAGCTCGAGGGCGTGAGCGACCTGCTATATCACAACCGCGTTGATTTCGCCTTTGAGGCGGACTACTCCGAGGGCAGCGGGCTTGACATAACCGTCAAGGACATCATCCGCAGAATAGCCATAGACAGCACGCTTAAAGATGAGCACAGCAGGCAAAAACGCCGCTCTAAATGCTGCTGCGCGGACATATAGGAGATAAATTATGTCTGTATTTTTTACTGCGGCGGTTTGCGTATACAACACCGAAAAATATCTGCGCGACTGTCTTGACTCCATTCTCTCTCAGAGCTATGAAAACATCGAGCTTCTGATTATCGACGACGGCTCGACCGACGGCAGCGGCGAAGTCTGCGACGAATATGCGGAAAAAGACAGCCGCGTGCGCGTCATTCACACCGAAAACCGGGGTCTGCTTTTGGCGCGCAGGACCGCATTTGAAAACGCGCGGGGCGACTACTTCATATTCTTCGACTCGGACGACACGGTGGACCCGAAAATCTTCACGCTCATAAACGAAGAAATTCAGAAAAGTCATTGCGACATGGTGTTTTTCGACCTTAGCAAATGCTATTCCGACGGCACCGCTGCGCACGAAAAGCTTTTCGACGAAAGAAAGACCTTTGACAAGAGCAACAAGCGCGAGCTTTGGGAGCTGCTGCTCTCGTCGAGATTCAACTCTCTGTGCCTGAAATGCATAAGGCGAAGCGCGTTCGCCTATACTTTCGATACGGAGTTTTACCGGGGCTACAGCCGGGGCGAGGATAAGCTTCTTTCGGCGCACATGATAAGCCGGCTCAGCTCATTCAGCTATCTGCCGATATCGCTTTACAACTATAATATTTTTGCTTCCCAAATGACTAAGACATATTCGTATAACGATCTTCGCCTGACGTCCTGCGCAAATGCGGAGATACGCTCGCTCATTCGGTCGGACGGCTGCTACGATGAAAAAACGGAAGATCTGCTTTGTTGCCTGAGCAGATATATATATCGCAGCTTTCTCTATCCAACCGCGACCGCACTGCCGAAAAAAGAGGCCTTAAAGCTCATTCGGCAGAGCGAGGAGCTTGAGCTTTTCAAGCTGTGTACAGACCGCAGGGCGGACAAATATTCCTCACAGGCATCAAATATAAAATTCCTGCTTCTCAGGCATAAAATGTATTCGCTGCTCATATTTTTGACAAAACTCAAGAATAAGGCCTGAGTGCGGTATTGCCTTGACAAAAATTCCGCCGGGCGTTATAATATTTTTCCGAAAACTGCCCGTGCGGAAAGGAAGTGAGAGCCATGGGCGCAGAACAAAAGAAAATCGTTGCCCAAAACAAAAAGGCTTTTCACGACTATTTCGTGCTCGACAGATTCGAAGCGGGAATTGAGCTTTGCGGCACAGAGGTCAAGTCAATCCGCCAGGGCAAGCTCAATCTAAAGGACTCGTGGTGCTCGATAGTTGACGGCGAGCTGTTCGTCAACGGAATGCACATCAGCCCCTACGAGCACGGCAACATCTTCAACCGCGACCCTCTGAGGGTGCGCCGCCTGCTGATGCACAAGCGCGAGATAATGCGCCTGCTCGGTCAGACGAAGCAGGAGGGCTTGACCCTCATCCCCTTGAGCGTATATTTTGTCAAGGGGCGTGCAAAGGTCGAGGTCGGGCTGTGCAAGGGCAAAAAGCTCTATGACAAGCGCGAGACCGCCGCAAAAAAGGACGCCGCGCGGAATATCGAGCGCAGCATGAAAAACTTCTGATTCAATCGGCGAGAGCCGTTTGACATACGGGGATGAAAGGATTTCGACGGGGAGGTTGAACTTCGGTAAGCGGGCAGCGGTGTGGGACCGCTATAAAACCCATACGTTTAAATAATAAACGACAACAAAACAGTTTTACAAGCTGCTTAAATAGCAGCCGTCTTTGCCGGGAGTACTGCGGCCCGGTATAAGGCGTCGATTAGCAGTGAACGTGCACGGGTGAGCGCTCCGTAACCCGTCATGAACAACGGAACTACCGAACCGGTGAGCCTGCCTGACGGCGCTCCGGCGAGGGAAATATAAAAGACAGGCTACGCCCGTAGAAAGCTGTGGGGAGCCCTTTTCGGACGCGGTTTCGATTACCGCCATCTCCACCAGGAAAAGCACTCGTTCAAAGAACGAGTGCTTTTCAGTTATATTCGCCTGCGGCGAATTTTATTGCTTCGCAGTGATATTCGGCATACGCCGAGTTATATTTGCTTCGCAAGCTTCGGGGCGAATGTAATATCACATCAAACGAAGCGCGGCAGAGCTGTGCCGTTAATTCGACGGGCAAGCAACCGGCTTCGCGTCTTTTTAAGCTATTGATTTATTTTCGGCGAGACGCTATAATTTTAACCGAAAGAAACAGGAGGTGCCGCGAGCATGAAGATTTTGCAGATATGCGACTATGCCGCAAAATACAGGGGCAATTTTATCGAGTCTCTCGAATACTTCAGAAAAAACAGCCTCGGCGACGGCGATTTTATGCTCTATGCGTTTCCCGAAAGAATGACAGAGCGCCGCAATCAGTGGTTCTTCGACTTGAAAAAAGAGGTTCCCGCAGCGATATACAAAAGCTCCGTCAAAGAAAAAATCAGAACTTTCAGAAAAATCATAAAAGAAAACGGCGTCGACACCGTTCACACACACTTCACCGACATGAAGACCGATATGTGCGTCAATATCGCATGTCTCGGGCTTCGCGTGAAAAAATTCAAGCACTACAGAAGCAGCTTCGGCAGCTTCGGCACAATAAAGAAATTTTTCGCGCGGCTTTGCTACCGCAGCTGGAACGCCGTCATTTGCGTTAGCCCGCACATCATGCGGGAGGCGGAGAGCAATATAGTCTCCTGCAAACCCGTGCTTTTAAACGACGCGGTATATTTTCCGCGAATGGACAACTACGAAAAGCTTTGTAAACCCGATTTGGGTGTTCCCGAGAGCGCCGTTCTCTGCTTTGCAATAGGCTATGACTACCGCCTCAAGGGCATCGACTTGGCGTGCGAGGCGGTCAAAAAGCTCCGAGACGAGGGGCAGAACATTTATCTTGCCGTCTGCACCGCCTCAAATACACAGACTATTGCAGAGCAAATCAGAGCGCAGTTCGGCGAATTTCCCAAATGGCTGAAGCTTTTGCCGCCGAGACAGGACATCGCAAGCTACTACCGCGCCGCCGACATATATATTCAGGCCTCCAGAAGCGAGGGCTTCTGCTATGCCATAGTCGAGGCCGCCTACTGCGGAAAAACGGTTGTGGCGTCCGACTGTCCAGGGATGAAGAGCCACGCGGAAAAGAATTTTGATTTTCTCTGGTTTAAAAACGGCGATTCCAACAGCCTTTCGGAGAAGCTCGGGCAGGCTGTCAAAATGAGCGAGAGCTCGGAGCTGTCGTCAAAAAACAGGCGTGCGGCCATAGACAACTACTCAATAGAAAATATGTCCAAGAAGCTGTACCGCATATATGCGGATATGTAAAAATAGAGAGCCGAGAGATTATTTTTCTCTCGGCTCATTTTTATTTCAGCGTCAATCCGGCGTGTAGGTGTAAGTGAAGCAATGCGAGCGAAGGACTGCCGCGCCCATTATATTGAGTCTGAACGCGTTGCCGCGCATGGTCCGATTGCCTATCTTCAAGCTCGAAATATAGCCGCAGCCGCTTCCGCGCGCGCTGTCATGCTCGAGTATCTTTATCCACTGCGCGGGGTCGTTTTGGAGCGTTATACGCTTTGACGCGTCAACCTTCGCGTTATACGCCTCAACCTTCTTGCGAATATCCTCGCTCGAAATAGTCAGAGTGCGCTTGACGTCGCCCTCGGGGCTTGTCCTGCCGCCCGCAAGATAGGGATATGTGCTCTGGCTGCCGCCCCATACGTTTATACTTGATGTGGTTTTGCCCGCCGCGGTCGAGAAATACGGGGTCAGTGCGGGCTTGCCGTTAAATTCAAGACAGTCTCCGAGCGTCTGCTTTATCGCGGTCTCGATAGATGCGCTCGTTCCCGCATAGCTTTCGCGGAACGCATGGTTTGCGGAGGTCAGCTTAAAGTTCTGGCGCTTTGCGTAGGTATATATCGCAACCATCTGCGACTTTATCGACTCAAGCGGCGCAGACGGACCGACCTCGGCGTAGGCTGTCTTTCCGAGATATTCGGCAAGGGAATAGCTCTTGCCGTTATATGTAACCTTGCTCGGTAAATCGGAATCTCTGACAAGGCTTATGCCCGGGTTATTGTAATAGTGGAGCAAAATCCGCTTATAGTCCCAGCCGCGGCGCGCATACTCCGAAGCGCCGTTCTGGCTCATACCGACTCCGTGACCGTAGCCGTAGACCGTGAAAACAAAGGTGCCCGTCTTTTTCGAAGAGCTGTTCGGCTTTGTGGTCGTAGGCTTTTCGGTGGGCTTTGAAGTCGGCTTCTCGGTCGTGTTCGGGCGAGTCGTCGGTTTTGTGGTGATAACAGTAGTCAAAACGGTCGAGCTCTCGATTATCGAACCCGGTACCGTGACGCTTGTTTTCTCATCGGTGGTTTTCTCGGGGCGCGTACTCTGCGAGTCGGCAGTGTCGCCGTTCGGACGCTCTACGTCGGCAATGATCATATCGTCTATATCATCAATTATCCCGTCCGTATCGCTCTCTGAGGTATTCCCCCACGATGTGTTGCCGCCCGACGCGCTGTTCTCAACTGTATCGCTCTCGCTTGTGTCGGACTCGCGTGCGTTAATGAGCGCCGCGCTGACCTGTGAGCCGTAGCCCTTGACCAAAAATGTAATCGCAGTTCCGATAAGCGCCGCGAGCAGGATAATAGCCGCCACTATGAGCGCGGTTTTCTTGCCCGAACGCACGGGAGCCGATTTATGATGGGTCGGATGCTCCCCGTCCTCGATTACTATCGCCGTGTCGTCGTCGACATTGTGCAGGACAAAGCCGTTTTTAGCATAGTCGGCAAGCGAGGAATAGAGTCTGTGGACGCAGGCATAGATAAACTGCTGGGTAGATTCGCCCTTTCGGCTGTATACCTTGAATACCCGCGCCTTGTTCTCGTCCGCTATGCAGATGAACATGAAATATTTGCTGTCCTCTTCGTCGCTGCGGAAGACATTAGATATTGCCGCGCCGACCGATGCGCCGCTGTTCAGGCGGGCGCGTCCCGCCATGGCCGCCGTATATTCGCCGTGAGACTCGTCCTCCCGGCGCTCGCCGTCGGCCTGCTGAGCAAATATGACATCGGCAAAATCGGGCTCGTCATACGGAAGAACGGAGAATACGAACGGGCTGTTTTTGCCCGTCGCAACCGCAACGGAAATTCCGCGCTCCTTCAACAGCTCCACAACCTCCTCGGGGTTGCATTTCTCCTCTTCGCACAGCTCTCCCTCGGGAACATCCTCGCTTTTTTCTGTCTCCTTTGCACCTGTGCCGGGTGCAAAGACCGCTCTCAGCTGTTCGGCAATTTTGGCGCAGCGTCCGTCCGAAAGAGGCACAAAGGCAAGAGTCTGCTTGCCGCTTTTTTCTATAAAGCCGCAGTATTTGCCGTCGTCGGTCATAAGTATCTGCGCATCGGCGGGCATAAGACAGAAGTCCCCGTCTCCGTTTTTCAGCACCTCGGCTATCTCGGCGGAGGGCTCTGTTTTTGTCTTGAGCGCGGCAAAGAGCAGCTTCTTTATCTGAAGATAGTACCGCTCGGTAACCGCCAGAACCACGGTCTCCGTCTTTCCGAACGCCCCGGCAAGCGCAGTAAACAGCTCGCGGCTGTCCGCGAAGCGCTCGAAACGGCACTCCCCACAGGCATCGGCAAAAACGGACTCATATTCCGCTATTGCCCGATGCGGGAGAGGCTGATGAACAAAAGCCAGGAGCGAGATCTTATTTTCCAAAATATCACCTCATTAGTTGGGATACCATCTGTTTGCGTTCTTATAGGGATTCTGTTTATTGAGCTTATCATACCACGCCTGAGGATATCTCGGGTTCGGATTGGTCTTGACAAGCGAAGTGTCGATTTCCTCGCTCTCGCCCTCGCGCATCATTCGCGCCACGACGACAAGGCGTGCATTGTCAAACTCATAGAGACAGGTTGAAAGAGTCAGTATTCTGTCGGTCGACTTGATATCGACGCCCGTTGTGTAGAGCTTTCTCGAATCAAGCTCCTTAATATACTGCTTGAAGCTGTCCTCGCTTATATTTCTCCAGATATAGTTGAAGAAATATCCGTTGTCCTCGGCCGTGGTGGCGTTTGTGATAAACACCGCGTAGACCTTCCATTTGTAGTCATGATAGATTGTGTTGAACTCGATTATCGGATTGTTTATGAATCCGCGCGTGGTACGGTAATCGAAAAGCTTGCTGAAAATCTTATCCGATGCGCGGGTGCTGTGGCCGTAGATTATGCTGTTGCGGTCAAGCGTTTTAACGGAGTTCTCGCAAGCTAAGAACGGATTGCCGAGATCAGTATATCTGTGGGTGAAGCTTCGCTTGAGATAATACGAGTCGTTGTCGGTCTGGAGGATGGGAAAATCCATCTTGAGCTTGCTTATCTTGAGCCAGCCGACAAGGTCGGTGTTCTGCGCATACGCCTCGGCGTATTTTAGCTGCATACCCTCGGGGAAATCCACGTCGGGGTACTTCGCCTTTATCTCGTCCCACGGGAGCTTCTCCCCGGGCTGTATGCCCTTTATGTCGTTTTCAACGATATTGGGCTGAATGAAATATGTATTTATCAGCATTCCCGCGCTGATGACAACCGTTACCATCGCCACCATAAAGACTATCTTTCGGATTATCTCGGAGGCTCCGTCTCCCTTCATTGGGATTATGCCGCCTATAATCTTCTTGAAGCCCTTTCTCTTGCCGCTGTTTTTCTCGTTTTCGCTGACCTCGCGCTCATATTCGCGCAGAGAGCCGCGCTCGCGCTCGCTGAGGTTGACGGCAAAAACGGAGTCGGTGGGCATATCGAAATCGTCAAACGCCTGATGGGTAGGATACTCGGGCTCGGTGACCTTCGGGATATCCTCGCCGCTCAAATCGTCGGGCGGAATAAACTTATAAACATTGTCCGGCTTCGGCTCTGCGGACGGCTTGACCTCGGGCTCGGGAATATCCGAAGGCTTCCCGTCCCCGGGGTCGGAAACGCCGACGGGCTCCTGCCGCTCCTCTTCCGGCGCAGCGGCGCTTTCATGCCGCGTCTCATCCTCCGTCTGTGCGTCGCCGCCGAGATATTTATGGGCTATTTTCTCCATCTCGTTTTGCTCCGCAGGCTTTTCATCGTCCTCAACCGATGTGTAGTGCTCAAACATTTCCCTCATATCGGGCAGCGAAATTTCACTGTCTTTTCTGTTTTTATCAGACATACTCTTTCCTCCGATACAGGTTACTTTATTTTCTCTTCAAGCATGAGACGCGCAAGATTCAGCGCCCTTGTCGCCGTAACGTGCCTGTTATATTCACGGTCATTTTCATGGCCGGTGACTATCTTTTCAACGAACACGCGGTCGCCGTCCGTGACCGCCACGAAGCTTAATCCCCCGGGCAGAACTCCGTCGCCGCCGGGGCCCGCAAGGCCGGTAGTCGATATCGCTATATCCGCGCCGCTCACGCGCTTTGCGCCGAGAGCCATCTCGCGCGCCGTCTGTTCGCTGACCGCGCCGTATGTATCAAGAGTCTCGGGCGAAACGCCTAAAAGCTTCATTTTTATGTCATTGGAATAGCTGACTATTCCGCACTCGAAAACCTCGGACGAGCCGGGGATATCCGTCAGTCTCTTGGGGAGCGTGCCCGCAGTGCACGACTCTGCGGTGGCTATTTTTTTGCCCCGCTCTCTGAGAAGCGACACCACCCGCTCCTCGATTTTGTTCATATCCGTACCGTAGACGACGTCGCCGAGCCTGTCGCATATCTCGCGTATGACCGGGGCGCACAGTCTGTCCGCCTCCGCCTGAGTCGCCGCCTTTGCGGTTATGCGAAGCTGCACCTCACCGCTCTTGTCATAGGGTGCGACAGTCGGATTCTCTCTGTCGAACATATCCTCTACTTTCTCTGCGACTATGCTCTCGCCCATGCCGACTATATTGACCGTATGCGAAACTATCGTGCCGTCCGAATATTTTTTCAAAAAGCCGCGAACGCTCTCGTCAAACATCGGAGAGAGCTCGGCGGGCGGACCGGGCAGGAAGATGACGCACTTTCCGTCCCTCTCAAGCGCCGCTCCGGGAGCAGTGCCGTGGTTGTTTCTGAACACCGTGCCGCCCACGGGCAGCATCGCCTGCTTCAAGTTGCTCTCGGGCATATGAATGCCCCTCGCCTTAAAATAGCCGCGTATGCGCTCGGAAAGTTCTCTGTCCTCCGCAAGCTCAAAGCCCATGACCTCGCAGCATACCTCTTTTGTCAGGTCGTCGGCCGTGGGACCGAGACCGCCCGAGGTTATGACAATATCGCTGCGCCCGAGAGCCGCTTTAAGCTCCTGTGCAAGGCGAACGGGATTGTCCCCCACCGAGCTGCGGTGCAGGACGGATATGCCCAGCTGCGCAAGCCCTTTTGAGAGGAACTGCTCGTTTGTATTGAGGATGTCCCCGAGCAGAAGCTCGGTGCCGACACAGAGAATTTCACATACTGCCATGTTTAATCACCTTTTGAAAAAGCTTTTATGACTGTCACCTTAGTGCCCTCGACTGCGCGCTTTATGGGCTCGTCCCACTCGGTGCCGCGCTCCGCTTTTTCAATTCCGGCTATCGTCGGATGGGTGCGCGGATGCTTCGGAGTGAACACCGTGCAGCAGTCCTCATAGGGCTGAATGGATATATCAAACGTCTCTATCTTTCTCGATATCGCAATAACCTCGTCCTTGTCCATGCCGATGAGCGGACGGAACACGGGCATCGAGGTCACGGCGTCGGTGCAGGCTATCGCGGGCATGGTCTGGCTTGCGACCTGACCCACGCTCTCGCCCGTTATCAGCGCCTGGCAGCCCTCTTTTATTGCTATCTCCTGCGAGATTCGCATCATCATGCGGCGCATGACAAGGGTGAACACCTCTTCGGGGCAGTTATCTTTGATAAGCTCCTGAATCTCGGTAAACGGAACGACAAAGAGCATGATTCGTCCGCTGTATTTTGCGACCTGACGCAGAAGCGAATGCACCTTCTGCTCGGCGCGCTGACTCGTATAGGGAGGGGACGCGAAGTGAATCGCTATCAGCTCTATGCCGCGCTTTGCCATCATCCAGCCTGCGACGGGACTGTCTATTCCGCCGGAGACGAGCAGAGCCGCCTTTCCTGCGGAGCCCGAGGGCATACCGCCCGCGCCCTTGAGCTGATTGCCGTGGACAAACGCGCACTTGTCGCGCACCTCGACATTTATTATAACATCCGGGTTATGAACATCGACCTTCAAATGATGGAACCTCGAGAGTATCTTTCCGCCGACTTCTCTGCATATCTCGGGAGAATTGAGCGGAAACTTCTTGTCCGCGCGCTTCGCCTCAACCTTAAAGGTCGAAGCCGCATTGAGCAGGGGAGCCGTGTATTCAACGCAGGTGTCGAGAATAACATCCATATCCTTTTCGACTGCGGCTGCGCGGGAGAGTCCGGCTATGCCGAAAACCTTCAATAGCCTGTCTGTCGCTTCGTCGAGGTCTGCGTCCTCGGGTCCCTCGACTATGATAGTAGACTGCGCGGGGGTGCAGGTGAATTTGCCGAGCGACGCGAGTCTGCGGCGTATATTTGCCATGAGCATATCCTCAAAGGAGCGTCTGTTCAGTCCTTTGAGAGCAAGCTCGCCGTTTTTGACGAGAATAACTTCCTTCATATTGCGATTCCTTTTTTACTTATTTTTTCTTATTGCCTTCTGCCCTGCCGAAATGCCGTCGATGAGCATATCTATTTCCTCTTTCGTTGTGAAGCGGGAGAAGCTGATCCTCAGCGGGCTCTTTCTGACCTCGTCGCTCAGTCCCATATTCTTGAGCACAGAGCTCTGATGTCCCTTCGAGCAGGCCGAACCGCTCGAGACATAGACGCCGCGTGAGGAGAGAAAATTGAGCATGGGCTCGGAGTTTATGCCGAGCACGGAGATATTTGTAACATAGGGCAGCGCGTCCTCGGGCGAGTTTATGACCACTCCGCCGAGGGAGAGAAGCCTTTCGCACATATAGTCGCGCAGCTCGGTGACCTTTTTGAGCTGAGCCGTAAGATTCGGCAAAGCCGCGGCCGCCGCGCCGAAGCCCGCTATCGCAGGCATGGGCTGAGTGCCGGGACGCAGCTTTTCCTCCTGCAAACCGCCGAAAACTATCGGCGAAAGCCGCACGCCCTTTTTGACATAGAGTGCGCCCACGCCCTTGGGTCCGTGTATCTTGTGGGAGCTGACCGTCATCAAATCGACACCCATCGCCGCGGGCTTCAGCGGTAGCTTGCCGAAAGCCTGCACCGCGTCGCAATGGATAAGCGCCGGCGACTTCGCCCGCGTCACAGCGGTTCTCGCCGCCTCGACCGGCTGAACCGTACCGGTCTCGTTGTTGACTGCCATTATGCTCACGAGCACCGTGTCCGGGGTCACTGCGTCAAAGAGCTCATGCTCGCTGATGCGCCCTTTTCTGTCAACGCCCAAGCGTATAACCTCAAAGCCCTCGCTTTCGAGGTGCTTTACTGTCTCCTCAATACTCGGATGCTCGACGCTCGTCGTCACTATCCGTCTGCCGCGTCGGCGCATGGCATGAGCCGCGCCCTGAACGGCAAGATTATTGCTCTCTGTCCCGCCGGAGGTAAAATACACCTCATCGTCCCGGCAGAAAAGCCTGCGCGCAATATTCGAGCGCGCGTTTTCGAGCATTTCGTCCGCCTCTATCCCCTTTTGGTGCAGGGAAGAGGGGTTTCCCCAAAGCTCTGTCACAGCGGTTTTCATCGCCTCAACAGCCTCACCGCACACGGGTGTGGTGGCGCTGTTGTCAAGATACGCCGTCATAAGAAAAATCACTCCAAACAGCACGATTCCCAATTATACTTATATACACTATATTATACAACATAATCACCGGACTTGCAATATATTTGAGCCGATTGCGCCTTGCCTCAGAAAACTTTTTCCGCTCGCACATAAAACGCACGCTCGCTACATTATATGATATAAAGTGCAACAAGGACAGCAAATAAAGATTGACAAAAATATGCAATTTGCTATAATTAGACTGAAAACCAAACCATTACATAAAGGAGAGTTAACATTGACAAGACGAACAAAATCATGGGTCGCAGTGCTGCTTTTCATCGCAGTATTCGGCGCTCTGCTCGTGACCGCAACGTTCACCGACCTTCAGGTCAGCCATATTCTCACGGCAAAGGCGCTCGCCGCCCACACCTATTACACCAACGAAACCACATACGGAGTCGTGCTTGAGGCGGTCGGCTCGTCGCCCGTCTACCTCATGCTCGCGTTCAGCTTCCAGATTCTCTTCTGGCAGGTCATGCGCAAAATGAAAAAGCATCCGTGGAAAGAAATTCTTGCGATACTTCTTCTCGTCGCGGGAACGGCGGCATACTTCGTCATGTTCGACGACGCCGTAAAATATGCGCTCCAGCATATAGGCCCCGAGGCCGAGCTGTTCCGCAAGGCGGCATTCCTCAAGGGCATATCGATGTTCTTCGCGGGTCTTATGACCTTCTTTGCAACCTTCGCCATAAGGAACTACTCCGAGGAATCGGTCGGTAAGCTCGTTATGTTCGCGGTTGCGGTGCTCTGCGTTGCAGCTGTTTCCAACGGCATTATCGCCGCAGTCAAAGAGCCCGTCGGCCGTATGCGTTACCGCGCAATGAACTGCGAGGGCGGTGCCACAATCGGCGGATTTGACAATTTCACCCGCTGGTATGTCGTCAACGGTCAGCACATCCCCAAGGAAGAGATGAAAGCCCTCTTCGGTACAACCGATGCGCTCAAGTCCTTCCCCAGCGGACACACCTGCTCCGCCGGCACGGTCTACTGCCTGCTCATGCTCCTCGATGTTTTTGCAGTCAAGAGCAAGGGCAAGAGAGCGGTCTGCTGGATAGCCGCCATCGCCTACACCGGCATGGTCGCCGTCAGCCGCATAATAGTCGGCGCGCACTTCTTCAGCGACGTCCTCATGGGCGGCACGATAGCATTCGTATGCATGATAATTTCCAGAGAGATTTTCATCTGCAAGGGCGCGAATGTCAAAGCGATGTTCGGAAAAGAATAAAATACAAAAAAACAGCAATCACCGCCCCGTACGGCTCAGGTCATACGGGGCGGTTTCTTTTAAGAGAAAAGCACGGTGTATCTTTCGACACACCGTGCTCGTTTTTTATTTAGTCCTCGTGCTTTGCGAGGGGCTCAATCTTGCCGTATCTCGACGCGGAGGCCGCATCGGATCTGGGCGGACGGGAGGGAGCTGCGGGACGGTCGCCGCGCGGGCGGTCGTTTCTGCCCCTGCCGCCTCTGTCGCGGTTCTGATATCCGCCGCGCCCGCCTGAGCGGGGCGGTCTGGAGCCGCCGTTGAGGGGCTTTACGCCCTCTTCGAGAGTGATAACGACCTTGCGGTCATTCTCCGAGCCTACAGAGTGAGAGGTCACGCCCTCTATCTCCTGGAGAGCCGTATGGATGATGCGTCTCTCATAAGGATTCATGGGATCGAGCACAACATTTCTGCCGTACTTTCTGACCTTCGCGGCGCTCTTCTGAGCAAGTGAGCGCAGAGTCGCCTCGCGCTTCTCGCGGTAGTTGCCGATATTGAGCGACACTCTTCTCGACTTCTCCGCACCTCTGTTGACAACGAGGCGGACGAGATACTGGATAGCATCGAGCGTCTCTCCTCTGCGGCCGATGGCCGCGCCGTAGTCGCCGTCATATTCGACTGCGATGCTGACTTCCTCGTCAGTCTCGTCAATCTTTATCTCCGCGCCCTCAATGCCGAGGCTTGCAAGGATCTTTTCAAGATATTCCTTTGCGTCTGCGTTTGACGGGGCGTCGAAGCTCACTTTGACCTTTGCGGGGGTAGTTCCGAGCAGACCGAACATCTTCTTTGCCGGCATTTCGAGAACTTCGATTTCAATATCCGAATCGGCGGATATGCCGAGCTGCGCGATAGCGTCCGCTTTTGCAAGCTCGACTGTTGCGCCGGTGCCGATAGCTTCTTTTAACATCTCTGTTTTCACCACCTGAAAAATTTATTTTTCTTCTTTTTTCTGCGCACGTGCGCGCTTGAGATTCTCTTCCCTTGAGCGGCGCTCAACCGTCTCATCGACCATAGCCTTCGCTATCATCTTCTTCGGGCTGTGCGTAAACGAGAGCACGACGGTCTGAATAAGAGCGAAAACGTTGGAGGCTATCCAGTAAATACCGATACCGGCGGGGAACTGGAAGGTGAAGTAGAGCGAGAACAGGGGCATACCGAAGGTCATGCAGCCCATGGTCGGGTTCTTTGCCATTTCGGGATTGTTCTTGCGCTGCTGGAGCATTGTAAAGAGGCTCGTGCCGAGAGAGGTGACACCCGAGAGAATGGGGACAATCCAAAGGATTCCGGGCTCCTTTATCGAGGGTATCTTACCCAGCGGAATGCCGAGGAAGGTGAAGTTGAAGCTTGCGATACGCTCGATAATTCCCGCGCTCATGCCCTTTGAAAGGGCGAGGGGGCTGATTTCATTGATATGGTTGATAACAAAAAGCTCTATTGTACGCAAATCCGTCTTTGCGTTGTAATCGGGGAGCGTTTTTGCTATTTCTGTCAGCGAGTTGATTGTTGTTTCATCGAGGGCGAGTGCCCACTTGAGGGGGTGATAAATAACGCCGATAAGACCGAAGATGATGACGAACTGGATAGCGAGCGGAAGGCAGCCCATGTTCATGGGGTTATGTCCCTCGCGCTGATAGAGAGCCTGTGTCTCCTCCTGTATCTTTTTCTGGTCGCCCTTGTACTTGGCGTTTATTCTGCGGATCTTGGGCTGAAGGCGCTGCGTCTTGACGGTACCCTTAGTCTGATAGATAGAAGTGGGGATCATAAGGAGTCTTGCGAAAAGGGTGAAGAGGATGAGTGCAAGACCGTAATTGTTAACAGCTTCGAATATGAATCTGAGAACATATCCGAACGGGATACCCAGTATTTCATAAATGGCGTCCATTATTTGTGAGTCCTCCGGTTGGATTTTTTGTCCCTCTTGGGAGGGACGGGATCATAACCGCCGGGGAATAGGATATTGCAGCGAAGAAGTCTGGCAACAGTCAGCAGAGAGCCTTTGAAGGCTCCGTGTATTTCAAGAGCCTCTATCGCATACTGAGAGCAGGTCGGATAATACCTGCACATATCGGGCAGCTGCGGTGAGATATGCTTTCTGTAAAACTGAATAAGTTTTATCAGTATTTCCTTCATTTTCACTTCACAACTTTCACTCCTGCAGATATACCGATAACACCCAAGGCTTCCAGCTGTTTGCGCATGACCCGCTCGATATCGGTGCTCTTGCGGGAGACCGTCCTGTGACGGGCGACAAATACAATGTCCCATCCCCCGCAGCACTCGCCTTCGAGCTGCCGGAACGCCGCGCGTATTATTCGGCGGCACCGGTTGCGCTCCACCGCATTGCCGAGCTTTTTGCCGGTGGTTATCCCGATGCGCATGACGCCGTAACGGTTTTTGAGCGCATATGTGACAAGCACCGGGTCAGCGGCTGATTTGCCGCGCCCGTAAGTCCTGCGAAAATCGCTGTTAAGCTTGAGCGTTTGATATTCTGCCAAAGCAATCAATCCATCCGTGGCAATAATCCGCTCGACCTGTCATTCGACCGTTTAAAAGGCCGATCAATAGGTGAGCTGCTTTCTTCCCTTCGCTCTGCGGCGGGAAAGAACCTTGCGTCCGTTTCTGTCGGACATTCTCTTGCGGAAGCCGTGCTCCTTCTTACGGTGCAGCTTCTTGGGCTGGTAAGTTCTTTTCATTTGCGGTAACCTCCGTTTCACAGGATATTAGTCACCGGCGGGCGCTTTGGTGGCACTCGTACCGCCGTGATCTTATTGCAGAAGCGGGTAAAGCTACTTCGCCTACCCTTGCAAGCTACTATTATATATCATACTTCACATCAATGTCAATCATTTTTTTGCGTCCTTGTGCAAACTGCTTGTTGAAAAAAAGGGCTTTTTATGATATACTTTATCCTATTATAAAGCATTATGATGGGGGAAGTTCATTAATGGATTCATTCAACGAGCTGTGGCAGGTTGTTTCCGACTACCTCAAGCAGACAAATTCGGAATCTATCTACAACGTCTGGTTCAGCGAGCTTGAGCCTATAAGCTTCGACGGAAGCCGCGCCGTGCTCATGACAACAGCGGAGTTCAAGCGCCGCATTTTGGCGCAGAAGTTCGGCGGCACTCTTCACAGCGCCTTCTTAAACGCGCTCGGTCTTGACGTGGACGTTGAATTTATAGCGCCCGGAGAGGGCTATTCGCAGCCCGACTCCATGAGCTCTGCGGACAGCTATGCGGAGATAGACGGCGGCAAACGCGCATCGAATTATTTTGAAAACACCTTTGACACCTTCGTTGTCGGCGCATCAAACAAGTTCGCCCATGCGGCGGCTCAGGCTGTCGCGGCGAATCCCGGCAAGGCGTATAACCCGCTGTTCATCTACGGCAACTCGGGGCTCGGCAAGACGCATCTGCTCAACGCCATTTGCCATGAGATAAAGAAAAACGACCCGTCGATGAAGATAGTTTTGACCGACGGCGAGGAATTCACCAACGAGTTCATCGAGGCGCTCAATCACCGCACGACTACAGAGTTCCAGAACAAATACCGCAAGGTCGACGTTCTTTTGATGGACGACGTTCAGTTTATAGCCAGCAAGGAGCGCACGCAGGAGGAATTTTTCCACACCTTCAACGCTCTGACGCAGGACGGCAAGCAGATCGTCCTCTCGTCCGACCGTCCGCCTAAGGATATGCCTCAGCTTGAGGACAGAATGCGCACCCGCTTCGAGTGGGGTCTGCTCGCCGATGTTCAGCCGCCGGATCTCGAGACGCGTATGCTCATAGTCAAGCGCAAGGCCGACGCGCTCAATTTTGACATAAGCGATGACGTCATAGAATACATAGCGCAAAAGCTCAAGAACAATATCCGCCAGCTCGAGAGCGCGGTCAAGAAGATGCAGGCCTATGTTCAGATTCAGGGCGCAAACGTCAACACCGCCACCGCTCAGCAGGCGATAAGAGATATTCTCAGCGACAACAAGCCCATACCCGTTGTCGTTGACAAGATAATTACGGAAGTCGCGCGCACCTACGGCGCAAATCCCGATGATCTTCGCTCGAAGAAAAAGGATGCGCAGACTTCAAAGTACCGCCAGATCTCGATGTACATCGTGCGCGAGGTCACCGGCCTCTCGGCCAAGGCTATCGGCGCGGAGTTCGGCGGCAGGCACTATTCGACGGTGCTCTATGCTCTCGACGAAATAAAGAAAGAGAGCGACACCGACTCTACGCTCAGAACAACCATCAACGACATTATAAAGAACGTTCAGGAGAACTGATTTTCAAAGCATATGTCGCACCTCGGGGGAGGGATAAACGGTGCGCGATATTATTATAGCTTCGCCGTCCGACAAGGTACGCGCTCAGTTGCGCGGCTTCGTCGCGGACATGGGAATAATAGGCGTCATTGAGTGTCGCTCTGCCTCGCAGACTCTCGATTTTGTCAGACGTCTCCCCGCCGCTATAATAATCTGCCAGCGTCTGACCGATATGGCGCCCGCCGCCATGCTCCGTCTGCTTCCTCCCGGCGCGGATATGATCCTGCTCATATCCTCCGCTCAGTCTCCGCTTTTCGGCATGAGCAACGTTCAGTGCATGACCCTGCCCATCTCGCGTCCCGAGCTGCGAAGCTGCATAGAAAAGCTTCTTCGTTCCTCGTCCGAGTCGCGCATACGCTCAAACGGGCAGCGCAATACGGCGGATCAGGAGATAATCGACAAGGCCAAACATTTATATATGAAGGTAAACGGTGTGTCCGAAGAGGATGCATACGCATATATTAGAAGAAGGAGCATGAACGAGAGCAGTTCGATAACCGCAACCGCCCGTCACGTTCTCAGCGAGCTCGCTAATATATAAATGAAAAGGGTCTTGTGAATGAAATTCGCCAAAATGCAGGGCACGGGTAACGACTACATATACGTCAACTGCTTTGAGGAGACCGTTTTTGACCCGCCCGCTGCGGCGAAATTTTTAAGTGACCGCCACTTCGGCGTAGGCTCGGACGGGCTTGTGCTCATAGAACCGTCCGACAGAGCGGATTTCAAAATGGATATCTACAATTCCGACGGGTCGCGGGCGAGGATGTGCGGAAACGCCGCACGCTGCGTCGCAAAATATGTCTGCGACAACGGCTTGACCGACAAAAGCCTTATCTCGTTAGAGACTCCCGGCGGAATAAAATATATAGATACATATAAAGAAAACGGCAAGGTCGTTTCGGCGCGGGTAAACATGGGCGCGCCCATACTGAAAAGTCGGGATATCCCCGCTCTTTTTGACTCGGACACCGTTATAGACCTGCCGCTCAAAGTCGGCGAAAAGTCTTATCGCGTCACCTGCCTGTCGATGGGCAACCCGCACTGCGTGGTTTTTTCGAACGACGCAGACTCTGTAAATATTCAAAAAACAGGCCCCGAATTTGAAAATCATCCGGCCTTTCCGGACAGGATAAATACGGAGTTTGTTCAGCCGCTTTCCGGCTCCCGCATAAAAATGCGCGTATGGGAGCGCGGCGCGGGCGAGACTCTCTCCTGCGGCACGGGCGCGTGTGCGGCGGCGGCAGCCTGCATTCTCAACGGTTATTGCAAGCGCGATACGGATATCACCGTCACCCTTCGCGGCGGCGAGCTCTCGGTCAACTGGAGCGTCGACGGGGCCGTTTATCTGACGGGGCCCGCCGCAACCGTCTTTACGGGCGAAATTGCCTGCTGCGGAGGCGCCCGATGATGATAAACCGCAACTTCTTAAAGCTCCGCCAAAGCTACCTTTTCTCGTCAATGAGCCGCAAGATAGGCGAATACAGAGCGGCTCACCCCGAAGCCGATATAATCGACCTCGGCATAGGCGATGTCTCGCGTCCCCTGCCCTTTGAGTGCATAAAAGCCATGCACTCGGCGGTTGACGAGATGGCGGACGCCGACACATTCAGAGGCTATCCGCCCGAACGCGGCTACGGCTTTCTTACAGACAAGATATTGAAATACGATTTTGCCGCGCGCGGGGTGACGCTCGACAGAAACGAAATCTTCGTCAGCGACGGCGCAAAGAGCGACACGGGCAGCATAGGCGATATCTTTTCGCCCGAATGCAGGGTCGCCGTCTGCGATCCCGTCTACCCCGTCTACGCCGACGCGAATGTGCTCGCGGGCAGGGGCGGCGAAAGGCTCGAAAACGGAAGCTTTTCAAAATTCGTGTATCTCGACTGTACTGCGGACAGAGGGTTCATCCCTCCCCTGCCGAAGCAGGAGGTCGATATCATATATCTCTGCTCCCCGAACAATCCCACGGGGGCGGCGATGAACAAAAATCAGCTGAAGCTCTGGGTCGATTGGGCGAGGGAGCACGGCAGCGTCATTCTCTTTGACGCCGCATATGAGGCGTTCATAACGGACGGCGACATTCCTCACAGCATTTTCGAGCTTGACGGCGCAAAGGAATGCGCAATCGAGTTTCGCAGCTTCTCGAAAACCGCGGGGTTCACCGGAGTGCGCTGCGCCTATACGGTGATACCTCGTGAGCTCACCCGCGACGGTGTCAGCCTGAACGCTCTCTGGGCGCGCAGGCAGGCGACGCGCTTTAACGGCGTGTCCTACATCACTCAGCGAGCCGCCGAGGCAGTCTATTCGGACGAAGGCAGGCGGCAGATAAAAGAAAATATAAGCTGCTATCTCGGCAACGCAAAAGCAGTTGCGGACGGACTCGAAAGTGTCGGAATCCGCTGCTTCGGCGGCAGAAATTCGCCGTATATCTGGTTCGAAGTGCCGGAAGGTCTTACCTCGTGGCAGATGTTTGACAGACTTTTAAGCTCTGCGCAGGTGGTCGGGACACCGGGCTCGGGCTTCGGCAGAATGGGCGAGGGATATTTTCGTCTGACCGCATTCGCAGAACCCGAACGCACGCTCGAAGCAGTCAAAAGAATAAAAAACGGTCTTGGCTAAGACCGCACGGAGGATAAAAATGGGCATTTTTTCAAGAATAAACAAGGGACTCAAAAAGACCCGCGAGAATATGTCGGGAGCTATCGACTCTATGCTCCACGGCAAGACGGAGATTGATGACGATTTCTATGACGAGCTCGAAGAGATACTCGTCATGGGCGACGTCGGCTGCATGACCGCGTCGGAGATAGTCGAGAAGCTGCGCGAGCGCGTCGCCAAAAAGCACCTGCGCAAGCCCGAGGCGGTCAAGAACGAGATAAAGGAGATCGTCGCCGAGATGCTCGAGGGCGGCGAGGAGATGAGCCTTATTACTCTCCCCTCCGTCATTCTTGTTATCGGCGTCAACGGCGTGGGTAAGACCACTTCGATAGGCAAGCTCGCCGCAATGTACAAAAACGAGGGCAAAAAAGTTATCCTCGCCGCGGCGGACACGTTCAGAGCCGCCGCCATAGAGCAGCTTGAGGAATGGGCGAACCGCGCGGGAGTCGAGATAGTCAAACACCGCGAGGGCGCGGACCCCGCAGCCGTTATATATGATACTATACAGGCCGGCAAGGCGAGAAATGCGGACATAATAATCTGCGACACCGCCGGCAGACTTCACAACAAGAAGAACCTCATGGAGGAGCTTGCGAAGATATACCGCGTCATAGACCGCGAGCTGCCCTACAGCGACCGCGAGAGTCTGCTCGTGCTCGACGCGACGACGGGTCAAAACGCAGTCAATCAGGCGAAGGAGTTTAAAAACGTCGCCGAGATAACGGGAATAATCCTGACAAAGCTTGACGGCACCGCGAAGGGCGGCGTTGTGCTCAACATCAAAAACGAATTGGGCGTGCCCGTCAAGTTCATCGGCGTAGGCGAAAAGGTGGACGACCTTCGCCCGTTCAACGCCCGCGCATTTGCCGAGGGTCTGTTTGACGCAGAGCCGGCAGAAGATGAGGAAGAGAAGAAAGAGGACAAGTAATGGATTTTCTCATAGCTACGCACAACATGAAAAAACGCGCCGAGCTTGAGCGCATATTGAAACCGATAGGCGTGCGCGTTCTGCTCGCCGAGGAGGCGGGAGTCGAGCTGACCGACGTTGAGGAGACGGGGGTCACGTTCGAAGAGAACGCATTTCTGAAGGCCGACAGCGGCTGCAAAGAGAGCGGTATGCCCTGCATAGCCGATGACTCGGGGCTTGCCGTTGATGCGCTCGACGGCGCGCCGGGAGTGTATTCCGCAAGATACGCGGGCGAGCACGGAAACGACGAAAAGAACAATGAGCTGCTGCTCGAAAATTTATCCGATGTCCCTGCGGACAAGCGCACCGCGCGCTTCGTCTCGACTGTCTGCTGCTGTTTTCCCGACGGCAGGCACATGACCGTGCGCGGCGAGTGCGAGGGCAAAATCGCCTTCGAGCCCAAAGGCGAGGGCGGCTTCGGCTACGACCCGCTGTTTTTGCCCGATGAGTTTCCCGGCAAGACGATGGCGCAGCTCACCGCAGAAGAAAAAGACAGCATCAGCCACAGAGGCAAGGCGTTGAGACTCCTTGCGAAAAAACTGGAGGAAATTATATGACAAGCAAAGAGAGAGCCGCGCTGCGCGCGCAGGCAAATTCGCTCGAGCCGCTGTTTCAGGTCGGCAAGGGCGGCGTCAATGACGCGCTGATAGCCCAGACACTCGACGCGTTCCGCTCCCGCGAGCTGCTCAAGCTCAAGGTTCTGCTCGAAACCGCGCCGAAATCCCCGCGCGAAATCGCAGAAGAAATAGCCGCCAAGACTCAGTCCGAGGTCGTTCAGGTCGTCGGCGGTAGCCTTATATTCTTCAAAGAGAATCCGGAGCTGCACGAGCCCAAGGACAAAAAGAAAAAGACCGTGACCGGCACGAAGAATCCGAACCGCCCGTCTGTGCGCAAAAAGATACACGAAAAGAAGCTCGCCGAGGAGAGAAAGACCGCGGCGCGCCGCAAGGCGGAACGCAATTTCAGGCGAAAAGGCGACGTTTAAGCAAGAATTTTAAGTCAATCGGTTCAAAAGCAGGTGTTTTTTGCCTGCTTTTTTGTGCATCGGGACAAATTGCATATTTTTTCATAAAAGCCTATTGACAGCGTAGGCATAAGGGGATTATAATACAGTCACAAGATACCGAGACGGGAGGAAGCGTCATGAAAAAGCTCAACGGCATTATGATGATGGAAATGTGCATGTTCTCCATGCGCATGTATATGCCCATGTCTTTTTCCGACGAGCTTCCGTCAAACGAATAAATCTGATATATGCAGAAATTCGGGGAGCTTCGAAGGAAGTTTCCCGTTTTTTATTTGCATTGAGGAGGAATAAATATGCAGTATCTTAAATTGTTTTCGCCCTTTGATATAAGGCATTGGCGAATGTGCCGCAAGGCGCATGAATTAAAGAGACCGTCTTAACCGATACCTTATAAATTAAAATACAAAGGAGACAACCAACATGAAAAAGACAATATCTATCATTCTTGCCGCAGTCCTCGCGCTGGGCTGCATCCTCGGCTTCGCCGCCTGCTCTTCGGGCAGCAAGGGCATCACCATCGCCGTTCCCAACGACGCTACAAATGAGGCACGTGCGCTTCTTCTCCTCCAGGAGCAGGGCATAATCAAGCTCAAGGACGGCGCGGGCATCACCGCAACCATAAGAGACATCGAAGAGAATCCGAAGAACATCACCTTCAAAGAGGTTGAGGCCGCTCAGCTTCCCAACGTTCTCAAGGATGTTGACTACGCCGTTATCAACTCGAACTACGCTATCTCCGCGGGTCTTAACCCCGTAAAGGACAATCTCGCCATTGAGGGCTCCTCGAGCGCATATTCGAACATTCTCGCCGCCAAGAAGGGCACAGAGAATTCCGACAAGATCAAGGCTCTCTCCGCTGCTCTCCAGAGCAAGAAGGTCGCCGATTTCATCGCCTCCAAGTATGACGGCTCTGTTATCAGCGTTGTCAAGAACCCCGGTGACGGCTACGATTCCTCCGTCAACTATGACGCGCTCAAGGGTCAGACGATAACCGTCGCCGCCTCCCCCACACCGCACGCCGAAATCCTCGCCGTTGCCAAAGAGATACTCGCAGCTAAGGGCGTTACCCTTGACATCAAGGAGTTCACCGACTATGTCCAGCCCAACAACGTTGTTGAGTCCGGCGAAATTGACGCGAACTACTTCCAGCACGAGCCCTACCTCGATGATTTCAACAAGCAGAACAATACCCACATCGTCACCGTCTGCTATGTACACGTCGAGCCCATGGCTCTCTACGGCGGCAAGCAGACCACTCTTGACGCAGTGAAGTAAATGTTATAAAATATAATGCCGGGCTAAGTTGCTCTTAATCGGGCTGCTTTTCCGGCATTATCTTTTTATCCAGAAGTTCGGAGGCATAAAATGATCGAGATAAGAAATCTGTCAAAAACCTTCAAGACCGCCGACGGCTCGCTCGACGCGCTCAAGGATGTTTCCCTGACGATAAACGACGGCGACATCTACGGCGTCATAGGCATGAGCGGCGCGGGCAAGAGTACGCTCGTGCGGTGCATAAATATGCTCGAACGCCCGACCGAGGGGCAGATACTCATCGACGGAGTGGACATGGGCGCGCTTTCGAGCAAGCAGCTCAGGGACGCCCGCCGCAACATAACCATGATATTCCAGGGCTTTAACCTGCTCATGCAGCGCAACTGCCTGAAAAACATCTGTTTTCCGCTCGAGCTTGAGGGCATGAAGAAAGAGGACGCGAAAAAGCGTGCGCTCGAGCTGCTCGAAATAGTCGGCCTGCCCGACAAGGCGAAGGCTTACCCCGCTCAGCTCTCCGGCGGTCAGCAGCAGAGGATAGCCATAGCCCGTGCGCTCGCAACCAATCCCAAGGTGCTGCTCTGCGACGAGGCGACGAGCGCCCTCGACCCCAACACCACTCACTCGATTCTCAACCTCATAAGAGACATAAACAAAAAGCTCGGCATAACAGTCATTATAATCACACATCAGATGAGCGTTGTTGAAGAGACCTGCAACCGCGTCGCCATTCTCGACAACGGCACTGTCGTTGAGCAGGGCGAAGTCAGCACGGTTTTTGCCCATCCGCAGTCGGACGCCGCAAAACGCCTCGTGTTTCCCGACGCTTCGGACGAGATTTTCTCACCCGCCGCAGACGAGCACAGGATAAGAGTCGTCTTTAACGGCGCGTTTGCGACTAACACCCCGCTGATAACCAAGATGGCAATGGACGAGGGAATCGCCGCCAACATTCTCGCGGCATCGACCCGCTGCATCGGTGACAAGGTATACGGCAATATGCTCCTCGGCATCTCCGGGGAGGGCGACGAGCTTGAACGCGCGTCGAAATATCTGCAAAGTATGCCGGATATTCTTGTTGAGGAGGTCTGAAGATGTTTGACAATGCATTCACTTCCGAGGCTTTGACAGAGGCTCTCGATATACTGAAAACCGAATTTCCCTTAGCTATTTGGGAGACGATATATGTCACCCTGCTCTCCACGCTCTTTGCAATAATCATCGGGCTGCCGCTCGGCGTGCTGCTCGTTGCGGGCGAAAAGGGCGGAGTTCTCCCCCTGCCCAAGGCGCTGATGAAGGTGCTCAACGTTATAATCAACCTCCTGCGCTCGGTGCCGTTTTTGATACTGATGATACTCGTCTTCCCGCTGACCCGCCTTATAGTCGGCACGGCGGTCGGCACCGTCGCCTCCATAGTCCCGCTCGTTATAGCGTCGTTCCCGTTTGTGGCGCGTCTGGTCGAGAGCAGCCTGCGCGAGGTCAACCCGAACATAATCGAGGCCGCGCAGAGCATGGGTGCGTCGCCCATGCAGATAATCGTCAAGGTCATGATACCCGAGAGCGTGCCCTCGCTGCTCTCGAACTTCACAATAGCGATAACCACCATACTCGGCTACTCCGCGATGAGCGGAATAATCGGCGGCGGCGGACTCGGCAAGATAGCCATAAACTACGGCTACTACCGCTACAAATACCTCGTCATGCTCTTTGCCGTCATACTGCTTATCGCGCTCGTTCAGATATTCCAGAGCGTCGGCACGCACCTTGCGACAAAGACAGACAAGAGACTCAAGAAATAATCGAATAATCAGCCGCACCCGGTCGGGAGAAAATCCCCGCCGGGTGCGTTGTTTTTTTAATTTATGCCTTCTGCTTCGGGGTGAACAGCTTAGCGTCAAGCTTTTTCATCACAGCGTCAAAGGCAACAGCCATGAGCAGCGTGACGGCAAAGCAGAGGATAAAGTAGTTAAGATTGTTGTTAATAAGTCCGAGCCTCTCGAACACCGTCATAGGTATATGCTGAAGAATATAGACGCTGAAAACGTGCCTGCCGAGCATAGAAAGCGCCGGATTGCCGACTTTTATTTTCATCGAAACGAGCACGACGATGAGCATAAAGGCGCTCGCCCACAGCCAGTACACAGGAAGCCCCAGTGAACGGTATTTATGCCCGACGGCAAAAGCCGCAACTGCGGCAGTAACACAGAGCATATAGATATAATTGTTTTTCATCACAAACTTATCTATATACTTTTTGAGATAAGCATACCACATACCGAGCGGGAAAAGTATCAGCGTGTTATAGTACCACGCCGGTTTCCCGACTTTTATAAGCAAAAATGCAAGTCCGACGGTAAGCACTGTCATTGTGATAAGCCCCGGGAGGCGGTGCTTGCGAAAAATCAGGAACGACACAATGAGTATAAGATAGAGACAGAGCACCGCGGTGATATACCAATTCGAATTGCCTATGCTCTCCCATGTAGTGAAGGCGAGCAAAACAGTTTTTGTTTTTGTCTTTATTCCGAGAGCGAGGTTCATCAGCAGGAACAAAAAAACCGCGATATCGAAATGTGCAAAAAGGCTCAAGAATCTGCGCCTGAAAATACCCTTGACATACGGTGTGCCTTTCTTAATTATTGAGCACATCATGCCATAGCCCGAATAGAAAAGGAAAGTTACCACAACAAGCTGCCCGAGCCAGCTCTTTAAATCGAGCCAAATCTTGTCGGACGGGCTGCCGAGCTGCATATATCCGCTGATATGGCACATAAAAACAAGCAGCACGAAGATTCCGTTTATTGCTCCGGTTGTGTCCTTTGACATGTAATCGGAATTGAACTCGCCCGATTTGACAAATTTGGCACCGCAGAAAAACACAAACAGTACCGCAATCAAAATATAGACCATATTAATTATCCTCCGAAATATTTGAGATAATTATATCACAGTACTCCCGCCCTTACAACAAAAAGCGCGGACACAGCTTTTTTTACCGTGTCCGCGCTTTTCTTTAAGAAAGGTAATTTATCAGTTAAACGGGTTGTAGTAGAATGAATCGTTGCTCTGCTGAGTTGTTTTCTCCTGCTGCTTTGAGGATGCCGAAGCGGTATTTCCGGTGTCCTCGACGAGCTTTACCTTGACGTTAAATTCCTTCGTCTGATAGTTGCTCGAAATTCTGCACAGGGTCAGCGTCAAGGTGTCTCCGACCTTGGAGTTTTCTATCGCCTCGAGAAGTACCTCCGAGGTGCTCAGCTCCTTGCCGTTGACCGCGGTTATGAGGTCGCCGACCTGGGCGCTGCTGTTTGCAAGGTCGCTGTCCTCGTTGATGTCCGCGATTATGAGCGAGCCCGCCGGCAGACCCTTTATCTGCACTATCATGTTATACTGCTGATTCGATGTGTTGGAGAAGTAGCTGATGCCGAGCTTCGGGCGGTTCGGCACTCTGCCGTAGGCGATAATGTCATCGATTATCTCCTTTGCCGATGAAATCGGGATGGCGAAGCCCATGAGCTCATAGTTGCTGTCGCTGATTTTAAGCGAGTTTATTCCGACCACCTGGCCGTATTCGTTTATCAGAGCGCCGCCGGAGTTGCCGGGGCTGATAGCCGCCGTATGCTGGATGCACTCCATGGAGTAGCCTATCTGGCTGCTGACGGTTCTCGAAATCGCAGAGACCATGCCGTTGGTAAACGAGCCGAAGAACTCGGTGCCGCCGGGGTTGCCTATGGCATACACGGTCTCGCCGACGGAGAGCTTTGTTGAATCGCCGAATTCCGCAGCGGTGAAGCCCGTCGCCTTTATCTTGAGCACGCCGATATCGGTGCGCGAATCGTAGCCGACGATTTCCGCGTCATACTGCTTTCCGTCATGGAGCTGGACGACCGCCTTGACTCCCTCGCCGCTGATAACATGGGCGCAGGTGATTATATAAGTGCAGGTGTGATCCTTATTCTCGCCCATGACTATGCCGGAGCCCTCGCCCGAGGCCGAGCTTGACGACTGGCTGTATACGACTATACCGACGTTGCTCGGAGAAACTTTGGCATACACCTCAGCCGATGTGAGTGCGCTGCCCGTCTTTGAGGTCGTTGTCGCTTTCGGCGTATCCGTGATATTGAGCTCTGCGTCGCCCTCGGATGTTTCGGTTATCGAGGTACCGTTGCCGGCGCCGCCGGAATTGCCGCTTTTCGCAAAGACCGTGACTATCGCGGAGACCGCTACGACTGCCGCGAGTATGGCGGCGAAAATCGCAACGCCCTTCTTCTTCGCGCTCATCTTTTTCTTCTTTTTCTCGGGCTGCGGCTGAGTATAGCTGCCAGAATTATACGGGGGCTGAGCGTAGCCGTTCTGCCCGGGCTGATTGTTATACGGAGTCTGAGTGCGACTGTCCTGCCCGGACTCATGCGGTGCGGAATAGACCTTATCGGGCTCAAGCGGCGCAGACTGCTGCTCGCCGGTGTCCGTTGAGTTGTCCTCGGGCGGAGTCTCGCCCGAGCTGCCGAAATTATTCATATAATCATCATTGTACATAAATCTGATTTACCTCCATCCATTGCCTTCGGGATATCCCTTCATCGTATGACACTATTATGAACTCTCAATATTACGATTTTTTTAACGGCGGGTAAATAACCTTCGGATTTTTATTCAACCTTTTTGTATTTGTTTGATACAATAAGCTTTATCTCAGCGGAAGCCAGAACACGAACTGCGTGTACTCACCCGGCTCGCTGTTGACGGTTATCTGTCCACCGTGCATATCAATCACGGTCTTGACTATATAAAGTCCGAGACCTGCACCCTTTACGTCATAGCTGCGCGACTTGTCGGTCTTATAGAAGCGCTCAAAGACCTGCCCCGCATCCTCGTGAGAGATTCCCTTGCCGCTGTTTTTGATGGAGAAAATCACCTTTTCGCTGTCCGACTTTATCGCGACCTCGATATATCCGCCCTCGTCCGTGAACTTGACGGCGTTATCTATGAGGTTATATACGACCTGGTTTATCATATCCTCATCGGCACAGATATTGACAGGCCCGACCTTATCGAGTCCGCGAACCTCTATCTTCTTCTCATCTATTATACGCTCGAAGCCGAGCATGGTTTTGAAGGTCATGGCGGAGATATCAAACTCCTTGGGCTGAATTTTCAGCTGACCCGCCTCTATCTTCGACATATTGAGCATTCCCGTGACAAGGCGTGCGAGACGCTTGACCTCGTCGGAGACTATTCTGAGATAATACGAGCTCTTCGACGAATCTATCGTGCCGTCGAGTATTCCGTCAATGAAGCCGCCTATGGTCGTCATCGGGGTCTTAAGCTCATGGGAAACATTGGCGACGAAATTTCGCCTCGAGGTCTCGATTGCCGAGAGCGCATTCGCCATGGAGTTAAACGCCGTCACAAGCTCCGCGACCTCGTCCTCGTCGCCGCCCAGCACTTTATGATAGGGCACGGAGATACGGTTGCTGAAATCGCCCTTTGCATACTGTTTGGCGGCCGCCGACATCTCGCGAAGAGGCTTTGTCATCTGATAGGTCAGCACATATGTTGCGACGAACGCTATCGCAAGCGCGAGCAGAGCCGAGAACAAAAACATCTTGAGCACCGCTCTGACGGGCTCATGCAGGGAGTCCGTATCCTGCGCGGCAACGACCGCTCCGCAGAATTGACCCGATGCTATGATAGGCTCAACGCTTATAAAATGCGAGCTCTTATACATCCCGCCGAGCGTTCCCGTCTCGGTATATCCGCCGCCGTTGAGCTTATCCAAAGCCGCCCTTGGGACGGTATATTTGCTGTGAACAATGCACTCGCCCATATACATCACAAGGTCGGACTGCCATATATCCTTGCAGCAGATTATCTTGCCGTCTGTGTCGCAGATATAGATATCCGCATCGATAGCCCGCGAGAGCTGAGCAGTCGAAACGCTCATAAGCATGGTTGCGTCCTTGTCCCCCCGCTCGAGCGGATAGCCCTTTTGGATAAGGGCGGCGGCAGTCTGCGCGACGTTCTGCGCGTTCTGCTTCAAAAGCGCCGTCTTTTCCTCGGACTGATTTCGCGCGATGAATATGAGCAGGGACGAACCGAGAATGGCAAAGCTGATAAAAAGTATCAGCACCGTAACATAGAAGTAACGGTGAAACAGACCCGAGCTTTTTGTTCTCGAGCCTGTGTTCTTTATATCTTTAGGTTCAAACTTTTTGCGTGCTTTTTTCATTGCACATCAATCCTTGGTCTCAAACTTGTAGCCTACGCTCCAGACGGTCTTGAGCTCCCACTTGTCGGACACGCCCTCGAGCTTCTCTCTGAGTCTCTTGACATGGACGTCGACCGTTCTCGAGTCGCCGTAATAGTCGAAGCCCCAGACCTCGTCGAGCAGCTGATCGCGGGTAAACACCCTGTTCGGATTGCTCGCAAGGTGATAGATAAGCTCAAGCTCCTTGGGCGGAGTGTCGATGCGCTTTCCGTCGACCCAAAGCTCGTAGTTGGTCAGGTTTATCTTGAGCTTGTCGTATTCGACCTGCTTTATGTCCGTAGCCGGTGCGCCGGCGCTGCGCCTTAAAACCGCCTTGACTCGCGCCACGACTTCCTTTGCGTCGAAGGGCTTGACGACATAGTCGTCCGCACCGAGCTCGAGACCGAGAACCTTATCAAAGGTCTCTCCCTTTGCGGTGAGCATGATTATCGGCTTGTCCGAGAACTTTCTGACCTCGCGGCAGACCTGCCAGCCGTCAAGACGGGGCAGCATTATATCGAGCAGCATCAAATCAGGCTGAATCTCGCCGAAGCTCTTCACGGCGCTCTCGCCGTCGTTTACTATGCTGACGGTGTAACCCTCTTTTTCAAGATAGAGGCGCAGCAGTTCGCAGATATTAACGTCGTCGTCAACGACAAGTATTTTTTCGTTAGCCATAAGTACCTCTCCTTTTGTTTTAAACGAACCCATTATAATTATTATAAACCATTCGCAAAAGTTTGTGTGAATGGCAAAATAACATTTTGTTACAAAATTTCGTATATTTACCTGTGCAGATTCTCGCCCATGCTCACGAGCTTATGCTCAATAGAATCGACGAGCGCTATCCAGCTCGCGTTTATAACGTCCTGCGACACGCCTACGGTAGTCCAGATATCCTCGCCGTCCGACGACGTGATAAGAACGCGGACGCTCGCAGCCGTGGCATCCTTGGGCTCCATGACGCGAACCTTGTAGTCGATGAGCCTGAGCTTTCGAAGGCACGGGTAGAATACCTCGAGCGCCTCGCGCAGAGCGCGGTCGAGCGCATTGACGGGGCCGTCTCCGTCCGACGCCGCTATTCTGACTCTGCCGTCAACGCTCAGCTTTATCGTGGCGGTTGCGCTGTGGTCGTTGTCATAGGGCAGCTCGTCGAGCACCTTGTAGCTGATAAGATTGAAGAACGGCTTGTATTTTTTAACGAGGCGGTGAACTATCAGCTCAAACGAAGAATCCGCGCCCTCATACTGATAGCCCTCGTACTCCTTCTGCTTGAGGATATCGAGCAGCTCCGCCACCTGCGGCGAATCCCTGTCGAAATCGGGATAAAGCTTCTGTATCTTCTTGAGCACAGCGGACTTTCCCGTGACCTCGGAGAGCAGGAAACGCCTGCGGTTGCCAACTGTCTCGGGGTCGATATGCTCGAACGATTCGCTGAATTTCAAGACGCCGTCCGCGTGCATCCCCGCCTTGTGCGCAAACGCGCTGCGCCCGACAAACGGCACATCCCTGTGCAAAGTTACATTGGCTATCGACGCTATCTTTATCGCCGATGAGGTCAGATTTTTCAAATTCTTCTGCGGGATACACTCATAGTCGGATTTTATCTGCAAATTGGGAATTATCGAAGTGAGCTTCGCGTTTCCGCACCGCTCGCCGAAGCCGATAAACGTGCCCTGCACCTGCTTGGCGCCCGCTCTGACAGCCATGAGTGCGCCCGCGCACGCCATATCGGAGTCGTTGTGAGTATGTATTCCTATATCGGTACCGGGGAAAGCTTTTACTATTTCACCGGTAACTTTTTCTATGTAATCCGGGAACGAGCCGCCGTTTGTGTCGCACAGAGCAAGGCAGTCCGCACCGCCGCGCAGAGCCGCGCGCAGACTTTCGAGCGCGTAGCCGTCGCCGTCGGACATACCGTCAAAGAAGTGCTCCGCGTCGAAAATGACCTGCTTGCCGTGATTTTTAAAAAAGCGGCAGGTCTCCTCTATCATCAGAAGGTTTTCCTCGGGGCTTGTCTGCAAAACGCCCTCGACCTGGATTTTTCTGCTCTTTCCGACTATCGACACGCACGGAGTCCCCGCCCTGAGCAGGGCTGCGCACGAGGCGTCCTCTTCAACGCTCTCGCCCTTTCTCCGCGTTGAGCCGAACGCGCACAGGCGGGAATGTTTGAGCCACAGCCTGCTCGCCTGCTCAAAAAATTCAAGCTCGCGCGGATTTGACGTGGGGTTGCCCGCCTCGATTATCGGTATGCCGAGCTCATCGAGCACGCGGACTATCTCCAATCTGTCGTTGACGGAAAAGGATATGCCCTCGCCCTGTGCTCCGTCGCGCAGGGTCGAATCGAGAAGTTCTATCTTTTTCAAGTCTCTTCCTCCCGTGTCAGTCGTTTATTACCGTGTCGCCGCTCTCAAGAGCGGTTATGCCCGAGCGCGAAAGCTCGGCTATTCCGTGGACGCTCATGTCCGCTATAAACGAATCTATTCTTTCCGGCTCGCCCGTAAGCTCCGCCGTGAGCATCGTGTGGCCTATATCCTTGACCCTCGCGCCGTAGGCTATGACGGTCTTTAATACCTGCGGCCTGTCCTTGTTGAGGCAGTGAACCTTTATCAGAAGCAGCTCGCTCGAAACGAGCTTTCCCTCCTCGAGGTGCGCCACCTTTATGACATCCTCTAATTTCAGCAGCTGAGCCTCAACCTGCTTCACCTGCTCCGGTTCGACCTCGGCGACAACCGTCATTCTCGAAAACTCCGGATGCTCGGTCTCGGAGACGGTGAGGCTTCGTATATTATATCCGCGGCGCGCAAAAAGTCCCGCCACTCTGAGCAGAACGCCCGAGCGGTTTCTGACAAGCGCCGAAACGGTCAGCCTTTGAATCATGCTGATTCCTCCTTATCTGTATATAGCCGTCGTGATATCGCCGCCGGGCGGTATCATCGGGAGCACCGCGCATTCGGGGTCGATGCGGCAGTCTATGACCACGGGTCTGTCCATGGCGAGCGCCTTTTTGAAAACGCGCTTTGCCTGCGACGGATTTTTTATTCTCATCCCCTTGACGCCGAACGCCTTTGCAACGGCGACTATATCCGTCGCGCGCTCCGGCTGAGTTGCGGAAAACCGTCCGTCATAGAACACCTTCTGCCACTGCCTGACCATACCGAGCACGCCGTTGTTCATAACTACTGCGACAACGGGAATATTATATCGGCTCAGCGTCGCAAGCTCGCTCAGACTCATATGAAATCCGCCGTCGCCCGTTATGAGCACAGTCTTTCTCTCCGGCACGCCGAGAGCCGCGCCGATAGCCGCCCCCATGCCGAAGCCCATGGCACCGAGCCCGCCGGAGGTTATCAGCGAACGCGGGCGCTCAAAGTCATAATACTGCGCCGTCCACATCTGATTCTGACCGACGTCGGTCACTATGTTCGCCTCGCCCTTTGTAAGCTCGCTCAGGGTATGCAGAATGGTATATGGCGCATACGGCTTCGGGCGCGGGATTTGTCTTTTAAACTCGGCTATCTCGCCGAGCCATTCGGAATTTTCGCCCGGCGGGAGCATTGCCCTGAGCCTCTCCAGGGTCTTTCTCAAGTCGCCGAGAATATGGGCGTCGGAGACTATGTTCTTGTCAAACTCCGCCGCGTCTATGTCTATATGTATTATCTTCGCCTTCGGAGCGAAGCTCGCCTTGCTCGCGGCGACGCGGTTTGAAAATCTCGCGCCCGCGGCTATGAGCAGGTCGCAGTTGAGAGCCGCAGTATTGGCGGCGGGGTTTCCGTGCATACCGACAAGCCCCAAGAAAAGCTTCGCCGAGCAGGGATAAGCGCCGAGCCCCATCATCGAGCACGCGACGGGGATTTGCAGCTTTTTTGCGAACGCCCCGAGCGCTTCGGACGCGCCCGAGCTTATCGCTCCGCCGCCGACATAGATAAGCGGTCTTTTTGCTTTTGCTATCATCTGCGCCGCGCGTGCGAGCTGAGCTTCCTCGGGCTCTTTTGCCCGCGCGGGCTCGCTCTTCGGGACGCGCTCGTATTCCTCGCTCTGCGCCGCGATATCCGCCGGGATATCGACGAGCACCGGGCCTTTTCTGCCCGACTGCGCTATAGAAAACGCCTCGCGGACATCCTGCGCCACTCCGCGCTCGCCCGACGCTATGAACGAATACTTAGTCACCGGCATCGTGACGCCCGCGATATCGACCTCCTGGAAGGAGTCGCTGCCGAGCAGCGAGGTCTTGACGTTCCCGGTTATCGCAACAACGGGACTTGAGTCCATGTATGCGGCGGCAATTCCCGTCACGAGGTTGGTAGCGCCCGGACCCGAGGTCGCAATAACGACGCCCGTTTTGCCCGTCGCGCGCGCGTAGCCGTCCGCCGCGTGAGCCGCCGCCTGCTCGTGGCAGGTTAGTATATGGCGAATTTTATCGCATTTGTAAAGTTCATCGTAGATATCGAGCACCGCGCTGCCCGGATAGCCGAAAACCGTATCGACTCCCTGCTCGAGCAGAACATCTATCAGCGCCCGCGCACCCGTTGAAATCATAAACTCGCCTCTGAAAAATTTATTTTACCGAGAATTTGAAGCTCGTGCGGCTTCTGAACGTCTCGCCCGCCTTGAAAATGCAGGGCGGAAAGTTCGGACGGTTCGGGGAATCGGGATAGAACTGGGTTTCAAGGCAGAAGCCCGCGTGCTTATTCATCAGCGTGCCGCCCTTGCCGGGGATGTTGTTGAGGAAGTTTCCGGTGTAGAGCTGAACGCCGGGCATATCGGTAGTTACTTCCATAACGCGCCCGCTCTCGGGGTCGTATGCGGTCGCAAACGCGCCCTGCGTATCGGAATCTATGCAGAAATTGTGGTCATATCCGCCGTTTGCAAGCTCTATCTGGGTGTCTGCGCAGTTGATATCTCTGCCGATAGCCTTCATCTGTCTGAAATCGAACGCCGTTTCGGTGACGTCTCTTATCTCGCCGGTGGGTATACTGTCCGCATCCATGGGGGTGTAGTGCGAGCAGGACAGGCGAAGCTCCTGCGAGAGGACATTCGGGCGCTTGTATGAGCCGAGATTGAAATATGCGTGGTTAGTCATATTTATCGGAGTATCCTCGGTGCAGACGGCCTCATAGGAAATCGAAAGCTCGTTGCTGTCATCGAGAGTGTAGGTCACCCTTGCGCTCATCTCGCCGGGGAAGCCGTTTGAGCCCTCGGGGCTCGTATATTCGAGAACAAGGCTCTCGCCCTCGACTCTCGCCGCCCAAACCGCGTGGGAAAACTCGCCGCCGCCGTGCAGGCAAGTCTTGCCGTTTTCGTTCTTTATCACATCGAACTCTTTGTCTCCGACTCTGAAACGGCCGCCGCAGATGCGGTTTGCATATCTGCCGACGATCTGACCCTGATAGTCGGAGCGCTCGACATGACCCTCCAAATCGTCAAAGCCTATGAGGACATCCTCAAAGTTACCGTCTCTGTCAGGCGCAAAGAGCGACTGCCAGGTTGCGCCGTAGGTTATGACGGACGCGCTGACGCCGTTTGAATTTTTAAGCTCGTATATATCGACCTCTCTTTTGTCGGGAAGAGTGCCGAAAAGTTTCTTTGAAATCATTAATAAATCCTCCTGTCGTTATATTGACTCATAGTAAATTATACATTATTATATCGTCAAGTGTCAAGAAAAGCGAAAAATGCGCGGCAAAAAATATTCTGTTTTTATTGACACGCTTAAATCCGCAGTTTATAATAAAATTAATTTAGTACAGTAAAGTCTTGAATCTGCGGCCAATAATGATTCGGGACTTACCGAAAGGGGAATAACAATGGGTTCGTCAAAGGCAAAGTATATGGGCTTCAAGGAGATTGCGGCATATTCGCTCGGGCTTTTCGGCTTTCAGGCGATAGTCGGACTTCTCAACTCGTATCAGGCGGAATTTGATGCGTCGATACTCGGCGCGGATATCGCGGTAGTCGGTATTCTCGTGCTCGTCGCAAAAATCCTCTCCGCCGTTTTCGATCCGTTCGTCGGCAACATGATCGACCGCTCGAAGAGCAAAAAGGGCAAGTTCAAATCGATGATAGCAAAGTCGATACTCCCCCTGCTCGTCATGACCTCGGTGGTGTTCATAGATGTGCCGTTTAAGACGAACAAGGTCGCCGTCTACATATGGATCTTCGTGACCTACCTGCTCTGGAGCTTTGCGATGACCCTCGGCGACGTGCCCTCGCAGGGCATAGCCTCCGTCCTCACCCCCGACCCGACGGAGCGCACAAATGTCGTCTCAATTTCGAACACCTTCAAGCAGATAGGCTTCTCAGCCTGCGTCGTTATAGTGCCGATAGCCTGCCTTATCATTCCCGGAGGCTCCAAGGTGCTCGTCAAGAGCGGCGAGACGGATCTGCCGATGATAGCAAACGAGTATCTGTTCACAGCCGTCCTCACGGCCGTGCTCGGCTGCGTGCTGTTCATGCTCATCCCGCTCATCAGCAAGGAGCGCGTGCCCTACTCGGCGGGTGAAAAGATTTCTTTTAAGGATATGCTGAACGCGCTCAAATCGAACAAGCCGTTCATGCTCGTTATAATATCATATTTCCTCGGCTTCGGCCGTCAGATGGCTATGGGAATCCAGGTTCAGGCCGCCAACATACTTCTCGGCTCGCAGAACCTCGTCGCCGTGCTCGGCATCTCGACCGCGATAGGCACGATGATAAGCATGGCCGCCTGCCCATTCCTCATAAAGAAGCTCGACGAAAAGAAGGTCTTTATCGGCCTGTCGGTCTACGGCTTTATAGCATCCGTGTTCTCGTTCGTGATAGCCCACTTCTGGTTTATAAACCCCGGCAATACGGTGCTCACCGTGCTCTTCTATTTCTCGCTCTTCCTCTTAGGGCTGCAGTTTGCGTCCGTCAACCTCATGCCCATGATAATGACCGCCGACTGCGTTGACTACTACGAGTACGAGACGGGCAAGCGCATGGAGGGTACAGCATATTCGGTGCTCACGCTGACCATAAAGATCTGCCTTGCGCTCGGCATGGCGCTCGGTCTTGTTTTCGTTCAGGTCTCCGGCTACTCCGACACCGTGCGCGAGATAGCCGCGGGCACCGCCGCCGGCTTCTCGACAAAGACCAAGGACACCGTGTTCTTCGCCTATTCCGTCGTCCCCGGAATTCTCTCCCTGCTCTCCGCATTCCCGATATTCAAATACGATATCGTCGGCAAGAAAAAGCAGGAGATATCCGACGCGCTCCAGGCAAGAAGAGCCGCCGCAGAGAAATAAAAAGCAAAAAGCTATCCTCCGTATGAGACATACGGAGGATTTTTTGTTGGTGTTATTTTAGGCTCCCTGTATAAAGGGGAGCTGATAAAAGTTGCGATTATTTTATTCAAACATCGCCTTGAAGGCTTTTATCCACTCGCGTGCTATCAGCGCGTGACCGCTCTCCGTCGGGTGGATGCCGTCCCATATCCAGTAGGCGCATTCGCGTCCCTCTGCGGCGCTGTCGAAAACTTTTTGAAGCGGGATAAAAAATATCCTGTCATCCTTTTCGGCAATGCGGCGGCAGACCTGCGAATATCTGCTCAGCTTCCTGCGGCAAACGTCCTCCTCCGACTTGTATCTGTCCCTTGTCGGCAGGAAAAACGGCTCCATGAGGAACACCTTCAGCTCGGCGTTCGTCTCAAAGGACTGCGAAAGCATATTTTCGAGATTGCTTTCATATTCCTCCGGCTCAATATGATTTTCGCCCTCGAAAAGGAAACAGTCGTTTACTCCGATAAGTATGCTTAAAATATCCGGCTCTATGTCGAGCGCGTCCTCGCGCCAACGGCGGAGCAGTCCGCGTGTCGTATCGGCGGAAATGCCGCGGTTTACGAATTGAAGTCCGGCGTCCGGATATTCCGCGCCGAGCATCCCGCTGACAATAAATGCGTAGCTGTGCCCTATCTGATGGTTCAAATCGTGGCGGCGTTCGGGCTCTTTGTATCTGTTGCCGTCCGTTATGGAATCGCCCTGAAACAATATCTTCATTTTTCTCCTCCTCAGTCTATATCCGCAAAAACCGTATCTGTTATTTCTCCGCGGCAGGTGCCGTTGCTAAGGTCAACGAGCCGCGCCTCAAACGCAGGCTCAAGCTCCTGCGGTATTCTCATTTTCACCGTCACCGCGTCCTCGAACGCCGTGTCCTCAACTATGCCGCCCTGCTCCGGGATAAGCGAGGCGAGCCGCCCGTAAAATGTGTAGTCGCAGCGGATTTTCACTATACTGCACTCGGCACGGGTCACCGTGCCCCCCGAGTCAACTGCGAGCTTCGCCGCGTGGGAATAGGCTCTGACAAGCCCTCCGCCGCCCAGAAGTATGCCGCCGAAATATCTTGTGACCACAAGCACGCAGTCGGTAAGCCCCTCCTTTTGAAGGACGTTGAGCGCCGGCATTCCCGCCGTTCCCTGCGGCTCGCCGTCGTCCGAAAAGCGGCAGATGTTGCCCTCTCTGATTATATATGCGGGGACATTGTGCGTCGCATCCCAGTGCTTCGAGCGGATAGAGTCTATAAACGCCGCCGCGTCCTCCTGAGTCGTAACGGGCGATATATAGCCGATGAACCGCGAACGCTTTTCAACGAACTCGGCACTCGCCGCCGCTCTTATGGTTCTGTACTGCATATTGCCGCCTCCCGTGCGTCTTATTCTTCCTCGCCGCCGTCGTTCTTCTCATACGGGAATTCGTAGACGACCTCTAATTTATGCCCGCGCATCCAAAGCGACGGCGTTACGCGCAGAGTGTAGCCGCAGCCGTTGGGGGTTATCCACTCGTGCATCGGAAGCTGCGGAAGTCCGAAATTCGTGAGCAGCGCCATCATAACGCCGCCGTGGGTGACTATCGCAGCGCGGTCGGTCTCGGTCTTTATCAGTCCGTCAACTATCTTTATAAAGCCCTCGCACACGCGCCTTGCGAACGTCTCGTTGCTCTCGCCGAACGGCGGCTCGATGCCCTGCTCGCCGGCAAGCCAGCGCGGGAACATAGGATAATCCTTGAGCTCCTCCGCGTCCTTGCCCTCGAACTCGCCGAAATTGCACTCTATGAGCGAGTCTATTGTTATGCACTTGTTGTCGGGATAGAGTATCGCCGCAGTGTCCGTGCAGCGCTTGAGCGGGCTTGATATAACCGCGCCGACAGGCGGATAGACGAGCTCCGAGCGCATATTTTCGAGCTGCTTTCTGCCCTCTTCGCTGAGCTCGACGTCGGTATGACCAATGTATTTTCCCTCGGTCTCCTCTCTTGTGGCGCCGCTTCTGATGATATATATAATATAGCTTTTCATATTTCCTCCAAAAATACGCCGAGTATTTTGTTGAACTGTATAATTGAAAATCGACGGATATCTGCTATAATGATTATACAGATTGTATAAATAAAAGGGGTATCTATATGGCAACAGGTATAACTGCGCGGCTGTCCGCACTTCGAAAGGAAAAGGGCATAAGCCAGAAGGAAGCCGCAGCGGGGCTGGGCGTCTCGCAGGCTCTGCTCTCCCACTACGAAAACGGAATACGCGAATGCGGGCTTGATTTTCTCTGCCGCGCGGCCGACTACTACAATGTCACCACGGACTACCTTTTGGGCATAAGCGAATCGAAGCGCGGCTTTGAGGGCGCATTCGGCATAAACGGCGACATCTACTCCGACGCGGAGCTCAGCACGCTGACAATATTCCGCGTTGCGGGCAAGCTTCGAAAGTTTCTGACCTTCCGCCAGGAGAACAGCGACACCTCCTCGGACGTCATGCACATGATATACTGCCTGATTATGTACAGAATCATAATCGCAGAGTCCGCCAAGGGCACGCTCCCCTGCGAATGGGTTCCGAACGCCGAAGTGCTCAACGACCGAAATTACCTCAATATCATTGACCGCGTCGCAAACGAGCTGATAACCGTCGGCTCAAACGCGTCGCGTCAGATACCCGATAAGATACCTCTGTCCTTCAAAACCGTAATAGAACAGGCGCAAAGCATTATCAACTCCCGCTGCGAAAAGAGCGGGATAAAGCTCGGCGATATATACACCACCGAGTTCTGATTATATTCTCGCCACTCCGCTGTCTCTCGCAGCCTGCGCCACCGCCTCGGCGACCGTCTTTCCGACGCGCTCGTCGAACGCCGCGGGCAGGATGTAATCGGGATTCAGCTCCTCATCGCTGACGAGAGAGGCTATTGCCTTCGCGGCGGCTATCTTCATCTGCTCGTTTATGTCGCTTGCGCGGACATCGAGCGCACCGCGGAAAATTCCCGGGAACGCGAGGACATTGTTAATCTGATTTGGGAAGTCGCTTCTGCCCGTGCCGACTACCGCAGCGCCCGCAGCCTTGGCAAGGTCGGGCATTATCTCGGGCACGGGGTTCGCCATGGCCATGATTATGGCATTCTCGGCCATGGACTCCGCCATCTCGGAGGTCACTATTCCGGGCGCGGAGACCCCGACAAAAATATCTGCTCCTTTCATCGCGTCGGCTAAAGTGCCGGTGCGGTGATTTTTATTTGTAAATGCGGCTATCTCCGCCTTTGCGGGAGTCAAATCGTCGCCCGCGCAGATTATGCCCTTGCGGTCGCACATGATTATCTCGCCAGCGCCCTTGGAGTCAAACAGCTTCGCTATCGCAACGCCCGCGGCGCCCGAGCCGCTGAAAACAACGGTGCAGTCCGAGAGCTGCTTTTTGACTATTTTAAGCGCGTTCATAACGGCCGCAAGGCATACCACCGCCGTGCCGTGCTGATCGTCGTGGAAAATCGGGATATCCGTGCGTTCCTTGAGCTTTCGCTCTATCTCGAAGCAGCGCGGGGCCGCAATGTCCTCGAGATTCACTCCGCCGAACGAGCCGGCGAGCAAAGCGACGGTGTTCACTATTTCGTCAACGTCCTTCGAGCGCACGCAAAGCGGTATCGCGTCAACATCGCCGAACGCCTTGAAGAGCACGCATTTGCCCTCCATAACGGGCATACCCGCCTCGGGGCCAATGTCACCGAGTCCCAGCACCGCAGTGCCGTCCGTGATGACCGCGACGGTGTTCCAGCGGCGCGTTAAGTCGTAGCTTTTGCTGACGTCGTCCTTTATCTCAAGGCACGCCGCCGCGACTCCGGGAGTGTAGGCAAGGGACAGCTCGTCCTTGTTGCCGACCCCTGCTCTCGGCTTTATCTCCAGCTTGCCGCGCAGTTTATAGTGAAGCTTCAGTGATTCGCTCAGATAATCCATTTCAGTTTTCCTTTCCTGTTGCTCGGTATTTTTACGGCCGCCGATCAGAAAACCGGTCGGCGGCCAGATAATATCAGTCCTTCGCCCAGTCGCGTGAACGCTCGACTGCGCGTTTCCAGCCCTTGTAGAGCTCGTCACGGTGTGACTTCTCCATCTGAGGGGTGAATATTCTCTCGATTTCGCGGTTCTGCGCTATCTCAGCCCTGTCCTTCCAATAGCCGACGGCAAGACCCGCGAGATATGCTGCGCCCAGAGCCGTCGTCTCAACGGTCTTGGGTCTGTCAACTATCGTGCGTATCATATCCGACTGTATCTGAAGCAGAATATTGCTGACGCTCGCGCCGCCGTCGACGCGCAGCTCCGTAAAGGTTATGCCCGAATCGTCCTCCATCGCTTCAAGGAGATCCGTCATCTGATAGGCTATCGCCTCAAGGACGCTTCGCGCGATGTGGGCGCGGTTAACTCCGCGCGTGAGTCCGACTATGCAGCCGCGCGCATACATATCCCAATAGGGCGCGCCGAGTCCCGTGAACGCGGGGACAAAATATATGCCGTTGGCATCGGGCACGCTCTCGGCGAGCTCGTCGCAGCGTTTGGCGTTGTCTATCATATGCAGCTCATCGCGCAGCCACTTGATAACCGAGCCTGCGTTGAACGCAGAGCCCTCTATGGCATATTCGACCTTGTCGCCGATACCCCACGCGACGCCGGTGAGCAGGTTGTTCTTCGACTTGACGCGCTTCTCGCCAGTGTTCATCAGCAGGAAGCAGCCGGTACCGTAGGTGTTCTTCGCCTGACCGGGCTCAAAGCAGGCCTGACCGAACAGAGCCGCCGGCTGATCGCCTATTGCGCCCGAAATCGGAATACCCTCGAGACCCTCAAGGCCGATTATGCCGCCCGCGACCTTGCCGTAGACCATGCTTGAGGGCTTGACCTCGGGAAGGATGGACATCGGGATATTGAGATATTCGCACATCTTCTCATCCCAGCAGAGATTATCAACGTCAAAGAGCATGGTTCTCGATGCGTTGGAGTAGTCGGTTATATGCACTCTGCCGCCGGTGAGATTCCATATGAGCCAGGTCTCAACCGTGCCGAAGAGCAGCTGATCCGCCTCGGCGAGCGCGCGTGCGCCCGGGACATTGTCAAGTATCCACTTTATCTTTGTGCCGGAGAAATATGCGTCTATGACAAGACCCGTCTTGTCCTTTATGTACTCCTCCATGCCGTCCGCCTTTATCTGCTCGCAGAGCTCTGCCGTGCGGCGGCACTGCCAGACGATGGCGTTATAGACGGGCTTTCCCGTCTCCCTGTCCCACATGATAGTGGTCTCGCGCTGATTGGTTATGCCGATAGCCGCTATATCCTCGGGCTTCACTCCGCTCGAAGAAAAGACGGAGGTCAGCGCCTGAAACTGGCTGAAAAGTATCTCCATGGGGTCATGCTCAACCCAGCCCGCAGCAGGATAAATCTGATCGAACTCCTTCTGCGCTTTGGCTATAATGTTGCCCTTCTTGTCAAAAACGATAGCTCGCGAGCTGGTCGTTCCCTGGTCGAGTGCAAGGACGTATTTTGCCACTTGTATCCTTCCTTTCAATTTACAGATGTCTGTTCTCTGCCCGAGCGCCCGTTTTTCAAGCGTCACGCCGCTCGGCACATAAATTTTCATTATAAATAATAGCTCTAAACATACAAAAAGTCAATGTTATTGGCGAAACACTTCGGCACTTTAACTAAAAAAGTAAAATATTATCAGTTTACCCCGCGATAGTTCTTTAGTGTAAATATTAAAAAGCTTTTTTGATATATAATATGCTCCGCAAGCTTAAATTAAAGGAGTGTATTTTACTAATGGGAGACAAGCTTTCAGTCATCACGGGCGCTACGGGTCACGTCGGCTACGCACTTGTTAAGGAACTCGAGGCACGCGGCGAAAACTTCAGAATACTCATCAGAAAAGACAGCAAGATTTTTGACGGCATCAATTGCGAGCGCGTATTCGGCGACGTCACCGATCCCGCTTCTCTCGAAAAGGCTTTTGAAGGCGCGGACGTCGTCTATCACCTTGCAGGCGTTATCGAGATAAACAAGGGCAACGAGGACATGACCTGGAAGGTCAATGTCGACGGCACAAAGAACGTCGTTGAGGCGTGCAAAAAGTGCGGCGTAAAGCGCCTTGTCTACGCTTCCTCCGTTGACGCTTACCCTCCTCTCCCCGATAATCAGGTTATGCGTGAGATTTCTCACTTCAATCCCGAGATTCTTGACGGCACCTATGCAAAGACTAAGGCTACCGCCACAAACTATGTATTTGAGAATAACGACGACAAGCTTGAGACAGTTGTCTGCTATCCCGGCGCGTGCTGCGGCCCCTATGACTTCAAGGTCTCTTCCGTCGGCGAGATGGTCAGAATGTTCTTTAACGGCAAGTTCCCCGTATCGCTCGCATTCGGCGCATACAACTTCGTTGACGTGCGCGACGTTGCCAAGGGCATGATCGGCGCCGCCGAAAAGGGCAGACCCGGCGAAGGCTATATCCTCACCGACGAGGTCGTCACCGTTGACGAGCTTATACATATGCTCGCAGATATCTGCGGCACAAAGGCTCCCGGCTTCAAGCTTCCTCTCGGCCTTGCAAAGGCGTTTGCTCCTCTCATGGAGGTCTATTACAACGCCGCGAAGAAGACTCCGCTCTTCACCCGCTACTCCATCCGCAAGCTGACCTCCAACTGCAACTTCAGCTGCGATAAGGCCAAGAAAGAGCTCGGCTACGCTCCCATGGGCGCAAAGCAGTCCTTCACCGACATGGTCGCATGGATAAAGGAATACGAAGGCACCGGCAAGAAGAAATAAGCAGGCCGAATAAAAATGCCCCGACGTTAGCGGGGTGTTCATAAGACACAAAACCGATCTATGGCTCATAGGTCGGTTTTTTATATTATTGCAGGGTACACAAAAGCACGCCCTTTATCGGTTCGGTGAAAATGAGATTGGCGGAGAGAAACTGCCGTTAGGAAAACGATTTTATATTGCAAACTGACACAATCATGTCGGGGCGGATATCATCCGCCCGCGGTTTATGCAATGACTACAGCAGGTGAGCAAAGCTCTCCTCTGCAATGGGTTGAGGGAAGCTTTGTTTGCAGGTGGGCGGCCTCGGCGACCCTTTGACGTGTCGGCGTCACCGAAAAGCTATTCATTTCGCCCGTGTCGTGTAATACGCTCTCCGCTTGAGGCTTGACCCCTGTGCCGCCTGCGGCGGTTTCTCCTCCCCCGCAAATCCCAATTAATAAATCTCTTTAATCACATCATACGGCTTCGATATATACAGAAAAGTCCCGACAGGCATTGTACTGTCGGGATTGAATCTGTTATACGCACGCTCGGCGTTATCGCAGCAAAACAAAGTGATTTTTTTTAAATTTCAGCACTCCGTCGTCCCTGAGCGCGCAGAGCTGAGCGGACATCGCGCTGCGGTCAACGCACAGATAGTCGGCGAGCTGCTGGCGGTCAAACGGGATATCGAATTCATTTTTTCCGCTTTTCGTCGCCTGCGCTGACAGATAGGAAAGCAGCTTTTCGCGCGTCGTGCGCTTGCCCATGTGGCTGAGCTTCGAGTTGAAATTCAGATTTTTGCGCGCGAGCTCGTGTATTAAATTGCCGACGAGTGCCGAGTGCGCCGAGCACGATTTCGGGCATGATTTGAGCACATATTCGACCTTCAGCCGCATTATTTCGCAGTCGCTCTCCGCCTGCGCGCCGACGGTCAGCCTCTCGCCCGTGCACGCAAAGGACTCCGCGAATATCCCGCCGCGCGTTATCCGCGTGAGTATGTTGCGGTTGCCCCAGAAATCGTCCTGCACTATCAGCACGCTGCCGCTCAACACAAGCCCGAGCGAATCCGTTCTTTCGCCCTCGTTCAGTATTATTTCGCCCCCCGCATACCTTCGGCTTCTCGCTTCGAGTGCGCCGAGCAGCTCCGGCAGCTCGGTTTCGGCTATTCCGTCAAAGAGCGGAGCCGATTTAATTTCCGCAAAATTTTCAAACATTTTTAATCCTCCGTTGTTTTTGCAACAGTATTTCTGTCTCAATTCTACTATAATTGACTTGTCAGGTCAAGAAAACAAAGCTTAAACTCGGAGGAATTTTTATGAAGCGCAGAATAATACATATTGACGAAGAAAAATGCAACGGCTGCGGAGCCTGCGCCGCCGCCTGCCACGAGGGCGCAATAGCCATGGTTGACGGCAAGGCAAGGCTCATACGCGACGACTACTGCGACGGGCTCGGCGACTGCCTGCCCTCGTGCCCCGCGGGCGCGATAACCTTTGTCGAACGCGAGGCCGCCGCCTACGACGCGGAGGCGGTCAAAGAAAACATGATGAAGAAAAGAGGCGGCGGACATCAGGGCTGCCCCGGGTCGAGGCTGATGACTATCAACCGCGACGAGAGCGCCGCTTCCCCGTCACAGCCGACGGAAATGCAGAGCAGACTGCGCCAGTGGCCCGTTCAGATAAAGCTCGTGCCGGTAAACGCTCCCTATTTTGACGGCGCAAAGCTGCTCATCGCCGCCGACTGCACCGCCTACGCCTACGCGGCATTCCACGAAAAATTCATAAGAGGGCACATAACCCTTGTCGGCTGCCCGAAGCTCGACAGCGTCGATTATTCCGAAAAGCTGACCGAGATAATCGCAAACAATAACATACAGTCCGTAACTGTCATCAGAATGGAGGTCCCCTGCTGCGGCGGTATTGAGCACGCCACAAAAATCGCGCTGCAAAACAGCGGCAAATTTATCCCCTGGCAGGTCGTGACAATATCGACAGACGGGCGCATACTCGACTAATCGGTTGATTTATTTGCGTCTTTGCGGTATCATATACTGTGGAGGCGTTTAGAGATGAACAAGATAAATTATCAGCTCGCCCTCGACCGCGAGATCGAAGAAATAAAAAATAACGGGCGCGTGCCGACCCTGCTGCTACATAGCTGCTGCGGGCCGTGCAGCAGCTATGTACTCGAATATCTGACGAAATATTTCGACGTCACCGTGCTCTACTTCAATCCCAACATCTACCCCGCCGAGGAATACGAACACAGGCTCGGCGAGCAGCGCAGAATAATTTCACTCCTTCCGACCGAGCACAGCGTAAAATTTCTCGAATGCGAATATGACCACGAGCAGTTCATCGAAGCCGCAAAGGGCTATGAGCAGGAGCGCGAGGGCGGCTCAAGGTGCGAAAAATGCTTTTATCTGCGGCTCGAGCGCACGGCTCTCGAGGCCAAAAAGCACGGCTTTGACTACTTCACCACCACCCTCTCCGTGAGCCCGCACAAGAACTCTCAGCTTCTGAACCGAATCGGCGAGGAAACGGGCGAAAAATACGGGGTGCGCCACCTGCCCGCGGATTTCAAAAAGCGCGAGGGGTATAAGCGCTCGATAGAGCTCTCGAAGCAGTATGATCTATACAGACAGGACTACTGCGGCTGCGAGTTTTCAAAGCAGGGGTAAAATTATATAAATTCGTCCGCCGCATTTATATCTAATACGGCGGACATTTTTTATTTTATTTTATCTTCAAAACACCACAACGAGAAGCATCTTGAACTGCTCCTTGCCGTAGACCGCGTGCGGGTGTCCGGCAGGCATGACTATGCTCTCGCCCTCGTGCAGCTCGTAGTCAACGCCGTCTATCGTTATTTTTCCGACTCCCTCGAGGCAGGTGACAAATGCGTCGCCGCCGGAGGCGTGGGTGCTTATCTCCTCGTCCTTGTCGAAAGCGAAGAGCGTTATGCTCAGCGCGTCGTTCTGGGCGAGGGTCTTGCTGACCACCTGCCCCGGCTGGCAGAGCACCTGATCTCTCAGAGTCAGAACCTCGGATTTTGAAATATTTTTCATGAGCTCTTTCATTTTCTTCTCCCCTTTTTATATATTATCCGCACATAAGACTGAATTATGTCTGAACACAGTATACCACCGCCGCTCGGCAAACGCAAATATAGCTATAGAAAATCCTTGCGTCTTATGTTAAAATAGTATACGGATAATTTCAAGGGAGTGTGCCAGATGAAAGAGAACAAGAAACTTGTCAACGAAATAATCAGCGATGTCAAGCACGACATGAGCAACGAGGATATCATATCCCTGCTCGCCGACAGCAGGATATCTGCAAACCCCGACAAGGAGAAATATACATTCGGTCAGCGCGCCGCAGATAAAATTGCGAAATTTGCCGGCAGCTGGGCGTTCATATTCTCTTTCACCGCCCTGCTCATTCTCTGGATGGTCGGAAATGTCATACTCGCAAAGCGCGCCTTTGACCCCTATCCGTTTATTCTGCTAAACCTCGTGCTCTCCTGCGTCGCCGCACTGCAGGCTCCGCTGATAATGATGAGCCAGAACCGCCAGGAGGAAAAGGATCGCCGCCGCGCCGAAAACGACTACAAAGTCAATCTCAAAACCGAGATAATGATCGAGGACATCCACGGCAAGATGAACCGTATTCTCGCCCGTCAGGCGATACTGATGAAGCTGATGAAGATAGACGAAAACACAATGAAGCAGATAACGCTCGAAAAGCAGGAGGAGATGTGCGCCGAGGCGTGCAGAGCCGAGAAGATCAAAAACGAGCACAGCGAGCATAAAGAACCCGAAGAAAAGCCCGAAAGCTGAATTTCGCCTTGCTTTTGAATTGCGTTTATTGTATACTGACCCTTGATAAAAGCCCTTCGGAGGAAAAGAAAATGAAGCAGCTCAGCATTATTCCCAACCCCAATAAAATTGACTACCTCGGCGGCAGCGTCAACACGGAAAGCTTCGATTCCGAGAGCTTTTCCGCCCGTCTTTCGAACAAGCTGTCCGAGGAGAGCTATGTGCTCGAGGTGACGGAGAACGGCGTTGAAGCCACCGCCGGCGGCGAGCGCGGAGCGTTCTATGCAAGTCAGACATTAAAGCAGCTAAAGCAGCTCGACATCTGCCCCTGCGTGAGAATAGAGGACGCTCCCGCGTTTGAATACCGCGCGTTCATGCTCGACTGCGCACGCCACATGACTACGGTCGAAAACATCAAAAAGCTCATCGACGCCGCGGCGCTCGTCAAGATGAACACCATGCACTGGCATCTGACCGACGACCAGGGCTGGCGCGTTGAAATTGACAGCCACCCCGAGCTTGTTTCCGTCGGCTCGCACCGCCACCGCTCGGATTTCGGGCAGTACCACTTCGACGAGGAATATTCGGGACATTTCACCAAGGACGAAATACGCGAGATAGTCGCCTATGCGGACGACAACTATATTGAAGTCATCCCCGAGTTCGATATGCCAGGGCACACGCTCTCCGTGCTCGCCGCCTACCCCGAGCTCTCCTGCAAGGGAGTGCCGCTCAAGGTCGGCACAAAGCAGGGCATATACGACGACATACTCTGCGCCGGAAACGACGACGCATTGAAGCTCGTTTTCGACGTGCTCGGCGAGATGGTTGAGCTCTTCCCCGGCAGATTCTTCCATATCGGCGGCGACGAGGCACCCAAAACCCGCTGGAAGGAGTGCCCGAAGTGCCAGGCGCGCATGAGAGAAAAAGGGCTCAAAAACGAGGAGGAGCTTCAGGGCTGGTTCGTGCTCCAAGCGATAGATTTCCTCAAAAAGCACGGCAAGACGGCGATAGTCTGGAACGAGAGTCTCAACAGCGGCATGATGCCCAAGGACATCATCGTTCAGCGCTGGATGGATAAAAAGGATCGCTCGGTCGAATTTGCCAACAACGGCGGAAAGATGATAGTCTCCGAGTTTTACTATTACTACTGCGACTACCCCTACGGCATGACCTCGCTCAAGAAAACCTACAGCCTCGACCCCTATATCAAGGGCTTGACCGAGGAGGGGAAGAAGAACGTGTTCGGCGTCGAGTGCCCGATTTGGACGGAGTATGTCCGCGACTTTGACAGGCTCTCGTATATGTGCTTCCCGCGCTTCTGGGCTGTTGCCGAGGCCGGCTGGACAAAGAGAGAGAATATGGACTGCGAAAGCTTTGAGGAGCGCTTTGAAGCTCTGCGCCCGATGCTCGAAAATATCGGCATAAAGCCCGCTCCCCGCTCCGATTGGAATCCCAATCCCCTGCGCTGTCTCTCTGAGCTTCGAAAGTTCTTCAAGGGCACGGCAAATCTTCCGGATATCAAAAACATGATCCACAATAACCACGCATAAATTTTCACTAAACGGCTCCGCATAAAAGCAATTGTCCGTAAAGCAGAAAAGCTCCGACAGTATAATTTCTGTCGGGGCTTTTCCGATATATATTGAAGTCATATGACAGATTGAACAGCTTGATGAATCGGGAGCTGCGGGAAATAAACCGCCGTCAGTCAAGCAGCTTTAATATTGCAAATCTGACTCAACCGTGTAGGGGCGGATATCATCGTCCGCAGTTTATGCAGTGATTTATTGATATGTACTCCATCATCAAAAGGTAAGCAAGCGACTTTATAAACCCCGACAAGCGAGTTTCCAATAGCCGCGCCGCAGTGGAACGGGCTATCTGAGAACTGCGAGGGAACGGCGTACTTTGTACGCCGCACGAGCCCGCACTCGTTCAAGCTCCAGCGCGTTTGCGGGCGAATGTGCCGAGCTGCCTACTGAGTAGCACAAGCTATGTACTGCGGCGCGGCGTTCGCGGGGTCTCGGGGCGAAGCCCTGAGTTTGCTTTTCTTTTGCAGGCGTTTTCTTTTTCAAATAAAAAGAAAATGCCGAAACGCTGTAGAAAATAAAATATTTTGTTAAGGTAGGTCGCGAAGGTAGTGGATAAAAATTTACGACATCGCGTTATGCCGCTAATGCGTCAAAGGGTCGTCGAGTCGCCGACCCCTACAACGCCCCCTACAAAGGGAATTGAAAACTTAAACGGCCGGGGCAAGTTTTTTGGCAAAATAACTAAAAAATCTATTGTAACGTCCGAAATAAAAGTATATAATTGTTGCATAAAGTAAGGAGGTATGAAAATATGGCAAACAATGCACCGCAAGGAAGAGCGCTCAAAACTTACACAAAAAAAGAGAGTGCGATGTACTATGTTGGTCTGGCCGGTCAGAATGTATTCTATAACATAATCGGCACCGCGCTGACCTACTATCTTCAGTTTACCATTCTTATCCCCGCGTTCACAGTCAGCGTCATTATGGCTATCGCCCGCGTGTGGGACGCAGTCAACGACCCGATGATGGGCACGATAGTTGACAAGACCCGCACAAAATGGGGCAAGTGCAGACCCTATCTGCTTTTTGTTCCGTTCCCGATAATGATAATCACCATACTCTGCTTTACAAACTTCGGTTTCTATGACCCTGCGGCCTCGGCGACGAGTATGCACAACATCCTCATCGTCGCCTACGCCGCCTTTACCTACATACTTTGGGGCATGACCTATACGGTCGGCGATATCCCGCTCTGGGGCATAACCGCTCTCATGACCGAAAAGGACGACGACCGCAACAAGCTCCTCTCCTTTGCGAGAATCTGGGCGAGCGTCGGCGCGGGCATCACCCTGCTGACGATAAATTCCGTCGCGCTGAAGCTCGGCAGTACCTTTGCGGTCAACGGCAGAACTCCCGCTCAGGGCGAACGCCTCGGCTTCATAACCGCCGCTGTAATATTCTCCGTCGTCGGCTTTATTCTCTATCAGATGGCAGGTATCTTCGTGCGCGAGCGCGTCCCCGCCTCGAAAGAGACGCGCACGATGAAGCAGAATTTCGCTCTCATGTGGCAGAACAGGCCCTTCCGCCAGATACTGCTCTCCGGCGTGCTCGGAAGTCCCAAGTCGACAATAGCTCTCGCGGCGATGTCGCTCGTCTCGTATTACTACGCGAGCAAGGATCCTCTGCTCGCCATGCTCTATATCCTGCTTCTCGGCGGTGCGCTGTTTATAGGTCAGTTCCTCTCGATGGGACTTGCGCCCATGCTCGTCAAGAAGTATGAGAAAAAGTCGCTCTACAACTGGTCGAACCTTATCGGCGCGATACCCTACGGCGGACTGTTCTTAGTCTATATGATAGCGCCGAACCACGATCTGACCACCGTTGCCTGCCTCATAATCTGCGCCGTACTGTTCTTCGGCAGCGGCTTCTCCATGGGTATTACAAACGCCCTGCAGTCGCTTATGATAGCCGACGCCGTCGACTACGAGGAATACTGCTCCGGCATACGCCCGGACGGCGTGTTCTTCTCGGGGCAGACCTTTATAGCCAAGATAACCGCTGCTATTGCGACAGTTATAAACGGTATCGCCTATTCGGTCGTCGGCTTCTCCGACGCCAAGGTTCAGGAGGTCAACGACTATATCGCCGCAGGCGGCATTCCGCGTCTCAATCCCGAATATCAGCCGTTCATGACCGTCCTGTTCTTCATCGTCTCCGTCCCGCCCGTCATCGGCTGCATTCTCTCCGTCCTGCCGACGATAAAATACGCCCTGTCCGACAAGGAGCATAAGCGTATCCTCGACGAGCTCAACGAGAGAAGACACGCGGCAGAAAATTAAACTCGGGTCATTTTCGAAAAATAACATAGACAACATTTTGAAAGGAGCAATTAAATGAGTCATGTAGATATCCGCTTCGCGGACAAAAACTCCGAGCGCTATATGCTCGCAAGAAGGATATATAAAGTAATAGAGGATCTTGAGAACGAATACCTCTATCCCGACAGCGAGACGCTCGGCGGCTTCAAGTTCCGCGACGGACAGTATAAATTTTCACAGATTGACGAGGGCGAATGGACTGATTTCGACTCGGAGAACGATTACTGGGGCTACAGAGAGGACTATGCGTGGTTCCGCCACAGCTTCACCGTGCCCGAGCGCTTCGCGGGCAGACCGGTTGTCTATCAGCTGACCCCCTCCGCAAGCGGCCCGTGGAATCGCAGCAACCCGCAGTTCATCATGTACTTTAACGGCGAGCTCCGTCAGGGCGGCGACTCGAACCACAGCGAGATACGCCTGCTCGACTGCGCCAAGGGCGGCGAAGAATTCGACTGCTGCCTCAACGCTTATTCGGACGCCTGGGAATTCAAGGGCAAGCTCAGAATGGGTGCGCGCCTCAAGGTCGTCGACGACCTTGTGAACCGCCTCATCTTCGACCTCAGAACTCCGCTCAAGGTGGCGTCCCTCTATAACGCGGACGATCTTCCGCGCATCGATATAGTCAAGGCGCTCAACGATGCCGTCAACCTTATCGACTTCAACACCTCCGACTATGACACCTTTGCGGCATCCGCCGAGGCCGCCATCGACCTGCTCGACAGGGAGATATATTCAAAGGACGCCATGGACGCCACAGCCTGCTGCATAGGTCACACGCACATCGACGTAGCGTGGCTCTGGAGACTCCGTCAGACGAGGGAAAAGGCAGGACGTTCCTTTGCAACCGTCCTCAAGCTCATGGAGGAATATCCCGAATACAAGTTCATGTCCTCGCAGGCGCAGCTCTATGCGTTCGTCAAGGAGGACTACCCCGAGGTCTATGAGGGCATCAAGAAGATGATCGCCGCAGGCCGCTGGGAGGTCGAGGGCAGTATGTGGGTCGAGTCGGACACCAACGTCACCTCCGGCGAATCCCTTGTCCGTCAGTTCTTAGTCGGCAAGCGCTTCTTCAAGGACGAGTTCGGCGTTGACAATAAGATAATGTGGCTCCCCGATGTTTTCGGCTACAGCGCGGCGCTCCCGCAGATTATGAAGAAGGCCGGCATCAACTACTTCATGACCACAAAGATATCCTGGAACGAGTTCAACAAAGTGCCCTATGACACCTTCATGTGGAAGGGCATAGACGGCACGGAGATACTCTCCCATTTCTCGCCGAGCACCGACTGCTTCGACGAGGGCGACTCCTGGCAGACTACATATAACGCATACTTGAACCCCGAGCACATCCTCGGCGGCTGGCACAGATATTCGCAGAAGGATTTGAACCGCGAGTATCTCTGCACCTTCGGTCACGGAGACGGCGGCGGCGGACCAACCCGCGATATGCTCGAAATGGGTCGGCGCATGGAAAAGGGCATACCCGGCTGCCCGAAGGTCAAGCAGGAATTTGCAATAGACTTCTACCGCGACCTCGAAAAGGACGTCAAGGGCTCGCGCAGACTGCCCAAATGGGCGGGTGAGCTCTATCTTGAGTTCCACCGCGGCACCCTGACATCGCAGGGCAGGAACAAGCGCTACAACAGAAAGAGCGAGCTGCTCTATCACGACATGGAGACGATTTGCGCCGTTGCCGACTCAAACGGTATAGCGTCTTATCCTCAGCAGTTCATCAACGACGGCTGGAAGATAATCCTGCTAAACCAGTTCCACGATATAATCCCCGGCTCCTCGATAAAAGAGGTCTATGAGGACTCAAAGGAGCAGTATGAAAAGCTCATCTCGGAGGGTAAGGCGGAGATTGCCGAGACGCTCGGAAAAATTGTCTGCACCCCGGACGGCAATGCGCTGACCGTTTTCAACACCTTCGGCGCAGAGCGCGACGATGTTGTTATCACCGATATGCCCGCTGACGAGCATTTCTCGATAGTCGATGCAGACGGCAACATCATGCCGTGGCAGAAATCCGCCGACGGCCGCCTCGTATTCTTCGCAAAGGGCGTGCCCGCAAAGGGATACAAGACTTTCAGCATAATTCACGGCGGCGAGCAGGGCGAAAACACCGTCAAGGTCGAGAACAAAACTATAGACAACAGATTCTTTACCGTCAGATTCGACAGAGATATGAACATCGCCTCTCTCATCCACAAGGCGACCGGCAGAGCCGTTGCGCCCGAGGGCGAGGTGCTCAACAAAATTTATGCCTTTGACGACAGACCGTTCAACCATGAGGCGTGGGATATCAAGGCGTATTTCGATCAGAAGTACACCGAGATAAACGACGTCAGCGCGGTTGACGTGACGGAGAGCGGTCCCGTCCGCACGGTCATAAAGGTCACGCGCAAATTCCTCTCCTCGACCATTGAGCAGAGCTTTATCTTCTACGCAGACCTGCCGCGCATAGATATAGACTACACGGTCGACTGGAAAGAGAAGAAGATTCTTCTCAAGGCGGACTTCCCCGTTGATGTCAACGCGACTCAGGCCACCTACGACATCCAGTTCGGCAACTACAAGCGCCCGACCCACCGCAACACGCTCTGGGATTTCGCGCAGTTCGAGGTCGTCGGTCACAAGTGGGTGGATCTCAGCGACAACAGCTTCGGTCTCTCCGTCCTCAACGACTGCAAGTACGGTCACGACATCAAGGACGGCCACATCAGAACGAGCCTTCTGCGCTGCGCCGTAAACCCGAACAGCGAGCAGGACAGAGAGATTCATCATTTCACATACTCCCTCTACCCGCACGCGGGCTCGGTCGACACCTCCGACGTTGTCAGCCAGGGCTATTCGCTCAACCTGCCGCTCTACTGCGTCAGCGGCAAGGCGGCGCACAGCAGCTACTCGCTCGTGAGCACCGATAAAGACAACATAATAATCGAGACTGTCAAAAAGGCCGAGGACAGCAGCGACACAGTCATCCGCGCATACGAGACTTGGAACAAGACTACGGACTGCGTATACACCTTTGACCGCATCCCGAAGAGCGTATATGTCTGCAACCTGCTCGAGGAAAACGAGGAGCAGCTCGAAGTAAACGGCAACACAGTCGCCCTTAGATTCAAGCCTTTCGAGATAAAAACGGTAAAGGTCACATTCTGACAGCGCAGATAACACACCGAAGCCCCGCCCCTAAAACGGGCGGGGCAATTGAATCCCCCGCGCAGCCAAAAGCCGCGCAAATAAAATTCGCGGCAAGTCACAATTCCGCTTGACAAAGCCCTGCGCATTTGCTAAAATATCATAGCCGTTAAAAAATACGGACAGGTATCGAAGTGGTCATAACGGCCCTGACTCGAAATTTTACGGCAGCTTGGTCGTTTCGTCCGCCGGAAATCCTTGATATTAAAGGGTTTTCAAAATAGAAAATCGAATATTTTTTACTGTTCTCTCCTGCTTTTCTCTCCAAAATTTTTTCGAGTATAAAGCAGACAGAAATATACGGAGATGTACCCAAGTGGTTGAAGGGTCCGCACTCGAAATGCGGTAGGTCGGGAGTTCCCCGGCGCAAGAGTTCAAATCTCTTCATCTCCGCCATATCGAGTGTTCATAAGTTTTTACATTATGGACACTCGATTTTTTAATTTTATTGCAAAATGGAACAATTTACTATATAATAAACTTATGAATGTCAAAAGGAGTAATTATCATGTCAAAACAACTTACAGAAGCGCAAGTGCTTGAAAAATTAAATATTCCAGATTTCAGACATTTGTCGAAAGATAATGTTATGTCTTTTGCATCAATGATTCAAGACATGGATCCTGAAGTCGCAAAAAAAGCTCTGGAGCAATTCCCCGACTTCGCTAAATCTACAATGGATGCACTTAAAGATATAAAAAGCGTAATTGATAAATCCTTTGAAGATGACAAAGAAAGTGCTAACCAATGTTATGCTCTTTATAACAGAATTCAAAATGCGCTTGAAAAGTGTTTAGACAATGATAATCTTTCATTTGAAGAGCGAAAGTATTATATCGAGCAAATGAAAGAAGTCGCTCAAATGGCATCAGCTAAAGACTCTGAAGGCAAAAAATTCAAATGGTCTAGCCTTGCCGTATTTGGCACTATTGCAATAGCAGCAATCGGCACAATGGCTGCTATTTTAGGTGGCAAAACAGATTTTGAATTACCATCTAAAAAAGACTATATGTTTTATCCACTTAATAGTGCGTGTAGATTTGAACTTTTGCTAGTTTTGTTTTGACATTTTTTATAACCTTTATCAATCAAAAAGCCGGTAAACTAAATTGTTTGCGGGCTTTTTATTGTTTTTCAGATTATTTATTAATCCGTTTTTTGTGCACTTTTGTTATCCCCCCATCTACTTGTGAAATCGCCGCTTTCAGGCAAAGCAAGCCCTGTTTCCATCGCCAGAGCCGAGGTGATTTTAGAACTGTAATCAAGGTGGGCATAGATATTTGCCGTCGTTGTAAAATCGCTGTGACCGAGCCATTCCTGAATGTGCTTGAGGGGCACGCCGTTTGCAAGCAGTAAGCTCGCACAGCTATGCCGAAGATCGTGAAAGCGCATACGGCGCAGTCCGTGCCTTTCAAGAAACTTCGGAAAAGCCGATGTCAAATAATTCATCTTCATCCGTTCGCCCATTTCATCCACAAACACAAAGCCGTCGTATTCGTAGTTATAGCAGTTACCGCAGACTTTCTTGTTCAGCTCTTGCGCCTCTTTAACTTGCATAAAGTAATCACGGAAACTGCCGACCAAAGGCAAAGTTCTCAAACTGGATTTGGTTTTTGCGGACTGTTGTTCTACTTCCCGATAAGTACCGTCTGCTTTTGTGAAAGTCACCGTGCGCTTAATTGAAATCGTACCACGCTCAAAGTCTATAGCGTCCCATTTCAGCCCCAGCACCTCGCCACGGCGAAATCCGTAAAATGCGGCGACCAGCACGGGTAACTCCAGCCTTGTCCCTCGGAGCGCTTCAAACATTTTCTGTATTTCCTCCGCCGAAAGGAACACCGGTTGAAAATCGTTCTTCTTCGGTCGGTCAACCTTGTCCGCCACATTCTGCAATAGCATATCGGTCTTGACCGCATATTTGAGCGCTGAATGAATAACAGCGTGATAATGAATGACGGTGTTTGGCTTAACCTTTTTGAGTTGTTCGGAATAAAACATCTGCAAATGCCTTGCTTCAAGCTCACGGAGCGTCAGCTTCTTCTTACGAAAATATGGTTCAATAACGCTTTTGATAAGTCCTAAATAAGAAGAATATGTCGCTATTGCCAGCCGTCCTTTGGCGATTTCCAACCATTCAAGAAGATAATCGGCGAACAGCATATCGCTGCTTAAATCGCCCACCTCCTCGGGAACTTCAAATTCCGCCCGCAGCTTTGCAAGCTCGGCTTCTGCCTTGCGCTTGTTACCCTTTTCGGGCAGACCCAAGGAAATCCATTTTGTTTTTCGTTTGCCCTCGGCATTTTTGTAATTGAGCACGGCATAATAGTTGCCGTGCTTTACGGATAAGTGTCCTGCTACCATTTATAATTCCTCCAATAATTTTAATTTGCAGAACAGAACTCCAAACCGACAGCACCAGTGTACCATCGGTTTGGGGTTCTCTCCACTGTGCGATTTGTCTTGCCACATTCGTATCAATACGAATCAGCGTGCATCATGGTTGCGTTCTCTCTGCCGCTTTAACAGCTCCAAGCCCTTGATAATGTCACGACGCATTTGCTCGTCGGTATAACCTGCCGGAAAATACTTTTTCAAATCCTCACGCTTGAGCTTTATCTGCTCTTGCTGATTCGGCTTTTCCTCCGACATCACCGCATAAATCATCTGATCATCCAGCACGCCCTGCTGACTTAACTTTTTCAACCTAATACTTTGTGCGTGGGACGGCGTGCAGTCGTTCAGCTCCATAGCGTCCAGCAGTACCCGTTGTTCCGACTTATCTAAGTACGATATTTCCACCGCAGGGTTGAAAGCAATTTTGTTTTCGTCTACCATTGAAAGCAGTTCGGGTATTAAGTAGGTTAAGCGGATATAGCGCAGTACTTGGTTTCGACTGTCACCTCCCTCCAGTCCTATCTTTTCTGCTGTCAACAACTTCTCCCCAACTTGGGGAGAAGTAATACCTTGGTGATTTAGTGCATCTCGTTTCATTTTATAGGCAAATGCTTTTTCGCTGGGCAAGATTGTTTCCCTTTGTAGGTTGGCATCCACCATAGCAATCACCGCTTCATCGTCGGACATCTCACGGACGATTACAGGCATTGTTTCGATCCCGAGCACCTGACACGCCGCAAGACGCCTGTGTCCTGAGATTAACTCATAGCCGCCGTCAGGCAACGGTCGGGCAAGCACCGGGGTGATTGCGCCGACTTTGCGTATGCTTTCAATCATTCGTTCCATTTCCTCATTGTTCTGCACCTTAAATGGATGATCCTTGAACGGGCGCAGTTTGGAAAGCGGAATGTTCTGCACACGCTCCAGCTTTGCATCGTCCCGCATTTCCTGCGTGGTAAATAAATCGTCCAGCTTAGGTAAAGTAAAATCTGATTTTCTCATTGTCATTTTCCTCTCTTTCGTTATTTCCATTTGAGCTTGCTTTCGGCGGGGCGTAAAAAGGTCGCCTCAATGTCCGACTGAAAGCGGTGCCAGCGGTTGGCTTCGTTTTTGAGCATCGGCACGTCAATAAATCCCAGCGTATGCGCTTTTGCGGCAAGCTGATTGATGTTGTTGCCGATAGCGGACAAATTCCGCATTGCGTCATAGAAACGTCCGTCCGGTTTTTCTCTCGGCTCGTAACCTCGGATAAGTAATCGGACGACCGCCGTTTCGGTAAGTCCGGCAAGCTCTGCCTTGCGTTTTAGCTCTTCGGCGTCCTTGGGTGACAGCCAAAACTGTTTTTTAATTCTTTTGTTCATAACCTTTCCTTTCTGCAAGAGGTTTTAGGAGACTTCCTAACAAGTTTTTACCGTTTGGGAGTACAAACGGTCTGCTTGCTAAAGATTGTGCAGACTATAACCTCCGCTTTGTTTTATTACTTAAGCAAGTTTTCTATTGTGTTAATTCGATAGAGAATTTCGCTTCTTTCGAGTGAATCGAAATCCTTTTTCAGTTGCCTAACCAGCCGAAAAGCCTTGTAGATTTTCTCATCGGTTGCGGCTTTTACATTCTTTCCAAGCCCCAATCTTCTGAGATATTCCGACAGAGAAAGTCCGCAATAAAATGCGTTTTCGCTGAGTTTTTCTTTTTCGGCAGCGGTCACGCGCACATTGATTCCGAGCGTTTTGCTTCGCATAATTCCACCTCCCCTCGCTGTTTTGTGACGGCAATGACGGTTATGACGGGCTTTTTGCTATATAGTGAAATCGCTGTCATTTTCGTCACCGCCGTCACTTCGTATTAGCTTTATAAGCCTGCTTTTGCCTGTGCGTTTCGTTCTGTACTCAATGCCCACAGGCTCCAAAACCTCACAGGAAAACTGCCCTAAGTACTTTGTAACCACATTAGGCGTGGTCTCGGTCTCCTTCATTTCGGTAAGCAATTCGGTTGCCGTGCCTACCCATTTGGCTCGGCTTTCCATAAAATCCACCACCCGAAAAAGGAATTTCGGCAGCTCCGCTTTGTGAATATCCTCACTGTTTTTTCGATCCACCAGCTCCCAAACAAGGTTGTTAAACTGCAAGGTCAGCTCCTGATATTCCATATCACGACCGCTGACTAAAAGCGTTGCGGCATTCGTACTTCGCTTGCGTTTGAACACATAATTGGTGTCCGCCGCACCGATAATCCCCGTCGATCCGCTGACCTCGTTGAACGGATCGTCGCTGTCCTTCAGCTTTCGCAGGTGGTGAACGAGAAGAACGGATATGTTGTATTCGTCTGCAATTCGCTTTATTGAGGAAATGTCATCGTAGTCGTTTCCGTACATTCCCGTTTTTCCGGCACTACCTTTGGTATCACGCACCTTTTGAAGCGTATCGATAATTACAAGCTTTGTTTTCGGGTGGTCGCTTAAAAAATCGGTAATCTGTTCCTCCAGTCCGCCGCCGATGAGTCCGCACATCACGGCAAAATACAGATTGCTCGGAGCTGTGTCGGTCAGGTTATAGAGCCTGTCCTTAATGCGCCTCTGCGTGTCCTCAAGGCTTAAATACAGCACATCGCATTGCTGTGTTGTCAGTCCCCAAACAGGCAGTCCCTGTGCCACCTGAAGCCCCAGCCACAGCATCAGCCAGCTTTTGCCGATTTTGCTTGCACCGCTGATGACATTGACGCCCTGCGGAATAAGGTTGTCGACGATGAACATTGTTTTGCTCATCGGTGTGGATAACAGCGTTTCCGCATCCACGGTTTTCAGTTTGTTTTCCATAAATAAATCTTCCTTTCGGTTTTTGTGTGGACAGTTAGAAAGCCGAAATCGAGGGTTTTAGTATATTTACCCTATCAGCCCCGATTTGGCTCAAAAAAGCCATTATAAACAGGGCGTTTCCGCACCCCTAACTGTCCGCTCGGCGCTTTCTTGCGCTCTCGTTTTTCTGCTTCCGGTGAACCTTTCGGCTGCACGCCGGGCAGTATTTTTGTCGGTTGGAGTTCGGCACAAAAGCCGCTTTGCACTCGACGCAATGATAAGTACGCTGTCTGAAAATCTCTGCATAAAGTTCTTTGTCGGCGGGTAAAACTGCGCCCCGGAAATACTTGCATATCACGGAAAGCGAAATCATCTGTACGCAAACGCACCCGTCGCCCTCGTCCAGCGGCAGGCAGTTGCCGTTATCGTAATTGGCACAAAGCCTGCGAATCAGGCGGTTACAGCGTGTCCGCTGTGACAGGTTAAGTTCTATTCTTTCAGGCACTCGGCTTCACCTCCCTTCGTTCTTCGGTCACGAAGTTAATTACGCTGACCTTCGGAATTTTGAGTGATGTTCCGATTTTGACCGCCTGTATCTCGCCGTCGTTGATCAGCTTATAGGCAAGGTGTCGGCTGACGCCCAGCATTACCTGAAGCTGTTTGACGGTTACAATGTCCGGATAATTCGGAAACATCATTTGATATAGCTCTTTGAGCTCTGTTTTCTTCATAGCATTCATTCCTCCTTTACAGCTATGTAAAACTGAATATCGGCTGAGGAACCCCTTGCCGCCGATATCCGCTGCCGTTTTACCCGAATGTCGTTTTTGTTATCCCTGCCCCTGCAAAGCGGCGTTGCTTCGCTCGCGTCGTATCCGACTCTCATTGCAAAGTCATATCCCATTCGGACGGTCATTCAATTGTCAAGGTTCATTGAAGGTTTTTATCCCCTCAAGGAGTAGCCGGCGGGGTACGGGGTGAATATCCGACAAGTAAAAATGTTTTTAACTTGTTCCTCTCACTAACCAATTGGCGAATTTTTTGAGAGCTTGGCAAAAAACTTTTTGATGTCCCCACTTTTAATTGCTTTTTTTCGCTTGGAAATGGCGCATATTAGGCTTTTGTTCCTTCACTAGTTCCGAATTGGGTCGGTCGTTTTGGCAGATCTTTTTTTGAAAAAAATTTTTTGTTCAAAACACGAAAACCGCCGAAAAGCCTGATAAACAGGGCGTTTTCAGCGGTAAAATTTTTTTGAAATTTTTCTAATTTGATTGCAAAAAGGCAGAAAACCGAGTATAATTACAGAAAAGGTCAACTTACGATATGACAGGTGATAAGATGTATTTTTCCGATTTGGTGCACACTTTACAGAATATTTCTGCGGATGAAAAGGCGGTATTTGTATCAGGTCAACCCGGCTTTGGCAAGACCTTTTCGGCGCTTCAATTCTGTGCCGAGCACAAAGAAAGTCTGTATTTTTCTTTCAAAAATCTTGATACTGCCTTTGCGCTTCGGGTGTTCTGCAATGCACATACCGAGATATTCGGTGCCTGTGAAAGCTGGTTCGATTTCTTTGAGTGCCTAAAAGCATACGGAAATAAAAAACACCCGCTTGTCTTTTTTGACAATGCAGGTGAACGGAACTATAAAGACGATTTCTTTGCAGAACTGAATAGTTTTTTGGAATCGGATAGCAATATAACGGTTGTATTACTCGGCAGACCGTGGGAGACTCCGCCTATTCCTTGTCGGAATGTGGAAATCAGCTACTTTTCTATGCCGCAGCTTGCGGATGTCTGCTCACTGCCGGATCAAACGGCGGCGAAGCTTTACTGTTTAACCGGCGCAATTCAGGCGTTGCTTTCCTTGTACGATAATGAACAGTCCTTTGAAGATAATGTGAGAGCTTTTCTGCGCACCGATTCAACCTTTTATCGTTTGGCGGCAAACCGGATGAACGAAAGCTTTCGCACGCCCGAAAGCTATAATACTTTGCTTTATGCAATGTCGAACGGTTATAACCGCATCGGAGAGATAGCGAAATTCTCGGGCTTTCCGAAAAACAAATGCGACAAATACATTAAAGCTCTGATAGAACACGGGTTAGTTATAAAAACTCCCGGCGAAAACGGACACACAAAATATCTTCCCGCTAACAGTTATTTAACCCTGCGGTATAAAGTTTTGCTGACTGCCGTGCCGAACCCTAACGGAAGCTTCGGAGAGGATATTTTCAATCGGTTTATGCAGACTTTCAATAACGAGCTGATGGCAGATTTCTATAAAGATATGTGCTACTACTGGCTGGAGGAAAACATTAACTCCATTTCAACCGAGTACATCGACACCAAAAATTCAAGCTATCATAAAGTCAAGGTAGGCAATATAACCTTTGACTTTGCCTGCGAGAAAAAGCAGGCTGTATATGCGTATTACGATACAACTCCCGGTGGAAAGCTTACACAAAAGCTCTGGAATGAGATTGAAAACAGCACCACAAAGAAGCGACCGTTTTACGAGAATGAATATGTTATATGCGCCGTAAACCGTGTGCCGGACAGCTTTTGGACTTTAAGTAAGCGTTATGATAACGTGCATATCGTCTCTCAGAAAATGTTATTTGCAACATACAAGAAAGAGTATAACAAAATAGCGCATCCACGTTTCGTGCCGTCGTTCGTATGAAGAAATTGAATACATTACTATATCAAACGGAGCTGTCACAAAAGATAGCTCCGATTTTGTATGCTTTAATTTATGAAGTTTTCCCGTCTTTCCTTTATAAATCCGCAATAATCCTTGATTTTTAGTGCACATAATGATATAATATACTATGCGAATTTGTAACTGATCCAAACATTCAAATATAATTCTAAATAGGAATTTTAATGAGGGGACAATTATGGGACTGTTTTCTAAACTCTTCAAAAAGAATATAAGTGTAGGAGTAACATCAGAGAACTCTTCTACAAGCAATCCCGAATGCCTTAAGCTTTTTGAATTAAAAAAATATATGGATATGCTATTATCCGAAAATCAATATATCCCTAAAAGCGGATACAGAAACAGACTTCTTGAAGATAAGAAAACGATAGAGTATTTCGCTGTGCTTGATAATAGCGGTATGCTTAAATCTTTTTGTGATAGCAACAAAATAGATGTATCCGCTGTTGAAACAACACTTAATCGTTATAGAAATTTTGAAGCAAAAGTCGATGCGCATAACGAAGAATACATTCAGCGTGCGATGAAAAGTGAAAAAACATATTTGGACAATATTTTGCACGATGTTGACCCAAAAATCAAATTAGACGATGATCAGCGCCGTGTTATTCTTACTGATGAGGATTATTGTCTTGTTATCGCAGGTGCAGGTGCAGGTAAAACAACGACAGTAGCAGCAAAAGTTAAATATTTGGTTGAGAAGAAAGATATCGATCCTTCTCAAATACTTGTAGTTTCATTTACTAATAAAGCAGTGCAGGAACTGAGAGATAAACTTAACAAGGATTTAAAAATTGATTGTCCGATTGCAACATTCCATTCTACCGGTAATGCAATATTAAGAAAGCAATCGGATGAAAAGTTAAACATTGTGGATTCATCGAAACTCTATTTTGTTATTCAGGATTATTTTAAAAATTCAATTCTCAAAAATGAGAGTTTAGTCAATAACCTCATCATGTTCTTCGCCTCTTATTTTGATGCTCCTTACGAAGGCAATGATTTGAACAACTTTTTTAATAAAATAGCAAAATCTAATTTTGCAACATTACGAAGTGACTTGAATGAATTTCAACGCCAAGTTATGGATATAAGGACAAAAAAGGCTGTAACGATACAAAGCGAAGTGATGCGTTCGCATCAAGAGGTTGAAATTGCAAACTTTTTGTATTTAAACACAATTGAATATGAATATGAACCCATCTATCGCTATGATATAATGTATGCCAGAAAGCCATATACTCCGGATTTTGCTATTCGTCAGGGAGAAAAGGTAGCTTATATTGAACATTTCGGTATCACTCAAGACGGCAAAAACGACCGATACAGTGATGATCAATTAGAGACATATAAAAAAGCAATCCAAGATAAAATCCGTCTTCATCAACAACATGGCACCACCCTTATCTATACATTTTCTCAGTACTCAGACAGAAGATCTTTAACCGAACATTTGCAAGAGGAACTTGAAAGCCACGGATTTGTTTTAACTCCTCGTTCAAATAAAGAAGTTATGGAAAAACTTGTCTCATCTGAAGAAAACCGTTATATACGCAAACTTGTTAATCTTATTTGCAGATTCATCGGAAATTTTAAGACTAACGGATATACTGCGGATGAATTTAACCGTATGTATCATTCCACACAAAATGTTAGGACACGCCTCTTTTTGGATATTTGCCAAGATTGTTTTCTCGAGTATGAGCGCTATTTAAAAGAAAATAATGCCGTAGATTTCGAGGATATGATTAACGAATCTGCTCGTTTGCTTCGTGAAGTTAAGGAAATGAAGCAAAAACTTGATTTTAAGTACATCATAGTTGATGAGTACCAAGATATTTCTCGTCAGCGCTTTGATTTGGTAACAGCACTTTCCGATGTGACAGATGCAAAAATTATAGCTGTAGGCGATGATTGGCAATCAATCTATGCGTTTAGCGGCTCAGATATTACCCTTTTTACAAAGTTTGAAGAAAAAATGGGGTATGCGAAATTACTGAAAATCGTAAAAACATACCGCAACTCACAAGAAGTCATCGATATTGCCGGTAATTTCATTCAAAAAAATGATGCTCAAATCTCCAAGGAGCTAAAATCTCCCAAAAATATTACAGATCCGGTCATAATTTACACCTACGATGCCACCAGAAAAAAAGCAAATAATAATAAATCCGGAGCAAATTATGCTATTGCTCATGCTGTGGAAGTGGCTCTCGAACAAATAATAGAATACAACAAAGAAGAAGGAAAACCCGAAGATTCATCAATTCTTTTGCTCGGGCGATTTGGCTTTGACGGAGATAAGCTCGAGAAATCTGGACTATTCGAATATATCGATCGCGGCAACAAAATCAAAAGTGTAAAATATCCCAAACTCAACATAGCCTTTATGACAGCACACGCATCAAAAGGTTTAGGATATGACAACGTTATTGTTGTAAACGGTAGAAACGAAACCTATGGTTTTCCCTCGAAAATTGAAGATGATCCTGTACTTTCGTTTGTTATCAAAGGTGATCGTTCCATCGATTATGCAGAAGAGCGAAGACTTTTCTATGTGGCAATGACAAGAACAAAAAATCGTGTATTCTTTATTGCTCCCGAACAAAATCCCTCTGAGTTTCTTCTCGAAATAAAAAAAGATTACAAGAATGTAGTGTTGCGTGGAAATTGGAATGAAGAAGCTCCGGAAAACAATTATGCGAAAAAAACTTGCCCAATTTGCGGCTATCCTTTGCAATATCGATACAAAAGTGCTTATGGTCTTAGACTATACATTTGCACAAACGAGCCTGAAATTTGCGGCTTTATGACTAATGAATACAAAGCCGGAAAACTTTCTATTATGAAATGCGATCAATGCAGAGACGGTTATTTGATTGTGAAACCCGGCAAAGAAAATCAATATTTTTTAGGGTGCACAAATTACAATAAAAACGGGACCGGTTGCGGTAGGTATATTACTCCATCTTACTATTATGAAATGTTCAAACTCTCACCTGATCCTGCTCCTGCAAAAACATTTCCAAAAGCCAAGGATATATTGCCGAATAATACGGAACGCTCAAAACCTCAAACAAAAATAACTAAACCTGAGTATGCAGAATCAAATAATATTAAAAAAGCAAATATTGAATCTGTATTCTATGCCGAAAAAGACTTAAACGATGTTCTTCACACCGTATTACAGTGCTTATCGCATATTAGTGATAAAAAATACTATGGTGTTTCAGTTTTAGTTGATGTGTTGAGAGGTTCACAAAGCAAAAAAATTATGGATGCAGGTTTGAACCGCATCACTGAATATGCTTCGCTTAAAGAGATTGATAGAGAATCTTTAGTTGCTATCATTGAATGGGCTATTGATAATCATCTCATTCTGAAAACCAAAGGTATGTATCCTGTTTTGCATCCTACATATGAAGGATTGCATTATAATGAAACGATAACTGCAAATAAATTAAAAAAGCTATTAGATTACTTACAGAAAAACTAATACTACTTTTATTAAAACGGAGGATTCACTATGGATTCCAACATCGAACGCTGGTACTCAATGAAAGAAATTTGCGAATACCTCGGTGTCAGCCGTGACACCGTACTCGCTTGGATAGAAAAAAGAAATATGCCCGCCGCAAAAATCGGCCGCCTTTGGAAATTCAAGGTCAGTGAAGTAGACGCCTGGATGAAATCTGGCGTTGCGGCAGATAAGTAAGTTTCGGAGTTGTGCAAAATGGGTTTTATTGAATCGTATAAACATCTTGAAAAACTATGCGGCGAAGTATTAAATGACGATAGGCGTATATCCGCTTATATTGATGAAATGATAAATACTCCCCGTGGTTCTTATCTTGTAAGAGGTTGGGATGACGACTTAAAACAACTGAAACACTACCGTTGGGTTAGAAACCAAATAGCGCACGAACCTGATTGCACCGAGCAAAATATGTGCGAACCAAGCGATACTGTGTGGCTTGATGATTTTTATTCACGCATAATGAATCAAACCGATCCTCTCGCTTTGTATTCAAAAGCTACCAAACCTCGCCCGGCTCAAAAACCGGTACAAAGTCATAAGCCGGAATCCTCTACATACACTTATTCTCAGCCGACTTCTAACCATAGGAAATCATACCCACAGGCTGCCGGTTGTATGACATTTTTAGTAGGTATTTTCATTATTGTAGTTGCAATTGTTTTAATTTCTGGAATATTATAATCTGATTTTGGAGGTGCAATATGGCACTTGAAAATAAATTAGGTCTGACAAGCTCTGCCGACCTTGCCCGTGAAGAAGAACGAATCAGCAAGAAAAAGGCTGCAGAGCTTTTTGAAAAAGGTATTTTAGATAATCTTCCTGCCGGCAAGTTTTCTACATTGCAGGCAATCCATAAATATCTCTTTGAGGACATATACAACTTCGCAGGTGAGCTCAGAACCGTCAATATTGCAAAGGGCAATTTCCGTTTTGCGCCTTTAATGTACTTGCAAGCGGCACTTGAGAACATCGATAAAATGCCGCAGTCAAACTTTGACGAGATCGTTGAAAAGTATGTTGAGATGAATGTGGCTCACCCTTTCCGTGAGGGTAACGGTCGAAGCACACGCATTTGGCTTGACCATATCTTGAAAAACGGAATCGGCAAGGTTGTCGATTGGAGCAAGGTTGATAAAGAAGATTATCTGCTCGCAATGGAGCGCAGCCCGATTAAAGATATCGAAATCAAACACCTTTTAAAAGCGGCACTGACCGATAAAATAAATAGCCGTGAGGTCTATATGAAAGGCATCGACCACAGCTACTACTATGAGGGTTATACAACCTTTAAGACGGAAGAATTATAGGAAATGAGGTACAAATATGCCCGATAAGAATTGGCAATTTGAACTTGAAGAATATATAAGGCAGGGCGAGCCTGAAAGAACCGAAAAAAGTGAAGCGTGGCAAACCGCTATCGGCTTGCAAGCGGTTGACGGGCTGAAAACTTCCGAATATTTGCTGGATACCGCAAAGGACCACATCGAGGGCAAAATTACCATCGACGAAGCTCAGAAGCGTATCCACAGCTATTATGAGCAGAGAACCGCCCGCACCGAAACGGAAAACGAAACAAAGGAAGCGGATATTGTATCCGCAAGAATAACGAAGCTTTTAGGCGAAAAGGCGTTTCAGTTTTCTCCTGCTGAGTGGATTACCATTCACCGCAGATTGTTTGAAGACGTATTTGACCACGCCGGACAAATCCGCAAGTATAACATTTCCAAAAAGGAATGGATACTGAACGGCGAAACAGTTATCTATGCTGATTTTAATAGCATAAAAGATACGTTGGATTATGATTTTGCCACCGAAAAACAGTTTTCCTATGAGGGACTGTCGGTTGAAGCATCGGTAAAACACCTTGCAAAGTTTGCATCGGATATTTGGCAGATTCATCCCTTTGGCGAGGGTAACACAAGAGCCACCGCCGTGTTTATGATTAAGTACATGAAAACCTTTGGGTTCCGTGTCAATAACGATGCGTTCCGTGAACACTCTTGGTACTTCCGCAACGCACTGGTTCGAGCAAACTATAATGATTTGCAAAAAGGCATTCATTCCACCACAAAGTTTTTGGAATTGTTTTTCTCAAACCTTCTGCTCGGCACAAACTACGAATTAAAAAATCGTTATATGCATGTTGATTTTGTGGATGAAAACGCTTCCCAAAGTGCCAAAAGCAAAACGCCAAAGTGCCAAATTGACACTTTGAAGTGTACTTTAGAAGAGTTGGCAGTATTAGATTTAATAAAAAAGAACCCGTCTGTTAAGCAGGTCGAGCTTGCAGAACAAACAGGAAAGTCCGTCAGAAGTATAAAGCGCATTATAGACTCTCTGAAAGAGAAACAATATATCCGTAGAGTTGACGGCAAACGCTACGGCAAATGGGAAGTGTTAGTGTAATATAGCTGTGCGGTATATATAAATCATCTACCACAGTTACTGCTACGAGGGTTATACGACCTTTAAGACGGAGGCATTGTAAACTCCCAAAGTATTATTTTGTAATGATCTGAATCTTTTTATCTTTCATATATCTTTTCCTCAAGCCAAGAATCATTGGAACCATTAGTGCGAAATTTGTAGATGTTTGAAAGATAGAGACTATTGCGATATGTAGAGGAATATACACAATGAGATATTTAGGAAATAAAGAATCAATTCTAACAGAGATTAGTAATCTTTTATCGAATAAAGGATTGCTACAAAAAGGCTATACTTTTTTTGATGCTTTTTGTGGTTCGGGATCAGTTGCAGAGTATTTCAAGTCCTATTATGACATTATTATCAATGATAATTTAACTTGGTCAGTTATGTACACCAAAGGAAGGCTGTGTGCCCCTATGTGCACCTTTGAGAAATTAGGTTTTGATCCCTTTGAATTCTTAAACACTACAAATTCCATACACCACGGTTTTATTTATAAAAATTATGCACCTACAGAAACACAAAGGATGTACTTTACACCCGAAAACGCAGAAAGAATAGATTATTTCAGAAAGCAAATTGAAGATTGGAAAACAGCAGATAAATTATCCGATGATGAATATTGTTACTTAATGGCCTGCTTGATCGAGTCTGTTTCTGATGTTTCCAATACCGCTGGTGTTTATGGAGCTTTCCTGAAAAAATGGGATTCACGTGCACTAAAGAAAATCACATTCAATAAGGTAGATTTCAAGAATGAACCTTGTAATTCGGTTACAGTTTTTAATAACAAGATTGAGACTATTATCGAAGATGTGAAATGCGATATTCTATATTTGGATCCGCCATATACACAAAATCAATATGGAACACAATACCATCTTTTAGAAACATTAGTCTTAGATGATAATCCTTCAATAAGTAAAATTACAGGATCAAGAAGTACTGCCCCAATGCGTTCTGATTGGTCGAAGGAATACAAGGCGCAAATATTATTTGATCGACTACTTGCTAAAACACAAGCGAAATACATTATTTTAAGCTACAACAACGATGGTTTTATGTCTAAAGAATTTATTGAATCCGCAATGAAACGATATGGGAAACCTGAAACCTATGTATGCAAGAAGATCGCCTACAAAAAATATCAAAACTGGAAATCACAAAACGAGAATAAACATTTTGAATATCTATTTTTTGTAGAAAAAAAAGATCTATCCGAAGTGGTTTATGAGTGCCCTTTGAACTATATCGGTAGCAAAGCCAAAATAGTTCCTCAAATTATGAAATATCAACCGCCCAATTGCTCTACATTTGTTGACGCCTTTGGTGGCGGATTCAATGTCGGAATTAACAGCAATGCTGAAACAGTTATATACAACGATATAAATTATTTGGTATCAGATTTAATTCGTTCTTTTAAGGAATACGACACTTATGATTATTTGTTGTATGTAAAGCGAATTATAAAGAAATTCGGACTTGAAAAAGCGAAGGCGGATTCTTATTTAGAGGCACGAGAATACTATAATTCATTGCCTATGGAAAAAAGAGATCCACGACTTCTATTTACCGTGATTTTATACGGATTTCAACAACAAATTCGTTTCAATGGGCAGCACAACTTTAATAACCCTGTGGGGATGCGTTGGTTCAACGATAAAATTCTTGAAAAAATGATTAGTTTTTCGAGACGAATAAAAGAGGGAAATTTTGTGTTTTTTAGCGAAAACTATAAGGACCTGTTAAATCGCATAACACTAGATTCGTTTGTATACCTAGATCCTCCATATGAACTAACTACTGGTTCTTACAACGATGGCAAAAGAGGATTTAAAGGTTGGAATAAGGATTTAGAAGCGGAACTGTTTTCGGCAGCTGATCAAATAAACGCTATGAAAATTAATTTTATGCTGTCATATGTTGTTGAACATAAAGGCAAAATCAATCAGGCTTTGCTTGATTGGATTGATAGAAACAATTATCACATTATTCAACTTGGTGACATTATAGGTATTTCTGGCAGTCGAAGAAAGGAGGTTTTGATTGTAAATTATGAAATACAGAAATAAACCACATTTTGTAATCAAAGAAAATCTTCAAAAGTCAAAGAATACAGGCGTTTATTTTAGCGATGTAGTTACACCTGATATTCTTAAGGATGTTTGTGGGTTGATAACTGGCCAAACCGAATTTACATATCAGTATGTGGATAATGATTATCATGATAGCTTCTTAGACACATCTTACAATAAGGGGCGAATGGCAATAATGCAGTATAAAGATGTCGTGAGCTATATTAGTTTTTCTGAACTAGAAATAAATGGTAGAAACTCCAGTGTTCAAAGCGTTCCAACTGCATTTAATATGTATTATAGCAATCCATATCCTCGTAAATCCCTGTATTATTACTTTTTAAATGTTGAAGGCAACGCTGAAACCGACTATCAAATATTGATTTACCGTCTAATGAATACGATAGGTTTTCAGTTTTTGAACGCAAGTCCCGGACTTATGAGGCGAATCAATGCATTTACTTCTGTTGAAGATATTATTTTCAACAGAAGAATTAACGCCGGGAGAAACAGGAGCAATAATTCAACATTCATAACCAAAGGTAGTTCAGGCGATATCGAGATTTATGGAAAGACTTATGGAGCTAACAAGTATGAAACAAGCTTAATGTGTTATGCATTGGCCAATTTGTGGCAACCGGGTCAAAACATTAAATTATTTGAAGTTCTCGAAGGCGATTTAAAAGAACTTCCTGCATCGAGCTTAAATGTAATTAATCAAATGGGAGTCATTGACGTTATTCCAACAGATATGACCCTTGAGAAAATGATATATGATAAAGAAAACAGTTTACGCTCGCCACGTTACGTTCTGAATTTATTCAATAAACTTGGCAATAAGCACTGCGCACTCTGCAATTGCGAGATCCCAGAATTAATTCAAGGAGCACATATATGGCCTGTTTCCGCAATTAAGAGAGCTCCTGCTTTAACTTTAGATCAGCGATTGGAATATGCGTTAGACGGCGATAACGGCCTTTGGTTATGTGAAAATCATCACAAAATGTTTGACGAAGGAATGTTGACATTTGATCACCATGGGCAGTTGCTATTGAAAACTGGATTGGATAGTCGTCACAGAAAATTCATAGACGAAATCACAAAATACGATGTTCTTCCGGATGAATTCTTAACCGATAGATTTTTGTGGTATCTCAGCCAAAGAATGGCAGGATAACTATATTCAAACATTGCCGTATAGCGTTCGAATATAAGTTTTTCAGATCTGAACAAGCGATAACTAAATTAGTTAATTAAAGGAGTAAATATTATGGCATCGCAAAAATTATCAACATACACTATTCAATTGAAAGGAGATTCATCTTGGAACGATATCTTTGATACTGTCCTTTCTTTAAATTCAGAACAATCTTATTGTATTATAAATGAACAAGGTGATTCTTATATAGGTGGATGTTATATATTCGAATCAATACATAATCAAACCATATATAATATTGCCGAAAACAAATTTGAAACAATAACAGTTCCTAAGCAGAATATCGTTAAATTTGATATCTTTATAAGAAATAATACGATATTTTTATGGGGAAATAAAAAAGCTGCCGCTTTATTTATAACCGCCATTGAACAAGCGGCTCATAATGCACTGATTATTGATTACAATCAAACTGATTTCAAATTAATGTTAAAACGTTTGATTAATGATCATTCTGTTTCTTTTTCGAAAATGAAAATCACAGATATAATTATAGATAATGGAATTGTTGCTAATTGCAGCGTCAACTTAACCAACTGTGAAAACACAATAGATCTCATTCAAAAATATATCGAAAGTATTGCTCAAATCACGGTAACTTTCACAAAAGAATCTCAGCCCGTCTCTATAACGTTGTATTCAAGTGGTTCCGTTGTCGTTTTTAAAGATCGTGACGACATAGATGATGAAGTAATGAATTCAATAAATGCTATGATTGGTGGTGTTATGTAATGGGAGAACAAGCCGCAAGAATCGGTAAAAAGTTAGAAGAATTCGGTGAGAATTTCTTGCCAAATTTAGGCTGGATAGAATTAGCGCATGATAGAGAAATCAAATGTACTCGCACCTCTCATAAAAAGCAGACACACGGGATAGATTTGCTTTGTAAATTTGATAATCCCTATACAACCACACAGCAAGGAATTATCATAGAGTGTAAAAATCGTCAAATGAAATCTATTACGAAATCAGAAATTGAAAAATGGGTTAAAGAATTGATTAACAACATTGAATGTGCTCAATCTGCCCCTGAATTGTCAGATGTTGATCTTTCTAACGCTCCGCTTAATACTGGATTATTATTAATCCACGCCAACGATGCATTTGATGCTGATAAATATTATGGATATCTGAATGAACTTCATTTCCCCAATCGTAGGAATCCAATTAATATTTTTATTGCAGCAAATGACAAGATCAACTTATGGACAAGCCTTTTTGCCAAAATCAAAAGTAATTACAACAATAACTTCTCGTTTTTATATCCGAGTATAAACGGATATAGCAAGAAGGCTCAAAACACTTTAACAGTAAATGGAATGTATTCTAGGTATTTATTTGCACAAAGCACCTACACCATTTCAAAAGGTTCCGGTATTAATACTTACAAAGAGCCACATACTCAAAACATAATGTTTTTCCTTGATGAGATATCTATAAATAATTTTAAATATGCGTGGAGTATGTTCAAGCATTATCAATTACAAGGTGAAGAACGATATGTGTTTGTGTTTTATCCCCGAGATAAAGATGATGTTTCTTTCGTTAAGGAACACTTTATTTCGACACTGAAGTCAGGAGAAAAACCGATTACCGATGCTGAAAGCGAGAAAATAGAGCTTGATTTTATTGATAATCGTGCATTGTCTCCAATTGAGACGGGAGGTATTTTATGATAACCGAATATACAGATTGTTCTGAACTTATGAGATTGATCTCTGATCAAAAAATCAAACCCTCCGCAGTAAAGCGATTTTTTAGTAAGCAAGGAGTGATTTTTACTTCAACAAATGCATCTATAGTCGCCAATGATGTGTATACCATATTATTAGGAGGTACTGAAATGGCACAGGTCACGCAAATGATTGTTAGCGAAGGAAATTATGAAAAATCCACTCTTCTTAACGCCAAAATCAAAACGGGATCTGAAGACACAAACCTTCTCGATTATTTTGCCGACGGATTTAACACGCTTCGTTCAACCTCGTATCAAGGATATATGATTGAACATCCCATAAAAAGCGATTCTGAGCTGTTGATTAATATGTCTTATAAAAGGAAATTGCCTGGCAAAAACAAACTAATACAGGAAGAAACAAGATTTATAAAAATTGCAATACGCAATACAGATAAAAACAGTGTTTCCATTGATATTAGACAACCTTCGAGTTTTGATACACAAAAAGCCTTGGACATACTAAAGAAAATTGTTGGAGAAGATAGTGACAGCCCTGTATATCTATCTCACATTAATTTAGATTTCTTAACGGATAAAAATAAAGTGGCTTTTTTTGATAAACTGTCAGCAAATTCTTTCAGCAATTGGCGCTTGAAAACTGTTACTGGCATCACCGTTAGAAAGTCTAATATAACCGATGATGACGATCTTGATTCAGAGATTAGTGACGATGATGGTGAAACCGGAACGCTTGCAGGTATTAATCAAGCGGTGTTAAACGGTAGCGGTTTACGTTCTAATGAATTTGTACAAAAATCTTTAGATCAAGGATATTACATATCTTCTATGAAATATAGATATACTTGTACACAAGAGGCTGGAGAATTCATTATCGGAATAAGTTCTAAAGGAGAAAACTTACGTGTAGATATGGAGAAGTCCTATTGTGATGAAGATGGCACCCTTTACATACAGCCTTTTTCTAAAAATCAACAGGATGAAATAATACGACTTTTCCAAAAATCAGCAAACGATATTTTTTATGAGTTAATATCTGAACAAAATAATAAAATTACTACTGCATAATTGCTTTAAAAAACAATAACAGGTACGAGAGGTTGACTCCCGTGCCTGTTATTATTTTATGTATTTGATTATGAGCTCATCGACGCCATCGGTGTATTTGCCTTGAGATATTAGCTTGTTGCGATAATTGAGCAAACATTGAATGATAAAGCGGTACTCAAAGTTGGTTAAGCGTAGATAGTATTTTCGTTTTCTCATATGAATATTACATCTGCATTCACAATTTCTGTTGCTCTGCTATGGATATTGTTCATTTGCCGTACCCATGCCATTTGGTCAGCTGTTTTGAGTTGTTCCGTGACACCTTCCTTTTCGGCGTATTCTTTTACCAGCCGAGAAAAGAGAACTTGTGCCTGTTCTTCGGTATCGGCAAGGTGCGAATGGAGTTTGCCGGAAGTGAGCAAATTGTAATACATGACTTTGTGGTGTTGCTTCAAATATCGAAGTCGGCGCTGTCCCCATACGCCGATAGGGCGTTCTTCTTCGGCGGGTAAAGTAAGATTAGGCAAACGGTAATCGCCTTGCATTGTGTATACACCGCCGAATTGTTCAAATATTGATTTCATATAGTAAAACCTCCTTTGTGCTTAAATTAATTGCCCCAAAATGCTCAATTACAAAAAATACAACGAATATTCCGCTGTTCATGACACTTTTTACGACGAACATTGAAAATGAGGCGTTTTTTCGGAATAGAATTACTCTTTTAGCAAATCTTGAAACGGTGTTTCGGTTGAGATAAAAGCTTCATAGGCGAAGTTTGCACCGAGGCGGAAGCCCATAATGAAACTGTCGAGATTTGATTCGCCGTTGACAACACCCCAAGCGTTCACATAGTCGAAAAACCATTTCTTCGGCTTGTCGGTCAGGGCGTTTGTCAGCAAATCCTCGTTCTTCATCAGGATTTCCATTTGCTTTTGCACCGCTTTATTTTCTTTTGTACTGCGTGCCTGCGGATCAATATTTCCGTAGTAAAATTCTTCGATAAACCGTGACATAAAAATGCACCTGCCTTTCGATTACAGTTTAGCAGAACCGAAAAGCAGGTGCGAGTATGCGAATTTTCAAATCGCACATTGGTATTGTTTTAGTATCTGGGGTCAGTCGTCATCTTCATCATCAAATAAAGAATTACGGTGTTCTTCCTCTTCTCGACGATATTCGCTATCATCCCAATTGTAAACATATTCGCCTCGGTCAATACTGAAGCCATCCTTTTCGATGTATTCATATTCGCCGGACTCATAATTAAAACACCACTTAGCCACTCTTATTCACCCTCCATTCCGAGTACATAAAAAAGCATTCTAAAAGCAGAATCTTTCTTTGCCTCTTTTTTTGATGAGGATGTCCCATCGAAGTAATAATCTTCTTCCGCTATACGACATTCGCAATTCCAAATAGGATTACCATTGTTATCATATGTCTCCTTAAACTCATAAGTAGGAATGGAAAAATAACCTCTTCGTGCCAATGTTTCAAGTTGGTTAATTGCATCATCACGGTTAGGATTTTCAATTTCGTCACGGATAGATGGAAGCATATCATTTCTCTCTAAATACTCATACGCTAATTTGCAAGCAGCCATTCTTGCCTCACGGATAGACACACCAAAGCCGCAAAACACCGGTAAAGAATCAAGCAGTTTGAGGTAACAATGATATTTAAGCTTAGAATAGTTGTAACCTAACGGAAAGCTTTGATATATAGTGTTATCCTCTTTTAAATACCAAGTCGATGAGTAAGAAGCTTCTTTGTATTTGTACCAAGGAATACACCCATTCTCGTTCATTTCCCATTCCTGAATAAGTCGCACATAATTGGTGTCGGTATCATTAATTAGAAAGTCTTCGGGCACAAGCATTACTTCAACCACTTTTTGCAAGTCCTTTAGATTCCATCCTGAATCGATCGCAACAGCTCCGATAATAGCTTCAAATAAATCTTCTTTTACGGAATCTTCTTGGTTGATATTATTCTGTATATCGCCCTTACCCATAATAAGATGTTCGGAAAAACCAAGTTCATCCATTCGGCGAGCCAATGCTTTTTTATTCACCATTCGACTTTTGATTTTAGATAGGTCATCTTCGTCATAGTCACAGCCGAAACTATTTACTACCGGCGCTTCGTAACCCGCTTGATTACGTTTGAATTCTTGTTCCCAAACAGAAAGCTTTGTTCCGTCAACCGGATCCCCATTTGCTAAATACCCGTACTTCTGAATAAGCAGTTTAACAACCACAAAATCAAGTGCTTTGTCTCCAATGAACTCGAGCACCTCATTGTTTTCACCGCCGTTCTCTGCAGTATATGAGCGACGAGTGAAAGCCTGCTGCAACAAATCAAGATTTTTAAAATCATACCCGATTTGTCCCTGCACCATTTTCCATACTAATTCTTTTTCCATAATAAAAAAATCCTTTCGGTAATGTATTTTACCAAAAGGCATAATAATAGCCTGACAAAAACACTTTCCCTGTGAGAATAGGAAAGACAATGCCAGACATATATCATTAAATTTAATTCTTTGTTTCCGTTTGTTTACTCGGGTTCACTTTCATAAACAGGAATAAACACTAAGATACAATGTTTCAAATTTAATGTATTACGCCTTAAAGCATAATCATTATACCTCTATCACGAAAACAATGCAAGTATTTTATTAAAAATCATCTCCTTTGTGGCTATCAAACACAAAGGAGATGCAGAAATATATTAAGATTTATTTTTTATGTTTCATCTTCCTTTGAAAATCGTTGAGCGTTTGAATATGCCACAGGCTTTTGCGGGTGATGGAACGGAAGGTCAGCGAACAGAAATAGTCGATTAGAAAGATTTTCGGTATGTAAAAGAGTTGTCCTTTGCGGAACGATTTAAGCTCCCCACGGTTGCACCAATTATTTATTGTAGTTTTGGCGTAGCCGGTCAGGGTGACAACATCCTGCACGGTCACGACATCCTTATATTTGCCGAGCAATTTGGCGTAATAGTCGTGCATTTGCCTAAGTACATCCTCGGGCAGTTCCTTGGAAAGCTTCGCCACATAATGACCGCCGTACCATCCTCTCGGTGCGGAACAGAGCTCAGGGTAAACGGCTCGTTCCTCAAGGTACGCCCGAACATCCTCTTTTTTGATTTTATAGCAGCGTGTTTTCTTGCCTGTCCACTCGCAGGGCACCTTGCCGCTTTTGAGCAGGTGCAAAGCCGTGGACTTGCTGATATGGCAAAGGCGATAAAACTGATCCTTGTTCATCACATCGGGCACGCTGTCCCAATCAATCGGTAGATTCTTCATCTGATACACCTCAAAAATAGATTTCGTCGGTTTGAAGTCCCATTCTGCGGTGTATTGAATTTTGTATTGCCTTCTCTCCCTATTTCTCTCCTGTCTTCCCTGATTTCTCTCCAAAATCGGCAAAAATGCCGATTTGAACCCACTTTGAAAAAATGCAATCGTAACAAGGCTTCAAGGACGAAAAAGCCTTATTTTATGCGGCTTTCGGCGCAGACGAAACGACCTGAAACTGACACGAAACGACCGGAAGTTGACACGCTGACTAAAAGACTCGAAATGCGCGTTGGCTCTGGCCGTTTTCTCCGCTGAAAACCCTTGATTTATAAGGGTTTTCGCCGGATCGAATTTCAAAATTTCATATTGTTCTTGCGTGTTTTTCTTGCATTTTCTCAGCGCACGGAAAACAGTTGAGATATACGGAGGGCTATCGAAGAGGTCATAACGAGAACGACTCGAAATCATGTGATTAGTCCCCAAAAGTGAATATTTATACACGGAAGCGTATCGAAGTGGTTGTAACGAGCTGCACTCGAAATGCAGTTGTCCGCAAGGGCACGTGGGTTCGAATCCCACCGCTTCCGCCATCAAAGCCTTGAAAACTCTATGTTTTCGAGGCTTTTTCTTTTGTTCGGGCAGCATCTATTTTGGGGAAAATAATTCAAATGGTGCCCTTGGTGCCCCGCTTTGTGGTGCCCGGCTCATTCTATATCATACACACTATACAAGGAAGATGTATACTGTGGTGCCCCAATGGTGCCCGGAACTGCTAAAAAGCTATGAAAAGCAGCGCGGAGCTATAAAAAGATATTGCTGTTATAGCTCCATTTCGTTGCTTTTCTTTTTCGCTTTCTTCGATGTTTCTTGCCCTGCTTCTTTTCCTGTAACGGTTGTTTTCGGTTGCAGTGCTTTATGATAGGTTTGCAGTACGCTTTGTTTTCTTTCAAGCCGCACATCAACATACTGTGCCGTTACCGCTTCAAGGTTTGTGGAAATACCAAGGGATATACCAATGCCCTTTAATGTATGCCCCAAAATCTCGCCAACGGTGTAGAAGTCGCCTGTCAGTTGGTGCATATTGGTAGCTGCCGTATGGCGTAAATCGTGAAAGCGGATATGCGGCATTTCAAGGTGTCGGATAAGCTGTCCGAAGTTTGCCGACATTCTATCTCTGCGCTGCGGCGAACCGTCAGGCTTTGCAATAAAGAGCTTATTATCATAGTACACCCCACCGCCCGCCTCGGTCAAAGCCTTTTGCCGCGCAATCAGATCAAATTGCCGCAGGAAATACGGCAATGCTTCTTCGGTAATCGGCAAAATACGATCATTGGATTTTGTCGGTGCCATTTCCGTAATGGTCTTTGTCCCCGGCGGCACCTTGAAGGGCATTTGCTCTACAACGCCGAACTGCATTTTTTCAAGGTCGATGTTTGTTGTCCGCAATCCGATAATCTCACTCATACGAAGCCCATACATTCCGGCAAGCACAACAGGCATTTCCCATTCCGTACCTATCACATTGCTCATAAAGGTCTGCATTTGCTCAATGGTGTACGGATCAGGCGTTTTCGCTTGCTTGCCGAACTTTGTTATAATGTCGCGGGCGGGGTTATGTTCAATGTATCGGTACTTCCGGGCGTGTTCCATTGATACGCTCAATATGCGCTGCGCGTATCGAACGGTGCTATTGGATAAGCCCTTGTCAAATAGCTGCTGAAACATATTATCAAGCATCGCCGGGGTCAGTTGGTTAAGCTGCACATGACCGATATATGGCACGATATGATTGCGAATATGGCTCTTATAGCCCGCAAAGGTGCTTGGACGCAAGTTAGCCTTGCCGTGGTTTTCTACCCATTCCTCCAAATACTCTTTGACGGTCTGCTTGCCTTGTGAAGCAACGACCGGGCTGTAAATGGGATTGGCGAGCTTTGCTTTCATTTCAGCTTCATGCTGCGTCGCTTCTTTTTTGGTTGCAAAGCCTTTTTTTGCGTAGGATTTCTTTTTCCCGTCCTGCCCGGTGTATTTAATGTTTACGTCATAGACGGTACCTGCCTTTCCAGTCAAAACACCGTTGCTGTCGCGCTTATTCTGAACCTTTCTTGATGATACCGCCATAGCTACTTACCTCCCTCCTGGTTTTGGGGAGCTACCTTTCGCTTTGCCCTCTCGTACCAGTCCCAAATAGCAGCGTCGGCAAGCAAACGGCGGTTTCCGTTTTGTATATATTCAAGCTCGCCGCTGTCCATCAGCTCGCGTAGCTTGTTTTCCCCTATGCCGCTGATCCGGCTCATCTGCTCAACCGTTTTGAGCATGGGAAGCACAGGCACAGTGGGATTTGATGTTTCCTTTTTTGCCAATGAGATAACCCCCTTTCGTGGTAATGACTAAAAGGTCTTGATTCATAAATGGGGCTTTAATCGGACGGTTGTTAGCACAACCTCACGGGAGTTTCACCCCTGCATGGTTCTCATGCAGCCCTACCCATTGCCTGCGACGCTTTGAACGCTCGGACTGTGGCTATAAGGGAGTATCATTATGTATTCTGCGCGTCGTCGCCCGCAAGCTGCCAGCTCGCTTTGCAGCGTCGGTGTTAGTCGCTCGTTCTCCGATAGGGGGAAGTCATGGCGCACCCGCCGTATGGCTCGGCGCAAAAGGAACGTATCCGATTTGCCCTATACTGCGCCGCCGTTATCTTGCGTCGCTTTCTTTGTCAAGGTTCATTCGTCATTTCCGGTTGGCAGCGGGGAAAGGGGTAAGCCGCTCCCTGCCCGGAGCCGATGTAGTCAATCCAATTTCATATTGACAATGGCGGTTATGAGCTTGATTTCCAAATGGCGCTTCATGTACTCGTCCACGCAGTAGTGGAGCTGGCCGCAGTCATCATAGAGCTTGCGGGTGCAGAGCTTTTTGATGTACCTACCGTAATGACGCAGCACCCGATCCATAGCGGACGGATCACCGGCGTGGGCGGCCTCGATCACCGCAAGAGGAAGCAGCTCACAATCATAAGAACGGTTGTTTTCCTGATTCATCGTGCTAACCTCCTTTTGGCAGAAGCGTTTTCAGCTTGTCGCGCATCTTGTCCAGCGTCGTTGTCCTGCGCCGCTGCACAGCGCAGCGGGACATTCCCAAAACGACCCCGACCTCCTTATCCGTCATATCCATGACGAAACGCAAGATCAGGATGCTTTGTTCTGTCGGGGACAGCTCCGCAAAGACCTCCGCGACTTGCTCATTGTCAATCCGCAGCTCGCAGCCGTGCGCCGTAAAGGTAAAGCTGTCACTGGGGTAATCTTCCGTAAAGCAGAGGCTTTGCAGCTCCGAGTACGAAAGATCGCTGAACAACAATTCCCGCTGGTACTGCTGTTTCAGTTGCAGCAAGTAATTCACGGCCTCATTCCGCAGCACTTTTTTACAAAAGGCGTCGAAACGGTACGGCACGCTCTGACGGGGGATATTCGCCATCGTTATCACCCCCTTTCCGTGGGGGAGTAGGTGGTTTTTTCCCTTTCCGTCAGTACAACAAGTGCCGACCTATCGCGTGCTCGCCAAAACCTCCTTTTTTGAAAAATTTTTTGAGAAAAATGCAAAAAACGCCCGGCTGAACATAGTTCAACCGAGCGCCGGAATGTGATGTATGCAATTCCTACATCGTATAATTCACAGGGGAGGGCATAGCACGCCCAAAGAGCATACAGGATTTTTTTGCGTATGCAGAGATAGTCCGGGTATAGATAGAGTTTGACATAGCGGCAATCCTCCTGTTGCCGCCGCTTATTTGTCAGCTATCAAGTTGTAGTGAAAACATAAACGGCGGCTTTCCCGGAAAAGCCGCCGTCAAAGAAAAGGTTATAGTAAGGCCATGCCTTAACTACCCGCCGTCATGCGGCTTTCCTGATTCTTCTTTCATGTGAATACTCGTAAACAATGCTCCTTATAAAAAACGAGCCGATGATGGCAGTTATATACTGTCGATCATCGGCTCTGCGTCTGTGCGTCTGGCTCTTTGATGATAGTGATATTTCCTTGTTTTAGATCAATTAGTGTTTCGTTCCGGCATTTCGGGCAATACAGAGGAAAATTCCTTAATTCAGTATCCTCTTTGATTTTCACTCTTGTTTTGCCACCGCAGATGGGGCATTTTATCCATGTCGTACACATAGTTTTTGTCATGTTTTCAGTTTCAGGAGCAAGGCGATTATCAAGGCCGCGGCAGCGCAGAGCAAGAAAATAATAAATCGCTTCGGGCTTTGCACGATCAAGACATTCGGGTTATCCCGATCATACTGAACATCCACCGGATCACCGATATTGCTTGACATTGGCACCACGATCCGGTTTTGAGAAGTTATCATTTGCCCGTCCACACTGTACATGACTAACGCCCACTTGGAATTATATACTTTCATGGTTTCAGCGGCGAGCGTGGATATATCAACAATGTTTCCCGTGGTTTTACATACCCGATCCCGTTTTTTCAAAAGTATAATGCCTTCTTTACAGCCCAGCAGGAAAAGCGCAAATGCTGCAAACAGAAACAGTAAAACGACACTTCCCATTTTTTCACCCCCTGTTTATGGTATCGACGTGGAACTTAAAGCTCCTTTTTTACAAATATACGAATGGATATTATCATGGACAAAAGGAAAACTCCTATGCCAGCAATGCCAAGAATGATGGGTGCCGTCATATTTGATGTATTTTGCATAAATGACAGAATCAGCTTCATATCGGGATGAAATACTTGAACAACGAGGGTCGGCCCAAGCGATATAAGCAATATAGCGACGATAAATACAAGTCGAGCCTTTGTTATTCCGTATTTTATCGCAACAGGAGTATATATCCCATAGAGGATTGCTCCAACCAAAAAGACCGTCAATGCTTCCAAGATGTTCAGAAAATCAAGTCTCGGATAAATAGCGGCTATAATCGAATAAACAGCGACGCATGCTCCGTAGAAAATCAGGTAACAGATGTATTTGGCGATAACATAGCTTTTTCGGGGACATGGCGCTGCGCAAAGCAGAGCTATTGCTTTCGGGCTCTTTTCTTCTTCCGTCGCAACTGCCTGCATGAATGATAGCTCCATCAAAATTACCATGTAAAGAAAAACGAATATCCCTATCCCTTGTATTTGCGTTGTGTTTCTCAACAGAATTATCACAAGCAACGGTACAAGAATACTGATTCCTAAAAAAGCCGTAATGGACTTCTTTACCAGCAGAAAGTCCTTTTTTACAAGATTAGCGATCATCGTTGCCACCTCCAATGTATGCCAGCATAATATCCTCAATGGTTGCCTTTTCAAGCAGCACATCCGGCAATTCTTTCTTCATTTTCGCCACGTGATCTGTAATTCCGGTGAAGCCAAAGGATGAAACTTTAAGACCTCTTATGAGTTGCCTGTTTTGGTCGTTGAGCAGGGCGACATTTCCTTTTACAATGCGGAAAGTGTCAAGGAGATCATCCTTGCTTTGCTGCAAGATTATTTTCCCTCCATCTATGAGAATGAGCATGTCCGCGATTTTATCCAGATCGGAAGTAATATGTGTCGAGAAGAAAACCCCCTTGCCGCCGTTTTTCATGTAATCCATGACAATCTCCAAAAACTGACTTCTCACAAGCGGATCAAGCCCACTTGTCGGCTCGTCCATGATAAGCAGCTCGGCGTTATGAGAGAGTGCCAGAACAAGGGCAAATTTCATTCTCATACCTCTGGAAAGCGTTGAGATTTTTTGCTTTGGATCAAGCTCAAACTTCTCCATATATAACCGATAGTCAGCGTCGCTCCATTTGGAATAGGCGGGCGCAACAATGCTTTTCATGTCCTTCATGGACAGGTCGTTATAAAAGTAGCTACTGTCCATAACAATACCGATCCTGTCTTTGATTTCCTGTTCATGGGCATCTGCGTCAAGACCGAAAATTTTTACTACTCCCGCGTCTTTGTGCGCAAGCCCCAGAATAGAGCGTATCGTTGTCGTCTTTCCTGCGCCATTGGCTCCAATAAAGCCAGTCACACAGCCCTCCGGCAAAGAAAAAGAAATGTTGTCAAGAGTAAACGACGGATACCGTTTTACAAGACCGGTCACTTCAAGGATATTATCCATAGTTAATCCTCCTCGTATAGAATATCCAACATTGCAAATAGATCATCTTTTGCAATGTCAAACAGTTTTGCGTTATGAACAGCCTTTTGCAAATCCTGTTCAATAATGCGGCGTTTGGAATCTCGGAGCAATTCCAAATTGCCCATAGAAACGAAAGTACCTCTGCCCGCCTGACTGATGGCAAAGCCCTCTTTTTCCAATTCCTCATAGACGCGGCGGATCGTCAAGACGCTAACCTGAATATCGTTTGCAAAGTTCCGAATGGACGGCAAAAGTTCCCCGTCCTCTAATTCTCCCTTTAAGATGGCATCCTTGATTTGCTCCTTAATCTGCATATACAGCGGAACGTCCGATGAATTGGATACGATTACGTTCATGTTCTACCGCCCCCTAAACTGTGTATTACCTGCAAGCACAGTATACACTAACATCACGAAATTGTCAACAGATAAGAATGGTTTCGTGCAGAGAATGAAACAATAAAATGGCGGTATATGATTTATCACATCATTCCCAAAACTATTGATGAACTATACAATGGTGATGGGTGATAAAAATATGGCAAAAATTGAACAATGCCCCGGCTTTGAAACCTTTGGTGCCGATGTAAAAGCGGCCCGTGAAAAGCTGGGAATATCCCGCAGAGAGCTTGCGGAAAAGATCGGGGTCGACCCCCGTTATCTGGCGAACATCGAATTAAAGTCAACGATCCCAAGTATGCCGCTGATGGTGCAGCTATTCCACCTGTGCAGCCTCCCGGCAGAAAAGTATTTTAACCCGGAGCTGCGGAAGCAGGAAACCGAGCAATGCCAGCGCGTAAAATACAAAGTGCAGCTTTGCCCGGAAAAGTATCTGCCCGCTATCGAAAGCGCCATTGACGAGCTGATGAAGCTAGATAAGTAGAAGCCGTTTCCTGTATGTGAGGAAGCGGCCTCTTATTTTATATTTTTCTGATTTCTGCCCGCGAAAGCGAGCATTTTTTGTCGTTCCCGGTGTTGTATTGGTGAGGGGATAAAACTTTCATAGCAAGCATAGGAAGCGGGTACCCACTTCCGTCTTTTGCTCCAGCAAAAGGGCTTGTTGGGAAGCGTCCCAAACCCTCTACAACGGAAAGGAGCGACAGCACATGAACGGCAGAAAAAGAACGGTGCAGCTAAAGTTTCGCGTGACGGAAGCCGAGCGCGATTTGATCCTTGAAAAAATGAAGCTGATACCAACACGGAACATGGCGGCGTATCTGCGGAAAATCGCAATCGACGGATATATCATTCAGATAGACCATAGCGACATAAAGGCAATGACCGCCGAAATACAGAAGATCGGGGTCAACGTCAATCAGATCGCGCGGCGCGTGAACAGTACGGGCAGCGTCTATCAAGAGGACATAGACGAGATAAAGGGGGTGCTGAATGAGATATGGCGGTTACAAAGATTAAGCCTATTAAAAGCACGTTGAGCAAAGCCCTTGACTATATCCAAAATCCCGCCAAGACAGAAGAAAAACTGCTTGTGTCCTCGTTCGGCTGCTCCTATGAAACGGCAGATATTGAGTTTGCATATACCCTGTCGCAAGCGTTGGAGAAAGGCAACAATTTAGCCCACCACCTTATGCAATCCTTTGAGCCGGGGGAAGTCAGCTATGAAAAGGCGCATGAGATAGGTCGTCAGCTTGCCGACGCGGTAACAAAGGGGCAACACGAATATGTTTTGACTACCCACATAGACAAGGGGCATGTCCATAATCACATCATTTTCTGTGCAGTCAATTTCATCGACCACCGCAAGTACAATTCCAACAAGCGGAGCTATTACGGCATACGCAACATCAGCGACAGGCTGTGCCGGGAAAACGGCTTGTCCGTCGTTGTCCCCGGCAGGGGCAGCAAGGGAAAGGGCTATGCGGAGTACCAAGCGGAAAAAACGGGTACAAGCTGGAAAGGCAAGCTGAAAGCCGCCGTTGATACGCTTATCCCGCAAGTGTCAGACTTTGCCGATTTTCTGCGGCTGCTGCAAGCTGCGGGCTATGAGATAAAGCCCGGTAAATACATATCTTGCCGCGCACCGGGGCAGGAACGCTTTACCCGTCTGAAAACGCTCGGCGCGGATTATACAGAGGAAGCCATAACGGAGCGCATCAAGGGCAGGCGCACCCGCGCCGCCAAAGCCCCGAAGCAGGAGCGCGGCGGTATCTCCCTTGTTATCGACATTCAGAACAGCATCAAGGCGCAGGAAAGCCGGGGCTATGAGCATTGGGCGAAAATCCACAATCTCAAACAGGCGGCGAGGACGCTGAACTTCCTCACGGAAAACAGGATTGACAGCTATGCAGAGCTTTCCGCAAAAATCGCGGAAGTGAACGCGGCAAGTGAACAGGCGGCAGGCGCATTAAAGGGCGTCGAACGGCGGCTTGCGGATATGGCGGTCTTAATCAAGAATGTTACGACATACCAAAAGACAAAGCCCGTGTATGACGCATACCGCAGAGCAAAGGATAAGGCGGCATACCGCGCCGCCCATGAGAGCAGTATCATATTGTTTGAAGCCGCCGTAAAAGCGGTCAAGCCCGCGTTGGTCGGCGGCAAGCTCCCCAACGTCGCCGCGCTGCAAGCGGAATATGCAAAGCTCCAAGAACAGAAAGAAATGCTGTGCGCCGACTATGGCAGGCTGAAAAAGCAGGTCAAGGAGTACGACGTTATCAAGCGGAACATCGACAGTATTTTGCGGCGTGAAAGTGAGCCGGAGCGGGGTAAGGAAAATGTGCGCGGATAAATGCGGATTGTGTGGAAATCCCCGAAAAAGCATGGTATGATGAAACTATCCCAATGTAGGACTGCTGAACGCTATCCATATTTTTACGAAACAGAGGTGAGGTTATGACGCAGGGTGAGATTTGGAAAGACTTTTTTAAGAAAACGGTTTTGACCGTTCTGATTGCCGGAGTGCTGTTTTATTGGGCTACACTGGTATTCACAAAGGACGGGGCAACGAACTACTTTTATGTGTGGCTGTGCTGCGGCATCCCCTTTGGCATACGCCGTATGTTCGTATGGCTTATCCCACGCGGCTTTGACCTTTCCGGCACGGTGGGCGTTGTTGCGCTCAACTTCATTGTGGGCGGCTTGATTGGCGGCGTCATTCTGATATGGCGGCTTGCGGTCGCGGCATGGTATATCCCTCTAACGATATATCGGCTTCTAAACGTCGGCAGGGTCGGCGTAGCAGAAATCGACGAGGAATAAGCAAAAAAAGAGAACGGGGCGCGGCAGCCGATGATGGCCACCGCGCCCCGTCTTTTCGTGGGTGCTGCTTTAAGGGTCTGTTACGCAGTAGAACGCTGTTTTTGCGGGTTTAGGTATAATTCCCCTGTCATGCTCAAATCGCGTCTGAAAAGCGGCATGGCGTAAGGGCTTTTTCGCGCCTACTGCGTAACGCGGGCGCGTCGTTTCCGCATCCGCTCGGCGGCTTGCCTGCGGGTGATCCGCTTGCGGCAGTCCGGGCAGTATTTGACGCTGTTTGAGGTGGACGCAAACGCCGCGCCGCACTCGGCGCACCGCCGCCTGTCCTCGGCTTGGTAAAGCTCCGCGTAAAGCAGCTTGTCGGCGGGAAGTACGGCGTTTTGAAACCATTTGCAAAGAAGTGAATAGGAAATGAGCTGCGGACAAACGCACTCGTCCCCATCGTCCAGCAAAATGCAGTTCCCGCCCATACAGTTGCAGCAGGTTTTCTTGATAAGGGCGTTCGCTTTGCGGCTCTGCTGCGGCGTCAGCCGTTTCAGCCCGCTCATACTTCGTCGGCGGCAGATACGGCGAGAGCGGCAAAGTCGGCGTCGCTCATGGCGCGGAGCTTCGCAAGGGTACGCAAGGCAAGCTCGCGCATTTCACCGTCCATATAGGGCAGCGCACCCGACATTTCCCCGATAAGCTCCCTGCGCGTATCGGCGATGTAGATGCTGATAAGATTTGTTTCCTCAACGGTAAATCGGTTCATGCTCATACCTCCATTTCGTGATGTTTTGTTTTTGCCGCCCGCTTCGGAGCGGCTTTCTTCTTGTCGGCGGCAAGCTGCGCCCGGATAGAGGGGCGGAGCTTGCGAATATCCCGGTCGCGGTTTTCGTTCTTGTCGATCAGCGCATAGATGCCGTGCCTGCCCTCGATTTTGGAAAAGGTCAGCGTCTTGTAGGGAAGCAGCGAGAAAAGGCGGTCGGTATCCCTGCTCGACGCAAGCATCATAAACGCCGGGGCAAGCTCTGTCATGTAGTGGGTTTTGTTCGGGCTGTTGGGGCTGTACTGACGTTTCATTTCGGCAACAATGCGCCGCGCTTCGGCTTCAATCAGCCCGTCGCGCAGGGCGGCGATATGCGCCTTGAAGTCCCCCGGCGAAAGCTGCTCACGGCTGCGCCGTTCCTCTTGCAGAAGATCGCGCAAGGCTTCGGGGGTGTTTGGCTGCACCTCAAAGCGGAGAAACGCGCCATACTGCGGATCGGGTGAACCGCTAAAGTATCTATTTGTCGGCTGGCTGCGCTCGCCGCGCTCATAGAAAAGCGTTATGGTGTCTGCGGGAAGCGCCTGCTCCCGAATGTGCCGGAAATGGGCGGCATAGTCCAGCTCATAGAGGTTTCCCCGGATTTTGCCGCGCTCCCTGCCCGTCAGCTCCACGGCGTAGGCAAGGATGCGGTCGCGTGTCTGCTCCCCGTGGAACTTCCATGTGTTGTATGGGCGGGTGTCTTTCAAGAAAACGTCGCGCTCCCGGAAGCAATGCGTCCCGGACGGGCGGGAAAGCCACAAAAGCGTCCTGTCCTCACAGTCGGGGCTTGCAGCAGCCTCGTGAATGATCTTCTTGTCAATCTCAAAATCACTTTGGTAAAAGCCGGTGTTCTGCTTCATCACCGCATCAAGGCAAGCCAGTATATCCACATTTTCAAACTTCTGCATACGATCAGATCCTTTTCAAATCCTGCGTCTTGCTCCTTTGCGCCTTTCTTTGGGCAGTCTGCTCCTTTGCCGCCCGAAGCTGCGCCCGGATCGAGGGCTTTTCCTCTTTGCCGCGCTCCTTATCGGCATGGATGGCGTTCGCAAGGTCAATCAGGGAAATCGGCTCACCCGCCTTTACTTTCTGCTCCAATTCCCCGACGGTGGGCGTCTGCGGCGTGTTGTTGATGATACCGTCAAAATTGTTGTCGTTTTGCTCCACAATATCCTCAACGTGCTTTAGATAATTCTGCGGCTGCAAAAACTCCGGCGTCTGTCGATAGCCGATGCTGTCAACGTAATGCGCCGTGTCCTGCCCGTTCTGATGCAGCACCACCACATCGGAAACGGAAAGGCTGTGTCCCTTAAAGTCTTTCGGGTGGTCGATATTAAAGCGGGTAAAAATAGCTTCAAGGCTCGTACCCGGTGCAAGGGGCGCAGAATAGATCAGGTCATAGTTCGCCGGATCAACCGCGTGTCCCGTTGCGGTCAGACGGTCGTAAGGCTCAAAGCGCAAATCCCGCGTTTCGTCGCCGCGTTTGAGCTGGTAAATGAAAAAGCTGTCCCTGTCCGGCTCCTGCGCCTTTGCATAAAGTGCCTTGACCTCGCCCTGCGTCAGCTCCCCGGCGTTCAAGCTCTGCAACAGCTCCCGGCATTTCTCCGGCGTCCCGACAAACAGCAAGTCGCCCGGTATGGCTTTCCCGTCCGGCTGCTGTTCATAGGCTTGCAGGAAAGAGCGGTCGGCAAGGCTTTCGCTGCGGGGATTGGTGTGCATGGTATAAATCACGTCTTTTTCTGTACGCTGCGCCGCCTGCGCCTGTGTGCGCTCCGCAAGCGTCTTTTCGGCACGTTGCAAAACGGCATCGCTGACGGGAAGCGCATACAGCCCGGAAGCAGAGGAAAAGCCGACGTTGTTGAAAACATAGTCCACTTCACTATCTTTTAATGCGCCTGCCGCAAAATACTTCTCCCGCGTGGGTTCTGCACTCACCTTGCCATCCGCGATGTCGTAATTCAGCCCGGTTTCGATATGGGAGCAGATATTTCCGTCCACCGCCAGTGTTACATAGTACCAGCCCATATATCCGCTGCTTTGACCGTCCGCGCCGTCGTTGAACTCGACGTTGAGCAGGGTGTAGGGCTTCAAGCCCTTCTGCGCGGCAATGGCATTGTCCTTTGCTTCGCGCTCCATGAGGGAAGCGAGAGCTGCTTCCTTTGCCGCGCTGACGATCTCCGGGTTGTACCGCAGCAGGGTATCGTTGACAAGCTCCCGCTGTACCGCTGCGGTCTTTGCTTTCGGCGTAAGGCGGTTGCCGAGAAACAGGGACGCGCCGTTATCAAAGCGGATGGATATATCGCTTGTACCGCGCCATTTTCCCGTACAGGGCGACGTTTCAATCCTGCCCGCAGCACCGCCGAACGCCTGCGCAATCACTCCGATTTTTTCCTGTGTGGAAAGCGCCTCGTATTTCTCTGCGATTGCGGCGGCTTTCTTCTGCAAGTCCGTAAGGGGTTTTTCGGTCTGCTGCTCCTGCGCGGCGGCAAGATCGGGCGCGGCTTTCTCGGCTTCGTGCTGCTTTTGCAGGTCTGCGATATGTCCGTCAATGCTGTTGATGATGTCTGCGGCGGCAGAGCGGATCGTTTCAAGGGAGCTTTTCAGCTCCGCAAGCTCCCGCCCGCTGCTCCACCCGGCTACATAGCCGAAAGAGTAGTCCGACGTATCAAGCCCGTAATGCTGGCAAACGGTGTAGGCGACGCTTTCCGCTTCCACCTCGCGGGTGCGGCGGTCTACGCGGGGCTGCTGCTCGTCTTTGGGAGCGTTCAGGTCAATATCGTGCAGCTTTGCGTGGGCGATTTCGTGAATGGCGGTTTTGAGCGTTTGCAGCTCGCTCATGCCCTCGTCAAGCGCGATGCGCTTGTCCTCCAAGTGATAATAGCCGTGTGCGCCGCCCTCGATTTTCTCAAAGCCGATGGGGACGGGAGAGGTCTTTTCAAGGGCTGCGAAAAAATCACTGTACTGCTCCACATCGCCTGTCAGCGCGTCCACGGCAATATCCGGCAATTCCTTTCCCTCGGTTTGGGACACGTCAAAGACGGACACCACCTTGTAGGCGGGTATAGTGATCTCCTTTTCCTCGGTGACGGGCTTTCCGTCCCTGCCGATCACGGGCTTTTGGGTCTGCGGGTCGATTTTCTCCGTTTCCTGCTTGATTTTGAACGGCGATGGAGCGATAATTTTTATCCCTTTTTCGCCTTTTTTGACATTGCGCTGAAACTGGTTTTTCCAAGCGGTAAAGCCCGCGATAAGGGAAGCGTCAGGCTTCTGCATGGCGATCAAGAGGGTGTTGTTGAAGCTGTAATTATGAAACTTTGACATGACGCGCAGATACTCCTTGTAGCGTTCGCTGTCGAACAGCTCCGTAATGCCTTGCTCCAAGCGGTCGGTAATCTCCTTGAGCTTTTCAGCGGGCTTTTCTGCGGTAAGGTTGATAGGGATAACGGGCTGCGGCTGCGGCGGCTCGACGGTAAGCGTCGCCGCTTGCCTTGTGCCGATAGCGTCCATTTCCACCTTTTCCGGGTAAAGCTGCGTCGGCTGCGCTGCCTGCTGGGGCGCGGTGTGCTGCGGCGGCTCACCCTCAATGACATAACCCGGAAGCAGCAGCCCATTCACCTTGAACGGCTCCGCGTATTCTTTCGGAACGGGCGGCACAGTCTCGATAAACAGGCGGTCGTATGCCTTGATGCGTCCGGCAAGGTATTTTTCCATTGCCGCCTTGTCTGAAAAGGTCTTGCGCTCCTGTCCGGCGATTTTTACGTTTTGCTCATGGTTCGGTCCGTTGGTGCGGACACTCCATGTCAGGCTCCATGAATACGGCACGGATTTTTGCGCCTGCCTGTCATAGCGGGTATTTTCATAAACGTGGTAGCGCATCTGATAGACTGCGTTACTGCGGAGCTGCCATTCATAATCTGTTTTCTCCCATTTGTTGGATGTGTGCTTGACGGGCGGCGTCTGCACATACTCGATGGCTTTTTCAAGAAAGCGGGTGTTGCCCGCCTGCTGCTCCCATGCGGCTGCCTCCGTTTTCAGCCTGTCAAATACAGCCTGCTCCGCCGCCGCGCTCTCCTGCCGCAGCCGTGTTAGCTCCGCAAGAGAAAGCCCGGTCAGCGCGGAAATATCCGCTTTCTCACTTTCAAAATAGATGCTTCGCTCAATTACCAGCTTTTTTGCTACTTCCAGCCTGTCAAAATCATAGCTGGAATAGTTCTTTTCCTGTTCGCTCACGGTTTTGCTCCTTTCTTTTGTTGGTGTGATGATGTCTTTTAGCGGCTGCTCCCACTTGCGCCCAAAGCCGCGCACGACGGTATCTCCCGCCGCGCCGTTTTCGCTGAACATTTGCAGGGTGGAAAACGCATTGTCAAAGGCGGGGATATTGTCTGTGCCAATATTCGGGGCGAAGTGGATAACACCGTCCGGGTAGTCCCTGCCTGTGCCGATCCAGCCCCGGATAAAGCTGTCGAAAGGGGCTTTCGCCCCGCTGTCAAAGTGTTCCTCGGCATGGCTTTTGTATAGCTGCCCGCCCCTATACTGTCTGCCTAAAATCAGCTCTCCCGCCTGCGGGGAGAACATAAAGCGGCGGTTGTCGATTTCCCGCATATCAAAGGACATACTGCGGGTATCAAGAAGCATCAGGGCGGCGGTCAGCTCTGCTTTCGGCTTGTTCTGCATGGCTTACGCCTCCTTTCATCGTTACAGAGGGTTTGGGACACTTCCCAAGGGACTGCCCCAACAGGCGATAGCCTGTGAGGGTACAAGCAAAATCCCCATTCTGCGCGTAGCGTCAGAACGGGGATTTTACGGAAAGGGTACCCCTTTCCTATGCTTGCTGCGTAAGTTCTTTGTCCCTCGCAAGCTCGATACGGTAGTTGACGTATTTCCCGCCCGTATCGGCTAATACAATGCTTCCGTCATAGGTTTTACCCGTTTTCGGGGAATACAGCCTTTTGACCTTCGCCCTGCCGCCCGCAAGCAGCGCGGCGGCGATTTTCGGGGTAAAGGCGGTTTTGCGTTCCTCAAAGAAACGGTCGTTTTTCCACATGACAAAGGCGCAGTCCTTCTTTTCGCAGTAGTAGTTTTTTCTGCCCTCGCAGACGTTCCCGCCGCAGCGGGGGCATTTGCCGATCACCGTCTGTTCCTCTTTGAACAGGTCTTTCTGATTTTCGGAAAGAAACGGATAGGCTTTCACCAGCTCCCGCGCCATTTCTTCAATGCCCCTCATGAAGTCCTCCGGCTTGGCTGCGCCCCTTGCAATCTGCGTCAGAGCGTTTTCCCATTCGGCGGTAAGGTGCGGAGAGGTCAGCGTATCGGGCAGAACGCAAACAAGGTTGTTGCCGTTTTTGGTTGGGATAAGCTGTTTGCCCTTGCGCTGTACAAAGCCGGATTTGACTAGCTTTTCAATCACGGCGGCACGGGTAGCGGGAGTGCCAAGCCCCCGGCGTTCTGCGTCCGGGTCGGTGTCCGCGCTTCCAGCGCGTTCCATAGCCGAAAGCAGGCTTGCTTCCGTGTGCGGCTTCGGGGGCTGCGTGTCGTGCGCCGTAACTCTTGCGGCGGGGCTGTCAAAGCTCTGTCCCTCGGCATAGGTCGGTACATCTAAAATAAGCTCGTTTTCCTCGCCGCCCTCGGCGTCGGGCTTTCCTTTCAGCGTCGCCCGGTAGCGTCGTTCAAGCTCTTTCCACCCGTCGCAAAGAACCGTCTTTCCCTTTGCCGTAAACTCGGTATCGGCACAGGAAAACACCGCCGTTACCGCATCAAAAATGTGCGGCTCGGCGGCGGCGAACAGCAGACGCGCCCCGGCAAGGGTGAGGATATTTCTTTCGCTTTCCGGCAGCGCGGCAAGGTCTGCTTTCGCAAGCTCCATTGTCGGAATAATGGCGTGGTGGTCGGACACCTTTTTGCTGTCAAGCGTCCGGGCTATGTCCGGCGTAAATGCTGCGCCTTTCATAAAGGGCAGCTTGCCGACAAGCAGCGCGGCGATATGCACCGCCGTATTGCCCATGTCGTCTGTAAGAAATTGGCTGTCCGTTCGCGGGTAGGTAAGCAGCCGCTTTTCGTAAAGGGCTTGTGCAAGGTCAAGGGTCTGCTTTGCGGTGTAACCGTAAATGCGGTTGGCTTCCCGCTGCAAGTCCGTAAGGTCGAACAGACGGGGCGGCTGCTCGGTTTTCCTCTCACGCCTCACCGAAATGCAAACGGCCTGCGACGCTTCGCAAGCCGTTTTGAGGGCTTCCGCATCTGCGGCGTCGGAGATCCTCGCGCTTGCCGCTTCCGCGCCGCCCACATCAAGACGGACGATATGGTAGGTTTCTTTCTTGAAAGAGGTGATCGCCGCGTCCCGGTCTGCAAGCATTTTTAAGGTCGGCGTCTGAACGCGCCCCACGTTTAGGGTTTTGCCGTGAAGGACGGAGAAAAGGCGGGTGGCGTTGATGCCGATGATCCAGTCTGCTTTTGCGCGGCACAGCGCCGACGCATAGAGCGCGTCATACGTTTCACCGGGTTTCAGCTCCGCAAAGCCCTTTTTGATTGCGCTTTTCTCCATAGAGGAAATCCAAAGGCGGGAAAAGGGCTTATCGCACCCCGCCGCATGGTAGACAAGGCGGAAAATCAGCTCGCCCTCGCGCCCTGCGTCGCAGGCGTTGACAACCTCGGAAACGTCGCTGCGGCGCATGAGGTCTTTTAGGATTTTGAACTGCTTTTGCCTGTCTTTGAATACGGTATATTGCCACGGCTGCGGCAGGATCGGCAGGCTGTCATAGCTCCATTTCCTGTATTGCTCCCCATAGGCGGCAGCTTCCGCAAGCTCCACCAAATGCCCGACGCACCATGAAATGAGGTAGCCGCCGCCCTCCATATATCCGTCCTTTTTGTTCTTTACGCCAAGGGCGGCGGCAAGTGCCGCCGCTACACTCGGCTTCTCTGCAATGACTAACCTCATTCCTCGTCCTCCTGTTCCTCGCTGCCTGCTTCCGGCTCGTCCTCGCCGTAATCGTCAAAGTCGAAATCGTCAAGGTCGGTGTCGCCCTTGATACCCTGCTTCGGCTTCATAATCTTAAAATAGTAGAACGCGCCGCCACCGGCAAGCAGGGTAACGACAAGGAAGATCACAAGCCCTCCCGCATTGCTTTTTTCTTTCTCCGGCGGCGCATCGTCCGGCTCCGGCACGGCTTCCTTGCCTGCACATTCGGTCATATTGACAGAGCATACCGGGCAAACGGTATTGACTGCGCCCGCCTTGCATTTGTCCTTACAGGTGCAAACGGCGGGAGCCTGCGCCTTGCCGCTGCCGTCCTCCATGAGCGCCATCAGGTCGGCTTCGTCCACCTGATTGAGAAAATGTACGGTGTTTTCGCCCTCGTCGGCGCGGTCAACAATGATGTAAAAGTAGTTGCCGTTTTTGCTCTGCACAATGATAAACTGCTTGTCCTCGACTGCTTCTCCCTCAATGTCATCAATCAGCGACAGATTACCGTCCGGCGTAAGGGGCTGCGGCTCGGTTTCTACGATCACGCCGCTGTCGTTGGTGGGAATGTCCTCACCGCCGCCCGCATAGGCGGGAACAGAAAAGCCGCCCAAGAGGACAAGGGCGGCAAGCAGGGCGGCGGCTGTTTTGAAAAAGCCTTTATTCTTCATCTTCGGTTTCCTCCTGTTCCATGTAGTCTGTCCCTGCGGCGGCAATGCCGGGGATCGGCTCGCTGGAAAGCAGGGCGGTAAGCTCTGCGGGGGTCAGGCGCATGGAGCGCACAAGAGCGATGATTTGCAGATTTTCCGCTTCGGTTTTCTGCGCCGCAAGCTCTTTCAGCCTGTTCTGATACTCGCTGATCTTCTCCCGCGTTTTCTGCATTTCCTTTTCAATGCGGTCAATTTTATTGTTTGTCATACTGTCAAAACTCCTTTCAAATTTTAATTCCAATTCATCAGCCCATAGCCCTTGATACAGGCGTAATCAAGAGGATAGCTTCTGATTTTGCAGGCGTCGCCGGAATTACCCTCCACGGTGTAAACGCGGCTTCCGTCTGTGCCGATTACGATACCTACATGGTCTGCGCTGCCGTCTAAATCCCAATCAAAAAAGATGGCGTCGCCGGGAGCGATATTCTCATAACCCCTCGCGCCCCATTGCCCGTGAGAGGTAAACCACGGAACGCCCTGCGACTGACAGCCCGCAAAGCGCGGCTCGGAAAGTCCAGCCTGTCCGTAGCACCATGACACAAAGCAGGCGCACCAAGCCACGCGGCTGTCAAAGCCGTACCAGCTCCAGTAAGGCGCACCGCCTACATTGCCGACTTGCGACTTCGCTATATCCACAAGGGCGGTGTTGCCGGGGCGGGTGCCGTTGACAAAGGTAACGCCGCTTAAATCCTCGGACGCGGAAGTGTCCGCAGAGCCGCCGCCAAAAACGAGGGGTTTGTTGCCGCTTGTTTGCAAATAGACACGGTACATTTCAAGCTGCTCCGGCGTTAGAAGCTCCGATACAAAAGAGGATATGGATTTGTTCGTCAGCGTTACATTGAGAATGTAATAGTTATAGGGGACTTCAACGGTGTAGGTATAGGTATGGGTGTTGCCCTCCGCGTCCGTGTAGCTGCCTGTACGTCGTTCCGTGCGGTAGCGCACCTCGATTTCTTCCGTGACGGTCAGCTTGTATTGCAGATTGAAAATGCGGTCAAGCTCTGCCTGTGCGCTCTGCGGGGTATAGCTCTGCAACAGGGCGGTCAGGTAGGACGCTAATTCATGGGGGTTATGCCCGATGTACGCAAGGTCGTAGCGGTATTCGTCATAGCCCGGATAATCGCGCTCGATATTGTCTATCCTGCTTTGCAGATCGTTTTCCTTTGCCGCATAATTGTTTTCCACCGCTACAAGGTCGCTGTCCTCCGATGTGTAAGAGGTTCCGATTACGCCGTTGACAAGCCCCGAAAAAAGAGCAGAGCCGGAGGAAATTGCGGACATCAGCATGATAAGCAGGAGCAGCGCACACCCGGCAATCAGAAAGGCTTTCCAATGCCGCCCTACAAAGGCGACGGTCTTTTTCGTCGCTTCGGCGGTTTTCTGCGCTGCCTTGCGGGTGTTTTCTGCGGCTTTCCTTGCGGATTTTGCACCGCCCGTTCGTACCGCCTTTGCATACTGCCGCTTGATCTGCTGCTTCTGCCAAAACCGGGAAACGGGGTTAGACGCGGCAAGCTGCGGGTTGTCGTGCAGCGCCTTTTGATACTGAAAATCGGCGTTTGCCTTGAATGCGGCTTTTTCCGCTTTTGCCGCCGCCCGGTAGGGTTTCAGCTTGCGGCTGCGGCGGCTCTTTCGCACCTGCCGCGCCCCCGCCCGGATGCCGCGCTCGGCTAATTCCTCGCTCTTGTGCGCTCCCTCCACGCCGGAGTTGTCCTTTTCAACGGAATGTATCTTATTGTGGACGAAAACGCCGACCTCCTGCATAGGGCGGGAGAGGGGGTTATGCTGCTGCCTGCCGCCTGGTATGGGTTTTTCCTTTTCCTCAAAGCGCAGGCGGGTTTTGCCCTTGCCTGCGGCTTCGTCAAAGGTGCGCTCTTTTGTCAAGACTTTCTTTTTCGGAATAGCCGCCCGCGCTTCGTCCAAGCGGTCGGCGGTTCTTTCCGATTTGCGGATCGCCTTTTGAAGCTCCGGCGTCGCCCGTTCTTCCTCGGTGAATTGCAGGCGTGAGGTCTTTGTTTTTGCCGCCGCTTCCCGCTGCGCCCGCTTTATCGCCTTTTTGGATGCTGCGCGGGTATGGGCAGCGTCGATATGCTCCAAAACACGCTCGGCTGCGGCGTCGTCCCGCTTCGGGGAAAGCTCCGGGGTATGGGGACGAGTTGCCGCGCCGCCGGATGGGTGCGGAAGCTGCTGCGCGGCTTCCTGCGCCGCCTGTTCGGGCTTCTTGGAAAAATCCGCGTCCTGCTCGCGCCCGCTGACCAGCTCGGCGGTGCCTGCGGTTTCGTTGACCTCGATAAGCCCGTCCCGGCTCATTTTCTGCGTAATTTTATCGCGGGGTTTCAGCTTTTTGCTCAATTTGTTTCACCTCCGATCCGCGCCCTTGCAAGGGTGCAATAGTCATAGTTCAGTTCAATGCCGATGTAATGGCGGTCAAGGCTTTTTGCCGCAAGCCCCGTCGTGCCGCTGCCGAAAAACGGGTCAAGCACAATGCCGCCCTTGGGACAGCCCGCCAAAATGCAGGTTTCCGCCAGCTTCGGCGGGAACGCGGCGAAATGCCCGCCCTTGTAGGGTACGGTGTTGATATGCCACACGTCCCGCTTATTCCGCGTGGTCGGCATGAGGGCTTCATCGTAGTAGCCGCCTGTCCGCGCCCGGTTGATGCCCTGCACCTTACCCTGTCCGGGTACCTCGCCGTCGTATTTGTGTCCCGCGCTGCGCCCGCCCCGGTATCGCGCCGCCGTGGTGGGGGCTATGGGTTCCGCAATGGCGGCGGCATCATAGTAATAGCTCTTTGACTTCGTAAGCAAAAAGACGTTCTCATAGCAGCGGCTCGGTCTGTCCCGCACGCTTTCGGGCATGGGGTTGTCCTTCTGCCAAATAATCGCGCTGCGCAGATACCACCCGTCAGAGCGCAGGGCAAAGGCTAAAAGCCACGGAATACCGATTAAGTCCTTTTGCTTGCAGCCTGCCGCCCGTCTTGCGAGGGACAGGCTCTGCCCGTTTCTGCCTTTCGGGTTTTTCGGGTCGGTGTAGCTGCCCTTGTTTCCTGTGCCGCAGTAGGTATCGGCAATATTCAGCCAAAACGTACCGTCCGGGCGCAGCACCCGTTTCAGCTCACGGAAAACCTCGACAAGCCTTGCGATGTACTGCTCCGGCGTGTCCTCCCGCCCGATCTGCGCGTCCATGCCGTAATCCCGCAGGGCGTAGTAGGGCGGGCTTGTGACGCAGCAATGGACGCTCTCGGCGGGCAGCTCCCGCAGGGCGCACAGCGCGTCGCGGTTGATGATGGTGTCTAATCTCATGTGCCGCCCACTTCCTCCGGGCGGGTCGTCATTACCCGGTATAGCTCGGTATTTTGCGGAAAACGGTCAAGGAAAGGCAGCACCACGTTTCCGTAGAAGATCAGTCCCTCGCCCGCTTCGGTATGGGTAACGTATTTCATCTGCTGCGGGGAGATGTTGAGCTGCCTTGCAAGGATTTCCCGGTCGCCCTGCGCCTGATTGAGCATGAGGACAAAATCGCTGTTCTCAAAGATATTCTCAACTTCGCGGCTGCTCAAAAGGTCTTTGACATTCTGCGTGATGGCGGTTGGGATCCCGCCCCATTTACGAAAACGCTTCCAAATCTCCACGGAATAGGCGGCGGTTTGTTCCTCTTTGAGGAGCAAATGAAACTCGTCCATGTAGTAGCGGGTGGATTTCTTTTCAGCCCGGTTTATGGTTACCCTGTTCCACACCTGATCCTGCACAATGAGCATCCCCAGCTTTTTAAGCTGCTTCCCAAGCTGCTTGATGTCAAAGCAGACAAGGCGGTTTGAAAGCTCCACATTGGTACGGTGGTTAAAGACATTCAGGCTGCCCGAAACGTAAAGCTCCAATGCCGCCGCCACCCGCGCCGCTTCCGGCTCCGGCTGTCTTAAAAGCTCGTCGTAAAGATCGCCGAGGATCGGCATTTTTGCCGGGTCGGGGGCGGCTAAAAACGGGCGGTACACGTTTCTTACGCTGCGGTCAATGACGGTCTTTTCCACGGGCATCAGCCCCTCCTTGCCGCCGATGACAAGCTCACAGAGGGAAAGGAGAAAGTCGCTTTTCAGCGCAAGGGGGTTGTCGTCCTCGCTGTAATTGAGGTTAATATCCATAGGGTTGACATACTGGGTGCTTGTGGGGGAAATGCGGATCACCTGTCCGTGCAGGCGGCGCACAAGGGGGTAATACTCCGCTTCCGGGTCGCAGATGATGATGTCGTCGTCGGTAATGAGAAAAGCGTTTGTGATTTCCCGCTTTGCCGCAAAGCTCTTGCCGCTTCCGGGGGTGCCGAGGATCAGACCGTTGGGGTTTTTCAGCCGCTTGCGGTCACAGAGGATCATATTGCTTGACAGGGCGTTTAGCCCGTAATAGAGTGCCGCGCCCTGCTGAAAAAGCTCCTGCGTGATAAAGGGAATGAAAATCGCGGTGCTTGATGTGGTAAGCCCCCGCTGGATGGGGATAAGGTTTTCTCCGATAGGTACGCTCGACAGTAAGCCCGCTTCCTGCTGATAGTCAAGGCGGGTTAAGGCGCAGTTGTATTTCTGCGCGATGCCCGCCGCTGCGAATATGTCATTTTCCAGCTTTCGCTTCGTGTCCGCCATATTTACCACAAGGAAAGTCAGGAGAAACATTCGCTCGTTGCGGCTCTGCAAGTCCTGCAAGAGGTTTTTCGCTTCGCCGCCGAACATGGCAAGGTCAGAGGGGATGATGTCCATATCGTAGCCGCTGCGTACCGCTTTCTTTTGTTCCTCGATTTTCATTTTGTCAAGGTCGGTAATTTTGCGCTTGATGGTCTTGATGGCTTCGGTCTGGTCGATGCTCTTGATATGGAGATTGACGACGATCCCCGTTTCAAGGTCAAGAATGTCCGCAAGCATACGGTCGTTCAGCTCCGGCGCAAGGATTTCAAGGAAGCTGACCGCGCCGATTTTTCGTCCCATACGGAAATATCTGCCCTCGCCGAAACGGAACGAGGACGGGGCGATAAAGTCCTTTGTGGTAAGCCCCGACGGGGTGAGCCAGTCCCAAGAGAAGCGGAACGGTTCTCCCTCCGGGTGGAATACGCTGTGCAGGGCTTCCAGCCGTTCATAGCCCGTCATGGGGCGGGCGGCTGCGCCCAGCACCTTAAAATTATTCAGTATGTCGGTTTCAATACGGGCAAGCCGCGCCTTTGCCGCGTTCAGATTGTCCGCTTCCACGGAAAAGGTGATGTACTTTGACTTTACAAAGCCGTTGTTGCCCTTTGCAAGCTGATGTTTCAGCATATCCGCGTACTCGGTGCGGATGGAATTGAAAGCGTCGTTTTGCGCGGGGATCGCAACGACCTCCTCCGCGCCGCCGCTGCGCGTTCCCCGGTTGATAAAGGAAAGCTGCACACTAACGGTCGCGTCAAAATAGTTGAGAAAGTCGCACCAGTTTTCAAAAATGGCGGTCTTATCGTCTGCCTGCGCAAGCTGGTAGTTGATGTCGTCGTAGGCAATGCTCTTGGAGTATTTCTTTTCCGTAACCTTGCAGATACCGTCCGGGTACATGGCAAGATACGGTATGGTCTGCTGCGCAGTGTGCGCCTTTCCGTCACCCTTTGCCGCTCGGATCAGGGCGGCGATTTCCTTTTTCTCGGCGCGGGTGAGCTTACGCCTGTTTCCTGCGTGTTTTGCGTTTGCCGTTGACAATAGCCGATACCTCCTTTTCAAGTTGTCTTTGCCGTTCGAGGACGGCATAGAAGTTTTCCGTCTGATAGGGTCTTTCTTTCGGACGGATATATTTTGTCTGTATGATGTTCTTAATCAGCGTTTCAAGGGGCTGCCCGTGCTTTTCGTACATGGCGAACAGAAAGCAGGGCAGCATAACGAGGATCATCATGAACGCCGCAAGGCTTGTGCCAGTGCTGCCTTTGAGCAAAAAGAAAAGCGGCAATCCTACAAGGAGCGCCGCCGCAAAGAATATGAGCTGCCTTTTGGTAAGGTTAAAGGCAACCTTTGTCTTTATGCGGGACAGGTCTTTGGGAACGGGTACATACGCCATAGAAAAATCTCCTTTCGTTACATTTCAATACTGTTTGGGAGTTCGTTGCCCCATATATCCCACCCCGGCGTTTTCTGTCGGGCAAACAGCTCAATCCGGGGCAAATCCCCCATAAGGGCAACGATTTTTTCCCGCGCTGCATCCGGCTTTTTGCTGTGCTGCTCTATGGGGCTGATAAGAAACTGATGTACGCCCGCCGACTGCCGCTTGGGTTTGCCCTTGGTCGCCAGCAGACAGATTTCCGCGTTGCTGCGCGTCCAATAGCCCATACCGTAAAACCAGGACGGGCTTTTGCGGTTACGTTTGAGCCAAACGAACGCCACCGTCCGATACCGAAAGCCCCATGCGCGGATCAGCCGCAGAGCTTCGGGAAGCTGCGGAAAGGTCGCCCACAAAAACAGGGCGCAGTCCTTCACCGCTAGCTCTGGCACAGGCAGGGCGCACAGCTCGTCAATGCCCATGGTGGGATAGTGCTTTTCCGCTGCGCCCTGCACCTTGCTCCGTTCATACCGCCACGGGGGATCTGCGTAAATAACGCTGTATTTCTTGGTGATGGAAAACCTCCTTTTAATGTGCATGGAATAATGATTTTGCCAGTGCGCCGGATTTCAAAAGGTTAAAGCAAAGCAGCACCGTATAGGCTGCGATGGAGAATATCGCAGTATGCAGATTGTCCGCTATAACCATGTTGTTTACCAAAACCGCGTAAATGCCGACGCATATCATAATGAGGAAGCCTTGAAAGCCGAGGGCAAACAGGCCTTTTAAGTAGTTGTTTCCGATTTGCCCCCATTCCCGGTTTGTCATGGTGGCGAATGGGATAGGCGATACGGAGCAGTACAGGTAAATCTCAATCATACGCCCGTACAAAACAACCGTTATCAGCACCGACATGATTTTCATGCAAAGGCTGACAAGGCTTGTTTCGAGCATAAGCAAGAGCAGTTCGGGGATTTCCATTGCGTCAAGCCCGGCTTGCATGGACGAGAGCGCGGCGGCAACATCAATGCTGGTGCTGCCGCCGATCACGCCCGCCGCGCCGGAAACAATGTGCTGCGCCATGTCGAATACCGCCATAGTGATGTCAAAGGTATGCGTGACGATAAACACCGCAACGAACGCTTTGAAAAACCACTTGAAGAACATGAACGTGTCGATGTCGTGCAGATTGTTCTTTTCCGTTACCATGCTGATTAGCTCCACGCATAGAACGTAGGTAATGACAAGCCCCGCAATGGGGACGATCACATTTTCCGATAACGTCTGTATCATGGAAAATATGCTTGCGTTCCACCCCTGCGGGGTCTTGCCTACCTCGGCGGCAATCGTACCGACCTTTTCGTTTACGTCCCCGAACATAGTTGACAGATTTCCGTTGATCGCTCCGATCAGGATTTCCTTGATCCATTCGTTAATCGCGTCAAGTATGCTCTGCATAGGACATTACCGCCGCTTAACCGAACAGCCCTTTGAGCAGGGGAACGAGAACGCCGCCAATCAAGGCAACGCCGCCGCCCGCCATAAGCTGTTTTATCCCTAATTAGGAGTAAAACCTTGCTCGATGGCGGGCGGCGGCGTGTCAAAAAATATATGGAATTTTTTAGAACCGCCCCGGCGTGGACAGGTCAGCCCTTGACCTGTTCCACCTCCGGGATGGGTTTGAGATTGAAGTGAATTTCGATAGAAATGTGTCGTGTCTTATCGCTGTCGATGTGTTCATGGACAACGATTTCTTTAATCAGGCGGTTTAGGGTGGCTGCGTCCAGCTCCGTGATGTCGGCATATTCCTGAATGGCATCCACCCATTGTTTGGCGTCCATCGCCAGCCGCATTTCATCGGCCAGCTTCTTACGCCCCTGTGCAACCCGTTCTTTCAACTCGGACTGTTCTTTCTGCGTCTTGTCCAGCATGAGATTGAAGTTGGCTTCGCTGATCCGCCCGGCAACCATGTCCTCATAGAGCCGCAGCACCATCTTTTCCAGAACCTCAATCCGTTCCTCGTCTTTTGTCAGGGAGCGCTCCAACGCTTCCCGCTGGCCTTTCTGTTCGGCTTCGCAGGTGTTGGTCAGCTTCCCGGCAATGGCTTCCCCATCGGTCAGGGCAGCCTTGGCGCACTCCCGGATTTTGTTCAGGACAAGGTGGTAAAGGGTGTCGTACTCTACCCGGTGCTGGGTGCAATGGTTCTTGCCAAACGCCCCATAGGTCTTACAGGCGTAAATCTGCTGCGGGTGCTTGGCGTGGGTGGTGCGGATGGTCAGCGACTTGCCGCACTCGCCGCACTTGATAAGCCCGGCAAACAGGCTGGTTTCCCCGTCCTGCCGGGGGCGCTGGCGGGATTTCAGCTTGTCCTGCACGATGGCAAAACTTTTGCTGTCAATCAACGGTTCGTGCCGTTCCTCCACCACAATCCAGTCCTGCGGCTTCTTCTCGCCAATGGTGCCGATTTTGAAGCGGTAGTCCTTCTTTTGGGAAGCTATCGCCCCAGTATAAACGGGATTCATCAGGATGTCCTTTATCACGGAGAAGTCCCACATATACTGCCCGTTTTCCGGGTCTTTCTTCTCCCATTTGGTGCGGACATTGCGGAAGCCCCGTTCCCGGTTCCACCATGTAGGGCAAGGCACCTTCTGTTCTTCCAGCCTGCGCCGGATGAAGTTGGGGCCGTGTCCTTCCAGCGCCCAAAGGAAGATTTGCCGGACAATGGGGGCGGTTTCCTCGTCCACCAGCAGGTGGTTTTTATCCTCTGGGTCTTTCCGATACCCAAAGGGAGCCACACAGCCGGTAAACTGGCCTTGCTGGGCTTTCAGAAGATACGAGGAATGTACCTTCTTGGAAATGTCCTTGCTGTACATCTCGTTCAGGATGTTCTTGAACGGCGCAATGTCGTTGTTGTCCCGCATGGTGTCGATACCGTCATTCATGGCGATATAGCGGACGCCGTGACGGGGGAAGAAGTCCTCGATCAGTGTGCCGGTCTGCAAGTAATTTCGACCCAACCTTGATAAATCTTTCGTTATCACAAGATTTATCTGCCTGCGCTCGATGGCTTTTAACATTCGTTTCAGGTCGGGGCGCTCCATGTTCAGCCCAGTGTAGCCATCGTCCTGATAGACTGCCACAACCTCCCATCCCTGCTTTTCGCAGTATTTTTCCAGCATATCCCGCTGGTTGGCAATACTGGCGCTCTCCCCGTCAAGGTCATCGTCTTTGGAAAGCCTGCAATAGATGGCCGCCCGGAAGCTGCCCGCCAGAATTGCGTCCATGCCTGTGTATTCGTATCCGTTCATCATAACCGTTTACCCGCACAATCCAGACGGAACACGGTTCTTCTGAACCTCGTCTTTATTATATCCTAAATCTTGTGTTTTCGCAAGATTTTCCTTGCCGGTATTCTGCCCATATTTTTGGGCAATCAGGCTTACAAAGACATCCGCTGCGTCCAGCTCGCCGTCAAAAACTGTGGTAACATGAATCTCTGTTTTTGTTTTTGCCATAGGCAGTTATCCTCCATAATAGAATAGCCAGACAAGGAGAAGGTCGGCAACGAAGTCCGGCAACGGGCTTCAAAAAACCTCAAAACCATCTCTGTCTGGCGGTTTGGTTACAATTTATATTTTCTTTTATTTTTCTGTTGCTTTGGTTGCTGATAGGGGAAAAAGCCCGCAGTTACGGGGTTTTCCCCGGCAACCAGCCCGGCAACGGGAGTGCAACAAAGTCGGCAACGGGGTAGGATTTTCAGAAAGGTAGCTCCATCTGCTCTGTGACCTCCACAAATCCCTCCGGGATTTTTTCGGCTCCGTTGCTGGTATCCGTTGCCGGGGTTTCACGCTCCCAGCCCTTCTGCCTGCCGTATTCCGGGAACATCCGGGGATTGGAAAAGTAGTGCCAGCCTGTGACACAGTGGTTCATAATGTCGTTGACCTCCCGGATTTCCCATTGCTTCGGCTCGTCAAAGGGGTGGTTCAGGGCTT
>ERZ779874.16-NODE-16-length-170340-cov-55.276589_pt1 | contig 170340 bp, 146 predicted proteins | sample MGYA00511031_ERZ779874 | MGnify/ENA primary metagenome ERZ779874 (study PRJEB29588, sample SAMEA2156850) | human gut metagenome | biome: human gut; feature: human-associated habitat; material: faeces | place: Denmark | collected 2008/2010 ...
ATCCTCCAAATATCCAATTTTCATGGCCTGTTCGCTACGAGGTTCTGCAACACCCTCGCAATGGCGCACCCTACATGATTGCCCCTGCAAGGGCTGTCGGCCGCACCGGGGTACAGCCCTATACAAACTTATATAATACAGCGAGGGGTGGATTATCGAAACGATAATCCACCCCACACTACTGATAAGAGCGGTAGACGGGGCTCGAACCCGCGACCCTCGGCTTGGGAAGCCAATGCTCTACCAACTGAGCCACTACCGCATCGATAATATCCGTAGGAAAAGGTCCGCGATGGCGTATCCGATTTCCTGAGACAAAATTAGGCATAAATCGGCGGTATAAAAAGTTAAAAAAGGTTGCTTTAACCGATTAACACTACAACCGGCAGAAAAAAGATTTATATTTGTACATAAATAAGTGCGTCGATTTTGCGACTTATTTTAATCAACGTACATCTCATCATCAATTATTACTTTTTTGTAGCTATGAACATCTATTCCAAAAGCTCTTTGCTGGCGCTGGCTGTGGGTTCGATGACACTGGCCGGATGCTCGTCAAAGATGAAAGATTTCAAATCAGAGTATTTCTCTTGTAATCCGCAGCCTCTTGAGGTTGTGGGTCAGAACGTGCCTGCTACCGTAACAGCCCGTGTGCCTCAAAAGTTCTTCGTAAAGAACGCCGAGCTTACTGTAACCCCTACCCTCAAATATGCCAACGGCGAGGTGAAATCGGCTCCCGTCATGTTTGAAGGCGAGAAAGTCAGGGGCAACTACCCCACCATCAGCTATGACAACGGAGGCACGATGACCATCCCAGTCAACTATGTCTATACGCCCGAAATGCGTCAGAGCGAACTGTACCTTGACTTCAGCGTGCGCCAAGGCAAGAAGCAGTATGTACTCCCGTCAGTCAAAGTGGCCGACGGCGTGATAGCCACAGCAGCCCTCTCCGATGCCGGCTCCGTGGTACCGGCTGCTTCTGCCGACAAATACCAGCGCATAGTCAACGAGAAGTACAAGGCCGACATCCACTTCCTCATCAACCAGGCCAACATCCGCTCGGGCGAGACCAACTCCGATGGCATGACCGCCTTCAAGTCCGACCTCAAGAAGGCCGCCCAGGACACCACCCGTGTAATCGAGGAAATCAACATCTCGTCATACGCATCGCCCGAAGGCTCGCTTGAGTTCAACACACAGCTCGCCGAAAACCGTGAGGCAAACACCACCAAATATCTCGACTCACAGCTCAAGAAGGACAAAATCTCCAACTTCGGCGAACTCACAGCGCAGTTCACCCCCGAGGACTGGGAAGGATTCCAGGAACTCGTGTCGGCAAGCGACATCCAGGACAAGCAGCTTATCCTCTCCGTACTTTCGATGTACAAGGATCCCGCAGAGCGTGAACGCGAAATCCGCAACATGTCGAGCATCTTCGACCAGCTTGCCGAAACCATCCTGCCGAAGCTCCGCCGCTCACGCCTGACCGCCTCTGTCAATGTCATCGGCCGCAGCGACGAGCAGATCAATGAGACATTTGACAAGAATCCTCGCGAGCTCTCTGTCGACGAGCTCCTCTACGCAGCCAACCTCACCAACGACAAAGCCCGCAAGCAGGCCATCTACGAAGCTGCCATAGCCCAGTACCCGAGCGACTACCGCGCATATAACAATCTCGGCAACCTCTACTATGCCGCCGGTGATTATGACAAGGCCAATACATATTTCAACAAAGCCAAGTCAATCAATCCTTCAGCCAAGGAAATCGCGATGAACGAAGCTCTGATGGCTATGGTCAACAAAGACATGCAGACAGCTCAGCAGAAGCTCGGACAGGCAGCCGACGTGGACGGCATCAACGGCGCACTGGGTACCTACTACCTCATGCAGGGTGACAACGCACAGGCCGCCAAGGCTTTCGGCGACACCCAGAGCAACAACGCAGCTCTCGCCCAGATTCTCAACAAGAACTACAGCGCAGCCCAGAAGATACTCAACAACGTCACCCCCGACGCTACCACTTATTATCTGAAGGCCGTAGTGGGCGCCCGTACCAACAACGAGGCCGAGGTTACGACAAATCTCCGCAAAGCTATCTCGCTCGACCCCAACATGGCAGCGCAGGCAGCTTCCGACCTCGAATTTTCAGCTTTCAATCTCAGCAACCTCTAATCATCCCCGATAACGGTTGACACAAACACCGAAACGGCAAACGCCGTTATCGGCAATAATAAACGCCGTGGACTATCCATAGTCCACGGCGTTTCTCTAATTATACGATTTATAAGACTTATGCGGCTTGCTCACAGTACCAGCTGGTAATCGACAACGTCGAGGGGGCGGCCGAACTTGTGGCCTACCGCCTTAAAATGGCTCACAAGCTTGAACCCCAGACGCTCATGGAAGTGGCAACTGTCGGTATTTTCAGCCGTGATACACGCTATCAGTGAGTAATAGCCACGCTGCCGGCACCTGTCAATCAGCAGAGCCATCATCTCTTTAGCTATCCCCTGATGCTTATACCGTGTGTCAAGATATATGGTGGTCTCCATAGTCCCGGCATAAGCGGGTCGCTCTTTCCATGGGTGCACATAGCAGAAGCCGGCGACCTTGCCGTCGATTTCACACACTATGTACGGGCAGTCTTTCGCGATTTCCTCTATCCTGAGCCTCATAGCCTCGACGCTGAGAGGCTCCTGTTCAAAGCTGACGGTAGTATCTGTCACATAGGGGTTATATATGCGGCATATCTCCGCAGCGTCATCGGGCGTAACATTGCGGTACAGTTTCATAACACATTTCCTCTCTTTAGAAGTTGATTTAATTTCTGTCTTGATGCTCGTCGAGCAGTTTCAATGCCCTTTCGAGGTCAGATGCGTTGACCATCAGCCGTGCCTCGCCGAGAGCGTTAAAGCCGATAGGATATACTGTGGACATGATGGCATTGTCTACGAAACTCGGTATGCCGTAGGCATCAAGCATCCCTTTGGCTATGGCCGCCGCCTGTATGTTGGGGAACGTGGCTGCAAGTACGATTTCCGACATGGCCTTATTCGCTTTGATAGGGTGAAACTGTAACGGAGCCGGTCACTTGACTATGCCCTTTTCAAGAAACTCGGCAAGGTTGGTGCGGACGCGCTCGCCTTCCCTTTCGGACGCAATCTTGAGCATGTCCGAATCGGTCATAATCCTGACAAGGTCCTCAAATGATGTCTTTTGCGGATTCCACCCTAATTTGGCCTTGGCCTTGGTCGGGTCGCCCCACAGGTTGACCACATCGGTAGGACGGTAGAAATCCTGACTTACCTCGATCAGCACTTTGCCGGTCTTCTCGTCGATGCCCTTTTCGTCCTCACCTTCGCCTTCCCACCGCAGGTTGATGCCTACATTTTTAAAGGCGAGCGTGGCAAACTCCCTCACCGAATGCTGCTGCCCGGTGGCTATCACATAATCTTCAGGCCTATCCTGCTGGAGCATAAGCCACATGCACTCCACGTAGTCACGGGCATAACCCCAGTCGCGCAGAGATGACAGGTTGCCGAGATAGAGCTTGTCCTGCTTGCCCTGGGCTATCCGCGCCGCAGCGAGAGTGATCTTGCGTGTGACGAAAGTCTCCCCTCGGCGTTCGCTCTCATGGTTAAACAATATGCCCGAACAGCAGTACATACCGTATGCCTCACGGTATTCCTTTACAATCCAATAGCCATAGAGTTTCGCCACAGCATAGGGGCTATAAGGGTGGAAAGGAGTATTTTCATTTTGCGGCACTTCCTCCACCTTGCCGTAAAGTTCGCTCGTCGACGCCTGATAGATGCGGCACTTGTCTTTGAGGCCGCACAGCCTGACAGCCTCAAGTATGCGGAGCACCCCCACGGCATCCACATCGGCGGTAAATTCGGGCGAGTCGAAGCTGACCTGCACATGGCTCTGCGCGGCCAGATTGTACACTTCATCAGGTCTGACCTTGGAGATGACCTGCATTATGCTCATAGAGTCGCCCAAATCGGCATAATGGAGGTGGAAATGCCTGTGCCCCTCCAGATGCGCTATGCGCTCGCGGAAATCCGACGAATTACGCCGTATGGTACCGTGTACCTCATAACCTTTGTCAAGCAACAATTCTGCCAGAAACGAGCCGTCCTGGCCTGTAACACCGGTTATAAGAGCTGTCTTCATATCTTTTATATGTATGGTTTATCTATTAATCAGTTCATTATCTTCACCATAGACCTTCAGGCTTATATCCTGTCCGTCGAAGCAGGCGTAGCTGAAATGGTTGACCCAGTCGCCGAGTATTATCACCCGAGAGCCGCAGCCGACAGCCTTATCGAGCATGGCATGACGATGGCCGAACACGAAGTAGTCAATCCTCGGATGAGAGCCGTCGGAAAGATACTCACAGGCGTATTTCACCAAAGGCTCATTATCCTCATCGGTTATAGTGGTGGAATACTCGGAAGCCGTGGCCGTCTTGCGGCTCTGAGCCGACCACCCATGCGCAAGGGCAAGAGTCCAGCGGGGATGAATCGTGGCGTAAAGCATCCGGCACACCGGATTGCGGAATATCCTGCGGAGCACCTTGAAAGCGGCCGGACGCTGTCCGACTCCGTCGCCATGGTCGAGCAGAAAAGTTTTGCCTCCGATATCCTTGACCACCGGGCCGTCCATGACCTCCATGCCTATCTCGCGGGCAAGATAGTCAAACAGCCACATGTCATGGTTGCCCTTGAACCAATAGACCTTGACACCGGCATCGGCAAGCTCGGCTACTGCCCCGAAAAAGCGTACAAATCCACGAGGGACCACCGTCTTGTACTCAAACCAGAAATCGAGCATATCACCCATCAGATACAGCTCGGTGGCATCGTGGCGTATGCTACGCAGAAAGTCCACCACCATGGCTTCATGTGCCTTAGGGTCGCGGATGTATGATGCTCCGAGATGTGAATCCGACAGGAAATATATCATAAAAAAGGTGATTTATATAGAGTTACGGATTGTGACGGCTTCAAAGAAAGCCAAGATCCAATTTCGCCTCCTCGCTCATCATATCCTTGGTCCACTCCGGCTCAAAGACTATGCGTATGTCCACGCTCTTGACACCGTCGATACTCTCCAACTTGATGCGTGCATCATCCACTATGAAATCCGCAGCCGGACAGTTGGGCGCAGTCAATGTCATGTCGATGGCAAGGTTGCCGTCATCGTCGAGGTCTATTTTATAGACCAGTCCGAGGCTATAGATATCCACTGGTATCTCAGGGTCAAAGACAGTGCGCAGCATGGCCACGACCTTATCTTCGATTTGCAGACGTTGTTCGGGGGTAAGCATTATATTTTTGCGGTGGATTATTTTTACATGTCAATATAATTACGAGCGGTTGTTTCCAATCACCGCCGACAAGCGATGCTCGAGGTCAGATGTCGACAATCGCATATGCAGCTTGCCACGGTAGGCTACCGATATGTTGCCGGTCTCCTCCGACACCACGATGGCAAACGCATCGGTAGCCTGGGCTATGCCGAGCGCAGAGCGGTGGCGCAGACCGAGAGAGCGGGGCACATTGCTGTCATGGCTTACAGGCAGGATGCATCCGGCGCTCATGACCCTGAAATTATCGATAATCAGGGCACCGTCATGGAGGGGCGAGTTTTTAAAGAATATGTTCTCTATAAGGCGGGTATTGATGAGCGCGTCTATTGTATCGCCGCTCTTCTCGTACTGGTCAAGAGGCATACCCTGCCGCAACACTATCAATGCTCCGGTCTTGCTCTTGGCCATGCTCATGCAGGCGTAGACGATGGGAAGCACATACTGCTTGCTGTCGGAATACTCCTCGGCTTTGCGGTGGTGCTTGAAAAAATCATGCAGAAACCGCCACCGCTTATGGTCGCCGACCTCCACAAGGAACCGCTTGATCTGGTCCTGGAATAGTATCACGAGCACCAGCAGACCGATGCTCATGAACTTGTCAAGAATCGTGCCCATGAGCTTCATCTCCAATATCTGGGAGGTGAATACCCACACCACGATAAACGAGAGCACACCGATAAAGATATTTATCGTGCCGCTCTCTTTCATTATCCTGTAGAGGTAGAAAAGCAGCAGACCTACTATCGCTATATCAAAGGCATCTCTTAATCCGAAGGGTTCCATAAACGGTTATATTCACGATTGCGGTAACATGGATACAATCCTGACGGCCTCAGAGCAAGCCTTCACATCATGCACCCTTAATATCTGCGCCCCTTTAAGCAACGCTATGGTATTAAGCGCGGTAGTGCCGTTGAGGGCATCCACAGGCTCTACACCCAACGCCTTTGTAATCATGGATTTGCGCGATATGCCCACTAATACGGGGGCATCAAGCAGCTCGGCGAACAAAGGCAGATCCGCCATCAGACGGTAGTTCTGTTCCAAGGTCTTGGCGAATCCGAATCCGGGGTCGACTATCACGTCGTTGACACCTCTGAGCCGGAGTTCGCGCAACTTGACCGAAATGCTGCGAAGCACTTCAGCGGTCACACCGTCGGGATAATCGGTCAGAGCCTGCATATCGGCAGGGGTGCCGCGCATGTGCATCAGCATATACGGAACGCCGAGCGACTCTACTGTGTCAAACATGGTATCGTCAAGGTCGCCGCCCGAAATATCGTTGACAATATCGACATCCATATCCTCTACAGCCGCCTTAGCCACCGATGAGCGGAAAGTATCGACCGACACAACCACATCCGGGGCGACAGCCCGCAATGCAGCCATACCTGCAGCCAGCCGGTCGATCTCCTCCGATTCGCTCACCTCAGCGGCACCCGGACGTGACGAATATGCCCCGATATCGATCATGTCCGCCCCGTCGGCTATCATCTCAAGCACACGCCGCCCTATCTCGTCAGACTTCGTGCGCGAACCGGCATAGAACGAGTCAGGGGTAACATTGATGATACCCATTATGGCCGGACGGACATATTCTACAAGCCGCCCGCGGATATTGAGGGAAAAAGGCTTAAACATTTATGCAAATTTAATAATTTTTTCAGACGATATGCCCATTTTCCACACTTGATATAGTCATATTGCATATCATAGGAATATTTCCTAAATTTGCGGTGCTAAAAATACCCCCTTAAGACTGATTGATACCCGGTATGCTTTCGGTCAACAATGAGAAAGCCACGAGCTTCCAATCTGATGATATATGGACAAGAAATACAACGTCTACGACAAATTCAACCTTTCGGACATAAACAAGCAGCAATTAGCCCGCTGGAAAGAGGAGGGGCTATTCCAGAAGACCCTCAAGCAGCGTGAAGGCTGCCCATCGTTCGTGTTTTTTGAAGGACCTCCATCGGCCAACGGTATGCCAGGCATACATCACGTCATGGCCCGCACCATCAAGGACATATTCTGCCGTTTCAAGACCATGAAGGGCTTTCAGGTCATGCGCAAGGCCGGATGGGACACCCACGGACTGCCCGTAGAGCTCGGAGTGGAGAAATCGCTCGGTATCACCAAGGAGGATATAGGCAAAAAAATATCCGTAGACGACTATAATGCGGCCTGCCGCCGCGAGGTGATGAAATTCACCCGCGAATGGGAGACGCTCACCGACCGCATGGGCTACTGGGTAGACATGCAGAACCCCTACATCACCTACGACAACAGGTATATCGAAAGTGTATGGTGGCTGCTTAACCAGCTCTACAAAAAAGGGTATCTTTACAAGGGCTACACCATCCAGCCCTATTCACCGGCAGCAGGTACCGGCCTCAGCACCCATGAGCTTAACCAGCCGGGATGCTACCGTGATGTGAAAGACACCACATGCACCGCCGAATTTGAAATCATCGACCCGACAGCCGATATGTCAGGATGGGGTACGGCATATTTCCTCGCATGGACCACTACCCCGTGGACGCTGCCGAGCAACTGCGCACTGGCCGTAGGTCCATCTATCAAATACAATATAGTACGTACTTACAATCCCTATTCGGGAGCTAAAATCACCGTCGTACTCGCCGATGCGCTCATGGGCAGCTACTTCAACCCCAAGGCGGCCGACATGAAGCTCGAGGACTATGACGGCGGCAAGCTGATACCCTATCAGGTGGTGGCCACAGTAGATGGCAAAGAGTTTGTAGGCATGACCTACAAGCAGCTCATGCCATGGGTCAACCCCGGCGAGGGAGCGTTCAGAGTCATCCCAGGCGACTACGTGACCACCGACGACGGTACGGGCATCGTACACATAGCCGGCACATTCGGAGCCGATGACAACCGCGTCAGCAAACTCAACGGCGTACCCGCTATGCTCTTGACCGACAAGGACGGCAACCAGCGTCCCATGGTGGACCCCACCGGACGTTTCTACCGCATCGAGGACCTCGACCCGGATTTCGTCAGCGAACGTGTCGACACGGAGGCTTACACCCCATGGGCGGGCAAATATGTCAAAAATGCCTTCGACCCTGCCGAGGATGGCGACCAGAAGGAAACCCTCGATATCGAACTGTGCATGTGGCTCAAGCAGCAAGACCGCGTATTCAAGATAGAAAAGCACGTGCACAGCTATCCCCACTGCTGGCGCACGGACAAACCTGTACTCTACTACCCTCTCGACAGCTGGTTTATCCGCACCACCGCAGTGCGTGAGCGGCTGATGGAGCTTAACAAGACTATCAAGTGGAAACCGGAGTCAACCGGCTCGGGGCGTTTCGGCAAATGGCTGGAAAACCTCCAGGACTGGAACCTGTCACGCAGCCGCTACTGGGGAACCCCGCTCCCGATATGGCGCACCGAGGACGGCACGGAGGAAATATGTATCGAAAGTGTCCAGCAGCTCTATGACGAAATCGAGAAATCTGTCTCAGCCGGCCTCATGGCATCCAATCCTTACAAGGATAAAGGCTTCGTCCCGGGAGATTACTCCAAAGAGAACTATGAGCGTATAGACCTGCACCGCCCCTATGTCGACGACATTATCCTCCTCAGCGCAAGCGGCAAGCCGATGAAGCGCGAGACGGACCTGATAGACGTATGGTTTGACAGCGGTTCTATGCCGTATGCTCAGATCCACTATCCGTTTGAAAACAAAGAGGGACTTGACAGCCGCCGTCTCTATCCGGCCGACTTCATAGCAGAGGGCGTAGACCAGACTCGCGGATGGTTCTTTACTCTCCACGCCATTGCCGGCATGGTATTCGACTCTGTCGCCTATAAGGCGGTGGTGTCTAACGGCCTTGTGCTTGACAAGGATGGAAACAAGATGTCGAAACGCCTCGGCAATGCAGTCAATCCGTTTGAGGCTATCGAACAGACAGGCAGCGACCCGCTGCGCTGGTACATGATAGCTAACTCGTCGCCGTGGGACAACCTGAAATTTGACATCAACGGAGTCAAAGAAGTATCACGCAAACTGTTCGCCACGCTCCATAACACCTACGGCTTCTTTGCCCTCTATGCCAATGTCGACAACTTCGACAACGCGCAGCCGCAAGTGCCGATGGAAAAACGTCCTGAAATAGACCGCTGGATTATCTCGCTGCTCAATACCCTGATACAGGATGTCGACAGCGCGCTTGAGGACTATGAACCCACCAAAGCAGCCCGTGCTATCAACGAGTTTGTCAATGACAATCTTTCTAACTGGTATGTGCGGCTTAACCGCAAACGATTCTGGGGAGGAGAGATGACTGACGATAAGCTCGCGGCATTCCAGACCCTCTACACATGCTTGGAAACGGTGGCCCTGCTTATTGCACCAATCGCTCCGTTCTATGCCGACCAGCTATATCTTGATTTGACATCTGTCATCAAGGGCGACAATGCGACAAGCGTACACCTTGCCGATTTCCCCACAGCCGATGAAAGCTTGATCGACAAGCGACTTGAAAAAAACATGAAAACCGCACAGACCATCACGTCGATGGTACTCGCTCTGCGCCGCAATGTCAATATCAAAGTGCGTCAGCCGCTCACCTCCATCATGATTCCCGTAGTGGATGACGGGCAGCGTCAGGCTGTTGAAGCCGTCTCCGACCTGATACGTTCGGAGGTCAATGTAAAGGAGATAAAAATAGCAGATAACAGCGAAGGAATCCTTGTAAAGCGTGTCAAGCCCGACTTCAAAAAACTCGGCCCGAAGCACGGCAAAGAGATGAAACTCGTAGCCTCTGCAATCCAGCAGATGACGCAGACTCAGATAGCAGAGCTCGAACGCGAAGAGTCGATAATGCTTGATATCAACGGGAACCTAAAGCCTGTCGATCTGGCCGATGTGGAGGTTATTTCGGAAGATATACCCGGATGGCTCGTTGCCAATGAGGGCAACGTCACTATCGCGCTCGATGTTACTGTCACCCCGGAATTGAAACGCGAAGGACTCGCCCGCGAATTGGTCAACCGCATACAGAACATCCGCAAAAACCGTGACTACAATATCACGGATCGTATCAAAGTAGTCGTGGATGCCGAGGGAGACATGGCCGACGCGGTCCGGGACTTCAACGAATTTATCAGCCGTCAGATTCTTGCATCGACGCTCAAAGTGGGCAGTGTAGATAAAAACGACCAAGATGCTGAAACCCTCGAAATAGATGAAAACGACATATTTGTGAGCATCACCCGTTGATGCCCACAAATATTTGCATATCCATACCACCTTATAATAAACATACCTCTGAATAAACTTAATCAGTTCAATAACTTAACCTGCGCATTATGAGTGAAAAAACACGCTATTCCGACGAAGACCTACAGGAATTCAAGGAACTGATTCTCGCCAAGCTTGAAAAAGCAAAAAAAGAGTACAATCTGCTTAAAGCCGATGTAACCAATTCGGACGGCAACGACATAGCCGATACATCTCCGACATTCAAGGTCCTTGAAGAAGGCGCAAGCACCCTCAGCAAGGAGGCTTCAGGACGCTTGGCCGAACGGCAGATGAAATTTATACAAAACCTTCAGGCTGCGCTCGTCCGCATCGAGAACAAGACTTACGGCATCTGCCGTGAGACAGGCAAACTGATACCCAAGGAGCGTCTTCGTGCTGTACCCCATGCCACTCTGTGCATCGAAGTAAAGCAGAAGAAATAAAAGCCTACCTCATATCAGAGAGAACCCCAAACATTACTTTATGACATTGACAAAAGGCCGTCTTGCAGCTCTTATCATCATCCTTGTCATCATCATAGACCAGACGCTGAAGATATGGGTCAAGACCAATATGTATCTCGGTGAATCCATCCGGTTTGCTTCATGGTTCCAACTACTGTTTGTCGAGAACAACGGCATGGCATTCGGGATAGAGCTTGGAAGCAAAATATTTCTCACCCTGTTTCGTATCGTCGTGGCAGCAGGTGTGGTGTACTATATCCTGAAGATACGTAACCGTGCCGATGTCTCCAAAGGATTGGTGGCATGTCTGGCTCTGATAGCCGCCGGAGCCGCCGGTAATATCATAGACTGCATGTTCTATGGCCTGATATTCGACAATCCGATGCCCCCTGCGACAGCAGTCATGCTGCCCGACGGTGGCGGTTATGCCCCGTTTCTGATGGGCAAGGTCGTCGACATGCTGTACTTCCCTCTGTTCAGTTTTGACTGGCCGTCATGGGTTCCATTTATCGGAGGCAGCCACTTCCTGTTTTTCCAGCCGATTTTCAACATTGCTGACACAGCCATCTCTGTCGGGTTCATAGCTCTTATTATCTTCTATAATAAATTTTTCTACCACAAGGAGTAAGCCCCCCTGTTTTCTACATGCGTTTCAGTCACTGCCTATGCTGCTTATATGTGGCGATGCTATTGGTTTCAGTAACATTGACCGGCTGCTCCAACCGCCCGGACAATGTGCTGTCGACCCACGACATGGCTGCGGTACTCGCCGACATCCATGAGGCAGAAGGAGTGATAGAGCAGGACTATAATAACTATAAAGGCGACTCCGCAAAGATAACATTACGACAGTCGGTATATCTCAAACACGGCATTGACGCAGCCACGATGGACACCTCCCTCGCATGGTACGGATACAATATCGATAAATACCAGGAGGTCTATGAAGAAGTAATCGACATCCTTGACAAGCGGCTTGCTGGCATCAAAGTTTCTCCAGGCCAATCCATGGACTTCGGCTCCTATGGCAATGTGGAAGGCGACTCGGCGATAGTGTGGCGTGACCTCCAACCGCGTTATTTCCATACCCGGCTTTTCAACAAACCCGTCACTGCAGTGCTTTCTCGTGACAGGTACTGGGAGGACGGAGACGAGTACAATCTGCGTTTCCGCACCACTGACAACCGTGGACCAGTAGAAGTCACCGCCGCCATACTTTACGGTGACGACACTAACGACATGGTACACCGCCAGTTCGGCACCGTCGGATGGCATACCATGAAATTAAGCGTAGACACTGCTAAATTCGCATCAAAAGTCACCATCTCCATCAGTTACCGCCCACAGCCGCGCAATGAGGTTATGGCCATCGACTCAATAACCATCATGCGTACACGCAATCCGTTTGCGTCTGCTAACAAAGGCCAGAATCCGAAGTAGATGAATAAGAAACTGCTGGCAAGCGCAGTAATCCTCCCCGATGCCGTGCGATACAATCAAATCGTGAAGCTGGAGCCTTCAGGACAACTGTCAGTCATCCCCGTCGACAGCGAGCTTTCCGAGACATGCTTCATCAACGGCATAATATTTTTCTGCGCAGCCGATTCACTCCCCGACATCGTCAACACTCTCAGAGAAGCGGACGGCGGAATCGCCGAGAAATGCCACGCCGCCATCAGCACACATCCCTTCCACCTTCTCCCTCCTACCCTGCCAAACGCCTACATCTACGACCTCCGCACATCCTCAGCTACTACCGTCAGATTATTTTGGCCGTCATAATATAGTCATTCCAGAGTCCATCAACCACACACATATTCCACCAATAATCAATCATTTTTCCGAATCAGGACATGGAGGGGACGGAGATGGTGTTCGCCAAGACCTCGCGCGCAATGAAGTGCCAGGGGCTGCGGCTGTAGCTCCTCTTTGTCACATCACGCCGACGGGAAAGGGCGCAGGGCGAAAACTGTGAGCAATGCTTTCGGATTTATTGCGTATCTAAAGGAATATGATTATATTTGCAACAGAGCCGAGAGCCGCGTACCCGATGCCGGGTGCGTGGCTCTCGGCTCTTTGTGATTATGGATAGACTACTCTCTAAGATATTTTTAGCCGCTTTCACAATACTTGGCATGTTGGGAAAGTGCTACCAAAATAGGAGTACGGCTATTATGACCGCCACAATAATGGCGATGCCATTGCCAATGTCTCTTTGCCGTTGCTTTTTGTGAGAAAAAGACATCCCGTCATTTTGGGATGCCGTGTCAGCTTCCGTGAGTTTGTTAAACAGGTCACAAAGCGCATTGAAGAACAAGAAACCTCCGAAATTGAAACTCATAATAGCATGATTCAATCTGCAAATTAACCAAAAACTTTTGAGAAAAGCCGAAAACAAAGATGTGTTTTACAGCATAAAATTCAGATATGGTAGCAAACGACAACGGAATTACTTTCCCGATATTCTTCGACCTTGATGCGGCAGTGAAAAAGGCATCGCAGGATTGGGACGACAAATATGCGGACAGGCTTGAAAAGGCGATACAGAAGAGGGCTGTTGGAGATAAAACTAAATGTCTCTCCGCTCAATTTTGACAGTCTTGAAGCGGTGAAACAGCGGCTGGCTCAACTGAAGATAGAGCCGATTACCCCCGAAACCAAGACGGCAATCAAGTCGCCGCTCTCCATTATTGCCCTGACGAAATACACCAAACAGATGGTGGCATACAATATTCAAGACAACATGCAAATAACACGACATATCAAACATGTTGTCTTGAATATATCCGTTAAGCCCAAGCCAGCCTAAAACTCCGAGGAGAAATGGAAGCGGATGTCGGGAAAGTCCTGCTGGGCCATGGTGAGGACGTAACCGCTGTCGGCGAGGAACACGTCCCGTCCGTCACGGTCGACGGCCATGAACTGATGCTTGCGCTTTTTGAACGATTCGAGCTGCTCACGGTTGTCGCTCTCTATCCAACAGGCCTTTGTCAGAGAGATGGGTTCCCAACGGCACTGCGCCCCGTACTCGTGAAGCAGACGGTACTGTATGACTTCAAACTGCAGCTGGCCGACCGTGCCGATAATCTTGCGTCCGTTGAACTGGTTGACGAACAGCTGAGCCACGCCCTCGTCCATAAGCTGCTTGATGCCTTTCTCAAGCTGCTTGGATTTCATGGGATCGGTGTTCTCGATGTACTTGAACATTTCTGGCGAGAACGACGGAAGCCCCTTGAAATGCAGCTGCTCCCCGGATGTAAGCGTATCGCCAATCTTGAAGTTGCCCGTATCGGGAATACCGACAATATCGCCCGGATAAGCCTCATCGACTATGTTTTTCTTCTGAGCCATAAAGGCTGTCGGCGCAGCGAATTTCATGGTCTTGCCAGAGCGGACATGGAGATACGGCGCATTGCGCTCAAACTTTCCCGAGCAGACTTTAACGAAAGCGATACAGCTACGGTGACTCGGATCCATATTCGCATGTATTTTGAACACGAATCCTGTAAATTTCTCTTCTTCAGGCAATATTTCACGTTCTTCGGCCTTTACCGGTTTGGGGGCAGGCGCGATTTTCACGAAACAGTCAAGCAGCTCCTTGACCCCAAAGGTGTTAAGAGCCGACCCGAAGAATACGGGAGCGACCATCCCCTGAAGATATTCCGTCTCATCAAATTCGGGATACACACCGTCAATGAGCTCGATGTCCTCGCGCAGTTTCGCAGCATCCACCTCCCCTACCGCTTCGTCTATGCGGCTGTCATCGATGGAATCTATCTCCACACGTTCGCTGACTCTCTGCTTGTCGGGAGTAAACAAATCCAGCGAATGTTCGAATATATTGTAGACCCCTTTGAACTTGGCTCCAATGTTGATAGGCCAACTCAACGGGCGAACAGATATTTTCAGCTCCTTTTCCAACTCGTCAAGGATGTCGAACGGGTCACGTCCCTCCCGGTCAAGCTTATTGACGAAAATTATAACCGGGGTGTTACGCATCCGGCACACCTCCATAAGTTTCCGTGTCTGCTGCTCCACGCCCTTGGCCACGTCGACAACGATTATAACACTGTCGACCGCAGTCAATGTGCGATAAGTATCTTCAGCAAAGTCCTGGTGTCCCGGAGTGTCGAGTATGTTGATTTTGTAATCTCCGTAATTGAAACCCATGACAGAGGTTGCAACGGAAATGCCGCGCTGCTTCTCTATCTCCATCCAGTCGCTTGTGGCGGTCTTCTTGATTTTGTTTGACTTCACAGCACCTGCTATGTGTATTGCACCACCGAAAAGCAGCAACTTCTCGGTGAGCGTCGTTTTACCAGCATCAGGATGCGATATGATGGCAAATGTGCGTCGGCGTGATATCTCGTCTGTTAGCTGTGACACTACTTTTTATCAGGATTTTTTTATGACTTAATTAAGTGGATACTAACTTATGATTGGCACTTGCGCAGCCGGTCATTCAGATTCCATCCGGTCAAGTGTCTGTATGCATTTGACCAAGCTCTCCTCCCAGTGCGGGATGGTTATACCGAATGTCTTCTTGATTTTCGACTTGTCAAGTATCGAATATGCCGGGCGTGTGGCCGGCGTGGGATAGTCTGCCGTGGTGATAGGCTTGACATTGCATCCCGTTATGCCGCTTATGCGGTGTATCGCCTTGGTAAAATCATACCATGACGCAGCCCCTTCGTCAGTGAAATGGTATATGCCCGGCATCCACTGAGGGGCTGTCAGTATGGCATATATCGCCTCTGCAAGGTCGCGGGCGGCAGTCGGAGTACCGATTTGATCGGCCACTACCCCCAGCTCAGACCTTTCTTTGCCGAGACGGCGCATAGTCTTTACAAAATTGTTACCATAGGGCGAGTAGAGCCAAGCCGTGCGCACTATCACGCTTTCGGGAAGCAGAGCCAACAGTGTAGCCTCCCCCTGACGCTTCGACACACCATAGTGGCTTACAGGATGTACAGCATCCGATTCTTTGTAGGGAGTGTGGCCAGTCCCGTCAAACACATAGTCTGTCGAGACATGCACCACCTTTGCCCCTTGCTCGTAGGCCGCATCGGCGATATTTTTTACGGCATCGACATTGATACGTGAGCAAAGGCCTTGGTCTGACTCTGCCTTGTCGACCGCAGTATAAGCAGCGCAATTGACAATATGGGTGATGTCGTTCGCCGTAACAAACGATTTGACAGCCTCAGCATCGGTAAGGTCAAGCTCGGCTACATCGGTATAAATGGTTTTACCGGGCATTTTTCCCTCAAGGACATTACGCATCTCGGTGCCAAGCTGTCCGTTACAACCCGTAATAAGGATTTTCATTGTGTGAGTGTATGATGAATTGTATTACTTATCTAAATTTAGCGCATGTCAGTCGAATACGTGCCGCAGTTTGCTGAAAATACGCTCCTTGGTCGACTGGGAGGCTTTCATATTGGGTGACCCCTGAAGTTTTTCAAAAGCCGCTTTTTCGTCAGATGTCAGATTTTCAGGCACATAGACCATCACATTGACCAGCTCGTCGCCTGTACCGTAGCCTTCGGTGGACGGGAGTCCTTTGCCACGCAGACGCAACACCTTTCCTGGCTGTGTGCCGGGAGCGATTTTCAGACGTGCGCGTCCTGTGATAGTAGGGACATCCACGCTGCCGCCGAGGACAGCCGTGGGGAAATCAAGCATAAGATTATATATCACATCGTTGCCGTCACGGATCAGCTCCGGGTGTTTAATCTCCTCGATTACCACCAGCAAGTCTCCGTTGATGCCGCCATGACGCGCTGCATTGCCTTTGCCCTGAACGGTCAACACCTGACCGTCAGACACGCCGGCCGGTATGGAGAATGTAATCTGCTGCTCTTTACGCACCACTCCCTCGCCATTGCAGTGAGGACATTTCTCTGTGATGATTTTGCCCTCTCCATGGCAATGCGGACACCCGGTCTCGCTTTGCATGGTACCGAAAGGCGTACGCTGCGTCGTAATTACGGTTCCTGTACCGTTGCAGGTCGAACATGTGCTAAATGCCTTGCCATCCTTTGCACCGGTGCCGTTACAATAGTCGCACTTTACGAGAGTTGGAATTTTAAGCGTCTTGGTCACACCCTTGGCAATATCCTCGAGTGAAAGCTTGACCTTAATGCGCAGGTCGCTTCCTCGACGCATCCTCGTGCGGTTGGTGCGCGAACGTCCGCCGGCACCTTCAAAACCGCCCATACCGCCAAACGAACCTCCGAATATATCGCCAAAATGGCTGAAAATATCCTCCATCGACCACCCGCCGGCTGATGAGAAGCCGCCACCTCCGCCAGGGAATCCCTGCGGACCCATATTGTGGCCAAACTGGTCATATCGGGCGCGTTTGTCGGCATCTGACAACACATCATACGCCTCAGCGGCCTCCTTGAACTTTTCCTCTGCCTCTTTGTCACCCGGATTACGGTCGGGGTGATATTTCAGCGCGAGTTTGCGATATGCTTTCTTAAGTTCGTCAGCTGTAGCGTTTTTCTGGACGCCAAGCACTTCGTAATAATCTCTTTTATTGCTCATTGGGTGATTGTCGTTATTGGCCTACAGCCACTTTTGCATGACGTAACACTTTATCATTAATCATATAGCCTTTGGTGGGAGTATCAATCACTTTGCCCTTCAGGGACTCGTCGTCGACCGGCACCATGGCTATCGCATCATGCAGCTCAGGGTTGAAATCAGCTCCTGTACTTTCAATGGCTTTGACACCATTATGCTCAAGCATCTTCACTAACTTATTGTAGATAAGCTGCATACCTTCACGGATAGCATTGGGGTCTTCAGCATCTTTCGTAGCTTCCAGACCGCGTTCCATATCGTCGACAATGGGGAGGAGCTGCTTCATAACCGATTCCGAAGCGTTTTTGATTAATTCTCCTCTCTCTTTGACATTGCGCTTGCGGAAATTGTCAAACTCCGCCATCAGGAAAAGGTATTCATTCTTCTCCTTTTCAAGAGCGGCAGCCGTCTCGTCATATTTTTTTTGTAAAATCTCTACTTCCGTAAGTTCGGCGTTAAGTTCCGCATTGGCTTCCTCTGAGATTTCCTGGCCGTCGGCCTGCTGAAGGTCATCCATGATTTCTGGTTGCTCGACATCGGAGGGACGATTTTCTTTTTTATCGTGATCTGCGCTCATATTCTGCTTGTTTCGTTTATTCTTTGACATTATTTAAAGTATATATAACAAATTGGTTGCCAAATATGCTTGAAAATGACGGCAGTAGTGCTTATGCCTCATATAATCAGAGCATCTAATCAGATAACAATCAATCGGATTATAACGTTCACTGTGTCAATACTCCGCACTTATGCCAGCGTACTCCTCTCGGAAGCCCCTTTATCCCGTCTGTCAAAATGTCAGTCGGGAATATGCCAAAAACGGCAGAGCCGCTGCCGGTCATCTCGGCATATACCGCCCCATGGGACTTAAGCCAGCGGATTGCCTCGGAGACATCCGGGACTTTTGCCGCGACCGACGAAGTAAAATCGTTCCCTAACCTGTCAGCCCATGAGCCGATGCCATCGGGAGCTGTCAGAGTCTCCGTCAATTCTTCGGCTGTGCGACAGCTCGACCGCGCCTCAGCATAAGCCTCGGCTGTGGACACGCTGCCTTGCGGCTTGATGATGAGCAGGTTGGCGAGTTGCCCAACTGGCAAATCCAGTTCCGTAAGCGTAGTGCCCGTACCTGTAGCCAGCATGGGTCTGTTGTAGATGAAAAAAGGGCAATCGCTCCCCACTTTGGCAGCCATCTCTGCAAGTTGGTCAAGGTCAAACGGATGCCCCGTCATATCATTCAAGAGCTTCAGCGCAAACGCGGCATCGCTCGAACCTCCCCCCATACCCGCGCCATCGGGAATCTCCTTATGCAGGTGTATTTCTACTGCCGGAGCCGGAGGATATGCCTCTTTAAATATCCTGTAAGCCTTCATCACCAGATTTTTCTCCGCCGGGCATGGCAGCGAATGCCCGGTGACAGTCAGCGTGGTTTCTCCTGTCGACGAGGGAACCATCTCAAGTATGTCGCACCAGTCGACAGGCACCATGGCTGTGACTATCTCATGGAACCCGTTAGGCAGAGTCTTGCCTATATAAAGGCCAAGGTTGATTTTAGCGTTAGGGAAAGTTATCATCTGCTGACAAAGTTACGACTTTATTCGCTAAATTTGCAATATAATAATTTGCCCATATGCCCGGAGATTTCAAACCCAACAGGTCAAAACCCGACTACAACAAGAAAGGACCAAACAACATCGAGGCCCAGGCCATAGCAGAGATTGCCGGACGCAAAGCGCCACGGGACAAGGAGCTCGAAGAGGCTGTGCTGGGTGCGCTGATGCTCGAAAAGGACGCTTACACCATCGTATGCGACCTGCTTAAGCCGGAAAGCTTCTATGAGCCGGAAAACCAGGTAATCTATGAGGCCATACAGCATCTTGGCGCGTCACAGCAGCCTATCGACATGCTGACTGTCACAGAGCGTCTGCGGCTTGACGGCAACCTCGACAAAGCCGGAGGCGCTCTGCGGATAACCGAACTGACCACACGCGTCACCTCGGCGGCACACGTGGAGTTCCATTCGCGCATCATCAGCCAGAAGTACCTTGCGCGAGAACTGATTTCGTTTGCGTCACGCATCGAGCAGATGGCTTTCGACGAAAGCAACGATGTCGAAGATCTGCTTCAGGAAGCCGAGGGGAAACTCTTTGAAATCTCGCAACGCAATGTCAAAAAGGATGTTGTGCAGATCGACCCGGTGATATCCCAGGCAATAGAGACCATACAGACAGCAGCCAACCGCACATCAGGCCTTTCCGGGTTGCAATCAGGATTCCACAAACTTGACGAACTGACATCGGGATGGCAAAATTCCGACCTCATAATCATAGCCGCTCGCCCGGCCATGGGCAAAACCGCCTTCGTGTTGTCTATGGCCAGAAACATGGCAGTGGATTACAATACCCCGGTGGCTGTATTCTCGCTCGAAATGAGCAAGGTGCAGCTTGTCAACCGTCTGATAAGCAATGTGACCGAACTCGAGGGTGAAAAAATCAAGAGCGGGCAGCTCACCCAGATGGAGTGGGACCAGCTGATGGGACGAATCAAAAAACTCTACGGAGCACCCCTATATATCGACGACACGGCATCCCTGTCCATATTCGAGCTGCGCACCAAAGCCCGCCGCCTCGTCAGGGAGCATCAAGTGAAATTCATCATCATCGACTACCTGCAGCTCATGAATGCATCGGGGATGAAATTCGGGTCACGCGAACAGGAGGTGAGCATGATTTCCCGCAATCTCAAGCAGTTAGCCAAAGAACTCGACATACCCATCGTGGCGTTATCCCAGCTCAACCGCTCGGTAGAGTCGCGTGGCGACAGTGCCGCCGGGAAGCGTCCACAACTGAGCGACCTTCGCGAGTCCGGTGCCATAGAGCAGGATGCCGACATAGTGTGCTTCATACACCGCCCTGAATACTATCTGCGTTCGGGGGTGGATGCATCAGGCAACGACATCCGAGGTCTTGCCGAATTTATCGTGGCTAAACACCGTAGCGGTCGAGTAGACGATGTGAAAATGCGGTTCAGAGCCAAATTCGCACGGTTTGAAAACTGGGAGGACGACACTACGTTTGCGGCAACTACCGTAGGCAGCCGCATGAACTCGGACGACGGTTTCGGCAACGTAGGAGCCACCCCGTTCAACGGCGGCACCGCCAACCTGACCCCGACAGATCCCAACGAGACCGCCCCGTTCTGATGCCCATCGCCCCACCCCAAAATCTCGTTTTTACACAGCCGCAGTGCGTATATAAGTTTAGGTTTTCGCAAGGAAGTGTTGCAGAACCACGGAATACTATTGCTGTTTAATCACATACAGGCCGTACAGAGTAGCCCATATGACTGGAGCTTTTACAAATATCATGCGATTTCAATGCATAATAATAACAAGAGAGATGATGCCAATTGTCTGCCGATGAGGTCCAATAATGACCAATCCTGCCTCCAATGATGTCGTAAGTTAGTCTGAATATGCTCTGTTCCTTTGATCCGGCAAAAGGCAGGATAATGGAATTGCCGTTGGGGCCGGTAAACAGGACATAATCTTCGTGCGTCTCTGTTGTGCACTCTCTGCGCAACTCTTCAAACTCCGCCCTGGTGGGCATACGCCACTTCCCGCCCCAATTAGCCGTGGCAGCGTCATAACCGGCGGTTAGATTCTCATACTCATCAATGGCGCCATGCCTCCTTAGTATTCCCAATTCGTTTTCATGCCAAAGCCCTTCATTAAGAGTATTCTCGTTATGAGGTCGGGTCTCACTCCAACTGTAATAATCACCGTAATCTTCGGGGCTTGCGGCTCCTAAATTGCAAGTAGCCCATTTTGTGCCGCTGGGCAGTCCCAGATCGATGTAGGTATGCCCGTTATATTCTACGGGATCCGGCCGGCGGCTGCACATTGCTAAGGTAACACCCAGCAAGATTGTCAAAAAAGCGTTTCTTATAAATCTTATTGTTGCCATAAATTAAGTGTATCGTTTTTCAATATTTGCGGACCCAACGTGCATGCTTCTCATAAGGTTGTGACCTCACATCAGTTTTGGAACAGTTCCGAATCTGACCACCGTATCTATCATAATAATAGACCACACTTCCCCAATGATCTTCAAGCCAATAGTCCTTCTCCTCTATGATGGGATGTCCTGCACTTTTCAAGGTTTTATTTATGGCGGTTTTATTCGCCATTATGACCTTTATCTCCTCTTGGGAAGGCAATGACCACCCTGCATAATAGTCGGAGGCCAGATTCCACGATATATCTTCTCTTTGTTTCACCGAAAGAATCTTGCCGTGCTGCCCGGTTTCGTCCGTACTGAAAACAACGCCACGTACATCCCCCACTTCATAGTATTCGCCCACGCGGTAGATGCCTCGTTTATGGCGCTCCTCTATTTCACGTTTGGCAGCTTCGGTCGCTGCAGCCTGACGGCGTTTGGTTTCAATCGCTTCCTTACGCGCCTGTTCTTCAGCCCCCAACTGACGTTGCCGTTCAGCTTCACGCGCTTGACGTTGAGCCTCATCGCGTCGAGCTTTTTCTTGCAATTGGCGTTCGTATTGTTCTTGCCGTTCCCGTTCGGCTTGGAGCCTACTACGCTCATTTGATATGTGTGCCACAACACATCCCGCTATAATGCAAATCACTACAGCAGCAATGGCGCTTATGATGTGAATACGGTGGCGACGCCAAAACTCGATTCGCCTTTTTCGAGCCTCTTCTTCTTGCTGTTCTTTCTCCCTACGTTGCCTGAGCAACTCTTCCTCTCGCAGCCGACGCTGTTCGGCTTCCCTGTGCAAGCGTTCCTGCCGCTCTTCCTGGCTCTCCACAACCACAACCGGCTGTGTCGATCCGTCTGAGGAAAAGGCACCAATCAATATCAGTATCAACCCAGTTGTTGCCATCAATACGCCACCCATCATAAATATTACTGGAGCTGGGCTACCGCGATGCCCCAACGCCAAGGCGAATTGGTAACCTTTATCATTCTCCATACTATGCCCATACAGGGCACACATAACACCTATTATTAGTAGGACGAGTCCTATAATTACTTTCTTGTTCATTTCCACGTCAATTTTATAGGTTTACAGTTTGTTGCCATATCGCTTACAATTGGCTTTCAATTGCGAATAATAGTTTCTGCCGCCATTTATTTCGGCAAGGTTAAGTGCTTCATATAGCTACCATATATAAAATCACTGTCGTATTTGCATGTCCTTCCGTTATAGACAGTCCATTTGCCATCTTTGCCTTTGCGGTGTAACTCAGCACGCGGCAACCCATCGAACTCTTGATAGAGAATCTCTGTTCCATTGAGGTGCAAGCTGATAGGGCACACAACATTAATAAACCAGATGATTTGTCCGGTTATTTTCATTTTTGTTTCTCCTTTATATAAATACCGACCATGTTTTCTACACTCGCTTCCAACGGCTGGAATTCGCCGTTGCGCCAATAACCGCCCCGTCCTTGATGGGTGCCTGCGACATAGACATCTTCGTGTATAACAGCGATAGCATCTGCCGATGAAGTGAGAGGGCTACCATCGGGTGTTAGTTTGACGGATTTTCCGTTCTTCCAATAAATACCTTGATTGTCGTCGTTGGTGCCGCAAAGATACCAATCTGACAAGTCGGTACATGAACCGGTGATACGCACATTATATGAATCGGGCAATTCTTTCTCCCATCCCTGTTCATCCCAATAGCAGGCGCGGAAACCATAGCTTTCGAGATTATGGTCGGAATAGCCTGCTATGCGTAAATCGATGCCGTTATAGCAGGCTGTATAAAAAGCACCGCATCCATCGTAAAACGGTTCCCACTCTCCTTTAGGCGTGCTCTTTCTATATGGATTCCCATTAATCCAAATGCTTGGCTGGCGATAATATGGATCGACGAAACGTTCAAAACGATTGCGCTCAAGGTCGTAGCCCATCAATAAAATATTTGGGCCATACATGATTACATCTTCACATGCGGCATCCCATTTTCCATCGGTCAGTGAATAAAGTTCGGTATTGTTATTCCAGCATTTGGCCACACTCATGCGACGATGTGTGTACTCAAACTTCGAACTGCGTGTACGTGTCATAGGGCTGTCGTATGCGTAGCCAGCAGTGATTACATCACCTGCATCCGTAACGGTGACCGCTTTGGCGCAAGAGGTATAAGTGCCATCAGTAAGCAGATGTATTTTCCCATTTATCCAATAGGCGGCGCGGGCCTGCATTGTCAGGTCTTTTGGTTTAAGCTGCCCGGCGACATAGACATCGCCGTTCACTACGGCCATGTCGTAAGCTACGGCTTCGCCTCCCGGAGATTCCAACGTATGTTGTTCGCCATTGATCCAGTAAACGGCCGTACCGTCACTAAGGTTTCCACAAAGCCACACATCATTGGGCTCGGAGCTGCACGAAGCCATGACAGCAAGTACTACAGTTGAGACCAACAACATCGTGATTCTTAACAAGCTCTTCATATCGCTGTAGTTTTAAATTGGTTTCGTTAGGAAGATTTTTTACAAATGAGGAAGCGGACAAAATCCGATTTTGCAGTAAGCTCTTTCGTGGCTGTTATACACTTCGACACCACCTGTGAATTCAAAAAATTTTCCGTCTTTGGAAAAAATCAGGTCGTAATGGTAAGCTCCTGCCCATTGCGAACCTTTCATTCGTACATTTTTTTTGTTTACGGCGTATTGCTGTACATAATCGATGGTAAATTTACTGCGGTCACGCCCATTTCCAGAAAGGTCATATACGGTATCCGCATATTTAAGGACACCTTTTACGCATTGTTCCAGATAGTCAAAACTCTGTTTGTGGTTTTCAGTTTCGATAGAAAAAAACACGCCTTCGTTGTCCTTTCCGTCGGCATAAGGACCGTGGAATTCAAGATAGTTTTTAGGTTGTTTAAGAAATGGGGCCCCGACTGATTCAAACAAGGAGGTATTCCAACCTTCAATCTTTTTTCCGTTACTGCAAGCTGAAAGAATGACAGCAACCATAAGACTCAACACAAAAAATCTGGTTCTCATGACTCAATATATATTCCGCCTGTTTCCTTACGGAGTTACTACACACAGAAGGCGTGGAAACTGTATGCCACGTCTCTGTGATTAGGTGCTTAGGAATACCTATGAGTGAAGATGTGGTAATAACAGCCCCACGCCGTATGCGTGGAGACCATTACGCCGACTCTTGCACTCGTGATATTCAGGTTCCTAAGCTTTAATCACACAAGAAGAAGACATAACGCCTCTTTTATCTACTATGTTTGAGAATGACACACTGCCAAACTCGTCACAAAAATACTGTTTTTGTTTGATATTATACGTCTTTATATGACATTTTTATTACTGACGCATCGTTTTTTACGACTGTTAGCCTGCCGTTTACCATACCTGAAAGAATCCTTGTCCCCTACCTACAATTTAATTTCCCTTCTGTTTTTATATCGCTATTTGTGATTATTCTGCTACTTAATCCCTTGATAAATCAATATAAGTATTTGACGGATAATATAAATATTTCAGGTCTAAGAGCCTAATCCCCAGACAAACATGGGTGCAACCCACGCAAAATGGATTCCCACAAAATCAACCGACCGATAAATCGGTCGTATTGCTTGTGTGGGTCACGGGCTCCGTGGGCTCGCGCCCCCCGGCTACTACCTCTCATCGCTACACGATAGGCTTTTGCTTAGAAGTTCCGCAACACCCTCCTATAGGGGATGTGGCTGATGGTGTTCCGGGGGGGTCTGGAACACCATCGAAATTTTGTGGGTAACGGTTACCGGGGCTTATGCCGCCCCGTAACTCTCTTCCATCGCTGCGCGATGCTCATGCATGGGCTGAAACAAAACAATGCCGGGGCTTCACAATCGGAAACCCCGGCATTGCTTTGTTGTATTTGTCTGTCTAAAAGGCTGTTTTATACATCAAAACAGCTTCTTATATCATTACAGCTTCTTAGTCGGTTCAATCAGGCATCGGCCTGCCCATTGCGCTTCTCTACGAGAGCCTTGAACTCGTCGATTGTGACATCCTTGCTGTCGATAGTGACAGCGTTACGCACAGCCTCGAATATCTTCATCAATCCTACCTGCTGTGCCATACGCGAACGGGAATCCTTGTCGGCGAGCATACGCTTCGCATAGTCGGCATACACGTCATCAGAGAGGTTTGCCATGCCGTACTGGGCGAACTGCTGGCGGGCCATCATCGTTGCAAACTGGAGCATGTCGGCCTCCTCGACTTTCACACCGAGCTTTTCAGCGATATTGTCGCGGATGAGCTGCCATTTGAGGTCTGGCACGAGCTGTGCGAACACGCTGTCGATATTGTCCTCGTTGACTTCCTTATTGACTGTCATGTACCATTTCTTAAGCACATCCTCCGCCACTACTATATCGCCGGCATAACGCGATGTATAGTACTTGTACACATCATCCTGGAAAAGGTTCTCGCTATTGCCACGGAGCTGGTCGGCAATCATCTGCTTGACGGCTGCGCGGTATTCGTCCTCGGTCTTTACCTTGTCTTTGCCGAATACGTTGGTGTAGAACTCCTCGTTGTGTTCGGCCGGACGGAGCACGATGATTTCCGATATAGCAAGCTCGAAATCAGACTTGACTTCCGCAGCCTTCTCCTTATCGATCTGAAGCATCGACGCGAGTTCGGCGGCATCGCCCTCACATGTAGCCCAAGGGTTGAATGTCACCTTGTCACCGACCTTCTTGCCGGCAAACTTGTCGGCCTGTGCCTTGTCCTTGAAGTACATCGGAGCCACGATGCCTGACACCACCTGTATGGCATCCTCTGTTTCTTTTACCGTGCCGTCGGCATTGAGTTCCATGATGCTACCTTTGACAAGCGCATCAGACTCAAATTCCTCACCGGGCACTTGTGCGCCAAACCGCTTGCAAAGAGCCTTGTCCTGCTCGTCGATCATCTCGTCAGAGACGGTGATAGTATAGTAAGGGAGTGTTACGTTTTTGTCAACCTCGATATCAAGGGCGGGAGCTATAGCGAGCTCGTACTTGAATGTATAGTCTTTTTTATTGTCAAGGTCGAGAGCCACGACATCTACAGGAACCGGGGCACCGAGTATGTCTATCTTGTTGTCCTGAAGATATTTGATAGAAGCTTCGTACACCTCATTGTTGATAACGTCAGATGCGACTTCTTTGCCGAAACGCTTCTCAAGTATCCCGAAAGGAACATGTCCTTTACGGAATCCGGGGAGTGAGTGTGTCGTGCCGAGACGTTTCAGCTGTTTCTTAACCTTGTCAGCGTAGTCGCTTTCCACGACATCGATAGTCAGCAGGGCCTTGTTATTGTCCTGTTTGTCAAATGTTAAGTTCATGTGTCTTAAATATCTGTATATATAGAGAATTTTTTATTCCGTATATTTCAAGGTGCAAAATTAATATTTCAAATTAACATTAGCAATTCGCAGACTGAAATTAAGAAATATTTTCACAGCATCAGGCGAGTATGGCGATTTATTCGTACCTTTGCAACTACGTTTCCCCAACCGATTTTGACCACTATATTCGAATTTGACCACCATACATAAGTAATGTCTGAAAACTCGCTGCTTTCACGGCTCGACGGCATTGAATCGAGATTTGCCGAGGTAGGTACACTCATCACCGACCCCGATGTCATCGCCGACATGAAACGCTATGTGCGTCTTACCAAAGAATACAAAGAGCTTGAAAAACTCGTGGGCGCCACGCGTAATTACAAGAATTTGTTGGGTAATATTGAGGAGGCGCGGCAGGTGCTTGACACGGAAAACGACGACGAGCTGCGCCAGATGGCCAAAGAAGAACTGGACGAAGCCACATCCGCCCTCCCGGCACTCGAAGAGGAAATAAAGCTGCTGCTGATTCCGGCCGACCCCGAAGATTCCAAAAATGTAATCTTGGAAATAAGAGGCGGTACCGGCGGCGACGAGGCCGCCATATTTGCCGGAGACCTCGCCAAGATGTACATGAAATTTTGCGAGTCGAAGGGCTGGAACGTCGCAGTCACCAGCGCAAGCGAAGGCGCGGCCGGGGGTTACAAAGAGATAGTCATGTCGGTGTCGGGCGAGGGTGTCTACGGCATCCTCAAATACGAGAGCGGTGTGCACCGCGTGCAGCGCGTACCCGCCACAGAAACCCAGGGGCGCGTACACACCTCGGCTGCCACAGTGGCAGTGCTTCCCGAAGCCGAACCGTTTGACGTGGAAATCAACGAGGGTGAAATCAAATGGGACACATTCCGCAGCGGAGGTGCCGGCGGCCAGAACGTCAACAAGGTAGAGTCAGGAGTGCGCTTGCGCTACATGTGGCGTAACCCCAACACAGGCGTGTCGGAGGAGATACTCATAGAGTGTACCGAGACCCGCGACCAGCCTAAGAACAAGGAACGCGCCCTCAGCCGTCTCCGCACATTTATCTACGACAAGGAGCATCAGAAATACATCGACGACATAGCCTCGCGCCGCAAGACCATGGTATCTACCGGCGACCGCTCGGCAAAGATTCGGACATATAATTATCCGCAGGGGCGCATCACCGACCACCGCATAAATTACACCATATATAACCTCCAGGCATTTGTCGACGGCGACATACAGGATGTCATAGACCATCTCATCATCGCCGAAAACGCCGAAAAGCTCAAAGCCACCGAACTCTGACCTCCCTACCCTCGCAATCCTGCGCCTCACATTATATTGGCTTACCCCCCTAAATATTGAGGTTAATCAGGGCTGCTTGTAACGGTTGTGGAAGTGCTATTTATCAGGTTTTGACTCCTTGACACTGCGACGCTCCAATCGTTTACGGTGTTTTAGGAGCTTACGCTCCTGTACAGCCTCACGTCTGCGGACGCGTTTGTCATCACGTGAGGTGGCTGTCTGTGTCGTCGTCCGCTCCGCATCTGATGCAGTTTCCGTTGCTGCATCCGGCGAAGCAAGGCTTTCCGCACCGTCATCCGCATCGGTTTCACTTGCTGCCGTCATTCCCGATTCATCCACAGCATCCGCTTTTTTCGATTCACGACGGCGCATCGCCGCCATGCGGGCGCGGAGCGAACGCTCCCATGCCTTGTCGATCTGCGGCTGTAGCAACGTGAATACCACCCTCTCGGCGACATTGATATTGCAGATGACATTCCCGGTATCGATGTAAAAATCCACACACTCCCTGACGACATCCTCCCGTATCTCCTCGCAGAGCGATGCTGCAATTTCTATCTGCTGGCAGACATACTCATAAAACTTACGCGACACTCTCTTGTCCCATTTCCGACCACCCTTTGTAATCCTTGCTTTTGTATTCTTTGCTTCCATAACGTAATTATTAATTTTGTGACATGTCACAAAATTACAGCCCTCTCTTATCCCAACCATGCGAAAACATCAGCATTCCCCTAATTTCTCGCGACAACAAACCATCATACGATAACCACATTTTAAACAAAAACATTAACTTTGCATAATACAACCACCTTTCTAAATTGCTTAATCAGCATCAATCTCTCTTGACATCATCCGTTAACTCTATTTAAAAATGACAGAAGTTCAAAAAGAAGCCATCATCAAAAGTGCTAAGGATTTCTTTAGGACAATCATAATTCCGAAACATCTGACAAATCTTCGGAATCTCAAACTCAGCAGCTTCGACATCAACCCGTTTCTGATTAATTATCTTGCTGCATTCTTGTGTGGCGACACATCGCCTCTGTCAATCGCCAAGGCTCTTGTGTATCCTCGTATATTAGGTACGAGCATTAACACATCATTCGGACAGAACACCCAAATTTTCATATCCAGCCTGTCAGAAATCATCGGTAACGCATCAGGTATTGATGGCATTGATATTGAATTTATCGATGCCATTGATGGACGAAGAAAATACTGTCAATGCAAAGCCGGTCCAAACACAATTAATAAGGATGATGTCGCCACTATTTTTGGACACTTTAGAAAGCTAATAGGCAAAGCCCGATTGGATAGAATCCCATTGCAAACCGACGATATGATAGTTGGAGTATTATACGGTGATAAAATTTCAGGAAACTATAAGCTGATTGAACAAGCATACCCCGTATACTATGGTGCCGGATTTTGGCTTCATCTGACAGGTGATGACGGTTTCTACTATCGTCTCGCTAAAGCATTTGGAGAGGTTGTTGAAGAAGAAAATATTAACGGCAAAGAGCTGATTGCAAATAAAGTGCAGGACATTGCCGATGAAATTGTAGGACAAGGCGGTCTATAAACTTTTCCTGCACCATGACTATTTCCGCAGACAATTTTGCAAACCTTATGGGCGTTTCCAAAGCCACTCTACAGGCCTGGGAAACCAACCATGTATATGTGCCAAAGATTGCCGAAGATGGAACTAAATATTTCAACCTTGAAGATTTGGCGCATATCCCTGAGATTAAGTCAATGATTGATACTCGTTGGGATGAGGAAATGCAAGTCATCCCGGCTCGCGACTTCTATTCCATTGAGTTATTTGCCGGTGGTGGTGGACTTGCTCTTGGCATGTCACGTGCCGGCTTTAAGCATGTGTTGCTCAATGAATTTGACCATAGCGCATGTGAGACTTTGCGCCATAACAGGCCTCAATGGAACGTAGTGGAGGGAGATGTCTGCAATGTCGATTTCAGTAAGTGGAAAGGGAAAGTGGACTTTATCAGCGGAGGTTTTCCTTGTCAAGCGTTTTCTTATGCAGGCAAAGGAGGCGGATTTAACGACACACGTGGCACTATGTTTTTCCAGCTTGCACGTGCCGTCAAGGAAATCCAGCCCAAAGTTTTCATGGGAGAAAACGTCCGAGGACTTGCCGTCCATGACAATGGACGCACTCTGGAAGTCATAAAAAATGTAATCGTTGAATTAGGTTACACCCTGATTGACCCACGCGTATTGAAAGCCCTGCGATACAAAGTCCCACAAAAGAGGGAACGGCTTATACTCATAGCCGTTCGTAACGATTATGCCGACAAGGTGAAATTTGAGTGGCCCTCTCCCTATAAAAGAATCATGACGTTGCGAGACGCATTCTTTGCCGGAGAACTGTATCCTACCGATGTCCCGGATGCTCCATATCAAAAATACCCTGAGAAGAAACGACGCGTACTTGCCATGGTGCCTGAGGGAGGGGATTGGCGGGATCTTCCAATAGAAGTACAAAAGGAATACATGGGAGCAAGTTTTTATTTAGGAGGTGGTAAGACAGGCATGGCCCGAAGATTATCCCTTGATGAGCCAAGTCTCACCCTTACATGTGCTCCAGCGCAGAAGCAAACCGAGAGATGCCACCCTATAGAAACCCGGCCATTGACTGTCAGGGAGTACGCCCGTATTCAGACATTCCCGGATGATTGGGAGTTTGCAGGCAACCTGTCGGCTCAATACAAACAGATAGGCAATGCAGTTCCAGTAAATCTTGCATGGGCCATAGGTCGCTCCATCATGCGGCTGATGAATCAAATAGAGTCAATAGATAAGCACTGTAGCACTAACCTACAAGCAGATTATAATGACATCAGACATCTAATGTCCGATTATACGATGCAGTTAACTCTGTTTGAACCTGAGACGATGTACATTTCCACATCATCAAATACCGGGCATACTTTAATCGGGCCATGTCGTAAAGGCACCATAGATTGGATTAACACCAAATTATACTACAACTATCCGATTACTGAAGATGACATTATCCAACACAAAGAGCTGTTTGATGTCAAAACACTGATTGTCAGACATAAAAATAAGCTTGTAAATATCTTTCATGTCAGAGATATCCGTGTTGTCAAAAAAAATGACTTAAAACTTCTTGATTACCCTATTCGCAGTTCCCGCCACAAAGCTGACACAAAATATATCCTTTATTCTCTACAAAAATATGAAGGAACAAATATCGACTTAAATACAGATAATTATTCGGCGATTTTCGGGAAAGGGGTAATTAGCGATGAATAACCGATATGTTATACGCATCCACATGCATGTTTAATCTGCGCTTAGACTGGATAAATTTGAAGACTTGCATATGTGGGGAGGATTTCGTATCTTTGCACAGATTTTTCAAAAATCATAATTTTCAAACCAATTATCAACTAAAATGAACCACTACGAAACCGTTTTCATTTTAACTCCCGTTTTATCTGACGAACAGATGAAGGAAGCGGTAGAAAAGTTTTCTAAGGTGCTCACTGACAACGGCTCCGCCATCGTGAACACCGAGATGTGGGGTCTCCGCAAGCTGGCCTATCCCATCCAGAAGAAATCTACCGGTTTTTACACACTTGTCGAATTCGATGCCAACCCCGAGGTAGTAAGCAAGCTTGAGACCGCTTTCCGCCGTGACGAGCGCGTGATCCGCTTCCTCACATTCCGTCTCGACAAGTACGCACATGAATACGCTATCAAGCGTCGCAACCTCAAAGCCAACAAGGTCGCAGAACCCGTTGCCGAGGCAGCATCAGAAGTAGAAACAAAAACTAAGGAGGATTAAACCATGGCACAGGCTAATTCAGAAATCCGCTATTTGACGCCCCTTTCGGTTGATGTCAAGAAGAAAAAATACTGCCGTTTCAAACGTGCAGGTATCAAGTATATCGATTACAAGGATCCCGAATTTCTCAAGAAGTTCCTCAACGAGCAGGGCAAAATCCTTCCCCGCCGCATCACAGGCACCTCGCTGAAGTTCCAGCGTCGCGTGGCTCAGGCTGTTAAACGCGCCCGCCACCTCGCCCTCCTACCCTATGTAACCGATTTGATGAAATAACTTTAAAGCCACGAGTACACATCATGAAGATTATACTTAAAGAAGACATCACCAACCTTGGATACAAGGACGATGTCGTGGAAGTGAAGAACGGCTATGGCCGCAACTATCTCATTCCCCAGGGCAAAGCTGTAATCGCCACTCCGTCGGCTCTTAAAGTTCTCGCTGAGAACCAGCGCCAGCAGGCCCACAAGCTCGCCAAGCTCAAAGCCGACGCTGAAGCCGCTGCTGCCGCCCTCAAAGACATCACGCTCACCATCGGAGCAAAGACAAGCTCTACCGGCACTATCTTCGGCTCGGTCAACAGCATCCAGATTGCCGAAGCTCTTGAGAAACTGGGACACAACGTGGACCGCAAGCTCATCACCCTCAAGCAGAGCGTGAAGGAAGTGGGCAAGTACAATGCCACTATCCGTTTCCACAAGGAAGTATCTGTAGAGATTCCTTTTGAAGTAGTAGCTGAGTAATCGACTCATACGCAACACACATGAAGCTGCATCTCCGTCACAGGCGATGCAGCTTTTTTTTGCACACTCTCGTATCAGCCTATATCCAGGTCCAAGCCGATTAAATTATACGGCATCGCTCAACAAAACATCGCAACAGATTGTTTTACTATTAAACTGATTCAACCTTATTTCAAAATTTCATGTTCGGATCTTACGCAACCCATTGAGTTAATTTGCAATAAGTTTAAACCAGTTCATAAACTCCAAAACGTAACCGATAATCCTTAATATTTTATGGAAACAGTTTATTTCAAAGGCACTCCGTGCCATACTTACGGCTCACTGCCCCAGACAGGCAGCGAAGCTCCTAATTTTCATCTTACCGGCATAAAACTCGACCAGATTACGCTTGACAATTTCAAGGGCAAGCGAGTGGTGCTCAACATATTTCCGAGCCTTGACACCGAAGTGTGCGCAATGTCGGTGCGCAGATTCAATGTTGAGGCATCCAAGCTCGACAATGTAGCCGTAATCTGCGTATCCATGGACTTACCGTTTGCCATGGCAAGATTTTGCACCATCAATGATATTGCTAACGTGATACCGGCATCGGCTTTCCGCTCACCGCTTTTCGGACAGAAATACGGCGTACAGCTATGCGACGGGCCGTTGGCAGGGCTGCTGTCACGGGCAGTGGTCATCATAGACACTAACGGCAAAGTCATATACCAGCAGCTTGTCGACGAAATCACTCACGAACCCGATTACGAAAGCGCGATTTCAGCCCTGAGATAGATTTCAAATAGGCATTAAGCCGCTGCAATAGCAGTTGTAGCTAATCATATAAATGCGTAACTTTGCATATGGCAAGTTACGCATTTGCTTTTTAGCCGTGTAAGTCATCAAATTAATACATATACAAATCGCGGCTATATATAAGAACCCTTAGTGGTACAAATTAACAGATACTTGATGAGTAAGGATTCCCAACAGATAGTTTCATTCGGTCAGATAGACCTCAACTCAGAGATGCTCAAAAGCAAGCCTGTGGCAGACGACCTGCCGATTCTGCCGACACGTGACATGGTATTGTTTCCCGGCATCACCGTCCCTATATCTTTAGGCCGCGAGACATCTCTGCGGACAGCAGAGGCCGCACACGCCAAAAATGTTGTAATAGGTGTCGTATGCCAGAGCTCACCCGACATCGAGGCTCCTGACGCAACCCAGCTGCGGCAGTATGGTGTCACCGCCCGGGTATTGCAGATATTCGATGTGCCCGACGGCGGCAAGATGGCCATAGTCCATGCTTTTGACAAATTCAAGCTGATTGGCCCGTCAGAAGGTGCCACTCTGCCTGAAGCATCGGTATCCGCCAAAGTCCGTATCGTCAAGGAGACCACTCCCCGCCCGTCTGACAAGGAGTTCAAGGCTCTCATCAACGGCATCACAAAGACCACCCTGGCCTTGATTGAAAATTCAGGACCGGCAATGGCCGAATTGGCAATAAACATCAAAAACGCAGAGGGGACAAACACGCTTATCAACCTCATAAGCACCCATGCACCGTTCAACACCGAGTTCAAAATAGATCTCTTGCGCGAAAGCCGCCTTAAGGAACGCGCTTTCAAGCTGATGGTCGCCCTGTCACGTGACGAACAGAAATCGGTGTTATTCAAGGTCATCATGGACCGCACCAAAGCCATGCTTGACGAACACCAACGCAAAACGTTCCTGCGCGCCCAGCTCGACACTATCAAGGAAGAACTATATGGCGAAGACGAGGACATATCCCAGCTCAAAGAGCAGGCCCAGGGCGTAAATTTTCCTGATTCCGTAAGGACAACTTTCGACAAAGAAGTCGAAAAACTTGAACGCATCCAGCCCCAAAGCCCTGATTATTCCGTCCAGTACACATACCTGCAGACACTGCTGAATCTGCCGTGGGGTATAGAAGACGAAGGGAACAAGAATTTCCATAAAGCAGAAGAAATACTCGACAGCGACCATTACGGATTGGAGAAAGTCAAGGAGCGCATCCTCGAACAACTCGCCGTCATCATGAACGCCCCCGACAGCCATGCTCCGATAATATGCCTTGTCGGTGCTCCTGGTGTCGGCAAGACATCATTAGGCCAATCGATAGCCGGAGCAATGGGCCGCAAATATGAGCGTGTGGCATTGGGCGGACTGCACGACGAAGCCGAGATCAGAGGCCACCGGCGCACATACATCGGGGCAATGCCCGGCCGCATCGTCGCCGCACTCAAACGCTGCGGGACATCGAATCCCGTGATGCTGCTCGACGAGATAGACAAAATCGGCAGCGATTACCGTGGCGACCCCTCGGCGGCTCTGCTGGAAGTCCTCGACCCCGAACAAAATTGCCGGTTCCACGACAATTACGTGGATGTGGACTTCGACCTGTCGCATGTCTTGTTTATTGCTACCGCCAACAGCCTGGCCAGTGTACCCCAGCCCCTGCTTGACCGCATGGAAGTAATCGAAATCAGCGGTTATCTTCTTGAAGAAAAGATTGAAATAGCGAAACGCCACCTGTTGCCGCGCCTTAAGGCCGAAATGGGCATAAAGGATGGCGAAGTGACTGTGACAGACGCGGCCATCATCGCCATTATAGAGACCTACACAGCCGAAAGCGGCGTACGCCAGTTAGAGAAAAAGCTCGCATCACTGCTGCGCAAGTCGGTGCTTAATAAGATGCGGGCCGGAGCTACAGACACCACCATCGATGCCACGGATGTAAAGCAATATCTCGGCGCGGCACCCTACATAAAGGACAAATATGAGGGCAATGAATACCCCGGCGTGGTGACAGGACTGGCATGGACGCAAGCCGGAGGAGAGATACTGTTTATCGAATCATCTCTGGCCCCCGGAAAGACAGAAAAAATCTCCCTGACCGGCAACCTTGGCGACGTGATGAAAGAGTCTGCAGTCATCGCCCTGCAATACATCAAGGCACATGCCTCGGAATGGGGTATCGCCCCAGAGATTTTCGAGAAAAACACCCTCCATGTACATGTCCCTGAAGGCGCCATACCCAAGGACGGTCCCTCGGCCGGCATAACCATGGCTACCTCCATCACTTCGATACTCACAGGCCGTAAGGTGAAGGAGCGCATAGCCATGACCGGTGAGATTACCCTGCGCGGCAAAGTATTGCCGGTCGGCGGCATAAAAGAAAAGATTCTTGCAGCCAAACGGGCTGGTATAGACACCATCATTCTGTCAGAAGCCAACCGCAAGGACATCGAAGAAATCAAGCAGGAATATGTCGACGGTCTCCATTTCATCTACGTGAACAACGTCAAAGAGGTCATCGACTACGCTCTCTTATAAGATACCCCTCATGCAGCCAATCGATACAATAGATAGAGATATTATGAAAAAATATTGCCTGGACTTCACAGTGGTAAACAACGAAGCGATACATGAGCTCTACTCGCTCCTGACGCTTACCCCCAGCGACTCCAGTACCAGTCTGCCGGACATACTGCCGGGACAGTTCGTACAGGTCAGGGTCGACAACGCCGAGACATTCCTGCGTCGCCCGATATCGGTCAACGACGTTGACCGTGACAACCATACCCTCAGCCTGCTTGTCAGGAATGCCGGAGAAGGTTCGCGATGGATTATGAACCGCCGGCAGGGTGACACTGTCAACCTAATGCTGCCGCTCGGCAACGGGTTTGGCAATATAGCGGAATCCGACAACCGTCCGCTGCTGGTAGGCGGAGGAGTCGGAATCGCTCCCATGCTCTATCTCGGCAAATGTATGAGCCTTCAGCATCGTGTACGGCCTGCTTTTCTTGTCGGTGCCCGCAGCGCATCCGACGTGCTGCAACTGCAATCCTTACAGCAGTGGGGAGATGTCTTCGTCACGACCGAAGACGGCACCATGGGCGAGAAAGGCTTGGTAACAGCATCTTCTGTCTGGAATGAGGAGTGGACCACCGTCTACTGCTGCGGTCCGGCTCCGATGATGAAAGCGATAGCGCAGATATGTAAAAAGAAGAGTCTGCCATGTAAGGTTTCATTGGAAAACATGATGGCTTGCGGTCTTGGAGCCTGTCTGTGCTGCGTAGAAAAGACGGTGAGAGGAAATGTATGTGTATGCACCGAAGGCCCCGTATTCGACACCGCCGACCTGACATGGTAGATCAAATGGATGTCTAAAGAGAGTGTGATTGAATCAAAACGTAGACTACAATGGCAAATCTTGAAGTAAACATAGGCAATCTCCAGTTAAAAAACCCCGTACTGACAGCATCAGGCACCTTTGGCTACGGCGAGGAGTTTAAGGACTTCATCAGCCTCGACCGTCTCGGCGGCTTCATAGTCAAAGGCACTACCCTGAACCCACGTGAAGGCAACGACTATCCACGCATGGCCGAAACTCCTGCGGGTATGCTCAATGCCGTAGGGCTGCAAAACAAAGGTGTGGACTACTTTATCACGCACATCTACCCACGCATCAAAGATATAGACACTCAAATCATGGTCAACGTATCGGGTGCATCAATAGCCGACTATGTGGCCGTGTGCGAAAAGCTGAAAGTCTGCGACAAAATCAATGCAATCGAGGTCAACATTTCGTGTCCCAACGTCAAACAAGGGGGCATGGCTTTCGGCACTACCTGCGCAGGAGCCGCCGAAGTGACAGCCGCAGTACGCCAGGCATGGGACAGGACTCTGATTGTAAAACTTTCACCCAACGTAACCTCCATAACCGATATAGCCAAGGCCGTAGAAGCCGAGGGGGCAGACTCGGTATCGCTCATCAATACGCTGCTCGGCATGGCAATAGATGTCGAACGCCGCCGGCCGATGCTGTCAACGATTACTGGCGGCCTGTCGGGACCGGCTGTGCGTCCGATTGCAGTCAGAATGGTATGGCAGGTATGCAAAGCCGTCAATATACCCGTCATCGGGCTTGGCGGAATCATGAACGGCAGAGACGCGCTTGAGTTCATCATGGCCGGAGCAACGGCAATACAGGTCGGCACTGCCAACTTCATAGATCCGGCTGTCACGGTGAAGATTATCGATGAAATAAACGGCTATCTCGACCGCAACAATTTCAAAAGCCTGTCAGAAATCAGAGGTATCATCTGACAACTCCACCCCAACACTGTCACTCGAACAACGCTGCGACCTGATCGCCTGATATAAGAGCCATTACCGTAAGCCCGTCGGGTGTAAGAGCCGGGGACTTAAGCTTAAACAATTCACTCAGAAGGTGTTCTATCTCCTTCTGAGTCATTTTATGTCCGGACTTGACAGCCGAAGCCCGTGCCATACCCATGGCTACCAACCTGTCTATATCCATCTCGAAGCTTCCCCCGCTTTCGGCAGCGTTGTCAAGTATCTTCCTTACCGAGTCAACGGCATTGACATTGGATAACATTGACGGCACTGCATTGATACTCCATGTATTGTCGCCGAGATAAGCCAAGGCATATCCGACTTCCGACATTTTATCTATGATAGAGTCCAAAATCTGATTTTCCGAAGCCGACAGCTCTATCGTCTCGGGAAACAGCAATGTCTGCCCGGAAACATCATGGGCATCTATCTCCGAAATATATTTATGGTACAGCACATTAAGATGCGCCCTGTGCTGGTCCACGACAAGAATCCCTTCATGCGACGGAGTGATTATGAACCTGTTACGGACCTGGAACGCTCCGGGAATAGAAGCTTCGACCTCCATATCGAGGGTTTCTCCAGGATTTACTGCATCTCCATTGATGGCACTGGCCGTGACATTAGGTATAGCCAAATCGTCATCCGAGCCTACAGGAGCGTCCACATTAAAGTTCTCATAAAGTTTCTCCCAGTCATTCAACACCCTGTGGCGACCAGCTTGCGGCGATGACGATGTTATTCCTGACGGTATGGAAGATACATCACGATATGAGCGAGTCGGAGACTCAGGTCGGTAGCCATCATCAGCTTCAGCAAACGGATTATACGAAGGGTCAAAATCCACATCATGCCCAGCCTCCGAATCCGGCGAGAAAGCAGGAATCTCCGGGACATCCGTAGACTCGAAATCGATCGACGGCACGGCATTGAAACGTCCGAGCGATTCCCTGACGGCTGCTATTATTATCTGCCGTATGGCAAATTCGTTGACAAACTTTATCTCTTTCTTTGTCGGATGTATATTGACATCGATTGAGTCGGGAGACACTTGAAAATCAATAAAGAAATTCGGCTTGGCATCGTGAGCTATCAGGTATTCGTAGCATGACTGCACTGCTTTCTGAAACAGGGGATGACGCATATTCCTGCCATTGACAGTGAGGAACTGCAAAGCGCCTTTTTTACGCGCATACTCAGGCATACATATGAATCCTGAAAGTTTCACCAACGGAGTCTCCGTACTTACCGGGACAAGCTGGGTAGCCATAGACTTACCGAAAAGGTCTATGATACGCTGCTTCACGGTGGTGGCTGCAAGCCTATGGACGGTAACATCGTTATGTATGAGAGTCAGCTCCACGCCAGGATTCACGAGTGCGAGCCGTTCAAACTCCTTTACAATATTACCGAACTCTACAGAGTCCTTCTTCAAGAATTTACGACGGCCAGGGACGTTGAAAAACAGATTTTTAACGGCAAGATTAGTCCCTTTTGAACATGCAATCGGCCCTGTTGCGATAACTTTCGCGCCTGATATTTCTATGTGGGTTCCAATCTCATCCACCTCCCGACGGGTCTTCATATCAATCTGAGCGACTGCCGCTATCGAAGCGAGAGCTTCTCCTCGGAAACCCATCGTATGCAGGCTGAAGAGATCGTCGGCTTTTGAAATCTTGGACGTAGCATGACGCTCAAACGCCATCCGCGCATCGGTCTCACTCATTCCGACCCCGTCATCAATGACCTGAATCAGCGTCCGGCCGGCATCTTTTATATAAATAGTAATATGCTTGGCTCCGGCATCGACAGAATTTTCAACAAGCTCTTTAATCGCCGAAGATGGCTGCTGTACCACCTCTCCGGCGGCTATCTGGTTAGCAACGGAGTCAGGCAACAAACGTATTATATCACTCATGCTCTTGTTCCTCCTCTGTCTTAGAGATTATCGCAGCAGCTTCAGTCTCTGCGTCAGTGCCGCTTGCTGGCTTACCGTCATCCGACGTACCAGCAGCGGACGGCAGTTGTTCTTCTATCAGGAGCGGTTCGACACTTGCATCAGGCGCAACATCCGGCTTAATGGAATCCACGATAATCTCCGATGTGATAGAATCAGGCGTAATCTCCGGCGCAACAGAGTCAGTAGCCGTATCTGATGCGATAGAGTCAGGGATAATGCTTGGCATTATGGAATCGGACTGCATCTTGACTGCATCTATAGCAATGCTATCAGTACCTGCATCAGGAGCCTTAGACTTCAGCAATGCCCTCCACGGAGCCTCTTTCGACACAGAAGCCGAATTGGCCGTAGGAATAGGCTTAAGCAACCCATCCTTGTCTTCAAGTCTGAGGAACACCGACTGCGGCGACGTAGGCTTGAAACGTTCGAGCCACTTGAATTTAGGCAAGAAATATGCGTTTTTTGCAGCAAGATACAGCGGGGTTATTGTGCCGGTCGTTTCCGGCCACATCCTCACCGTATCTACCTGACCGTTCTTGAAATACGCATCCATAAAACTGGTCTCGGTAAACGCATATTTATTGTAGACCGAATCTTTCTCCATGGGAAACATGATCGTCTGTACACTGCCCTCGACATAAAGCCGCCGCAAGGTCGAGTCAGCCATCCATGCTGTCATCTTGTCGCCTGACAGCTGGTTGAAGCAGTCCTCTCCTATAAATTCCGCCATCATACCGAAATCCGGCAAATAAGCCCTGTCGGCAGTGGAATCATTGAGATGTACCTCTATCAGATTGCCGAATATCTGCCGGTCGCCACTCCACACCACAGGGTTGTAGTACATACGCATGGTCGAATCGACATCAGCCATGCTCAACGAGTCGCATATGCCCTGAAGATCCGACCTGTAGAATCGGACATTATGGAAAGCGTTTGTAAGCCTAACGCTGTCAGGAAGCACGAGATAGGCATTGATTGTATCACCGTGGAGATACAGGGTATCCCTGTCATTCTTATACTCCTTGGCCAATGCACGACCTGTGACAAACGCGCTGTCGCGAAGCTCGTCGTAATATCCATAGTCACCGAGCAGACTGCTTTTCCGTGCCGAATCGGTCAGAATGACATTGCCGAAGCCTTCGCCGAATCCCTTGGCCCGGTCGTAGAACAATGTGTCGCCTGTCAATGTATTCCCTTTGTTGGAATATACAGTCGAACGATGATATAAATCGCCGATACCGCTATTGGTATTGTAGTAGCCCGACGATGTTATGATACGTCCGTCACGGTTTATGATGCGTGTAGGGACTGAGATTGTGGCGATATGAGTATTGGTATTGTAATGCAGCACATCGGTGTACATATACAATGTATCACCCTGGCGCAGGCTCTTGAGCTCTACATCATCGTAGAAATCGGCATCTTTGGTGTCAGGATAATACTCACCACGCATGGACTCAAGCCTGTTTTGCTTGTCGGTCAGCACGCCGCCGACATCATAAAAGCCATAATTTTGTCCCAAGTCATAGTAAAATATATCCGTTACAAGCTTTACATCGCGGTTAATCAAACGTACCGGGCGGCCGGCCGAACCGTAAAGCGTAGCAAACTCCTCCGGACCGTTGTAATTAAGTTCGTCACCGTAGACAAACAAAGTATCGCCCTGCTCCATCCTTACGTTTGAGAAGGCATCGAGCGAATTTGTCTTGTCGTAGAAATATGCACTGTCGCAGTACATGAACATATTGTCTTTACGAAACACGACATTGCCCTTGAGTATCTGGTACTCGCCACCGCTGCTCTGCTGGTCCATATTAAGCACATCGGCATGTTCCAGAAACACTTTACCCGGCTGGTGACGGTCAGCCGAGGGTATGGTAGGCTTGATGGGAGCCTGTGCCGGCTGCTTCGGCTGGGTGGCTTTGGCTTGCTGCGGCTTCGTATCTACAGCCAACGACGGGAGGCATAAAGCAAGTATGACCGCAACGATCCCACAGGATGCGTTGCGGTTCGACTTACTTTTGATGTTTTTACTACTACGTCTTAAAGCCATGCCTTCCTTCCTACTTTACAGAATAAGTAAATACGGCTATCATCCAGCCTATCAAATCTCTATAATGGAAATCAGTAGGTGGTGCTCTGCTGCGTATTTTTCAACCAGCCTTGATGTTCAAATTCGCAGTCACGCCAGCCATCTTCGATCCTGACATATGTCGAGGCAATCTTCTTGTCTAACCAATCCTTAAGAATCTTAGCCTTTTGCGCATTCTCATACATGGATTTTATGGTCTGGTAGTCATCGGCTATGTTGGCTTTATGGCCCGGAATACGCGCAGTAAGCTTTACCATAGCGATAATATCGTTGTTTTTACGCGGATCCTTCATAATGAACGGTTCAGAAATATCGCCAGGCTGCATGTCGGCGACTTTGCGCGACACTTCCTGCGGCAACTGCTTCATTTCAAAACGGGCATTGCCAGTCATCTCGTTGACCATGATACCGTTATTGTTTCTGGTATCTTTATCCGACGATATGTAGCGGGCAGCTTCCTCAAAGGTGAACTTCTTGTTATCGACCATATCGGTACGGAGGCTGTCCATACGCCCTATCGCATCGGTCAACGCCTGATCAGAAACTTTGGGGCGGAGCAATATGTGCCGGGTATTCACACGGTCGCCACGCTTGTCAATCAGCTGTATGATATGATAGCCGTACTGCGACTCGACTATTTTTGACACACGTTTAGGGTCGCTGAGATTAAAGGCTACCGCTGCATATGCGGGATCAAGATTGGCGCGTCCGAGATAACCGATTTCACCGCCACGCACCGCACTGCCCTGATCTTCGCTATACAGGATGGCAAGAGTAGAGAACTCGCGCTCTCCATTGTTGACCTGGTCGGCATACTCGCGCAGACGGGCCTTTACATCCTCAATCTCTTCACGCGGAATAACAGGGTTGATGGTTATAATCTGCACCTCGACCTGAGTCGGCACATAAGGGACGCTGTCCTCCGGCAGGTCGTCAAAATATTTGCGGACATCGCTTGGGGTGATTTTCAGATCGCTTGTAAGGTTTTCCTGTACCTGGCGTATGCGGGAGGAGTTGCGCATATTCTCAATCAACTCGGCGCGTATGTCAGGCAGACTTTTGCGGAAATACTGCTCGACCTTCTCCCTTGTGCCAAGGTTAGCAGTGAAGTAATTGATACGGGACTCGACCTGGCTCGCCACCAACGACTCCTGAATTTCTATGGTGTCGATGTCAGCCTGATGCAGATACAGCTTCTCTACAGCAAGCCTTTCAGGGATAAAGCAATAGGGATTGCCCTGTATAGAAGCGTTTTCATATTTATACTGGTCGTATGCCTCCTCTATCTGCGAACGCCATATGGGTTCATCGCCCACTACCCATGCCACCTCCTCTACGATATTGTTGTCACGGGCATATGCGACGATACCGACCATGGCAATCAAGGCCGGCATTATCGCGAATTTTTTCAGACTACTATTATATTTCACGAACAATCAATTTACAAGTGAGTATTCACTTTAAATTATAAATTTCATTTCTTCAGTGAGCGTCATTCTTAATGAACACTCACTTAGTCGGTCACTTTATTTTATCAAATACTTTGGTATTGACCACCACCGGATATTTTTCACGCAGCTGCTTGACCCATTCCTGTTCAAGGACCTGCTGGTAATCAGTGGTGACAAGACCTTTTACATCCTGAGCCGACTGAGGCTGGGAAAGGATGGTTCCTTCATAGGCGAAATAATCAGTCCAACGGCTCTTGGATGTGTCGGGACGCACACCCCCGAACGCCACATTATCCACTATCGCATTGTCGCCTTCAGCCGCAAGAACACGTTCAGCTTTAGCACGGCGGTCATATTTCTGTTTGATAACCGCCGGAAGGTTGGCGGCTTGCCCCTGATAGGTACTCAGGAACTCTTGTATTTCCGCAGTGACGGCAGGTCCTGTAGTAAATATGATGGTCCCTTTGTAATGGGGCTTATCCCACTTGTATTCATCTTTATGTGCTTGGAAATATTTTTCAAGACCTTCGGTGTCACGCAGAGCCTTGTCCCACACATTGCGGTTGCTTACCTCAAAAAGCAGGATGCCGTCACGATACTCGTTAAGTATATTCTTGTAATCGTCGTATTTTTCAGGCAGCTCGGCTATCATCATCTCCGTAGCCTTGGCATCCATGGCGGATTGAATACGCGCTTCAAACATCGCCATCCAAGCGGCAGGAGTCATCTTACTGTCAGGGGCAAGCGAAGCAGCTATTTCTGAAGCATATATGCGCTGCTTCCCGATTTTGGCTACAGAGACCTTGGTCATACCCGCCACACGCGCATATGCAACAGAATCCATCACCGAATCTTTACTCAGAGCTTTATATACCTTTGCTACACCTTTTTCATCGACCGATGCCTTCTGGGATGTGAGATAAGATTCAAGTTTCGCTTTTTGTGCCATATCCCGGCGATCGTCACGCCACATATTTCGTAAGATCGCTTCTTTTTCTTCTTCAAGCGACGGTATGCCACGGTGGGCATGACGCATGATGATGTGGTAGCCAAACCGGGTGGCAAACGGACGCGAAACCTCTCCGTCACTAAGGCTGAAAGCTACAGACTCGAACTCAGGCACCATCTCGCCTGCACCGAACCATGAGAGCTTTCCGCCGTTCTGACGACTGCCGGGATCTTCGCTTTCCATTTTAGCGACCTCGGCGAATACGGCAGCATCGCCATTTTTCACTACCTCATAGATGGAATCCATCTGGGCTTTCTTCTTCAACTGGGTAAGGCTGTCAAGTCCCATGGTCATCTTAAGAATATGGCTTGCGTTGACCCTACCCGGATTAGGCTTGAAACCATGCACCTTGATGATATGGAAACCGAACGGGGTCTCCATCACCTGCGATATTTCTCCCTCCGGGGTTGCATATGCCACATTCTCAAACGTATAAGGATACGTATTGGCCTTCATCCACCCCATACGGCCTTTGTTTCGCTTGGCCTGCGGGTCTATGGAATATTTAAGAGCCATATCCTCCAGAGTCTCTTTACCCGACACGATGAGGGTACGTATGCTGTCGAGCATATGCTTGACGCTGTCGTTCTGCTCGGGAGTAGAACCTTTGCGCAGCATCACATGGCTGACATCGACCAGCCTGTCCATATGGCTATAAATGTCATTGATGAGCGCATTCTCCACGTCGGCGTCCTTCAGGTAAGGCTTGGCCAGCTCCATGCGGTGCTGCTCCAATTCGTTCTTAAACGCTTTAGTAGTGTCGATTCCCTGCGCTTCTGCATCAGCAACCTTGAGCTTATAGTTGATAAACATCTCAAGGTATTCTTCAGGAGTCTGCCGTTCTATCTGCTGGTTGTTGTTTTTGTTGTACAGGTACTCAAACTCGCTGACAGGGATATCCTTACCGTTTACCGTCAACAATGTCGCGTCAGGGTTGACGCTCTGTTTAGCTGAGACAGCGATAGCAATAACTGCTACCGCCGCCACAGGAAGGAGATATTTTTTCATTATGGTTTACAAGGTATCTCATGGCTAAGGTCATACCATGAAATTATTGGTTAGCTTTACTATAGTTTGGAGCCTCGCTTGTGATTGCGACATCATGCGGATGGCTTTCAGCAACACCGGCATTGGTTATGCGTGTGAATTGGGCGTGATGGAGAGCCTCGATGTCACGCGCACCGCAATAACCCATGCCCGAACGCAGACCGCCGAGCATCTGGTACACCACTTCATAAAGGAGACCTTTATAGGGCACACGGGCAGCGATACCCTCCGGCACAAGCTTCTTGGCATCAGTCTCATTGGCCTGGAAGTAACGGTCCTTTGAGCCTTTTTCCATGGCCTCCAGCGAACCCATGCCTCTGTAGCTCTTGTACTTACGGCCATTGAATATGATGGTCTCGCCAGGCGACTCCTCGACTCCTGCGAGCATACCTCCGAGCATGACACTGTTGCCGCCGGCAGCAAGGGCTTTGACTATGTCGCCGCTATAGCGTATACCGCCGTCAGCAATAAGAGGAACACCAGTACCCTCAAGAGCCTTGGCTACATCATAGACGGCTGAAAGCTGCGGCACACCTACACCGGCTATCACACGGGTAGTGCAGATAGAACCCGGGCCGATGCCGACCTTCACTCCGTCGGCGCCATTCTCAACGAGATACCGTGCTGCATCGCCTGTAGCGATATTGCCGACCACCACGTCAAGCTTGGGATATTTTTCCTTAACAGCCTTAAGCACCCCTATCACACCTTTGGAGTGGCCATGGGCAGTGTCAATGACTATCGCATCGACTCCGGCCTCAACGAGTGCGTCTACCCTATCCATCGAATCGGCAGTGACACCAACGCCGGCAGCTACACGCAGACGGCCACGCTCATCCTTGCAAGCATAGGGCTTGTCCTTGGCCTTGGTTATATCCTTATATGTAACCAACCCTACGAGACGGCCATCGTTGTCGACCACAGGGAGTTTCTCGATCTTATGCTCCTGCAATATCTGGGCGGCCTCCTCAAGGTCGGTGGACTGATGCGTCACGACAAGGTTGTCCTTTGTCATCACCTCGTCGATCTTACGGTTGAGGTTACGCTCGAAGCGCAAATCGCGGTTCGTGACGATACCCACAAGGCATCCGTTGTCATCCACCACGGGGATGCCACCGATATGGTACTCCTTCATCATGTTGAGGGCATCGTTGACCGTGCTGCCGCGCTTGATGGTGACAGGGTCGTAAATCATGCCGTTTTCAGCGCGCTTGACCGCATGTACCTGCCGTGCCTGCTCGGCAATAGGCATATTCTTATGTATCACGCCGATTCCTCCTTCACGTGCAAGCGCTATGGCGAGCTGGGCTTCTGTGACCGTATCCATCGCCGCAGATACGATAGGCACATTGAGCGTTATGTTACGTGAGAATTTCGTGCGGAGGTCGACCTCGCGTGGCAATACTTCTGAATAAGCGGGGATAAGAAGGACATCGTCAAATGTAAGACCGTCCATCTTCACTCTATCGGCAATAAATGACATGATGACAGTGATTAATTTATGTTATCAGTACTTAAGTATATTTTTAAGCATGTTTTTTATTGCACGCAAAGATACTCATTTTTTACATAACTAATCCGACCGTTAACTATTATTTAGACACGACAAATCCTATTATCTACTCCAGACAAACATCCGATGAGGAGTTATTTATGACTGCCATAACTGGATTACACCGGATTTTACTGGATTTTACTGGATTTTACTGGATTTTAGCCACAACCGATAAAATCATGAGTGCTATCATTTGGCAAAATGACTAAATTTCCGTAATTTTGCCAACGCAATAAGCACATGGCCGACGCAAATGGCCTCCTTATATATTTGCCACAACAGGACTCTCCTTTATTTACGGACTCTCCTTGTGGTCCATAATGTCTCCGTAGTTCAATGGATAGAATATTGGATTCCGGTTCCAACGATTGGGGTTCGACTCCCCACGGGGATACCACGAAAGCCGCGTGCCTCACGCGGCTTTTCCTGCACAAAACGCTGTGCCTGTCGTTGTTACACCGTCCCAGCTGACAAGAGCGGTTGACCCACTATATCCCTATAGATTTATACCGACTCAAACGGACTAATTGCTAAAAACACAATTTCAGGATGGATATCGAGCAAGTGCGTGAGATTAGCCTGTCGATAAACCCTCATATCGAGGAATGTTCGCCGTTTGCCGAACTCGGACATCCAGACATAGCGTTCAAAATAGCAGGGAAGATTTTTGCATATCTGTGTGTACCTGATGGACCGTCTTGTCACCACGCCGATGATTCCAGCTTGATAGTGCTGAAGTCAGATCCAGACAAAGCTTTAGAATTGCGTGACCGATATGTCAATGTAGTCGAACCCGCATGGCATTGGAACAAAAAATACTGGAATCAAGTACACTACCGCGAATTACCATCAGCAATCTTACATGAACTTATCGAACATTCCTTCAATCAAGTTGCTGCAAAGCTGCCGAAGAAGACGAAAATAGGACTCGGGATTGTTGAAAGCCGCTCCGACAAAGCTTGACAAACGGCACACACGTAAGTAGGACTGCACCGGGGTGCATCCGCCTGTCCGTAACGCAAAGTCAATGACCATTTTGGATCATCGGCTGCAGCCCTACAGATAAGGCGTGCAGTTGAGGACGCACGGGCCGTGCGTCCCTACAGAGGATGTACCTGTCAGTGTGTGCCTTGGCTGTGGGTAGCAAAGTATTTCCATAATGGAGCCGCCATCAGTGCCTGCTTGATGGCATCATCTGCGAGGAGTCTGCGGACTTCGCCTTCCGACAGCAGTTTGACACATATGTCTTCGGTCGAATCGAGATGCTGACCACTGATGAGTTCAACTCCTTGTGCCAGATAGCAATAAGTAAGATTGTTCATACTGCCCGGATTGGGGCCTAAAACGGTCAAAAGCGACCATGTGCCGCCGCCATACCCGGTCTCCTCTGCCAGCTCTCTTTTGGCGGCCTCAAGCGGCGGCTCTCCCTCCTCTACCACTCCCGCCACGAGTTCAGTAAAGATTTCGCCTAACCCGTGGCGGTATTGTTCGACCATGACAAACTCGCCTTCACGTGTTATGGCAACCACATTTATCCATGTAGGATATTCAAGCACATAGTACTCGTCAATCACAGAATCGTTAGGCAACTTCAAGCGATCTTTGCGCACTGTCAGCCATGGCCGTTTAAACAAATGCTCTGATGACAAGACTGTCCATTTTTCCATATTAATTTTATGAGTATTCTGAGTTTGCGATAAATCACATTGCAAATATAAATAATGTGATGAGAAATATATTGTATGGATTGAATAAAGATTGTAAATTTGCAAAGGATGTATATTTCATATGGAGTGTGCATTTGTAAACAAAAAAATAACTATTAATCAATCACCAAAACATTAATTACACTGATGATCCTGGATGTTATTACCTGTTCGATTTTCGATGCTTCGGCCATTTTTCAATGGGTAGTGGAAAACGCATCCTACCTGCTCGTTTTCCTGCTAATGGTGGTGGAAAGTTCCTTCATACCGTTTCCCAGCGAAGTGGTAGTGCCGCCGGCAGCGTTTCTTGCCGCGCAATCCGTAAGACAGCTGCAATATCATGGGACCACCATACAGGTAGCCGACATGAACGTCTACATAATAATTCTCGTCGCCACAGCCGGGGCCATAGTCGGGGCTTTAATCAATTACGGCCTGGCCATATGGATCGGCCGACCCTTAGTCTACAGATTCGCCGACTCGCGGGTGGGACATGCCTGTCTGATAGACAAAGAAAAAGTGGAAAAAGCCGAAGCCTATTTTGACAAGCACGGAGCGGTATCCACGTTCGTGGGTCGTCTCATCCCCGCTGTCCGCCAGCTGATAAGCATCCCCGCCGGCATCGCCAGGATGAATCTCTGGAAGTTCATATTATATACAGGACTCGGAGCTATGGTGTGGAATGCTGTACTTGCCGGACTCGGCTTCTGGTTGGGACTGCATGTCGATGTCGACGGATTATTTGCACAAGTCGAGAAATACAACAGCTACCTCACGTATGCTGGTCTTGCCATCGGAGTGATTTGTATAGGCATAATCCTCTACAACGCGTTCAAGCCCAAGGCCAAGAACTAAAAAAAGAGTTTTGATTATGGCAAAAATAGCACCATCACTGCTTTCGGCAGACTTCGCGAATCTCGGCCGAGATGTCGAGATGCTCAATAACAGCGACACAGCGTATATGCACCTTGATGTCATGGACGGAGTTTTTGTCCCCAACATCAGTTTCGGGTTTCCCGTAATGCAATCTATCGCCAAAATAGCCAAGAAGCCGCTTGATGTACACTTGATGATAGTCAATCCCCAGAACTACATATCGCAGGTACGCGATCTCGGTGCTGAATTTATGAATGTACATGTCGAAGCTTGTACGCATCTGCACCGCACTGTCCAGGCTATACGCGATGCCGGTATGCGCCCTGCGGTGACGCTTAATCCCGCCACCCCTGTCGTCATGCTTGAAGACATCATAAATGATGTCGACATGGTGCTTCTAATGTCGGTCAATCCGGGATTCGGGGGACAGAAATTCATAGAGAACACCATCCAAAAGCTCCACAGGCTTGTTGAATTGCGGACGAAGACTGGCTCAGACGCTCTGATAGAGATCGACGGAGGTGTCAATCTTGAGACAGGCCGGCGGCTTGTGGATGCCGGAGCTGATGTGCTGGTCGCCGGAAGCTATGTTTTCAATTCGCCCGACCCGATAAAGACCATCAGCCAACTCAGCGCCCTGTAAACCACCTCTAAGCATCCGTTCCCAGCAATATATCCATCTTTTCAACTCTTATCAAGACATTCACAATGCCAAGATTCAACCCCACGACAGGCAGCTTGGACTCGCTGAGCGACATGGAACTCCCTACATTCGACGGCGGGGATGAACCTGTGGACGTATCTTATCATCAGCGTACAAAGGCTGAGAACAAAGAAATCCTGCCCCCAAGACCTGAGCCCGGATACAAGGATTCGGAGTCTATGTCATCCCGTCCTCGTAAAAAGACGCCAACAGTCGCGACCGATCGCACAGGAAGAACAGGTCAATCAGAACCGTCCACATCTGCCAAATCCATAAACCAGCATAGTGGAGTATTACGACGGCTGTTTGCCGACGGGAGAGCCAGGATGTTTTTTGGCATTTTGATGATAATGGTCACGGTGTATCTCATCATGACCACTATCGGGTATATTACGACAGGCTCAGCCGACCAAAGTGCTGTGATAAACAATTCGCTGTCGACTCTGGCCGAAAAACCAGATTCTGTCAAAAACATCGGAGGTCCTTTAGGCGCATGGCTTTCCAATTCAATCGTTTCGTCGACATTCGGTATTGCAGGATTGATTATCGTATTCTATACAGCGGTCTTGGGATTGAGCCTGCTTAAAGTAATCCGATGCAGATTCTGGTCATTTACAGCCAAATGTTTAGTATCGACCGCCGCCGGGTCAATCATACTCGGTCTCGCTACGTATGACCTTGAAGGATTCATATATTGGGGTGGTAAACACGGATATTATATCAACAAACTTTTGATAGCTTATTCAGGTGTAGTGGGAGCGATATCTATCAGCATAATCATGGGTTCACTGATATTGCTTATATTCCTCCCTCCTTTGCAGAAGGCCTATCAGTTTATCAGCTCCCGGATCAGCGATTACACGACACGCATCCAAGAGATGAGAGCAGAGCGTGCGGCTCGGCATGAAGAGCCGTCTACCACCAATGACGATTTATCAGCATATGATTACACGACTGTGCAGAATCCGACCGATAACACCAGCTCACATATGCCCAATCGCCGTAGCCACGCCGAATACACGACTGAAGCATCCGCCGATGCTGGCAGTCATCCATATGGGACTTCAGAAAACCAACCGACGATTGAGTCTGAGCCGTCGGCGGTAACGACGGATTCATACTATTCCGATAGTGTGCCATCGACGCAACAGGTGGATACGGCTTTACAGCCTGATACTACATCAGCGCTTGAAAATGACGGACTCGCATCAGCAGAGGATGAAGTGGAAACATTCAGCATCAACAAGGGAGAAATCGAAGTTGCCAAAACAGTTGAACAAGAGCCATACGACCCTACTGCCGACCTTCCGCGCTACAGATTTCCGTCTATCGACTGCCTGATTGACAGGAAAATGAAAGAAAACAACGTAGACCTTGCAGAGCAGGAAGAGAACAAAGAGCGAATCACCAAGACCCTCAATGACTACGGCATAGGGATATCGCACATCGAAGCCACTGTAGGTCCTACTGTGACCCTTTACGAAATAATCCCTGCCGAAGGGGTCAGAATAGCCAAAATCAAGCGTTTGGAAGATGATATAGCCCTCAGCCTTGCAGCCCTTGGCATACGTATCATAGCTCCTATTCCCGGACGAGGCACTATCGGCATTGAGGTTCCGAACAAAGAACCCCAGACAGTGTCTATGCGCTCCATAATAACCTCCAAGGCTTATCAGGAGTGCAACATGGAGCTGCCCATGGCCATGGGGTCGACTATTTCCGGGGAAGTATTCATGGCGGATCTCACCAAGATGCCCCACCTGCTCGTCGCCGGAGCAACAGGCATGGGTAAATCGGTAGGCCTCAACGCCATAATAGCATCATTGCTGTACAAGAAGCATCCGGCAGAGCTAAAACTCGTGTTGATTGACCCAAAGATGGTCGAATTCAGCCTCTACAGCCGTATCGAACATCACTATTTAGCCAAACTACCCGACGAGGAAGAAGCTATCATCACCGACCCGACAAAGGTGGTCACCACCCTGAAATCGCTGTGCCTGCTGATGGACCAGCGTTATGCCCTGCTCAAGGAAGCCAACCTCAGAAACATCAAGGAATATAACGCCCGGTTCGTACAACGCAAACTCAGTCCGGCGAAAGGCCATCATTACATGCCTTACATCGTGGTCATAGTCGACGAGTTTGCCGACCTCATCATGACTGCCGGAAAAGAGGTAGAAACACCTATTGCCCGCATAGCCCAGAAAGCCCGTGCCGTAGGTATGCACATGATTCTTGCCACCCAGCGACCGTCGACCAATGTCATCACCGGCATTATCAAAGCGAACTTCCCCGGACGTGTCGCCTTCAGAGTGACGCAAATGGTCGATTCGCGGACGATTCTCGACCGGCCCGGAGCCAACCAGCTCATAGGACGCGGCGATATGCTGTTTTCACGCGACGGCGAAATCTCGCGTGTACAATGCGCGTTTATCGATACTCCCGAAGTCGAAGCGATATGCGAAGAAATAGACATGCAGGCAGGTTACGAACATGCGTTCTACCTGCCGGAATGTCTCCCCGAAGAAGGCGAATCAATAGCCGGCAATTCATTCGGCGAACGCGATGCCCTGTTTGATGAAGCCGCCATGGCCATAATCAGTTCGGGAGTGGCCTCAACCTCATCGCTGCAACGCCGGTTTTCTATCGGGTACAACCGTGCCGGAAAGATAATGGACCAAATGGAAGCAGCCGGCATAGTCGGGCCATCACAGGGCGGCAAGCCTCGCCAGATTCTTATAGATGCCATGTCGTTAGATGCCATACTGTCTCAGAAATGACGACACTGCTATAAGGACATCCTTATCGTGCCTATTAGCCGTTAACTTTTCTCTGTCAAAACTGTTAATACAACATGAACAAACCCCTCAGCTCTTTATTAGCCATACTTTGCGGCATCATGGCTGTTTGCGGCATTACTCCGAACGCCCATGCCGCGAATGATGCAGCAAAACTACTTGAGCAATCGGCTGCAAAAATCAAGACAGCCAAAAGCGTGGATGTAGCCTACACACTGAAATCAGGCAATACTGATGTAAAAGGGACGCTGCTGCTGTCAGGCAATAAATTTTACGCGGTCAATAACGCCATGACCGCTTGGTATGACGGCACTACTCAGTGGACTTACTCTCCGGCAACATGCGAGGTCAATATCATCGAACCTACCGATGAAGAGCTGGCAGCTACCAATCCTCTCGCAATAATGAGCAGCCTGAAAAACAAGTACACCTCCTCCATCATCAAGAGCTCCCCAGGTTTCCGAACCATTTTGCTCAAATCCATCAACAAAAGCAGTGACTGGCCACAGATTACCATAACTCTGAAATCTTCGACGCTGCTGCCTACATCCATAGCTATCAAGGGACGTGACGGGAGTCAAACCGTCATAGCCATATCGTCGCTACAAATCCGTAATACGACGGCAAACGAGTCGGTCTTTAAATTCGACAGGAAAAAATATCCTAAAGCTAAAATAGTGGATTTACGTTAAGTAACTCGTAATCTACACCCTAAATCTTAAATAAAATCATGGAATCTAACAGCACACACTGCCTGATAATAGGCTCAGGTCCAGCTGGATATACAGCTGCGATATACGCATCCCGCGCCAATCTCAACCCTATAGTATATGAGGGCAATCAACCGGGAGGCCAGTTGACCACGACTTCAGAAGTGGAAAATTTTCCCGGATACCCCGACGGAATCCAAGGTCCGGAACTGATGGACGACCTCCGCAAGCAGTCGGCCAAGTTAGGAGCGGATCTGAGATACGGCGAAGTCGTAAAAGTCGACTTCTCCAAGAGACCGTTTGAAGCTACCATATCCGATGGACGTACCATACTGGCCGATACCGTCATCATTGCCACAGGAGCCTCTGCCAAATATCTCGGCCTTGCCGACGAAGAGAAATTCAAAGGGCTCGGAGTCTCGGCATGTGCCACTTGCGACGGTTTTTTCTATCGCGGACGCAAAGTGGCTGTCGTCGGTGGCGGCGACACGGCCTGTGAAGAAGCCCTGTATCTCTCCAATCTTGCATCGGAAGTATATCTCATAGTACGGAAAAATTATCTGCGGGCTTCAAAAGCCATGCAGCAGCGAGTCAACGATAAAGGCAATATCCACATACTCTATAACACCAATACCGTTGGACTCTACGGACAGGAAGTGCTTGAAGGAGCCACTTTAGTAGAACACAAGGGTGAAGCCAATGAACGAATATACGAGTTGCCAATCGACGGATTTTTCCTTGCCATAGGCCACACTCCCAATACGGACATATTCAAGGGCGTACTCGCGATGGATGCCAACGGATATATCACCGTAGATTCCCCGTCAACCGCCACAAGCGTTCCCGGTGTATATGCAGCCGGAGATGTCGCAGACCCTCATTATCAGCAGGCGGTAGTCGCAGCCGCTTCCGGATGCAAGGCAGCCCTTGATGCCGAGGAATTCATCATGCTCAACGGTTCGGTAATCCCCCGTCATGAGGAATGAAAGACAACATTGAAAAGCGATTTTACAAGACATCCGAAGTAGCCGGTATTCTGAATATTCCGGCTACTACCTTACGGTATTGGGAGACAGAATTTCCCAAGCTGTCGCCACGGCGCACGCGTACAGGGCAGCGTCTCTACACCCCCGCCGACATACGAAAGGTGGAGATGATCAACTACCTTCTCAAAGTCAAGGGTCTGAAGATAGAAGCCGCGAAAGCTTATCTTAAGGACAATCCGTCAGGACGAACAAAAGAAGCCGACATCGTGCTGCGCCTCCGCGACATAAAAAACACATTGGAATCGCTCATCGCCAACCTCTAATCAGCCGTCTTCGCTGAACTAATTATAGCAGGAAACGTTTAAGTGATAAGTGACTCGCAAAAAATAGCTTGCACATGCCACTTATACACTACACGTTTTATCTTATAATTTTACACATGACATGAAGAAGCTGATTCTACTCGCAGCATCGACGCTGTTTCTGGCCACAGGATGCAGCCAGTTTTCGCTCGTCAACAGCGAGACCTACAATAACGCAAATCTGACCCAATACCATACATTCCGTATCGTCACCCCTGCCGACGGCCATATGATACCGGGGATGGAGATGGTCACATATTATAATATCGCCGCCGCTATCCGCGAGCAGATGGTACAACGAGGATTCAAAGAAGATCCGACAAGCAATCTCCTCGTTAACATCGCCTTGACTATCAAGAATAAAATAGCTACCGAACCGGCCATTCCTCCGGTATATATGCCCTACACGGGACCCATGTACAATGGCCTTTACCCCTTCTATATGTACCCTAACGGTTATTGGGCCAATTACTATCCAGCTTATTACAGCAACGCCCAAGTGATAACCGGCATCTACAAGGAGGGAGTGCTGACAATGGACATGGTCAATATCAAGCAGCAACTTCCTCTCTACAGCGCGTCTGTAGCTACGATACTCAACCAGGGCAACGGTCAGTTCAGAAACCTCAACGAAATCAGCCAGGCAGTATCTACGCTCTTCTCTAAATTCCCGGTACCGCTGCTGCCTCAATATCAAAGCAAATAACCACATTTTATCCCATTCACAACCATTTATGCGACCAAAGAGATTATTGGTTACATTGCTCACGATTGCAGCCGCACATATCTTGTGGCTGCAATCAGCATTTTGCCAACAGACCTACAGCTCGTGGCGCCCGGACATCTTAGGCGACGGTCTCGAAATGCGCTACGTCAAGCACCACGATGACTACAGCGGTCCTGTGCGGTCCACCATCATCCGCAAACTGTGTGAAAACGACAGAGTATCACGGGGCATACTATACGTCCACGGCTTCAATGACTACTTTTTCAACTCCGAAATGGCCGACGAATTCGTAGACCACGGTTATGACTTCTACGCAGTGGATCTGCGTAAATATGGCAGGTCAATCATCGACGGACAGCACATGTTCGAAGCAAGGAATCTTAAAGAATACTTTCCCGACATTGATTCGGCTCTCGTCACCATGAAGCAGTCAGGGCTCAAAGAAATAGTCATGATGGGACACAGCACAGGAGGACTGATTGCGTCATACTACCTTGCCAATAAGGCCAATCCGGTCAACATTGATGCACTTATCCTCAATTCACCATTCTTGGACTGGAACCTTGGCAAGATCGAGTGGATGGTGCCGGCAGTATCTACGGTGGGATACGTATTCCCGGACTTTCCTGTACCTCAAAGCAAGTCCACAGCATACGGTGAAAGTCTGCTTAAGAGCCACAAGGGTGAATGGGACTATGATACGAGGTGGAAACTGATGCAAAGCCCTACAGTAACAGCCGGATGGGTCCGCGCTATCAACGGTGCCCAGGATTATCTACACTCTGGCGAACACAAAATCAATATCCCTATTTTACTGATGTACAGCTCTAAGAGCCTGACCGTGGATGATTGGGCACCCCAATGCCAGAGTGCCGACATAGTCTTGGATGCCGGCGACATCAAGAAGTACGGGCTTCTGTTAGGAAGCAATGTTACATGCGTGAAAGTCCCGGGCGGACTGCACGACCTGCTGCTCTCCAGAGAGACAATACGCCAGCCGCTGTATAATGAAATCTTCTCATGGCTCAGCAAGCACCTGAGACAGACATGAGTTGAAACGGCCACAAAATGACCGCAATCAAAATGAAACAGTCTTTTCACACACCGTCTCATTTATATTCCCTAAATTTGCAGAAAAAATCGGACGGATAAATGGGTACAGGTGCGCGACAAGTCTTGCAGCCGTTGGTCAGTGTAATCATCCCGTCGGGTGATGCCCATGCCACTATCAAAGCGGCCATAGATAGCGTGGTCGGACAAAGCTACCCGTCTGTCGAAATTATCGTTGTACTCAACGGCGACACCGGCAACACGGCCGACGTGGTCAGGAAGTTCCATCAAATAAAAGTACTGACACTCCCCGTGGCCAACGCTTATACGGCACGAAGCTGCGGAGCCTCACAATCGCGTGGAAAATATCTGCTTTTCCTCGATGCTGATGATCGTCTGCACCGGGATGCCATATCGTCAGCCGTGGATGTTGCCGAAGAAACCGCAGCGGATATCGTGCAACTGAAATTTGTGCAGTTTGTCCATAAGTGCGGAGTTAATTTGCGATGGAGATTCCCTTGCCGCTACGACACTGCAAATGCTCTTAAGGGCATTATCTCAGACCCATCGGTATATAATCCTGCAATGATTGGAAAGCTTTATAAACGTGACGTTATCAGCCCGTTTCCAGATATATCATACCAAGGGTTCTGGGGAGAAGACCGGCTGTTTAATATGCAAATCTTTTCACGCAAACCTGCCGTAGGCTATGCGCCGACAGCTATATACTACTACCGTTTCGGAGGCATGAGCCGCGATATGCGCCGCGAAGGGTTGGCAGAGGAAATGGCAGAGGTACATGCTCTTAAACTCGACTTCCTGCGAGCCAACGACCTGCAATGCTACATCACCGATGCAGAAAAGGAATATACGCATCTGCAGGAAATACTACGCAGATATAATCCGCCCCACGGACTGATACGGTTGAAACTGTTAATTAAAAAATTATTGTCTTAACAAGAATATGGACGAAAAAATCATGCTGTCGCTGCCTCACATGGGCGGCAACGAACTGAAATGGGTCAACAAAGCATTTGAAGACAACTGGGTAGTGCCTTTAGGCCCCAATGTCGACGAGTTTGAGCATTTACTGTGCGAGTATTTGGGTTATGGACATGTAGTGGCTCTCTCATCCGGCACAGCAGCCATACATTTAGGTCTCGTAATGCTGGGTGTCACAAAAGGTGATGAAGTGATATGCCAGTCACTGACTTTTTCGGCGAGTGCCAACCCTATAATATATTGCGGTGCGACACCAGTATTTGTCGACAGCGAAAAAGATACTTGGAACATGGATGCCGACCTTTTGGAGGAGGCTATCTTGGACAGAATCAGCAAAACAGGGAAAGCACCGAAAGCGATAATCGTCGTGCATCTCTACGGTATGCCTGCCAAGATGGATGAAATCATGTCTGTAGCAGAGAGATACGGCATACCCGTGCTTGAGGATGCTGCCGAAGGTTTAGGTAGCACTTTCAACGGACGCAAAGCAGGAACGCTCGGCGATTATGGCGCACTGAGTTTCAACGGCAACAAAATCATCACCACATCAGGCGGAGGCGCATTGATATGTCCCACGGCCGCCTCTGCTCAGAAAGTCAAGTTTTACGCTACTCAGTCACGCGAAAACCGGCCGTACTACTATCATAAAGAGCTTGGGTATAATTACCGCATGAGCAACATATGTGCTGGAATAGGGTGCGGCCAGATGGAAGTCCTGGCCGACCGCGTCAGCCGCCGCCGCAAAATCCATGGCCTGTACACATCCCTATTGGCAGATATAGACGGCGTAACCGTGCACGAAAATCCAGATCGCGCATACAGTTCCAACTTCTGGCTGTCAACTCTACAGATAGACCCCGCGACAGGAGTAACGCCGGAAGAATTACGGCAGCATCTGCTTGACAAACAGATTGAGGGCCGGCTTTTATGGCGGCCTATGCACATGCAGCCATTTTATGCAGATGCACCGTCATATCTCAACGGAGTATCGGAGAAGCTGTTTGACAACGGATTCTGTCTGCCAAGCGGTTCGATACTGACCGACTCCCAGATCAAGAAAGTGGCTGATGAAATCCACCGCCTGTTTGCTTCAAAGCGACCTCTTGACTTTGCCCGATGACGTATATTGCAGTCTGGTACGTATGATAGCTTTAGGGGCTTGATATTTTGGTAACGATGCAGCAAGGCGCTCCACCGTGACATCAGTCTCTACATCTTCATCTATCACCAAGATGAGCCGGTCGCCCAACGAATCATCCGGCTGGGATGTGATGAAATACTTCCCGTCAGGAAGCATGTGCGCTATCCGCTTCTCTATCTGTTCGGGATAGAGTTTGATTCCGCCACTGTTTATGACATTGTCATAACGCGATAACCATCTGAACGATGTATCGCCCCGAAGGTCTACGACATCGTTGGTCACAAGTTTCTGCCATGACATACGCGGATTCTCAATGACCAAGCATCCCCTGTCATCTACAGAAAACCTGTATCCCGGCAACCCTATAAAACAGCCGTCTTTTCCCCTGCCTACCTCTTTCAGGGCCACGTGTGAGGATGTTTCCGTCATCCCATAAGTGGCATAAGCCTTGAACGGGGCGCACTTCAGCATATCCTCCTGCGACCGTGACATCGGGGCTCCCCCTATGATTACATTATCTATCTTAGACAGGTGCGGCGACTTCATCAACCCCTCAATCTGCATCGGGACGATGGCAACCAACGACAGCCTGTCACACTGAAATGCACTATCGGCCAACGGCACAGATGTGGGTTTCTCCAAAGAAATACGGCATCCGCTGACAAGACTGCGTACCACCATCATCTTCCCGGCTATATAATCCAACGACAGAGGGAGATGGATATGCGACATTTCGTCAAGCCCGAAAAACCCGACGGTCATCCGCGCCGACTCTTCCATATCCTTTTTCAGGAGATGTATCTCTTTAGGCGTTCCTGTCGACCCGGACGTATGCGCCACGATGTATGGAGAGGGCGACTCCCACTCATTCATAAAATCCGAGAGTTCCATATCAGATGTCAGGAGCGGTAAAGTCAAGAGCCGAAAAGTCCCAAGCCCCTCCACCATTATCATAATACAACCGCTCACCCCTGAGACTCAGAGGCGACGGTATATTGTTATGGTAGAGCAATCCCGTTCCAAGCCCTTGAGGACGCTTGACATTATGGGATGCCGCCAACTGAGCTATGGCATTGAGACCCACATTCGACTCCAACGCCGAAGTGAGCCACCATCCAATCTTGTGCATCCTGGCTGACTTAATCCACCGGTCGGTTGCATCGAGACCTCCGCATAATGAGGGCTTAAGGATTATGTATGACGGCTTTATGATATTCAGCATCGTATCACGCCTCACCCTGTCGCTCTCGCCTATCAATTCTTCATCAAGAGCTACAGGAATCGGTGAGTTCCTGCATATATCCGCCATGGCAAACCACTGCCCGGCTCTGATGGGCTGCTCTATGGAATGTATGTCATACTTGCTTAACCTCTCCAATTTTGAAAGAGCGTCCTGCGGTGTAAATGCCCCGTTGGCATCCAAGCGCAGCTCGAGGGTATTGCTGTCAAACCGTCGGCGGATGCTGTTGAGGAGCTTAAGCTCGCTCTCAAAATCGATACCGCCGATTTTAAGCTTAAGGCATTTGAACCCATCAGCCAGCTTGCTGGAGATACGGGCCGCCATCTCCTCCTCATCACCCATCCATACAAGACCGTTGATGCGGATGCCATATTTCCCGTCAAGCCAATCCGAAGGATAAATCACGCCCTGTCCGTCACCTTCCAAGTCTCTAAGAGCCGTCTCGAGACCGAACGACAAAGAAGAGCTCAATTTCGGCAACCGTTCACCTCTGTTTATGACCTTACAGAGCTTCTGCAATTTCGTCTCATAGCCAGGAGTGTCCTCAGCACTGAGCCCCCTGAACAATGCGCACTCTCCGATGCCCACCCTGCCAGACGCAGAATCGGTAAGACGTATGAAATACGTCTCTTTAGCGACCATGGCCTGCCGGGAAGTAACAGCCTTAAACCTGAAGTCAAGGACATACCGGCAGTACTCGGCACGGATGCTGTCTGCAAGCCTCATCATCCGGGGAATTTTGGAAACCGGTCAAAATCAGGGTCACGCTTTTCAAGGAACGCATTCTTGCCTTCCTGAGCCTCTTCCATCAGATAGTACATCAGTGTGGCATCACCGGCAAATTCCATCATACCACGCTGACCGTCAAGCTCGGCATTCAACGCCCTCTTAATCATGCGTATAGCCATAGGACTCCGCTTGAGTATCGTCTCGCACCACTCGACAGTTTCATCTTCAAGACGCTCCAGAGGGACTACCTTATTGACCATACCCATCTCCTCGGCTTCTTTTGCCGTGTACTGACGACACAAGAACCATATTTCACGCGCTTTCTTCTGTCCGACACACCGAGCCAGATAGCTTGACCCGAAACCTGCATCAAAGCTGCCGACTTTGGGACCTGTCTGTCCGAACCGTGCATTCTCTGACGCAATGGTCAAGTCGCAGACCACATGCAATACATGACCGCCACCTATGGCATAACCGTTGACCATAGCGATAACCGGCTTGGGGATGCTGCGTATGGCCTTGTGCAGGTCGAGTACATTGAGCCGTGGAGTGCCGTTTTCGTCGATATAACCGCCGATGCCTTTCACTTTCTGGTCACCGCCCGAACAAAAAGCCTTGTCGCCTATCCCGGTCAGGATTACTACCCCGATTTCAGGGCTTTCGCGGCAGTAGGCCATAGCATCAAGCATCTCCCGGTTGGTCTGCGGACGGAATGCGTTATAGACCTCCGGGCGGTTAATGGTTATCTTGGCAATCTTTCCATGCTTCTGAAAGAGGATATCAGTATATTCTCTTATTGTGATCCATTCTCTCATGACTTAGAGTATATTTTGATTAACGATTATTTGATTCAGCAATATATTTGAAATAACCTTTCCAGACGGCTGCATCTGTCAGTCCGTCAGTCTTTATGACAAGCATAACCGGCCTTTCGCGTTCTGACACAAATGCAGTCATAGCACTGTCAAGACTTGCTTCGTCATGGGCTTCGAGACATTCCCACCCCCACGCACGTGCCAACGATGCGAAAGGTGTATCTAAGCAAAGTTCCTGGCAGCTATAAAGTTCGGGAAGCGGCTCGGCCGGAGATATACATCGGAAAATATTACCTCCGCCGTTTTCAAGAACGATGACGCGCATACGGTTTGTCACCTGTTTCACGCCGAGAGCCGTCAAATCATATGCAAGGCTCATATCTCCAGTAATCAGCAGAGTGACACCGTGGCGGTATGCAAGTTGGGCACCCACTGCCGTAGATGTACTCCCGTCGATGCCGCTGACACCACGGTTACAATCCCAGCGGTGTATGTGGGGAGCATCTACCTGCTGTGCCAGACGGATACTCATGCCGTTGCTCAACTGTACATTCCACCGGTCCGGGACACGTGCAAGCAGATCTGCGACAGCTTTCAGCGACGACCATCCGGCAGAAGCGAGATAGCGACATCGGCAGTCATGGATATTGTCAATTATGCCCGCCCATAAATCAGCATAATCCGACTCGGCACGATGAGGACAGATGGCACTTGCTATCTGAGGGAGGAACGCTTCAGGACTCATCTCTATGCGCAACGACAGCGACTGGAATGTGTCGACAAAAGTATCTTCCGTACCGACATACCACATCTGCTTAGGTCGATGCGTCCTTAAATACTGCTTCAACCGCCCCGACACAATGCTACCGCCCGTATATATTACCGTGTCGGGATGATACCGGCCAATATCTGTCAAACTTTTCACCATGCACAAGGCTGCATCGATCTGCGTCAAAACCCTATCACAGTGTATATTGGCAATATTTTCGGCAAGCACAACCACATTGGGCATCGCCGACAGCTTCTTGACAGCCTTTGTAATCGTCTGAGACGGCTTCATGTAGCCCAGCACTATCATGACTTTATGCGGAGGTGCAATCCGCTGTCCTAACTCGCGGGCTAACCGAGTATCAAGCCGACCTGACGGCTTTACCGTCTCTACTTTCGCAACATTTACATCCGACCCGTCTGACAGCCTGTTCAGCGGTGTATCAAACTGCATATTTATATGTACGGGGCCTCCGTTACTGTCACAACATGCCGTCAGAACTTCATTTATAACCCTGTTACACCACCAGCATTTTGCCTCGTCATGCTTGGAAAATTCAGGGATATCCACCGATTTCTTCACATATGGCGACAAGCCATGCGGTTGTACCAAAGTCTGCGAATCCTTCTGTCCTATCCATTCCGACGGCCTGTCTGCTGTGATGACCAATAAGGGTATCTGACGGTAGTACGCCTCAGCAATGGCAGGGAGATAGTCAAGCATCGCGGTCCCTGACGTACACAGCAACGCCACTGCTTCATCAGCGACACCGGCATAGCCTAAAGCCATGAACGCGGCGCACCGCTCATCCACGACCATCTCTACATCAATCTCCTGACAGCGGCTGAAAGCCACAAGCAATGGCGCGTTGCGCGAGCCTGGGGAGGCGAAGACCTTACGGATGCCGTATCTGACCATAAGAGAGGTCAGCATCAGAGCGGCTGTCTTGTCAGTAGTCATCATGCCGTCTATCATTTATTGTTTATGGCCGGCAACGACCGTCAACGAGATGTCAGATTGAAAGTATTTATGGGCCATCTCCCTCAACGACTCGACCGACAACATCTCCAATGCCCGGAGTTGCTGTGCGAAATAGTCGGACGGTATGTCAGCGATATGGGCGCTTTCATAGAAATCCATAACGCTGAAAGGAGAATCAAGGATGCCTGAAAGCGATGTCATATAGAACCGTTTCAAACGCGCTATCTCATCTGCCGTGTAGTCGCCAGATTTCATCCGATTCAGTTCTTGACGTATTTCCGAGATGACGGCATCCACGTATCTGTCATCACACTGACATGCTATGTTTATGACTCCATAACCGTCAATGCCTACTAAAGATGACGTTATCCCGTAGGTCAAACCCTTTGCCTCACGGATATTTGCATTAAGTCGGCTCCCGAAATAGCCTCCGAGAGCACACACCGCAATCCTCAGCATCTCATAATCATCATGCTTGCGGGATATGGCCGGAATCGTCATCCTGACTGCTGCTTGGGTAGCACCTGTGACCTCAATATACTTCACTTCGGGTGTCCACACTCCTTGCGGAAGCCTGATATCCATGCTGCATGGAGCACCCTCGCTTATACCGCCAAACGCTTTGACTACAGTATCGACAGCCCCTGTATCTATTCTGCCGGTGAGAAACAGTGTGATATTAGAGGCATGGCAACGCGAAGCATGGAACTTTCTCACTTCATCAGATGCGATGCGGCGGATATCGTCAGGCTGCTCGAGCCTCGCCATCGGATGTACCGGCCCTAAATATATACGGTCCGATTCCCTCATGGCGACAGAGGCCACTTTGCATAGCTCCGTCTCAAGCGCACGAGCCTTGTTCTCCCTGAAAATACTGAAAATATCATCTGACAGTTCGGGGTTCAATAACATGTCGGTCACCCCGGGCAGCACCTCGGCAAATCTGTTGTTGAGCGAATATATATGAAGCGATGTATAGTGGCCGTGAGCCGATGTATCAATCCACGCGCCATTACGCTCAAACAAATCGGCAAGCCCGCTGCCGGGATATGCCGACGAACCCTCTCTGATTAAAGCAGCCGCCAGCGAAGCCACAGTCTGGGAGGGACTTTCGGCAGCTCCCCCGGCTATAAATACGCCTAAACGGCATACCTCGGCATCCCCTCGGTCGAGCACATTGAGAGTAATGCCGTTAGGCAGGCGCATCTGCTGCAAAGGAGGCAGTTCTATCCCCGACAATTCACGTATCCCGGGAGCTTGCTTGCGCCATGGCTCGTTTATGATTTCAGTATAATCCATATACTATCCGGTTTCTGCTTATTAGACATTAACCATGCCTGTATGTTTCCTTGAGGTACGCCACAGCTCTGGCCAAATCATCAGGAGTATCTATGCCGATAGTCTCATAAGCGGTGATGCCCGTCTTGATGTTATAACCGGCCTGCAACCAACGTAGCTGCTCCAATGACTCTGCCAATTCCAAGGACGACTGCGGCAGACGCGTAATAGCGCGCAGAGCCTCCACTCTATAGGCATACATGCCTACATGTGTATAGTATTGATGCGATGCAGCCCATCGGTCACGCTCCACCCCCCTGAGATAAGGAATGACCGACCTGCTGAAATATAAGGCATTCATCTCATCGTCAACCACTACCTTAGGGGTATTAGGATTCGACAAACGTTCGTAACTGCCGTCTTGCGGGAATTTTCTCACCAAGGTAGCTATCGTGACAGTATCGTCGGCATAACAATTTTTGAGTTCCTCTATCTGCTCAGGGTGTATGAAAGGCTCATCGCCCTGTATGTTGATAATCACATCAGCATGACGCTCAAACCGCTCATAAGCTTCCAAACATCTGTCTGTGCCGCTACGGTGGGCAGCAGAGGTCATGACCGCATCGTAGCCGTATTTCCGAACCACATCATATATACGGCCGTCATCAGTAGCCACTACCACCGTATCAAGGGCCTTCAAAGCCTGACGGACCACACGTATTATCATAGGCAGACCGTCAATGTCGGCCAGCGGCTTGCCCGGAAACCGAGTAGATGCATATCGTGCCGGGATTATACCTATAAATTTCATCATGCAAAAATTTTTATTTCTTGTTGCTTCGTGATCTAAAGCCCTGACGCACCCATGCCGGGACTATGCAGGCACCTATCACCAGATATATATAGTAACTTATTATGCGCCAGAACAGGGCTATGACCACAGCAAGCCCATAATCGTTGAGCAAGTCGCCGTAATACTCGGTAAACAGCCACTCGCTCACTCCGCTGCCTCCGGGTGTAGGGCTTATCGTGAGGACTATCCACACTACAAACTGCCGTCCGAAAACCACCAACTGCGAGGCGTAAGGGGCAAACGCCAGAAACAGCATATTGACCACAAGGTATCTCGACGACCACGACAGACCTGTAGCGGCAAAAGCCTTTAGCCACCACGCCAACGACCTATGCCTGAGTTCTTTGCCTGTAGCCTCCATATTGTCGGTCAATCTTTCAGCCTTGTGCCGCCAACGCCGCAGCAACCGCAGACGGAATATGGAATTGATAACCTTCTTCATGACCGCAGGGCGTACTATCACCCCGAAGAACAGAAATGCCGTCCACAGCACTATGCCTGCATAGACGAGCCAAAACACGGTGCGCAAACCCGATGTAAACACATCGCTATTGAACCCGAACAGCACATCCGGCGAGATTATCCACATCAGGATGGGACAGAAGACGACGAAAAACGACTCGTCAAGTATCAGAGTGGTCATCATCAAAGTGGTTGCACGCCCAAACGGGATGCCCTCACGATGCAAGTATATCATCCCGAAAGTCGACCCTCCTACCGACGATGGAGTCACAGCAGAGGTAAACTCACACAACATGTTGACCCTTATGGCCTGCCGCCATTTCAACCGGCGGTCAGTAATAGCCCGAAAACGCCAACTGAGCCCGAAATCACGGCCTAACATGCACAGCCAGGCAAGGGCTATACACCCTATGACATGACCGTCAAAGACGATATTATCCCACACATCGGCACTGAACTCTCCATGAAAAAGCCATGCTACGACACCTAAACCTATCAATACAGGTATAAGTATCTTATACGATAGATTGTGGGACAGAAATTTCTTTCCGTCGCTTACTGTCCTCGCTTCCGGCTCGTTCATGGCAGCCTGACAGGGTCAACTGAATATTATGGTACGGTTGTCGTATGTGAGTATTTTCCGCTGGATATGCTTCTCCACCGCACGCGACAGGACGATTTTTTCAAGGTCGCGACCTTTCTTCACCAAATCCTGGATAGTGTCTTTGTGCGAAATACGCACCACCTCCTGCTCGATAATCGGACCCGCATCCAGCTCGGTCGTCACATAATGGCTCGTGGCTCCTATCAATTTCACGCCTCTCTCATAAGCCTGATGATACGGCTTGGCACCTACAAACGCGGGCAGGAACGAGTGGTGGATATTGATGATACGGTTAGGGTAACGGTTGATGAAATTTTCCGACAGAATCTGCATATACCGGGCAAGCACGATGAAGTCCACCTCATACTTATCCAATATGTCAAACTCCCTCTGCTCCATTTCATCCTTGTTGTCACGGGTGACAGGCACAACCTCAAACGGGATGCCGAACTGCTGCCCCGCCATGGCCAAGTCGGGATGATTGCTTATAATTACAGGGATTTCGACATCCCACTCCCCTGCCACATAACGCGACAACATGTCATAAAGGCAGTGCGACATCTTGCTGACAAAAATCGCCATGCGCTGCACACGGCTCGAAAAGCTCAATTTATATGTCAGGCAGTAACGCTGGGCATAGAGGGTGTTGAAATAATCGTCGATCTTCTCGCTCGGAATCAGGAAACGGTCAAGCTCCCACTCCACTCTCATGTAGAATACCCCATTGACCCGGTCGACATACTGGTCAAGGTATATGATATTACCTTGGTTTTCAGTGATAAACTGCGTTATAACAGCTATGATTCCGGGCTGGTCCGGGCAGTGCATACGGAGTATGGCCGTCTTTTTGTGTTGTTGTTTCAACTTTGCTATCATTTAGGGTTATACACCATCGATACCCGCAAGCCTTTGCAGATTGCCGAATATCCAGAAATCCACCTATCGTTCACCTAACGAGCATCTAATCATACCGGTTAAAAGTGTCTGCCAACATCAATACCTCATTGACCGACAGAACTCCAAACCTACATAAATGCAAATTTACGATTTTTTCTCCAACAACCCTTCCACAAACGGGACTTATTCAAATAGTACGCCTATCTTAAAATGTATGCAGAATCAGGATGACACCGCAGCACTAATCACTATGCCGCTGCCGTCGACCGTTACTTCCGTGATTTCGGCGGCAAGAAGGCAGGTAGAACCGAACGAAAGCTCAAAATGCACTCCGGGGTAATTGATCGACACTGCGCCCTCGATACAAGTCAGTATAGTAAAACTGTCGAGAGGGAAATCAAGGCGGCAACTGCCGTCGATACGATGCTTACGGACGGTAGCCCAATCTTTCATCAACAGTACCTGGTCGCTCGAATTGTGCCAATAGGGACTCGGTATGTAGCTATCATACTTGTCAAGCGACACCACCCGGCGTGCTTCCTCGGCATGGAGCTGTCGTTTGCGCCCGGATTTATCTTTGCGGTCATAGTCGTACACACGGTAGGTGATGCCGCTCGTCTGCTGTATCTCCATCAAGAAATTCCCGGCGCCTATGGCGTGGATGTTTCCTCCCGGCAGATAAAAAGTATCCCCTGAGCGTGAAGTACGTGTAGATATATAGTCGAGTATCGTCTTCGATTCTACCGCCTGCTCGTACTCCTCTGATGTCAACTGCTTCTTGAAGCCGGCATAAATCTTAGCTCCACCTTGGCTACGTATGATGTGCCACAACTCGTTCTTTCCGCCAATCAGCCCCAACGACTTGGCCGATGCGTCGTCGGGATGCACCTGCACAGAGAGGTCACGTGCGGCATCTATAAACTTCACCAATATAGGGAACCGTGTGCCGAAGCGGTCATATACCCTTTTGCCCATAAGCCGTGGACCAAGCTGCGCTATCAGCTCCGAGATAGTCAGCCCGTCATACTCGCCGCCAGCCACTACCGACTCGTCGCCTTCAAGCCCGGAAATCTCCCAGCACTCCCCTATCGTCCCACCTCCCGAATAAGTATCAAGAGACTTGAAATATTTCATAAAGGAACCTCCCCATATGACAGGCTTCAGTATGGGATGAAACTCGATCGGGGGCAACAGAGGTGTATTACGGTCAGGAATATGGTCCATCAGCAGATAAGGTCGTCATTTAGATATAGGAAATGTAATCACATCTTCCTTAAGATTCGTATTGTTGATATGAACCTCAACGGCACCAAGCGAAGGATGCTCCGACAAATAACCAGCCATATCGAAAGAAATGTAATATGTACGGTCAAAGGTTGCATCATCAGGAGCCTGGTGCACAAGGTACAAAACACCGTCATCCTCTTCTGAGGTTACAAGCGCAAGAAGCCTCGGAGAGTCGCTGACAGGCAGTTTGCAACGGATGTTCAGATAAGTTCCTGTACGCCATGCTGCCATAAGGTACACACCGTACTTGTCCCAATCGGGAAACATGGAGATATCCTTTTCGCTGACACCCAGCGTGGTCACAGGTGCAAGTCTCAATGGTGTCACGAAACCAGACTCAGAGTCATCGCCATTGACAGGGTAATAAGTCATAAGATACCTCTGCCCATAAGATACGTCGGTATCTATGTTTGCATCGGTATAGAGCCTCACCGGCGGCGCATCATCAATACTTATGTAATCGAATACAGCCCCTCCGTCCTGACCGACATAAGTGACAAGGTTCGTGACCGAGGCATCACGGTACTGCGGATTGTCGTCCGTATCGTTGCACGATGTCACGAGCAATACTATCGCCAGACAGCCCACGGCGACAGTCCACGACAACAGCGACTTCCTATATGTCCGACTCCTTGCCATTCAACGACTGATTTCTTTGCTCTATGTGGTCTACTACCCCGTCACGGAGATACACAATCTTGTCACAATCTGCTGCAAGGGACTCATCATGGGTCACAATGGCAAACGAAGCACCCATATCGCGACGTATGTCAAAAAACAACCGGTGAAGCTCCGCCCTGTTGTGAGAGTCGAGGCTCCCAGTAGGTTCATCAGCAAGGATAATCGACGGATTATTCATCAAAGCCCTTGCTACAGCACCCCGCTGGCACTCGCCCCCCGATAGCTGTGCCGGACGGTGGGACAGGCGGTGGGAAATGCCAAGATAATCACACAGGTATCTCGCCCTATCCATAGCCTCCTTGACAGAAACTCCACGGATAAGGGCAGGCATGATGACATTTTCTATCAATGAAAATTCCGGCAACAGCTGATGGAACTGGAATACGAATCCGATATTCCGGTTACGTAACGACGACAGCTTCCTGTCAGACAACCCGAATACAGAAGTCCCGTCATATTTCACCTCGCCGCTATCGGGACGGTCAAGCGCACCTATTATCTGAAGCAAAGTCGTCTTACCAGCTCCGCTCGGCCCGACTATGGCGGTAATCTCCGAATCTGATAATGAAATGCTTACATTATCAAGGACCCGAAGCGAGCCATAAGACTTGGATATGTCGATTGCTTCAATCATGATGTGGCTATTGCGTCAATCATAAGGTGAGTAAGTATGCAAATTTAGCTTTTTATTAGGAAATCTTGTATTTTAAACCTGAAAAATCCGCCGGCAGGCGGATATTATACGGATAATGACTAAATTTGCATTAACAAGTCAAATATGACTGACAACCTATTTAAATTTTATCAATCTTAAAACATCACCAATATGGCAGAGAACAAACAAAAAGAAATCAAGATAGAGCTCACTCCTGAGATAGCCAACGGCCACTATGCCAATCTGGCTGTCATCTCGCACTCCGGCAACGAATTTTTCATGGACTTCATATCCGTAGCTCCCAATATGCCCCAGGCAAAGGTGCAGAGCCGCATCATTATGACCCCCGAAAACGCAAAAAACCTCATGTTTGCCTTGACCGACAACATCAAGAAATATGAAGCCAATTTCGGTGTCATCCAACAGAAAACACCTCAAAACGCCCCTCAAAACGGCAATAACGGAGAGATACCCAACCCGTTCATGATGGGAGGAAAAGCTTGATCTAATGGAGCTTTACAATACACTCACCCGCACAAAACAGGTTTTTAAGCCTCTGCACGAAGGGCGCGTAGGCATGTACGTCTGCGGTCCGACAGTCTATGGCGACGGCCATCTGGGACATGCGCGTCCGGCTATCACATTCGACGTATTGTTCCGCTACCTGCTGCACCAAGGGTATAAAGTCAGGTACGTGCGCAACATCACCGACGTAGGGCATCTTGAGCATGATGCCGACGACGGCGAAGACAAAATCGCCAAGAAAGCACGGCTCGAGCAGCTTGAACCCATGGAAGTGGTGCAGCACTATCTGACGCGCTACCACAAGGCCATGGAGAAGCTCAATGTACTCCCTCCCTCCATCGAGCCACATGCATCGGGCCACATCATAGAGCAGATAGAGTATATCAAGAAGATACTCGAAAGCGGATATGCTTACGAGAGCAACGGCTCGGTGTACTTCGATGTGCCTAAGTACAACCGCGAACACCCTTACGGCAAGCTGTCAGGACGAAATATCGACGAACTTCTCGCCACCACACGCGCTTTGGACGGACAGGACGAAAAGCACAACCCGGCAGATTTCGCGCTCTGGAAAAAAGCCTCGCCTGTGCACATCATGCACTGGCCATCACCGTGGAGCGAGGGATTTCCCGGTTGGCATCTTGAATGTTCGACCATGAGCGAGAAGTATCTCGGCCAACAGTTCGACATACATGGCGGAGGAATGGATTTGATGTTTCCGCATCATGAATGTGAGATAGCGCAGTCGGTGGCCCATAACGGCGAGGACAGTGTGAAATATTGGATGCACAACAATATGATCACTATCAACGGCAAAAAGATGGGTAAATCGCTCGGCAATTTCATCACGCTTGACGAGTTTTTCAACGGAAGACATCCGTTGCTCACCCAGGCATACTCGCCTATGACCATACGCTTCTTCATACTGCAGGCCCACTACCGTGGCACTGTCGACTTCAGCAATGAAGCACTGCAAGGGGCCGAGAAGGCGCTGCAACGTATGAACGAAGGCTACAAGCGCCTACAGTCACTTAAGCCGTCGGACACTTCCACAGTCAGTGTTGCCGGCATCAAAGAGGCTTGTTACGAAGCTATGGACGACGACCTCAATACCCCGATGGTCATAGCGCAGCTCTTCGACCTGTGCAAAATCATAAACCAGGTCAACGACGGAAAGGCTACAGCTACACAGGCCGACATCGATGCGATGAAAGAGATTATGGACACTTTCCTTATCGACATCCTCGGCATCCGCCCGGAGATGGCTGCAAAGTCAGACAGCACCGATGCCGGCGCAAAAATGAAGCCATTTGAAGATGCTGTCGACCTCCTTCTGGAGATGCGAGCCAAGGCCAAAGCATCAAAAGACTGGGCTACCGCAGATGCCCTGCGCGACAAGATGAGCGCGATAGGCTTCAACGTCAAAGACACAAAGGACGGCTTCGAATGGTCTCTGAAATAACCACGTAACAAACACCTAACAGGCTTCTTATTTCGAGCAAGCACAATAATCTGTCGCAATACAAGCCGGGCTGCATAACTTCTCATTATGCAGCCCGGCTTGATTTTATTACGATTTTCAGGCGATAGCTTTTTCAAGCGATGCCTATCGAGGAATACGTAAATCCGTTTTCCCTGACCTCTGCGACATCATAGATATTACGGCCGTCAATGATAACATGGTTCCTCATAAGCCTATGCAGTGCGCTCCATGATGGCATACGGAATATCTTCCACTCGGTGAGCAGCAGAAGAGCATCAGCGTCAAGCACCGCATCATACATATCCGTAGCATACCGAATGGGGCTATCGGCTCCGAATCGGCGGCGGCACTCGTCCATAGCCACCGGGTCATATACGGACACCTGGCATCCGCTCTCAAGCAGTCGATCTATCACCACCAACGATGTCGCCTCACGCATATCATCCGTTTCGGGTTTGAATGACAATCCCCAGACAGCAATTTTTTTCCCGGCAAGGTCGTGATTGAAGAGGTTCGAGAGTTTGTCATAAACACGTAGTTTCTGCGACTCGTTAACCTCCTCAACCGCTTTAAGGACCTTCATCTCATATCCGAGCTTTTCAGCTGTCTTGACAAGAGCTTTGACATCTTTAGGGAAACAGCTACCGCCGTATCCACAGCCGGGATACAGGAATTTAGACCCGATACGTGTGTCTGACCCGATGCCTTTACGAACCATGTTGACATCAGCGCCTACCAGCTCGCAAAGGTTCGCTATATCGTTCATGAAAGATATGCGTGTAGCAAGCATAGAGTTGGCCGCATATTTAATCATCTCCGCAGACGGTATGTCGGTAAAGATGACACGGAAGTTATTAAGCAGGAACGGACGATACAGTCGCTCCATCAGAGCTCGTGCATGTTCGCTTTCGACACCGACAACCACGCGGTCAGGACTCATGAAATCCTTGATGGCATTTCCCTCTTTGAGAAACTCGGGATTGGATGCAATATCAAACGGCACATCGATGCCACGCTTCTGAAGTTCAGCCTTGATGACCTCTTTGACTTTCTTAGCGGTGCCGACAGGTACCGTCGACTTCGTCACCAAGATGGTGTACTTGTTTATCAAGCTGCCAAACTGACGGGCAACGTCAAGCACATACTGCAAATCTGCCGAACCGTCTTCGTCTGGAGGTGTACCTACGGCACTGAACACCATAGATACATCGTCGATACAAGAAGCCAAATCAGTAGTGAAATGCAACCGGCCCTCACGGACATTGCGAAGCACCATCTCCTTGAGACCAGGCTCATAAATAGGTATATTGCCTTGGGAAAGTTCGCGTATCTTAAGTTCGTCAATGTCCACACACGTCACATCGGCACCCATCTCGGAAAAACATGTACCCGAAACCAATCCGACATAACCAGTACCGACGATTGCTATATTCATCTATATAACGCTATAATATAAATACTGTCTAACCTTGACCAAATCAGAATATACCGAAACGTTTCTTCTTCTTTTTATCATGGTCGTAACCGTAACCATAACCGTAGCCGTAGCCCATCTTGATTTCCACGCCATTGACAACCAGCACCATCTTGGGCAGACGGTTAGCCGCAAAGATACTGTTGGCATACTTAAGGTCTTTGGTAAGCGTGTAATTAACACGGCACACATAAAGCGTGGCATCCGCGAGCTTGGCAAATGAGAACGAATCGCTGACAGCCCCGACAGGAGCAGAGTCAATTACTACATAATCATAGTGTTCACGAGCCCATTCAATCAAAGCAGCAACCTTAGGCGACGACAACAGTTCAGCAGGATTAGGCGGGATCGGGCCAGCCGTAATTATGTCAAGATTATCATTATCAGGCATATGGTTTATAAGCATGTCTATGGTAATCTCATCATTGGCTACATATTGAGTCAGTCCCCACTTTGGTTGTATGCCGAAATACTCTGCAAGACGTGGCTTGCGGATATCGGCTCCGATAATCAGAGTCCTCTTTTTAAGCAAAGCGAATGAACAAGCAAGGTTTGTGGATATGAAGCTCTTACCTTCGCCTGATTTAGAAGATGTAACCAGAAGCACCTTATGCGAGGAATCAGTCAAAACAAAACCAAGGTTAGAACGCATGAGCCTGAACAACTCGGCCGAAGAGCTGGATGCATTGTTACCGACTACAATATGATTACCTGATTTGCTCTCGCATATCTCGCCGATTACCGGCATTTCAGATATTCTTTCAGCCTCGGCTTTTGTACTGAATTTCAGTTTCAGCTGCATCAACAGATAAATCAGGCAAAGAGGTATCATGACACCAATAAAAACAGCACCCATCAGAGCCTTTTTCAACCCGATACCAATCGGGTCGGAATAAACGAATGCGTTATCCACGATATCAGCCCGTGACACTGCGTTTGAAATATTGAGTTCGGTCTCTTCGCGAAGCTGTAGCAGATACATGTACAGACCTTCCTGCACGGTCTGATGTCGTTTGATATTGACATATGTCCGTTCGTCAGCAGGGAGTTGGTTGAGACGGCCGAGAGTAGCATTGTTTTCGTTACGGAGATTTGCTACTATTATTTTCTGGCTGTTGTAGCTCTTGTTGAGCGAAAGTGCTATATTTTCTCTAAGCGCGTCAAGCTGCTCCTCAATGTTGCGAAGCGCGATATTATTGCCCTTGGCGTTATTAGTAAGCGTAACCCGCTGCAGTACCAGAGCATTATATTCCTGGATTCCCTTGTTGTCAATCGAGCTGTTAGCATCGTTGGTGCTGTTGATGACAGGTATGAGATTATACTTGTTTTCCGGGTCGGCAATAAACGTCCTTGCCAGATTGATAATCTCCAGCTGTGTCTCTGCCTCAAGCAACTGTTTCTGCACCTCCCCCATCTTGGTAAGCGCGAAAGAGGCATCGGCAGCAATATCGGTCAGCTGATTTTCTTTCTTGAATTTTTCAATGTTGCTTTCGCTGGACGCAAGTTCGTCATTGATCATCCTCAATCGTTCGTTGACAAAGTCAAGTGTACGTTGCTGCTGAACCCTTTTACGAGCAATCTCCTGTGACTGATAAGCCTCTATCAGATTATCCAGCAGCTGACATGCAAAATTAGGGTCGGTTGACTTGTATGATAGGGAAATCCTATTGGATTTACGTGATGGAATCGAAATCGCCACCTCTGAGCGGTACCATTCGGTAACAGCTCCATATGGCGAATAGACAATATTTTCTTTAAGAGATTTTTCAGGGTTATATTCGTCGGTCTTGTCGATTATAAACTGACCGTATGCAGTCTTTAGCGATACCGGGAAAGAGCTTACTTCAACCTCGCCTATGACAGTGTTGTCTTTTAGCTCTTTAGCGGTGATTTCAATATCCTTTGCGCCTTTTCCTACCTTGACTTTAAACAGCAGAGAAGTCGAAATGGTATCAGCTATGGCTGGATCTGCAACTAATTTGAGTGGCGATGTCAACGGTGCCGATACCGTCTTGAGCAGATTTTTCTTGACATAATAGCCCACATTGAGCTGCATGTCTCTCACGACCTGGTTCATCACCGAGTAGGACGAAATGAACGAAAGCTCGTCATCCACTTCCATTGACTGTAGGCTACCTATCCCGAGATCAAAATTGGATGCAATGCTGCCGAGAGAACTTTTCTCCGGGCGCACCATTATATTCGCTTCTACCACAAACTGCGGCGACTTTCGGTAGGCGTAAAGCAGACCTATCGCAGAACAAAACAAAATTGATATTGCAAACCACCACCAATGTATACGGCACTGGCTCAATATAGCTTCGTAGTCAAAAACGTTAGATGACTTGGGGGCGTTTTCCATGAAAACGGATATTAATTATATATGTATTTATGGGATTATCGAGTAAGCGCAATCACAAGCGACGCTACTACAGACACTGCACTTACAACCGTAGATATAACTGATATCTTGTAAGAACTGTACTGGTTATAACGCGCATTCTCCTTGCGAATCGCGTTAGGTTCAACATATACCACATCATTTTGCTGCAGATAAAAATAAGGAGAAGACAGCGTGGACACATCATTAAGATTTATGGTATGATAGGTGCGTTTCCCGTTTTCTTCGCGTATAAGCAGCACATTGCTCCGCTCGCCATACGGAGTAAGGTCGCCGGCACCGGCTATTGCATCTAAGATAGAGAAACGCTCCCGGGAGATACTCTGGCTACCGGGACGGGCGACCTCGCCCAAAACGTTGATCCTGAAATTGACCAGTTCGACCTTCACAAGAGCGTCAGCCACATCTTTTTCCACCTCTTTCTGGATGACCGCAGCCAACTGGGTGGTCTCCAGCCCTGCGGCATGAATAGTGCCGATAACCGGCAGGGTAATATCTCCCTGCGGATTGACGATATATGTTGCTATCTTCGGCTGAGTAGACATCTGGAGAGAGCCGAGCATACCCGGATTGCTCAACGGCAAGTTATAGGGAGCCGTAGCGTCGGGTATCAACGAAGTTATGGTTATGAACAACTCATCGCCAGGCTCTATCTTCACCATATAATTATCCGTAGGGATAGATGGGGCGGGAATGGAGTCCCTGTTGGTAAAATATGTGAGGGTCGTCTTCTGCTTGCTGCCACATCCCGTAAGGACAGTGAGCATGATAAGCAAACTCAGGGTAGAGAATAAGTTCTTTTTAAGATTCATACTGCGCATGTCGAGCATACCTATCACTGAGTGATGAGCGTCGTGTGTATTAAAATTGGTTATTCTATATCTCAATAAAAGCGTGTATACAAAATGTAACTGCAAATTTAGACAAATAATAAGTCGTGTACAAGTGTGTAACGCTATTTTATTCCGTATTATTGCATCGTGCATCCAAAAACGTCCCTGCCCCCAGACACAAATACGCCGGCTACCTCGGCAATTACGATGGCGATGGTGTCCATTTTCATGGATTTTCACTAAATTTGCAATCCGATTTTGCAAGCCATGCTTTGGCCTTAATTTGTAAAGGCGCAATATATCAACAACATAGATGTTTTCATTAGATTTCCCCATATTTGTCTACGCTCTTGCAGCGTCATCCACAATAAGTGCGCTGCTGTTTGCCTTGATGACATTCGGCAAGCTCAAGAGGGTCATGCGCCGCTCCCTGACCGACGGCAAGCTGTCGATGCCCAAGGATGAAGCATTCCCCTCCGTATCCATCATAGTGCATGACGATGCCAGAGCCTGGAATCTGATAGAGCTGCTTCCCCGGCTGCTGGAACAGGATTATCCCGCAGAGACGGAGGTAATCGTGGTCAATGACGGCTCTAAAAGCGCAGCCGAGGAGGTTATCGCACGCCTTGAAGGCCGTTACTCCAATCTCTACATGACATTCCTGCCAGAGCAGTCGCGCAATCTCAGCCGGCGCAAATTGGCCGTAATGCTCGGTGTCAAAGCTGCAAGATACGATATGGTCATACTGATAGGCGGAAACTGCATGGTCGACTCGCCGATGTGGCTCAGAGCCATGATGCGCCACGCCACACGCGGCAAACAGCTCATTATCGGCTGGGCATATCCGTCGCTAACCCCCAACCCTCAAAACGTCCGTACTTCCGGCGGCCGCTGCAGGTCGTTCGACATCATACGCACCGCTATACAATACCTTGCATGGGGTGCCGCACGCCATCCATGGAGGGCTAACGGGAACAATCTGGCTTTCTCACGCGAATTATTTTACAACAACCGAGGATACGCATCTACTCTGAACCTGATGCGCGGCGACGACGACATCTGGATAAAAGAGGTAGCCACCAAAGACAACTGTGCCGTAGAACTGTCACCCGAATCGATGATAGCGGTGATGGATGACGACCAAGTCACTACCCACAGGCTTGACAAGCTCAGTCATGAATTCACGTCACGCCGACCCGGCCGTGCCGCCCGATGGACTTCAGCTCTTGCATCATGGGCGTGGTGGGGATGGATGGCCAGTGGAGCGGCATGTGCCATATACGGTATGCCGTCGCTCATTCCGCTCATTTACGTAGCTGTGATTTCATTGGTGCTGTGCATCCCCTACATGGTAAGGTGGCGCAGAGTGTCATCGCGCCTGCACGGACGCAAACTGTTTCTGCTCGTGCCTTGGTTCACGACATGGCATCCTCTGTATGCCTTGCTCTACAAATTGCGGAGCCTATCTCGCCGTAGAGAAAATTATACAGCCGGACGTCTGTAAGAGCCATATACATTATGTGGTCCGAAGCCGCATCAGTCACCTACCTCGGGCTGATTACGCGCTCACCCATGAATACCGCGAACTGCTTGCGGAGCCCGATAATTTCGGAAGCCTGCTGGAGCAAGGCTGACAACTGTGAGTCATATCCATCCGATGTAGTGTCAAGACCGCCTATCCGGGCTTTAAGCTCGTCAAGACGGCATCCGAGTATAGCATCCTTCCACTCGGCGATGGCTCTCGGAATAATATCGCCAAGGCGGTCCTCTTCCCTCTCGATGGTCGCATATTTAGTATGCACCTTGCTTAAAACGTATTTGTCAGGGACTAATTCGTTGGATATGCGGCGCACCACGTCATCCTCCGATGAAAGCAGCCGTTTCTGAAGGTATTGCCGTTTAAAATCCCGTATATAGTCATCCTTTTCATGCTCGGCTTTTTCCTGCATTACCAATTCGTTGGCCTGTATGGTGGCCATGTCGGCTGCTTCGTGTGAAATCTGCTCCCTCCCTGCCCGGAGCGCATCCTGATACACCGACTCGGCCTCTGCCGTAGCGACATCGAGGTCCTGGGCAAACGTATTTTGCGACAATGCTACGCAAACTTCATAGACATGCCGGAGGTCGGCATCAGAAAAATCGATGTCATCCACAGCCAACTCATTGGAAATGACCTCGATTACAGGAATTGTGAACTCTGAGCCTTCAGCATCCACGGCATCGAAATCCATCATACCGTATTTCATGAGATAGCGCATCACTTGACGCTCAAACGAACGCAATTTCTTAAGCTGCAATGCACTGACAGCACCGCCTTTCTCAAGCGATTGCTGCGCGATACCTACTACGTCAGAGGATATTTCGCTTGCTGTCGACTCTGCTGCATCGTCGGACGATTCGTCTTGCCTGAAGGCGGGCAGCTCTGCCCTGTTTTTCGCTTTTATACGTTCCTTGGCTTCATTTTCTAACCTCTTGGCTATAAATTTGGCGACCTGCAGATTGAGCACATTCTCTCCCACCCCAAGTATGCGTCCACACTCGCGTATGTAAGCATCACGAGCGACACTGTCGGGAATCACCGAAATCGATGTGACCACATCGTTAATGACCCTTGCCCGCGCCATAGGGTCATTGTCGGTACCTTCAAGAAGTATCTTGGTCTTGAAGGTTATGAAGTCGGTCTCATTCTCAGCGATATAAGTCTCCACTTCGTCCGCAGAGTGGCTCTGCGCGAAACTGTCAGGGTCGTCACCATCCGGCAGTAGCAAGACCTTGATGTCAAGCCCCTCGGCAAGCAGCATGTCGATACCTCGCAACGAAGCTTTTATGCCGGCAGGGTCGGAGTCATACACGACCGTGACATTGTCGGTGAAACGGTGTATCAGACGTATCTGCCCTTCAGTCAACGAAGTGCCTGATGAAGCCACTACGTTTTCGATGCCGCTCTGGTGCATGGATATGACATCCATGTAACCTTCCACCAATATGCACTTGTTGTGCTTGGCTATGGCTTGTTTGGCCTGGTAAAGCCCGTATAGCTGCAGATTTTTCTTGTAGATAAGACTCTCAGGCGAATTGACATATTTGGCCACGTTCTTATCAGAACGCAATGTACGTCCTCCGAAAGCGACAATCTTGCCGGATACTGTCTGCACAGGGTATATTACACGACCTTTGAAACGGTCGTAGACATCACCACGCTCGTTACGTATGCACAGCCCGGTGTCAACCAAATACCGCTCGTTAAAACCGCGCCTCAAGGCTGTCATGTAAAGGTCGTTGCGGTTTTCCAAAGCATATCCCAGACCGAACCGTTTAATCATCCGCTCGCTGATGCCACGCTGCTTGAAATATGACAAGCCTATGGCACGTCCATCGTCGGTATCGAGCAGATTGTGCGCAAAATGCTTGGCAGCAAACTCGTTTACCGCAAACATAGCCCCACGGTCATTTTCAGCCTGCTGCTCCTCCTCGGTCAACTCGGTCTCAGGAATCTCGATATTATATTTATTGGCTAAATAACGGAGAGCCTCGCCAAAGCTCAGCTGTTCCAGCTCCATGATGAAGTTGACCGGGCTTCCCCCTTTGCCGCAACTGAAACATTTGCATATGCCCTTGGCCGGCGACACCGAAAACGACGGTGTGCGTTCGTTGTGAAACGGACACAGACCTATATAGCCCGAACCTCTGCGTTTGAGAGTGACGAAGTCGCTTACCACATCGACTATCTGGGCTGTGTCGAGTATGCGTTGTACGGTTTCGTGGTCGATTTTCTTCATATACCTTCATCTATATAGCAAAGTTAGCAAAATTGGATGAATATGCGTATCTTTGCGCCGTTACTTACCTTATTTACCATACAGATCTTATCAAGCTAATCATGAAAACATCTCTGCTTATAACATTATCATTGCTGACCGTCTCGTCAGGTGTACATGCTGCCGACGACGACAAAATAGTGCATCCTGACAGCACCGGATTTAAATTCACCGATATTATCACCATCAAGACAACTTCTGTCAAGGACCAGAACAAAAGCGGGACATGCTGGAGCTTTTCGGGATTGTCATTCTTAGAGGATGAAATACTCAACAAGACCGGCAAGGAGGTGGACCTCAGCGAAATGTTTGTAGTCAGGAACTGTTACGATGCCAAAGCTACGCGCTTGGTCAGGCTGCAGGGTTCGGTGCCGGCAGCAGCCGGCGGCAGTTTCCAAGATGTCATATATACATGGAACGAGTATGGCATTATGCCCGAAGAAGCTATACCGGGCTTCAATACGGGGAGGACAAACATGTGCACGGCGAACTTGACGAAGGCCTCAACGGATATATAAAAGCAGTGGCCTCACTTCCTAACAAGCGCCTGTCTACGGCATGGCGCAAGGCCGTCAGTGGCATACTTGACGCATACCTCGGTGAAGTGCCTGCGACATTCACAGTCGACGGAAAGACATATACGCCCCGGAGCTACGCAGACCAGCTCGGCCTCGACATGGACGATTACGTACCTGTGACATCGTGGACGCACCATCCGTTCTACAAGACTTTCATACTTGAGGTGCCGGACAACTGGCTGTATGCACAGTATTACAATGTACCGCTTGACGAATTTAAAGCCATAGTCGACAATTCATTGGCTAACGGACACTCTATAGCATGGGCTGCCGATGTCAGCGAGGGAGGCTTCAAATGGCGCAAAGGGTATGCCGTGCTGCCTAAAGGCAAAGAAGAAAGAGACATGGAAGGGACGGAATTGTCACGCTGGGTGCAACTTAGCGACAAAGACCGCCAGGAGGAAAAATACGACATCTCCGGGCCTGTGGAAGAGGAAACCGTGACGCAAGAGTCCCGGCAGGAAGGTTTCGACCGACAGGAGACTACCGATGATCACGGCATGGTTATCGTGGGCACCGCCAAAGACCAGGAAGGCAACAAATACTACAAGGTGAAAAACTCATGGGACACTAACCAGGTGTATAACGGCTATTTCTACGTGTCAGAGCCTTATTTCCTTGCCAAGACTATCAGCATCATGGTCAATAAAAACACCATTCCATCAGATACGCGCAAGAAGCTCGGTATCTGATCGGATTATATGCTGTAGATTCTATCACCCTGCTGCCCGACATCGGCTTATGCCCTGTCGCAGCAGGGTTGTCTATACACATCGGATTATTCAGACTATCAATAGGGATTTGGATTGAGACCAACCCTGAGAGCAGTTTCTGATTTTCACTACCACTATCCCGGCAAGGTCGACAACCTTGCTTCTGATAGCCCTCAGAATTTCAGCGACAGATGTAATCCCGCTCAGATTGATATTGAATATTTCCTTGCCACCTTGCACCACCGATGCATGCATAATATCGTCATGCGAAATAAGATGACCACGGGCAGAACCGATAAGCAGATTAGAGTTATAACGTGTCATAGTCATAGGGTATAAGTTAGAGAGATTCAATTATTCCTACATTGCAAATTTACATGGGTGCTTGGGCAAACTTGTTGCACAGTATAGCAAAAGTAAGTTATGCCACATCGCGCTGCACAGACTTTCATATGTAGGAAAATTATCCTACATTTGTATTCGACAATCAACCAATGAAAAAGCTGATAACGTACAAGCGCATCGGACTGCTGCCACGCGTCATAATAGCGATGGCCGCAGGCATATGTATCGGCACCGTCAGCCCTGCATGGATTGCAAGGCTGATGGCGACGTTCAACGGCCTGTTTTCGGAATACCTCGGATTTTTGATTCCGCTAATCATCATAGGCTTTGTGACTCCAGCGATAATAGATATAGGCAACCGTGCCGGCCGTATGCTCTTGGCCACGGTATTGCTTGCTTATATAGCCACTATCCTGTCCGGGCTGTTCAGCTACGTGTGCGGAGTGGCCGTTTTTCCGTCATTAATCACTGAAACACTGCCCATAAGCTCCGTTGAGGACGCATCCATATCCCCGTGGTTTTCTTTAGAAATAAGTCCCTTGTGTTCGGTAACAACTGCGTTAGTACTGTCGTTTATGGTAGGAATATGCGGAGCCTCGCTCGGCGTTGATGCCATACACCGTGGATTCAAAGAGTTCAGGGACATCATGGAGATGGGCATCAGAAAATCCGTGATTCCTGTTCTGCCAATCTACATATTCGGCATATTCCTTAACATGACCGTCGAAGGGCAGGTAGCCATCATGTTGCGCACTTTTTTCAGCATCATATTAATCATCTTCGGCATACACATAGCAGTGCTAATACTACAATATTTTGTAGCATCGTTATTCGTGCGCAAGAATCCGTTTAAAATGCTGTGGTCCATGATGCCGGCCTATTTCACAGCCCTCGGCACCCAATCATCAGCGGCCACTATCCCCGTGACCCTGCGCCAGGCTGTCAAAATGGGAGTAAGCGAAGGTGTAGCCGGCTTTGTCATACCGCTCTGTGCCACAATCCACCTGTCAGGAAGCACACTCAAGATTGTCGCGTGCGCATTGGCTTTGATGATGATACAAGGTCTGCCTCATGACTTCGGCCTGTTTCTCGGCTTTATCTGTATGCTTGGAGTGACTATGGTAGCTGCTCCCGGCATCCCCGGAGGAGCCATTATGGCCGCATTGGGAGTCTTGTCCGACATACTGGGATTTACGCAGCAGCAATGTGCCCTTATGATAGCCCTCTATATAGCCATGGACAGCTTCGGCACAGCATGCAACGTGACCGGCGACGGTGCGTTGGCCACAATTATTGACAGATTTTTCGGTAAAAAAGATGAATGTAAGGATAGAACCCTCGTGGCATGAACTGCTCAAAGACGAGTGGGATAAGCCATATTTCAGCCAGCTCGCCCAATGGGTCAGACAAGAATATGCCACACATACCGTATTCCCACCTGCCGGCAAGATTTTTGCAGCGTTTGACAGCTGCCCGGTCAACGATGTAAAGGTGGTAATCCTCGGTCAGGACCCATACCACGATTACAACCAGGCCAACGGACTCTGCTTCTCGGTATGTGACGGTGTGCCATTTCCGCCATCATTGACCAACATATTCAAAGAGGTACACGATGATATAGGCACACCGATACCTCAGAGCGGCGATCTACAGCGTTGGGCTCGGCAAGGAGTACTACTGTTGAACGCAACCCTCACAGTCGAAGCCCACAGGGCCGGCTCGCATCAAGGCAAAGGCTGGGAGGAGCTGACAGACAGAGCTATCAGACTGCTGGCGGAGAAACGCGAAGGCATAGTATTCATGCTTTGGGGTTCGTGGGCTCAACGCAAAGGCGAGTTCATAGACCGTAACCGGCATCTGGTGCTGGCATCGGCACATCCGTCGCCACTGAGCGCATACAGAGGTTTTTTCGGCAACCATCATTTTTCGAGAGCCAATGCCTACCTCACACAGCACGGCAAAACGCCTATAAACTGGTAATCCATTAATTATATTGACCGACATAAATATGAAATACAGCATAGCCGAAAGGCAAAAGCGAGCCGAAGAGCTCCGTAGCCAAGGATATAACTGCGCACAGTGCGTGATGATGGTCTTTGACGATGTCACAGGTCTTGATGAAAGCATAGCCGCACGTATGCTCGCCGGATTCGGTTCAGGAATGGGGCAAGCGAAAGAGGTATGCGGCACACTTGCCGCCGCTACCGCTCTGCGAGGGGTACTGTATTACAAGAGCCCTGCGGACAAGATAAACGTATACAAGGCAAATACAGCCTTTAACGATGCCTTTGAGGAGCGCAACGGCTCTACAAGATGCGGAGAGCTTAAGCGCGGAGGGAAACCGTGCTTACAGCTCATCAAATATGTAATCGAGATGATGGCTCTTGAAATAGAAGACGGGAAACAACATAATTAACCCTCAGTAATCTTGCAGCACCATAAGTACATAAGGTTTGCAGCAGCCATGATAGTTGTCATGGTATGTCATGCTCCGTGCTTCGCCGACAGCCGGCAGACCGGCACTTCGCAAGCGATATTTGCTCCGTCATTTTCGTCATTGCAGGTAGAGGTAGACGGCGCACCTTTAGCTCCACCCGTCATATATCTCAATACCAGCGACAGGATAACCGTGAAATTCGACGAACGAGCCGACGACATGCGCTACATGCGCTACGACATAGTAGCGTGTGACAGCGACTGGCGACCGTCACAACTGATAGAATCAGAGTATATCGACGGTTTCAACGACGGCTATGTCACCGACTACACTCTATCGTCACTTACTCCGACCAACTACGTCCATTACGAAATACAGCTGCCAAACGACGAAATTCGCATCACCCATCCGGGCAACTATTTGCTGCGGGTGTTTGATGAAGACGACCGGGACATACCTCTGCTACAGGCGCGATTCTACGTGGTCGACCCTGCAGTAGCCATCGGAGCCGAAGTCACTTCACGCACAGATATCGACACCAACAACGCCCACCAGCAGCTTATCATCAACGTACAGACCGACAAAATCAAGAATGTAGAAAACTACTTCAACGAATTTAAACTTGTGGCGATACAAAACGGACGGCCGGACAATGCCGTCCTGCTCACCCGTCCGTCGCGCATAGACGGCCACACGCTCGTGTACGACCACTCACGCCAACTGATATTCCCGGCCGGCAATGAGTACCGCCGATTCGAAACCGTATCGGATAAATATCCGGGAATGGGAGTGGAACATGTGATATGGGACGACACATATCCCCATTATGAGCTATACCCTGCCGACTCACGCCGTTATGAGCCATACCTGTATGACCAGACCCAATATGGCCGCTACACGGTCAGAAACGACGCGGTGACGGATTCGGACTCACAAGCAAAATACTGCATCGTCCACTTCACGCTCAATGAGCCGCAACGGATAGATGGCGACTACTACATCGAGGGAGACCTGACCGGACGCAGGTTCAGTCCGGACAACAGGATGATTTACAACCAGCAGACCCAACGATATGAAGCATCCCTGCTGCTGAAACAAGGCTCATATAACTACCAGTACCTGTTTGTACCCAAAGGGACTCAAAAAGGTATGACACAGCCCATAGAGGGGGACAAATACGAGACTGTCAATCAATACACAATATTGGTATACCATAGAGGTCCGATGGACAGAGCCGACTCGCTGATTGGAGCCGCGACAGTGACATCAGGAATTTAGAAGCTGCTTTTTTAAGAGATACCCGTATTGAACAAAATCCGATGAACGAAAGCCACGAAGAAATCATGCTTGATATACAAAACGTACTGGTCAGCCTCGACCTTGCAGAGAGGTTTTTCTGCTGCGACCTCGACAGTTGCCACGGAGAATGTTGCATAGAAGGCGATGCCGGAGCCCCTATTACAAAAGAAGAATACGAACGTCTCAAGAGTCTTGCACCTGTGATATGGGACAGCCTGTTGCCACAAGCCCAGGCTGAAATAGACAGGAGCGGTGTAGGCTACATCGATGAAGAGGGCGACTTAGTCACAAGCATCATAGGCGGTAAAAACTGTGTGTTCACATGCTACGGCGCCGATGGCATGTGCCAATGCGCCCTTGAAAAAGCATATCGTGAAGGCAAGACGGATTTCCGCAAGCCTATTTCGTGTTATCTGTATCCTGTCCGTATCACTGAATATGCCAAATTTACAGCGGTCAATTACCACAGATGGAAAATATGCCGTCCGGCCGAAAAACTTGGCCGTAAGCTCGGCATCCGCCTCTACCAGTTTCTCAAAGACCCGCTGATTGCACGGTTCGGACAAGCCTGGTACGACGAACTATGTGAAGCCTGTGAAGCATACATCGCCCAAAAACAGATATAGACACTGCACACACCATCTGCATGACCGCGCGTCACAGCCGCATATCCGACATGCATACAAGCCCCCCAAAAATCATCAAGGACAGCCTGTGGCTTTATGCCAGAATGGGAATCCTCCTGGTACTCAATCTCTGGACTACACGACTGCTGATCGAGTACATGGGAGTCGACGGATACGGCATATGGAGCTTGATATTAAGCATCGTGTTGGTTTGGTCGGTGCTCGGAGATATCATAGGCGATACAATAGTGCGGTATGTCAGCGTGGCGTTGGCCCGTGGACGCGATAGAAAACGATTAGATTCGATATTCAGGGTATTCACACGACTGTACCTCGGTGCTGATTTGGTAATGGTGGTATTGGCCTCCACCGTCGGATATTGGTGGCTGACATCTTATGCAGACATATCTGTGTCCGACAAAGCGGCAGTAACGCAGACTTTCTTTATCGTTATAGCGATGCTGATGATCAAGGCACTGAATGTGCCGTTTCTGTCATATCTTGTCGCACAAGAAAAATTCCGCAAATATGTAATTTTGTCGCTGGCCGAAGGCGTGGGGACCTTTATAACGGCACTGCTGCTTCCACTTTTCCCCGACTCTGAAGCACTTATCGGCTACGGATGGATGTTGGTCATAGCCGAAAGTGCCATATTAGTCACATACATATCCTCCTGCCGCAAGGATATATGCACACCTGCATCGTACAAGCTCGACAGGCAAGACCGCCAGCTGATGCGTGAAAGCATCAAATATATCGCATGGATTATCATCGGCGCAAGCGCAGTCATGGTATGGATTCACGGACTTAACATAGCAGTCAACCGCATCTACGGCATCGAAGCCACCGCCGCCTGCGCCATTGCTATGGGAATACTCGTCAGGCTGAGAGGGTTTTGCGCCAATGCCCAGAGAGCTGTGCAGCCCCGGTTGATGAAGCTCTACAGCGCCGGGCGCAAGCCAGAACTGACATCCCTCCTACGCAACTATCTTGCCGCCTCCATCCTCATCATCTCCCTGATATGCGTACCATTATGTATTTTCGCCCCTGAGCTGCTTGAAATGTGGCTTGGAATCGTTCCGCCAACGACCGTCCAACTGACACGAGTGGTCATATTATCAGCATGGGTAATCATATTTGAAATCCCCCTTAATGCCATCATACACGCCTCCGGCAACATCAAGAAGTTTGAAATCGCCGAAGGCAGCGTGTTGCTGCTGATTATACCAGTGTTCTGTCTGACAGCGCTTTCAGGTGGTGCAGACCTTGTGACATCGTTCGCTTCACAATTAGCCGTCATAGCCATCGCCTTGGCAATACGAGCTGTCATCGCCGGCAGACACATAAAACGGATGACGGCGCACCGACAATAATATATCTGACAGGGAAGCAACCATTTTGGCATGTGATTTGTTAGTCTGATAGTAACAAATCACACTCTTCATCATGAATTTCAACAATTTTACCATCAAGTCACAGGAAGCCATCCAGAAGGCTGTCGACGTTGCAAAAGGCAATGGGCAACAGTCCATCGAACCCGTGCATCTGCTTAAGGGTGTTATGGCCGAAGGAGACTCCCTCATAAAGTTCCTGTTTCAGAAAGTAGGGGCAAATCTGTCACAGCTATCTGACAGGGTTGACAATGCAATCACGTCACTGCCAAAGGTCAGCGGCGGCGAGCCATACCTGAGCCGTGAATCAAACGATGTGTTGCAGAAAGCCTTTGACGTGTCCAAAAACATGGGCGATCAGTACGTCACACTCGAAGCCCTGCTGACGGCCATTTATAAGGTCAACAGTCCGGCATCAACAATCCTCAAGGACATGGGTATCAACGAGAAGGAGCTGGAGGCAGCCATCAACGAGCTCCGTAAAGGCAAGAAAGCCACCGACCAAAGTGCCGAAGACACATATAATGCGCTGAGCAAATACGCCATCAACCTCAACGAACGTGCCCGTGCCGGCAAACTCGACCCTGTCATAGGGCGTGACGAAGAAATCCGCCGCGTACTGCAGATTCTGAGCCGACGCACCAAAAACAACCCTATGCTCATAGGCGAACCCGGCACAGGCAAGACCGCTATCGCCGAGGGTCTCGCACAGCGTATCGTCAGAGGCGACGTGCCGGAAAATCTCCGTTCCAAACAGATTTTTTCACTCGACATGGGTGCCCTCGTGGCAGGCGCAAAATACAAGGGCGAGTTTGAGGAACGGCTCAAAGCCATAGTAAACGAAGTGACACAAAGCGACGGCGAGATTATCCTGTTCATCGACGAAATCCACACGCTTGTAGGTGCAGGCAAGGGTGAAGGTGCCATGGATGCCGCAAACATACTCAAACCGGCTCTGGCCCGTGGCGAACTGCGTAGTATCGGAGCCACGACCCTCGACGAATACCAGAAGTATTTCGAGAAAGACAAAGCCCTCGAACGCCGATTCCAGAAAGTGATGGTCGACGAGCCTGACGAAGCCAGTGCCATAGCAATACTCCGTGGGCTAAAAGAGCGTTACGAAAACCACCACAAAGTACGTATCCGCGACGAAGCGATTATTGCCGCCGTAACCCTGTCGGAGCGATACATCACTGACCGTTTCCTCCCTGACAAGGCTATCGACCTGATTGACGAAGCCGCGTCCAAACTGCGTCTGGAAACAGACTCCGTGCCACAAGCCATCGACGACATCACACGCCAGATTGCCCAGAAAGAGATAGAGCGCGAAGCAATCAAGCGCGAGGGCGACGAGGCCAAGGTCAAGGAGATAGAGAAAGAACTCGCCACCATGCGTGAGGAAGAATCGGAGTACACCGCCAAGTGGAAAGCCGAAAAAGACCTCATCAACCGCATCCAGCAAAACAAGATCGACATCGAGCAGCTCAACTTCGAGGCCGACAAAGCCGAACGTGAAGGCGACTATGCACGCGTGGCTGAAATCCGTTATGGCCAGATACAGCAGAAAGAGCACGAAATCACAGAGGTACAGCAGCAGCTGAAAATGATGCAAGGCGACAAGGCTCTCATCAAAGAGGAAGTCGACGCTGACGACATAGCCGATGTGGTATCACGCTGGACAGGTATCCCCGTCAACAAGATGGTGCAGAGCGAAAAAGAGAAGCTGCTGCATCTTGAAGCCGAACTCCACAAACGCGTAGTCGGACAGGACGAAGCCATAGCCGCAATAGCAGATGCCGTGCGCCGTAGCCGTGCCGGGCTCAATGACCCTCGCCGTCCTATCGGCTCGTTCATCTTCCTCGGCACCACCGGTGTCGGCAAGACGGAGCTTGCAAAAGCTCTGGCCGAATACCTGTTTGACGACGAGAATATGATGACCCGTATCGACATGAGCGAATATCAGGAGAAACATGCCGTGAGCCGTCTCGTCGGAGCTCCTCCCGGATATGTCGGATACGACGAAGGTGGCCAGCTGACCGAAGCCGTGCGCCGCAAACCATACTCTGTCGTATTGTTTGACGAAATCGAGAAGGCGCATCCTGATGTATTCAACATCCTGCTGCAGGTGCTTGACGACGGCCGTCTGACCGACAACAAAGGCCGTCTGGTCAACTTCAAGAACACCATCATAATCATGACCTCCAACATGGGTTCGCACGTAATCCGCGAAAACCTCGCAGGTCTTACACCCGAAAACCGTGACGAGAAAATCGAGACGACCAAGGAGCAAGTCATCGAGATGCTCAAGCAGACCATACGCCCCGAATTTCTTAACCGTATCGACGAGATAATCATGTTTACACCTCTCAATGAGGCTGAGATTGAAGAAATCGTCGGTCTGCAAATCAAGGGCATCCAAAAGATGCTGGCAAACAACGGCGTGACTCTCAAAGTCACTCCAGAGGCTGTCAAACTGCTCGCCCGTGAAGGTTACGACCCAGAGTTCGGAGCCCGTCCTGTCAAGCGAGTGATACACCGCCAAGTACTCAACCGACTGTCAAAAGACATCCTCGCACAAAAGGTAGACAAGGACAAGCCCATCGTCATCGATGTGGATACTGACGATCATCTCGTCTTTTCCAACTGACCAAACCCCATAGCAATAATAGGCAACAGGCTGCACCACTTTTTGTTGGCGCAGCCTGTTGCTGTATAGGGATATGGACTATCTATACATCGATGATTTTGACGATTATAGCCGAAACATACCATGGCAATGTAATACCCTCAATCCTGCTGATTATAGAGATACGTCATAATATCTATATCGGCCTGTGTAAGGTCGACATGCCGGCGCGACATAACGATACGTGCTGTGTCAATCAGCTCGTCCAGGCTGCATTTGGTCATCTTCAGCGGCGAACCGAAGCTGAACGACGGGATGTACGTCCTCGGAAATCCTGCCCCGAAGAAATTCACTCCTACCCCTACTGTCGTTGCAGTGTTTAACGATGTGTTGATAGCGAGCTTGGAGTAATCGCCCATGATGAGGCCGCAGAACTGCTCATCAGTTTTGACAAACCCTTTTTTCTCGTAGCTCCACACCTTGATTTTAGCATAATTGTTTTTGAGATTGGATGACGTAGCAGCGGCTCCGATATTGCACCACTCCCCTACCACAGCATTGAGCAGCACGCCGTCATGAGCCTTGTTGCTGTAGCCCTGTATCACAGCATTGGCCAATTCGCCAGCCACACGGCACTGCGGACCCACAGTGGTATCTTCATAAATCATGGTGTTCATCTTGACCTTAGAGTCAGCCATAATAGCTATGGGACCGCGCAGACGCGCACCCTCCATGATTTCAACACCTTTGGCTATATATATGGGACCATGTTTGACATTAAATGAAGCACACTCTATCTCGCACCCTTCCTCAACGAAAAGCTGCGAACGGTCACCGATGACTACATTCGTGTCACTGATGGGCGCACTCGCCACTCCGTCGGTAAGGATGCGGAAATCGTTGCGTATCTCATCACCATTGAGCTTAAAAACATCAATTACGGTAGATACCGATTTCACATCTATCGGAGCTGTCTGCCGAGGAGCTTTTTTGAAGTCATCGAGCGAGCCTCTGAACGCTATGACACTGTCATCCCTGGCATCGGTGAGAGCCTGTCCCTCCTCAAGCATCGGAATCATGGCTACCAAACGAGGGTCAGGCAAGACATCTCCCGCAATAAAAAGATTCGAGCGGTCAGCCGGGTTGCTTATGCCGAATTTTACGCTCAGATAGCCCTGGGTCAGCCAGCTGTACGTGCCATGCAGCATACGCTCCCACTTCTGACGGATAGTCAACGCGCCGACCCTTATATCAGCCACCGGGCGTGTGAATGTCAACGGTAGCAGCCCTGTACGTGCAGGTTCTCGATCAAATAGAATGACGTTTTCCATGAATTGATATGTTAAGTGAGTTTCAATTTAAATTATAATCAATCCTCGTCCTCATCGCTTGCTGTCTTGGGCAGTGTAAAGTGCAGCAACACAAATCCTAAGATTCCGGCAAGGAACGAACCTACGACAATGCCTATCTTGGCATGGTTAAGCAGGTCCACACTGGCAGCGTCCGCTCCGGGGAAACTGAGGTTGGCTATAAAGAGGCTGACGGTAAAACCTATGCCACCCAGTACGGCGACCGATGCCATCATCTTCCAGTTGGCACGTGAAGGCATCGGAGCCCACCCGAGCTTGACCGTAAGCCACGAGAATGCAAAGATTCCGAGGAATTTGCCCAAAACCAGACCGCATATAACCGCAAGCGATATTCCTTCAACGATAGTGACAGGCTCAATATTCAGCAGGAATATGCCGGCATTGGCAAACGCGAATATCGGTATTATCATGTAAGTGACAATCGGATGCAGCGAGTCTTCAAGTTCCTGCAGCGGTGAGATGACTTTATCCGAAGCATGTTCCACCTGTTTGAGCCACGCCATCTGTTCATGGTTAAGAATCGTCCTCTGGGTAAGCTGTTCGTCGGCCTCCGCCTTGAAATTGGATATGGCCGACCGTATCATCTGCACATATTTCTTGGGCGCAAAAACCGGTGTAGCCGGCACGCAGAAAGCCACCAAAACTCCGGCAATGGTAGGATGTATGCCCGAATTGAGGAATAAGAACCAGACTACTCCACCGATACCGATATAGAAAATTTTGCTCTGGATATGCATCTTCGAGCCCAGCAGCAGCAACACCAGAAGCCCTACGGCATAAACAAGCAGCATCGCGTCAATATGCCCGCTATAAAAAGCCGCAATCACTATGATGCCGCCGATATCATCCACCACAGCCAGCGTGGTCAGGAATATCTTAAGCGACAACGGCACCCGCTTTCCGAGCATGGCGAGCACACCCAACGAAAAAGCGATGTCGGTAGCCATCGGGATTGCCGCGCCCCCTTCATATGCAGTGCCATGTGCAAAAAAGAAATAGATAAGCACCGGGGCTATCATACCGCCAATGGCACCCATTATGGGCAGAAAAGCCTGTCTAAACGACGACAATTCGCCCACGAGCACCTCGCGCTTTATCTCAAGACCGATAGTAAAGAAAAACACAGCCATGAGCGCATCGTTAATAAATGCAAGCATGTTCATCGGCTGTCCGTGGTGGCTGAAAAGGTTGAAACCTCCCACCTGCAGACGCACTTCCTGCGTCCAGAACTCATTGTAATATTCCTTGATACCGGGGATGTTAGCCACTATCAAGGCAAGCCCGGTAGCGAAAAGAAGCACATTGCCGGCCGTAGCATGGCGGCGCAATGCCTGGCGCGTAGAGTAAAACACCTTGTGTGTCAGTGTCGCCGAAGCGTCGCGCAATAAGTTTGGATTAATAGTCATCTTCGGGATTTTTGTTAATAATCAGGATTGTTACGCTAATGTATAACACTATTGCAACATGCGAGTGTTCACGCTAATAACTGATTTAAATTTCAACCGCAAGCATCATAACACTCTGCAATTTGTGGCAAAGATAAGAAAAAAGCATAATGTTTTTGCGTATCTTTGTGGAAACCTTTTTGCAAGGCAGTAACGCTAAGAGCATGAACGAAGAAACCCTTAACCAATTATACCTTAAAGATACCGCATTCCAGGACCTGATGCAGCGGCGTATATTCAATGTGCTGCTGATAGCGTCACCTTACGATGCATTTATGATGGAGGACGACGGACGTGTGGAGGAACAGCTGTTTTTCGAGTACGTGTCGCTCAACCTGTCAAGTCCGCCACGAGTCACCAAAGCCCGCTCAAACGCCGAAGCACTCGAAAAGCTCGAGCAAAACAAATTCGACATGGTGATTACGATGCCAGGCGTAGACATATCCGAGACCTTCACCGGGGCACAGACAATAAAAAGCCTATATCCCGACCTGCCCATAGTAGTCCTGACGCCTTTCAGCAAAGAGGTGTCACGACGGCTTGCCAATGAGGATTTGGCCTGTGTCGACTACGTGTTTTCATGGCTCGGCAATGTGGATTTGCTGCTTGCCATCATAAAACTGATGGAGGACAAAGCTAATGCCGAAAACGACATCAACAACGTAGGGGTGCAGATGATAATGCTTGTCGAGGACTCTGTGAGGTTCTATTCGTCAGCACTGCCCCATCTCTATAAATTCCTCTTCAAACAGTCACGTATCTTTGCCACCGAAGCCCTTAACGAGCACGAGCAGATGCTTCGCATGCGTGGCCGCCCCAAAGTAATGCTGGCCCGTACTTACGAAGAAGCCGTGGAGCTGTATGACAAGTTCGGACATAACATGCTCGGAGTCATCAGCGACATATCGTTCAAGCGCGACGGCATAAAAGATACACAAGCCGGCATCAGACTCACCGAATACCTCAATGAAAGGGATCCGATGCTCCCTGTCATACTCGAATCAAGCGACAGCGAGAATAAAGCCATAGTCGAGAAGCTCGGACACCAGTTTATAGACAAGAACAGCAAAAAATTCCCGGTAGACCTCGGCGATGCAATCATGACCACATTCGGATTCGGAGACTTCATACTCCGCAACCCGACCACAGGTCAAGAGATAATGCGCATAACCTCGCTTAAAGATATGCAATACAACATCTTTAAGATTCCTGACGAGACGCTGTTTTACCACTCGCGCCGCAACGACATCTCCCGATGGCTCTACAGCCGCGCTTTGTTTCCTATCGCCGACATCATCAAGGAACACCGTTTTCAAGACCTGAGCGAAGCACCCGAGGTCAAACAGCTGTTTTTCGACCTGATAGTGAAATATCGCAAGATGAAAAACCGTGGTGTAGTCGCTGTGTTCAAAAAGGGGAGATTCGACAAATACAGCAATTTCGCCCGTATCGGGCAAGGGTCGTTAGGGGGCAAGGGTCGCGGTCTGGCATTTATAGACTCCATCATCAAACACAACCCTGTGTGCGACGATTTCGACGGCATCACCATAAGCATCCCCCGCACCGTGGTGCTATGTACCGATGTGTTCGACGAGTTCATGTCGAGCAACAACCTCTACCCTCTTGCCTTGAGCGATGCCCCCGATGCAGAGATATTGCACCATTTCCTACAGGCACGTCTGCCCGAATATCTGATCGAGGATTTCTTCGCATTGTTTGAGGTCATCGACAAGCCTTTGGCCATCAGAAGTTCGAGTCTGCTTGAGGATTCCCACTACCAGCCGTTTGCAGGCATCTATTCCACTTACATGATACCGCATGTAAAGGATAAATACGAGATGTTGCGTCTGCTGAGTTGCGCCATCAAAGGGGTGTATGCGTCAGTGTATTTCGCTGACAGCAAAGCCTATATGACAGCCACGAGCAATGTTATCGATCAGGAAAAGATGGCTGTCATCATCCAAGAAGTCATCGGCAAGGATGTCGACGGTATGTATTTCCCGTCGTTCTCCGGGGTGGGTCGTTCTCTCAACTACTACCCTATCAACGACGAGAAGCCCGAGGACGGAGTCGCCGAGATAGCCGTCGGCCTTGGGAAATATATCGTGGACGGAGGTGCCGGGTTGAGGTTTTCGCCGCTTCACCCAGAGAAAGTGCTGCAGACCTCAGAACTCGACCTTGCCTTACGCGACACACAGCGGCGAATGAACGCCCTCGACATGACCAATGTCGATGCCGACTTCAACGTTGACGACGGGTTCAACCTCCTCAATCTCAAAGTGCAGGATATAGCCGAAAAGGGAGCATTGAAATATTTGGTTTCAACCTATGACCATAACAATGCCTTGCTGCGCGACACAGATGCCGGGACAGGCCGCAAGGTGGTCACATTCAACAACGTCCTGAAGCATGGGGTATTCCCTCTGGCCAAAGCAGTGGATTTCATGCTCATTAAAGGCAGTCAGGAAATGGCACGACCCGTAGAGATAGAATTTGCCGGCATCGTCGAACCCGACGCTTCCACCAAAGAGCAGCATAAAGGGCAGCTTTTCTGGCTCCAGATCCGGCCTATCGTGGACCGCAAGGAACTTGTGGACGACTCCATGATGGCAGCACGTGACGAGGATGTGCTGCTGCGCAGCCACACCGCACTCGGCCATGGCAATGTCGAAGGTGTCAAAACCATCGTATACATCCGCCCAGAGCAATTCTCATCGAGCCGCAACGATTTCATAGCCCGTGAAGTAGCCAAAATCAATCATGAAATGGTGGAGCGTAACGAAGGCTACATCCTGATAGGTCCCGGACGTTGGGGGTCAAGCGACACCGCTCTGGGTATCCCTGTAAAATGGCCGCATATCGCCGGGGCAAAACTCATTGTCGAATCCTCACTCCCCGGATATCGCATAGAACCCAGCCAAGGCACACATTTTTTCCAAAACCTTACATCCTTCGGTGTCGGATATTTCACTATAGATACCAGACGAGAAACAGGTTTTGTAGACTATGAGCTGCTAAATTCGATGCCGGCGACTTATGAGAGCGAAAACATCCGCATAGTCCGCTTCGACTCCGACCTGCCCATCGGCATCAATGGCATGAAAGGCGAAGGAGTAGTACTTAAACCTGTCACCAAATAACAACAATAGCTAATGGCACTGATATATTTCGTCAAACGAGCACTTGGATTTGATAATACGGCAGACGACACCGACGAGGATATAGACAATCCGTTCAGAGTGGTTACCAAGCCAAGCGACAACACGGCTACCGCGACTGATGCCGCCAGCACCGCCCCATCCGACAGCGCACAGGCGCAGAATATTGAAAATGATATGACCGACGACTCCGACACCGCCCTGCCTCTTGTCGACGCGTCACTGCCCGGATGTATCTTCGACTCTGTGATACGGCTGTTCAACCGCACCATGCCTGATTTTGTCAGAGAATGTTTAGATACCGACAGCCAGCGGCAATATCTGTTTCATGCTATAGAAAGCGATGTGCGCCGACAGATGATACGTGTCGTGGATGAAGTCAGGCTCAACGCCTGCAAGCCGTCAGAGACAAAAGATGCTGTTTCCGACAATACCCTATCGGAAAACTACAGACGGCAGCTCCGCACTGCTTACAACAACTTCCACCGGGAGAAAGAAGCCCTCGAACGCCGCATCATCGACCTTGAAGAGACGCTGCAATCGGCCAACGACGAAAATGCCCGTCTACAGAGCGAAATCGCCGCACTTAACCGCCGCATACGCCGCTCTAAAAACAAGACACAGATGGATGACGATTTGCAGCCGTCATTGTTCTGACATATTGCCGACGTCACCGATAGTCTGGTCCGTACATATTCACTAAATTTGTCATATCCACCGCGAACAATCTAATCAGGAAATACATTTAAACATCAAAGCGACAACACTGTCAATACAATATGAAGACAAAACTACAACACCGTCTTTACACCGCAATGGCCGGATGCATGATGGTATCAGCCATGCTTTCCGAGTCATCCGCCATCGAACTGTCGGACTGCGTATACCCCGGCAACCAGCCATCATATTCCGCGCCAGACATACAGTTTCTGCCTGACGGCGAGACATATGCCATGTTGAGCCCGGATGGCAAGCGCATAATCAAATACGACTGCAAGACAGCTTCCGAAATAGATGTAATCTTAGACATCGACAATACCCGCGAGAACAAAATAGACCGTATAGAATCATACAGTCTGAGTCCCGACGGTTCTAAAGTTCTCGTTAAAACCGATAGCCGCCCCATCTACCGCCGCAGTTCGTCTGGCCGCTACTTCTATTATGAGATAAGATCGCGGCTACTGAAAAAGCTGTCAGACAACCATGCCTACCAGCAATCGCCGATATTCTCTCCTGACGGACGCATGGTAGCATTCGTCGATTCCAACAACATATACATCAAAAAACTTGACTACGGCACAGAGGTCGCTGTCACGACCGACGGCGAAAAGAACAAAATAATCAACGGAGTGCCGGATTGGACATACGAAGAGGAATTCGACGAAACATGCTCGATGATATGGACTCCTGACAACTCTACCCTCTGTTACCTTAAGTATGACGAGACAGATGTCCCGCTGTACAACCTCCCGATATACGAAGGGGCATGTTCACCCAATAAGGAATACGCCCTCTATCCCGGCACATTAAGTTACAAGTATCCAGTAGCCGGGCAACCAAACTCACGCCTGACCCTCCACAGCTACGACATAGAAACCCGCAAAAACAAATCCATTACTTTAGGCAACGGAGCATATGAATATATCCCACGGATATACCCTACTCCGGCTGGCGATAAGATTTTGGCCGTCACACTCAATCGCGAACAAAACCGCATGGAAATTTATTCCGTGAACCCAAAGTCTACCATAAGCAGCTCCATATATGTCGACCAGACACCTAACGCATGGATCGAGCCTGATGCCTACGAAACACTGATGATAATGCCGCAGTCATTCATCATAAGCTCATCGCGCTCGGGCTACAAGCATTATTATGAGTACAGCTATGCCGGTGCGCTGATTCGGCAAATCACATCAGGCGATTACGATGTCACGGCTCTGTCAGGATATAATGCCGCCAATCAGGTATATTACATGCAGTCATGCCGCAATGGAGCAGTGAACCGTACCATAAGCTCCATCGACAAAAAAGGACAGATTAAGGACCTTTCGCCGGCACGAGGTTATGCCTCAGCCATCTTCTCTCCAGGCATGAAGTATTACCTCGAAAGCTATAGCAGCCTGTCGCAAGCTCCGTCCTACACACTGAAGACAGCCAAAGGCAAAGCCATAAAGACTTTTGGAGACAACACATCATACGCCCAACACTATGCTTCATTACCTCAACAAGAATTATCGACTGTAGAAGTCGACGGAACCACCCTCAACATAATGATTGTGAAGCCGGCCAACATGGCATCCGGCAAGAAATACCCTCTCATTATCAACCAATACAGCGGACCCGGCTCGCAGGAGGTATTGAACCGATGGACACCTGACTGGACACGGTATTTCGCCTCGCAAGGATATGCAGTGGCGACCATAGACCCTCGCGGCACCGGAGGCCGTGGACGAGCCTTCATGGATGCGGTATATTGCAAGCTCGGGCTGACCGAAGCCGCCGACCTGATAGCTGCCACACGGAAAATCGCCGCCTACGACTGGGTAGACCCTGACCGCATAGGCATCTATGGGTGGAGCTATGGAGGCTATCAGGCTCTTATGTGCGCCACATCAAGCAACTCTCCGTTCAAAGCCACAGTTGCTGTCGCACCCGTCACCGATTGGAGGTATTATGACACGGCATACACCGAACGCTACATGCGCACACCGCAGCAAAACGAGTCAGGCTACAACACCTCTGCCCCCATAAACCGCATCGACAATCTCAGCGGCAATCTGCTGATGATGTGGGGTACGCTTGATGACAACGTCCATCCGGCAAACAGCTTGGAATTCATATCGCGTATGCAGATGAAAGGCATGTATCCGCAGATATTAGTGTTCCCCAACCAAAACCATTCAATCAACGGCTGCGAGCTGAGAGAGTCGGTCTACCAGCGGATGCTGGACTTCTTCGGCACCAACATGTAATTTACAGCCTCAAAACTCGACACCTACACCACCTGCGCAATGATAGAGATCAGCAAGAGAAAACGCAATCTGGATATGGGCATCATAACCCTGTGGATACACTGGGCGATGGCCACCAGTGCACTTGCATTTCCTATACTTCTGGGCTATTTCATGCCATTGAAATGGCTGCCGCTGATTATATTTCTGGAAGTGTTCGGCTTGTACTACTACATCCGTTCGTCGTCGGCAACCGCCCCACGGTGTTATCTGATAATGAACATTTGCGGTCGGGCACTCATATGCTCCGGATTAATCATGGTTGTGATTAACCTCGCATTTTCCACAGGAGCCATACACGCTTTCTACGATGCCGACACATTAAACCATGAGATCCCGTTTATACCGACACTCATCATATCGCCGGCGGCGTGTTTTTTTGCAGTAACCGCATCGGTAAGACGCTCAAGGCAGTCATTTTGCCAAAGCTGCATAATCCGCTTCGGCAGTGCGGCCGAACGCGGATTCATCGGAGCGATATACAAACAGGAAGGCCAACGCCAGTCAGAGCTGCTGGCTTGGCTGACCGGCATAGTGAGCATATTCGATTGGGGATATTACCTTCTTTGCTACATCAATGTCAATTTTAATCGTGCCGATACATTCTTCCTTGTTGTCATCCCAGTCGGCTTTTATGTCTTGACTCTTATATACACAGCATTACGCTACTCCGGACTGCTGGCTTATTACAGCCGGGAAGCCGTAGGAGCGGCGCGTGCACGCGGCTCCATCACGCAGCTACGCTTCCTTGTAGTCCATGACAATTCTATCTATCTGGGTCCCGATGACCCTGAACAGTCACACCCCCGGCTCGACACACCCTATTCGCTCACTATACATTACTGCAAAGATATACCCATCGAACTCGTCAAAGACCACTTCTGCAACCTGGCACAAGCCCAGGATGCGACAATTAAATACATCTACACCTCCGAATCAGGAAATCTTGACGGCACTATCCGGCATTATATAGCCACCATCGGCAACAAGACGGATATCGACGGCACTTTATACCCTGACGGGCGATGGTACACATTCTATCAACTGAAGCAGATGATAAACGCACGGAAACTTGCACCTCTGCTCAGGGCTGAACTCGTCAGGATATACACGACTGTCATGACTTGGAAAACATATGACAGCAATGGTAAAAGATTGTATAAAATCAAAAGCTACCGCCCGACGTTCCACCTCAAGCAGCTGCCTGACTGGGATGTCGACTTTGACGACAACCGCTGGTTGTTCATAGCAGCCAACAATGAAGACATGCGTTTTTTCAAACTGAGGCGTTTTATAAAGCAGCTCTTTTTCGGGCGCAAAATATGATTATCACCCACCATGGCATCAGACGACATACTGCAACTCCTCGTCGTTACCGGTCCTACGGCATCAGGGAAAACGGCCAAAGCGGTAAGCCTTGCGAAGCATCTTGACGGCGAAATAATCAGTGCCGATTCCCGTCAGATATACCGCAACATGGACATAGGCACCGGCAAAGATTTAGATGAATATGGCGACATTCCCTACCATATGATAGACATCTGCCCTGCCGGCTACAAATACAATCTGTATGAATACCTCCGTGATGCCAACAAGGCCATCACAAGCGTAAGAGACAGCGGGCGGCTTCCGATTTTGTGCGGAGGCACGGGCCTGTACATCGAGAGCATCCTAAAGGGCATAGAATTACCAGAAGTACCCGAAAACAGAAGTCTTAGAGACTCTCTGTCGGGCAAATCACTCGACGAACTGACCCGGATGTTGTCACAGATGAAGACACTACACAACACTACGGATGTCGACACATGCCAACGCGCCATACGGGCCATCGAAATAGCCGAATACTACAACACACATCCCGACAAGGCGTTGAAAACCACACCTCATCCCATCAAAAATGCGCTGATTATCGGGATAGACATCGACCGTGAAAGCCGCAGGGACAGGATTTCATCACGTCTTGATACAAGGCTCAAAAGCGGAATGGTCGAAGAAGTCGATGCGCTGCTCAAAAGCGGCATATCTGCCGAAGACCTGATTTATTACGGATTGGAGTACAAGTACCTGACCCTCTATCTGACGGGCCAGCTCTCATACCAGGAAATGTATTCAGGACTGGAAACCGCTATACATCAGTTTGCCAAGCGGCAGATGACATGGTTCCGTGGCATGGAGCGGCGCGGGTTTACTATCCACTGGCTTCCATACGACATGCCAGCCGACGAATTTAACGCCGCAGTGAAGTCGATGATTGAAATATTCCCTTATTCATCCGATACGAATGGCATTTCATAACGACGTAGGCCGTTGGGGCGAACAGATGGCTTGCGATTACCTCGTATCGCAAGGCTACGCGCTCATGGAGCGAAACTGCAAGATACACCGTATCGAGATAGACATCGTCGCTTGCAAGAACGACACCATATGTTTCGTCGAAGTCAAAACCAGAAGCTCCGACGAGATAGACCCTGTATATGCCATCGATGACCGCAAGATGAAACGGATGTGCCGTGCTGCAAACGATTATGTGAACTCACACGATTTGCACCTCAATCCGCAAATCGACATCATAACCGTAACAGGCAACCCCGCTACAGGAGTCACGCGTATCGAGCATTATCCCGATTGCTATCTCCCATCGCCTGTGACTGCTAAGATTGGTTAATCAAACATGTCATAATCAGAAAAAGGCATATCTTTGTACCCGTAACTCATAAACACCTAATATAAAATGCTAAGTAACGGCAGAGGCTCATTTCTCAGCAATATCCCCCCGGTAACCAAAAATCTCCTAATCATCAATCTAATCATATGGTTGGCCATGCTCATCATCCCTTCAAAAATGGGATTCGATATCATAGCCTACGGTGGGTTGCACTACTTTTCGGCACCCGACTTCAATCCGGTGCAGCTGCTGACGTACATGTTCATGCACAGCACGGACACGTTTGCCCACCTGTTCTTCAACATGTTCACCTTATGGATGTTCGGCATCACGCTTGAGCGTGTACTGGGATCACAAAGGTTTCTGTTTTTCTACATAACAGTAGGCATCGGAGCCGGATTGTTTCAGGAATTAGTGTGGGGGCTTACCTGGCAAGGCCCGTTTTTCGAATGGATACATCAATCTACAGGTCAACCGATAGAGTTGATCAAATCGGCATATGCCACAGGAGATCTATCCCTATGGCAGTCATTCTACCTCAACCATATGGTCACAATCGGAGCATCCGGAGCCATATACGGCATCCTGCTCGCATTCGGGATGTTGTTCCCCAATCGTCCGCTGTTCCTGATGTTCATACCCGTGCCTATCAAGGCCAAATATATGGTTATAGGCTACGGTGTCATAGAGATACTGCTCGGAGTCGGAGGCAATGACGGCATAGCGCATTTTGCTCATCTCGGAGGCATGATATTCGGATTCCTGATGATATATTATTGGAAAAAGAAGGGCATTGTGCATAATGACTTCTACTAAACTAAAGAAACTGTCAGTAGCCCTCAACATCATCGCTGCTGCATGCTCGATGCTGGTAGGCATACCATGGCTCATCCGCCGTCATGACTTCCATATGCCGGATTCTCAAAAATCCGACGAATCTGCCAACCACCTACGCAAGGTCATGCAAAAGCTGCAAAATTCCGGGTATTCAAGCCTTACGGCAGACGAACGGGCATTGATAGCAAATAGTATGAAACACTACAAATAAGTATACACTTGGATCTTCGTCCCCACATAAAACCCTTTTTAGCATCTTCTATTAAAGATATATGGCCCGCATCGACAAGACAACGATGTCTTGTCGTACTGACTGCAATATTCTGCGTGGTCACCATATATGCTGCTTACGCCGGATATGTCCCCCCGGCACACACTTTCTTAGGAACCATATCGCCTTTGGCGGTAATGGCATTCCCATTACTGCTTTACATCCTGGCTGTCTCTCTGATAATCTGTATTGTATTCTGGATGAGAGGAGCACGGATGCTGCTCGTGACGCTGATTGTCATAGTCCCGTCAGCCATAAAAATCGTACCTCTACATATCACTCCATATATTGCGGACAGAGCCAAGGGAGATAAGACATTCTCATTGCTGACATACAATGTCATGAGCTTCCTCGATTTTGCTGGGCCGTTTAAAGAAGGAGTGCCAAATCGTACCGTACAGTACATACTGGATTCCAACCCCGACATCGTCTGTCTGCAGGAAACCCTCCGCGCAGCGTATGTCAACACCCTTAACATCACCTTGAGCCAGCGCAATCTCCGGGATCTGAGGTACCCATACCAGATGCACTGGCATGACGGTGGCATAGCGATGTATTCGCGGTATCCCCTCAAAGAGATACATATCGGCGACCGCCCTGACATGCCATATCCCCATTACAAAGCAGCCAGAGTATATCTTCATGACGACTCTATCACCATCATCAACTGCCATCTACAATCAATCGGCCTTGACGTATCAGACCGCAATGTCTACCATGGAGCCACCGGCGGAGATATCGACTTCGATTCGATAGACGCGGCCGGCTCCAAGATTTTGGGTAAACTGACCGATGCTTTCATCATACGGGCAAAACAGGCAGAGTTCGTGCGTTCAGTGCTTGATTCGATACCCGGCAACGTAATAGTTTGTGGAGACTTCAATGACGTGCCCCTGAGTTTTGCGACACGTCAAATACAAGGCAATGACATGCACGATGCTTTTGCAGCTACATCCTTCGGTCCACGCATCACCTTTCATGACAATAGGTTTTATTTCCGTATCGACCATGTTTTTTACCGTGGAAATATCGGAGCTTACTGGTGTGCCTCGCCTAATATCCCGAGTTCCGACCACTACCCTCTTCTGGTAAGATTCAAAATACAGCCTGATAAGTGAGTATTACAATTTAAATTATGCTTTAGATTCGAGATAAGCCCTCATGACCACTCATAACAGCCAGAAAGCATCAGTAATCAAGTGGTTCAGGTATGTCATATGGGCCGTGATAGTATTGTATTGCGGCATGTCTGTCTACAGCGCATACGGCGGATATATCCGCCCATCCCTATCCATTGCCGGGAAAACCGCCCCTCTCGCCGTCATGGCATTTCCTGCAATAGCCTTTTCATTGGTGGTCATGACCGCTCTTCTCACATGCTTCAAGTCCAAAATGGCATATGCAGGCTTCGTGACAATCTGCATATGCGCACCTGCCATATGGAACATCTGCCCCATAAACATTGGCAAAAACCAGGTATCGGCTCTGCAAGAATACAAGACATACAAATTCATAACATTCAATGTCATGAACATGTGGGATTATGACAAGACTAAGCATAACAACCCCGACAACCGTCTTCTCTCATTCCTCATCCACAGCGATGCCGACATACTATCGCTTCAAGAAATAATATATTTCCCCGATGAGAGCCAGAACAGCAATGTCAGAGCACAACTTGACTCGCTTTTCAAGATATACCCCCACAGAGTGCAGGCTACAAACGGCGCACTGATGGTGTTGTCAAAATATCCTGTCAGACGCATAAACCTTCCCCAGCCCCTTGTCAACAGATTCCTCCCATATGCCGCCTTTACAGTGGAACTGCCGCAAGGGACGATAACACTGTTTGACTGCCACTTGGAGAGCATCGGACTGACAGACTCCGATAAAGCCAGCTATCAGGACATCACACGGGGCAAAGCAAACAAATCGGACATCAAAGGCATTAAAAATAGTGCGATACACAAACTCAACGAAGCATACCGCACGCGTGCCATACAAATCAACCAGCTAAGAGAAGCCGCCGACAGCATAGGAGGCAACATCATCATTGCCGGAGATTTCAATGACGTACCGCTGTCATATACGATACGCAGCCTGAAAGATGCCGGCTTCAAGGAGGCGTATCCATCACTCGCCATTGGGCCGGGATTCACTTATCAGGCCGACCGCCTTTACTTCCGCATAGACCATATATTGTATCGCGGCTCACTCAGACCCACGAGCCTTGAAATCCCCAAAGTCAGTCTGAGCGACCATTATCCCATGATTATGACTTTTTTGGAATAAAGCGGTGCGATGAATCCGATAATTATTGCTAACTTGCATGATAAATATATTCACTAATCCATTATACCAGTCTCATATATGAATATCAGGAATCTTGCCACATTAACCTTCGCCGCGACTATCATAGGGTGCGGTTCGTCAGGATGCAGCAAGTCGAAAGCTGCCAATGAAAAAGACAATCCTTTCTTTGCCCAATGGGACACCCCCTACGGCATACCGCCGTTCGAGGAAATCAAGGTAGAACACTACAAACCTGCTTTCGAGGAAGGGATGAAGCGCCAACGCCAGGAAATCGCCGACATCATCCGCAACAACGAAGCTCCCAGCTATGAGAACACCATCATTCCATTAGAATACAGCGGAAAATTCCTCAACCGTGTGGCCCGTGTATTCTTCGCGCTCAACGAAAGCATGAATACACCCGAAATGCAGACTGCCGCTGCCGAAATCATGCCGATGTATTCCTCATTCAGCGATGAGGTGATGATGAACGACAGCCTGTTTCAACGTATCAGCACCCTGTATGAGCAGCGCGACAGCCTGAATCTGTCAGTGGCACAGAAACGGGCCATTGAAGACCATTATAAAAACTTCACCCTCAACGGCGCGTTGCTCAACGACGAACAGAAGAAAGAGCTTTCGGACATTAACACCAAGCTATCCAACCTCTACCTAAAGTTCAACAAAAACCTCCTGAATGCGACCAACGCATTTACGATAACCGTCGACGACAAAGCCCGGCTGTCAGGGCTGCCCGACAACGTCATAGCTACAGCCAAAGAGGAGGCCGAAAAGAGAGGATTGAAAGACAAATGGGTGTTTACACTCCACGCCCCCTCCCGTCTGCCCGTACTGCAGTTTGCCGATGACAGAGACCTGCGCCGCCAAATGTGGGAAGGGTACACATCCTTAGCCTCTGAGGGCGAAAACGACAACAATCCGGTCATCAAGGAAATCGTTTCTTTGCGCACCCAAAAGGCGCAACTCCTCGGATTCCCCAACTATGCATCACTCGCCACCGCCCCATATATGGCCAAAACACCAGCTGCCGCCAAAGAGCTGCTGCTGAAAATATGGAAGCCGGCAGTAGCCAAAGTGAAGCGTGAAGTGACGGACATGCAGAAGATAGCCGATGAAGAAAACAAGGGCATCAAGATAGAGCCGTGGGATTACTATTACTATGCTGAAAAAGACCGTGTACGCAAGTACGGTATCGACGAGAATGTAATCAAAGAATATTTTGCGGTCGACAGCGTACGCAAAGGTATCTTCACGATGGCCAATAAACTTTACGGCATCACATTCACGCCTATCGAAGCCCCCAAATACCACCCCGAAGTAAATGTATATGAAGTCAAAGATGCCGATGGAAATCATCTGGCTGTATTCATGACAGACTATTTCCCACGTGACACAAAACGGCAGGGAGCATGGATGGACGCATTCGACCCAGGCGAAGTAACTCCTGACGGCAAAGAGACCCGCCCCATCATCTATAATGTGGGCAATCTGTCGCGCCCTACGGCTGACGCTCCGGCCCTGATGACTATCGACAATGTAGAGACCATGTTCCACGAATTCGGCCACGGACTCCATGGTATGCTGACCCGCGCCACCATTCCGTCACAGATGGGCACATCCGTCGACCGCGATTTCGTCGAAATGCCGTCACAGATACATGAACACTGGGCGTTCGAGCCTGAACTGCTCAAAGAATATGCACGCCACTACAAGACTGGCGAAGTAATACCCGACTCATTGGTATCTAAGCTCAAAGCCGCATCGCATCATAATCAAGGCTTCATCATGACTGAGCTTGTCGGAGCCGCACTTCTCGACCTCTATTGGGGAGAACTGATTCCCGACGAGAATACCGACATAAAAGACTTCGAGGCAAAAGTCGCCGCTGAAATCGGTATGCCGTCCGAGCTGACGTTCCGCTACCGCAGCCCGTATTTCAAGCATATCTTTGGTGATGAAGGGTATGCCTCAGGCTACTACACATATCTATGGGCAGCAGTGCTTGAGTGTGACGGCTATGATCTGTTCAAGGAAAAAGGAGCCTTTAACCCCGAAGCCGCAGCCCGCTTCAAGCACCTCCTTGAGATGGGCGGCAGCGAAGACCCGATGAAACTTTACGTAGACTTCCGAGGCCACAAGCCTGACGTATCAGCCCTCATCAACGCTCGCGGACTTAATGAATAAAGCGTTTTTAAGTTACCTGAGTTAATGAAACCCCTCGCCGGTTTCATTAACTCAGCCGCTAACATACCTGAAACAAACATAAACTTTACAATATCACATCACACATGAGAATCGCTGCCAAGACTCTGCTATGCTCATCCATAGCAATAGCCATGACCCTGCCAGCCTCCGCTGACGAAGCCAAAGGGCAGATAATGACCACCTTGCCTGACGGCAGATTGGTCATCGTGACTGCCGTCAATGCTAATGTAATCAAAGTCACCAATCTACCGGCTGGAGAATCACCCCTCCAGTCACGCGCCACCGTCGATGCTTCAGCACGGTTTGACGGAGCGATAACACACGGTACAGACGTAACATCGATGACCACGTCTACTGGCATCAAAGCTACACTCAACAATAACAACGGAGCCGTCACCGTATCCGCCGGACCAGGCAAAAGCATAAATGACAGTGGCGAACGTCTGCTTAAAGACGGCAAACGCGAACTGATGCTTGCGACCGACGGCACAGGCTCATTTTATGGCGGCGGCGAACGTGGCCATAAAATAAACCTCGCAGGAGACACCCTCGTTATGTACAACAAGCAGAACTATGGTTATGTAAAGGGCGAAAGCCGCATCAGCCAGATGAATATAACGATGCCACTGTTCCTGTCATCCAACGGATATGCCATACTGTTTGATGACTATGCCGCCGCTGAAGTCATACTCGGCAATCCTATCAAATATATTTCCGAAAGCCCTGCGCCGATAAGCTATTACTACATATATGGCGACGGCACAATGAAAGGCCTGACAGAAGCAGTAAGCCAGCTGACAGGCCGCCAGGACATGCCTCCGTTCTGGGCCATGGGCTATATAACCTCAAAATACGGATACAAGACAGAAGCTGAGACACGCAGCGTAATCGATACGCTTAAAATGAACAAATATCCCGTAGACGGTATCGTCCTTGACCTATACTGGTACGGCAAGGAGCAGGACATGGGCCGTCTGGCATGGGAGCCACAGCAATGGCCCGACCATAAGCAGATGCTTGCCGACCTCAAGGCCAAAGGGGTAAATACAATCATCATATCGCAGCCCTATGTGCTTCGCAACGGCCGCGCCATCGATAACTATAACATGGGCGTAGAAAAAGGATTATTTGTCAAAGATGCAACCGATTCGCTCAAAGGCACCCAGGAAGTGCAGATATGGGTAGGCGAAGGAGGCATGTTTGATGTCAGCAATCCAGACACACGCAAATGGCTCGCTAACCGCTACAAGGAGTTAACGCTTGGAGGAGTAGGCGGATGGTGGGGCGACCTCGGCGAACCCGAAGTACATCCTGAGACCGGCATCCACCACAACGGCCTGACTGCACGCCAGTATCACAACCAATACGGCAACGACTGGTCACAGATTATTTACGATCTCTACAAAGAAGAGTTTCCCAATACACGCCTGATGACCATGATGCGTGGCGGAACCACAGGACTCCAACGCTACAGCGTATACCCTTGGTCGACAGACGTTTCCCGCTCGTGGGGAGGTCTGCAGCCGCAGGTCACCATCATGCTGGGTTCCGGCCTTAGCGGACTCGGATACATGAGCCATGATGTAGGCGGATTTGCCATCGACGAGAAAGTACCATACGACCCCGAACTATACGTACGCTGGCTCCAGCTTGGAACATTCTCCCCCGTCCTCCGCACACATGCACAAAACACGGCCGAGCCATACCGCTATCCCGACCAGCAGCATATCATACTGCCTCTCATCAAGGAAAGGTACAGATGGCTTCCCTACAACTACACTCTGGCATATGAAAACCATGCTTACGGCACACCTCTCGTGCGACCTATCGGCTTCTACGAACCCGGCGAAACAAAGTATGACAACATCGATGACGAGTATCTCTGGGGCAAAGACGTGCTGATTGCTCCCGTAATGACACAAGGAGCTACATCGCGACAGGTCACATTTCCTGCCGGTACATGGGTCGACTACTCCGACCCGACAAAGACATATGCCGGAGGGACGACCATCAACTACAACGCTCCTATAGAGGTACTGCCCATGTTTGTACGTGCCGGCTCCATAATCCCCACAGCCGACTACGACATGGAAAATACAGGCGACTACAAGGACTCCGCTTATACGCTCAATGTCTATCCTGTAGCAGGATGCAGCGGCTCATATACACTCTTTGAAGACGACCGCACATCCACCACTACAGTCGAAAACGGCAGGTACGCCCTCCTCACATTCTCCGACTCCATGACTCAATCCGCACTTGAAATCACTCTTTCCAAGTCCCAGGATTCACCCATGACACCGTCTGAAAAGGACATCCGACTGCTCATACACAACATAGACAAATCGCCTAAGTCGGTGAGCGTCAATGGGAAGAAGCTCAACAAAAAAGCATATCAATACGATAAGGGAACAAAGACCCTGCGCGTGGACAACAAGTGGAACCCCACAGAAAGCCGCACAATAAGCATCAAGCTCTAAAAATCTTATAAGAGCCAATCGGACTCCTTATCCGAAAACATGTTGCGGGGTGTAGCTCGTTGATGCTACACCCCGCAACATGTTTCTCTATCTCCTACATTATCCGGAGCTGTTTAACCCCGAAGGATAGCCACGGCAGGGATGGCCATAGAATATGTATGTGTCATACCCGTCACAATTCTCTGAATTCTTGCCATTTAGGCAATGTGAAAATAAATTCCAAGCCTCCCGTAGACCTGTTTTTCGCAGAAATAGCCCCCCCAAGAACCATTACGACATTCCGGACTATTGCAAGACCGAGACCCGAACCGCCAGCCTTTCGCGACCGTCCGGTATCGACCCGGTAAAAACGCTCAAACAGATGCGGGATACTTTCTTGTGGCACTCCATTGCCGTCGTCAGAAAACGAAAAAGTGTAGAATTTAGGACTTTCACTCACCAACTTAAGACACATCGCAGTGCCATGAGAATGCAAGACAGCGTTACGGATAAGGTTGGTCAGCAGCGATGTCAATACATTTACATTACCCTTAACCTTACAACCTAAAGGGATGTCATAGGCAAATCTCATATTCCCATCAGCATTCGACTGCTTGTAGTCACTATGTAGTTGGAATACCAAATCATGGAAATCCACCTCTGTCGTGGGTATTCTCTCTATCCCGTCCTCGAGGCGTGTCATCGTCGAGACATCATTCAACAAACCGCAAAGACGGTTTACATTGGCCTGTGCCCTTTCCAGAAATTTTGTTTTAGTCGGCTCGGGCATATCTGGCTCCGACAATATGGTATCAAGATAACCCTTGATTATTCCTATCGGGGTCTTCAACTCATGATTTATATTATTGGTGAGCTGGTTCTTGATACGGGCTTTTTCCTCCACAGCATGCAAAGCTATGTCATGTTCACGGCTCGACTCCGACACAGCCTCAAGACGTGATCGATAAAGGCTGACTATCTGACGTGAAATATCTCCCAGCTCATCATGCGGGAAATCATAAAGATGCTCTATCTCACTGCCTGAAGCAGCACGACTCGCGAAATCATGGAGCAACATGATGTTGCGTGACAACATCCGCGTAACCACATAAACCAGCAGTGTGCAAAATACACCCAGACCCAATATAAACACCCATAACCCGGAGGCCGCCGAAATAGTATCTGCAATGGTCACATTATACGGCATCCCTGTGCGGACGTATAGCATCCCGTCGCTGCTTTTAGTAGCCTTATAATAAAACAGGCGGTTCTCTCCAGTATAAATATCGGCATCAGGGTTATATCTTGACTCTCGTTCATCAGGCTTTATCTCGCTAATCGGATCCTCTCCGTTGAAATCCTTAGGTATAGGGCAACCGATGTAGTACAATAAATCACCAGTAGCATTATATATACTGACGCGGACATCGTTGAACATCGTATTCTCAAAATACTCGTCAAGAAATCCCAGCATACCTTCCAAGTCCGCCTCGCGCTCATAGCAATCTATGATATAGCGGTTTATGATATGAAGCTGCGAATTTATGCTTTCAGTACGATAGTTTACTTCCCTGTTATATTGATATACCAATATCCCTGCCATCAGCAGCCACACCATGGCCACCATCGGGATAAATATGCGCCACATATATGATAGGCGACGTCTTTTACCCTGCCGTCGTATTCTGTATCTATTTCCGAGCCTATTCGGTCTCTTTAAATCCATAACCGAAGCCCATACGTGTGACGATGTTGTTGCCGTAGCGGCCTAATTTCTTACGTAGCCGTGCGATATTCGTATCAATGGCACGAGTGGTGACAATCACATCGTCAGGCCATATCTGCTTGATTATCTCTTCACGCGAATATATGCGGTTACGATGGGTAAGGAAAAATGTCATCAGCTCCAGCTCCGTTTTAGTAAGATTCAGATCCACACCGTCAAGGGTGCATACCTTGTCATCTAAATCCACAGATATTCCGCCAAACGACACAGTATTTGCATCCTGTCGGCCATCCTCTTTCGGACTGTTATCTGCCGGACGCATGGCCGAACGGCGCAGCACGGCACGCACACGGGCTACTACTTCAGATATTACAAAAGGCTTGGTTATATAGTCGTCACCTCCGATATTCAGCCCCATCACTGCATCGTCTTCACCGTTAAGTGCCGAGCAGAATATCAATGGCAGACTGGCTATCTCGGGATTGTTTCTGACGGCTTTGGCAAAGTCATATCCGCTCAGCCGCTCCATCATTATGTCAACAAGACACAACGAGTACTGGCGCAAATCGAGTTCAAGGGCTTCTTCCGCGCTATAAGCGCAGTCAACTTCATAGCCCACTCTTTCCAGATTATATTTCAAAATCTCGCAAATGGGCTCTTCATCATCAATCAGAAGTATCTTTGCACTCATTTCACATGTACTCACTGGTTATACTGCGTTATACCCGTTTATTTAATCGGAGTGGCATCTAACGGCACCTGACGACGGAACACCTCTTTAAACGAAATGATGGTTTCGGTGCGGGCCAGACCTAACGGCTGGAAATAATGGTGGATGAGATGGAGCAGGTGGTCATTATTGTAGGCGTACAGTTTGATGAACAAATCATACTGTCCAGTCGTAAAGTGGCACTCCACCACTTCCGGAATCTTTTTCAGCTCCTCAACTACCTCGCCGAACTTGCTGGGGTCTTTAAGATACAGACCTACATAAGCACATGTCTCATATCCGAGCGATGATGGATTAAGAACAGACTCGAAACCCTTTATGACTCCAGCCGAAATAAGTTTCTGGATACGCTGGTGCACAGCAGCACCGCTTACATTGCTTTCACGCGCTATTTCGAGGAACGGTTTGCGTGCATTGCCGGAAAGAGTCCTGAGTATGTTGCTGTCAAGTGTGTCGAAGTTGGTTTTAGACATGGCTTTTTACTTTGATTAAGAGTGATAAATGATGCTATAAATAATGCTATTTAGCATCACAAATATACGGATAAGTTTAAAATCACACAAAAAAAGCAACAGATTTCAAACTAAACATATAAATTTGGGGTTAAATTTGTAACCAAACAATCTGAAACCGGGCGTTTTTGACTGATCGCCATAGCAAGCCGGTCAAAAACTTTCCACTTTCATTCCGTAGTGCAAGGTGACTAAAGTATCATCACATAAGATAATCAAAATCACGGCATGGGTAATCGGCATCGCCATAGGACTGCCTCTGCTGATAGCCATGATGTTGTATATACCTCCAGTGCAGAGGCTGGCGGTAGACATCGCATCACGATACATAGCCGAATCCACTGGCATGAAGATTGATGTCGGATACCTTCGGCTCAAGTTTCCTCTCAATCTGTCGGTAGATGACGTACTCGTCATAGAAAATACCGGCGACACGATGGTCACAGCCGGCAATGCGGAACTGCGGATAGCAATGCTGCCGCTGCTCCGGGGTGACATATCTTTAGAAGGCTTTTCTGCCAGATCCGTTTTTTACCAGCTCGGCAACAGCGACAGCGTCATCTGGCTCAGAGCCCACATCGACAAAGCGGATATCGACAACGGCAACATGAATTTCAGCCGTGGCTCGATAGATGTCGGCAATACGTTCGTGGACGGAGGATGTGTCACTTTGATTATGAAAGACACCACCGTGGTCGCCCCGACCGACACCACGGCAATGCAGCCGCTGGCCATACGGGCGCAGAAGATACGCTTAGCCAACATTGATTACCGAATGTGCATGCCTCCGATTATCGACACTCTCACCGCACATATAGGCGATGCTATTCTGGAATCCGGGGTGGTCGACACCGGCTCCCGCCGCATCAATGCCTCTCGGCTGTCAGTCAGCGGTGTCAATGCTACATACTTGACAGCTCCTATGCCGGCTCAAGACCCAGTGACCGACAGCATACCACCACTACCCGACGATGAGATGTGGGTTATCACGGCCGACTCTGTCAAGCTACAAGCCGACAACGCAGTCTATGCCACCACAGGAGCGCATCCACTACCGGGATTGGATTTCAATTATCTGCAAGCCCAGGATGTAGAGATTGCCGTAACCGATTTCTATAACAAGGGGACGGCAATACGTGTGCCGTTGCAACGGCTCAAAGCCACCGAACGATGCGGACTTGAACTTAGTGCCGCCGGCACATTCTCCATGAACGGTCAAACCATGGAGGCATCCGGCTTCCATATATCGACCCAAAGATCCGACATCAAATTGGATGCGACGATGGGTATAGGCGACCTGACATCCGACCCTGACCTGCCATTAGGAATAAATCTTACAGGCATATTATCGGCCAACGATGCAGCAATGGCATTTCCGGCATATGCGCCAATGATAAAATCCCTGCCCCAGCCCCGTGACTTCAACGTGAGAATGGATGCAAACGGCACCACCTCACGCCTTAAGGTCGATAATGTCAAAATCCAGCTACCTCGCGTATTCAATCTGTCAGCCAACGGAGAAGTCAAAAACATTACCGATTTCGACAAAATGGGAGGCAGAATCGAGTTTGACGGTGCGGTGACAAACCCCAAAGCAGTAAACGCCACGCTTGCATCACTGAAGATGGATTCCACGATAACCATCCCATCACTAAAGCTCAACGGATCAGCCAACTATAACCCCGGCAACGTATCAGGGAACCTCAAGCTGGTTACCGGCTCTGGCAAACTATTGGCTGACGGACGCTGGGTGGCACGCAAAGAATCCTATCAGGCCGACATCGGTCTCAAGACTTTTCCGATTGACGCATTCATGCCTTCATTGGGCATCAAAGAGATATCCGCCGCCATACATGTCACAGGAACCGGCTACAACCCCTTATCGCCCGCAACCACACTTCTCGCAGATGTGTCGATTGACGATGTCGTGTACAACGGCAGCACATATACTGACGCATCGCTGACAGCAGAAGCCCGGGATGGTGATTTAAAAGCTTTTTTGATCTCCAATAATCCTGATGCACGGATAGAGCTGAATGCACATGCACAGATAGATTCGGGCATAATCAAGGGGGAACTCAACGGAGAAATACAAAATCTCGACCTGCTTGCGCTCGGCGTCATGAGTTCACCATGCCGTGGCCGCACCGATATCGCCGTAAAAGGGCAATACGACCCCCGTACTGAAGACATCCAGGCCGATGTAAACATATCCGACTTTGACTGGCTGATGGACACCGTCAACTATTACATCCCGTCACTGACACTGCACGCTACAGCCGACAAGCAAGTGACAGCGGTCGACATTTTGTCAGAGGATCTTATGTTACGCAGTATCATGAAGACCAAATGGGACAGCATAATGCCCGTCATCGACCGTGTCACGCAAGTCATCGACAACCAGATTGCCAACAAACGCGCAGACGTAACACGACTGCAACAAACCATACCGCCTCTCGACATAGACCTGTCAATGGGTCCCGGCAACATTGCCGGCCGCATACTCGCCCAGAGCGGTATCGCTTTTGACAACATGAGCCTGACCATGCGCAACGACTCGCTGCTACACCTCAACGGCGGAATCAGCCGTCTCACCATGGGTACAAATGTCGTCGATTCCGTAGCATTGCATATCAATCAGCACAACAAATACTTAGTCTACAATGTAAAGATGACCAATGGCCCAGGCCCGATGGCCGAATGGGCGGACGTAACCGTCAACGGATTTATAGCCGATGACAAGTTGGCCCTGTTTGTCGACCAGCACAACCTCCAAGGACAGCAGGGATACCGCCTCGGCACCGTGTCGACTTTGACCGACTCAGTCCTCACCGTGAAGCTCGTCCCGAGAGTCCCCGTCATCGCATATAAAAACTGGAGACTCAACTCCGACAATTTCCTGTCGTACAATATATATAACAAACATATCGAGGCCGACATATTATTGGAAAATCTGCCAAGCTCGCTCCATGTCTTCACACGACCTGTGCCGAATCCCGAAGAAGGCTCATCGGCTAATGAACTGGTGGTTTCGGCCAAAGAAATCAAGATTGAAGACTGGATCGGCTTCTCACCATTCGCTCCGCCCATGTCAGGAGTGGGATCTGCCAACCTGAAAATACACCGTGTCAACGACGAGGTCGTGGGAACGCTCGTCGTAGGGCTTGACAACTTCATGTACAACCGTCAGAAAGTCGGAAAATTCGGATTGGCTCTCAAAGTCGCGGAAAATCCAAAAATCAAATCGCTCTGGGCCGACGGCATCTTATGGGTCAATGACAAAAAGACCATAGTACTCAGCGGTGCCCTCAACGACAGCACACGCAAAAGCCCGTTCCTGCTTGACATGTCCATGATACATTTTCCTCTGAATGTGGCAAATCCGTTCCTCCCCGTCGGTACTGCCAAACTCGGCGGAAGCCTTAACGGCACAATGAAGCTGAGCGGTTCGGCAACGAAACCCGTGGTTGACGGCTATCTGCAATTCGACAGCGCATCTGTCATGGTCGATATGATCGGAGCTACTTACCGGTTCTCTGACACCAAAATACCGGTCGACAGCAATATTGTGCGATTTGACAATTTCGCCATCAATACGCTCAACGACAACCCTCTGACTATCAATGGCACTGCCGACATCAGCAACCTTGACGATGTACGGCTCAAATTGCACCTCGAAGGCAACGACATGCTCATGGTCAACAGCAACCGCCCCAAAGGTGCCGACATATATGGGAAAGGGTACATCGGCATAAATGCCGATGTCAGCGGCAGCATGTCGGATTTATACTGCAATGCCGATGTCTCGCTGCTGTCAGGCTCCGATGTGACATATGTCATGACCTCCTCACAGGCCGCTCTCACATCACAAAGCACCGACGATATGGTCTCCTTTGTCAATTTTGCCGATACGACCCAAATATCAGAGGATTCAAAACAGGCGCAGACAAGCAACATGACCCTGAATGCGACATTGCGCGTCATGCCTAACGCCACCGTCAATGTCGACATTTCGACCGACGGCAAAAACCACGCATCCATAATCGGGCAAGGGGAACTGACATATACCATGTCGCCCCAAAACTCCGGACGAGTGATAGGCCGCTACACCATCAATGAGGGAGAAGTAAAATACACTCCTCCTCTGATGTCAGAAAAAGACTTCAAATTCAAGGAGGGCAGCTATGTCAACTTCACAGGCGACATGATGAACCCCGGCCTCAACATCTCGGCGACAGATAGGATGAAAGCCAATGTCTCTCCAGAGGGCGGCAACTCACGCCTTGTATATTTCAACGTGACTATCAATGTCACCGGCTCGCTCGACAATATGAAGGTGGAGTTCGACCTGTCATGTGACGACGACATAACCATACAGAATGAGCTGTCGGCCATGTCGCCCGAACAGAGAGCCAACCAAGCCATGAACCTGCTCCTTTATGGAGTTTACACCGGTCCGGGCACAAAGGCCAATGCCGGGCTCAGCGGCAACCCGCTCTACTCGTTCCTCGCATCGCAGCTCAACACTCTTGCATCAAACATAAAATTCGTCGACATCAGTTTTGGCATCGACCAATACAGCTCAACCATACAGGGCAATACGTTGACCGCCACAAACTACAGCTACCAGATATCTAAGAACCTGCTCAACAACCGTATACGCATTGTTGTCGGCGGCAGCTACACGACCGATCCGCAGGCCGATGAGAACTTTGCTGAAAACCTCGTCAACAACATCTCGTTTGAGTACCTCCTCAATCGCTCAGGCTCGATGTATGTCAAACTTTTCCGCCACACAGGCTATGAGATTGTCGAAGGCGAGATAATCTCCACAGGAGTCGGTTTCGTCTACAAGCGCAATCTCAACTCTTTGCGCCACATGTTCAAATTCGGCAGGCCCAACAAGCAGCAAACACCGCCGCCTGACACTACCACTGCCGACATCCCGTCAATCGACACTGCTCCTACCACTAAGGAGCAAGATACGACATCGGCTCATCCTAACGATGAAAAGCAAGAAAAATGAACAGACTCTCTATCATTCATTACTTAATAGCCCTCTTCCTGACCATAGGCTTCATAGCCTTCACGAGCGGATGCTCTACCACAAGCCGCTTACAGGAAGGCGAGATACTGTACACTGGGGCAAAGCCTCTGAAAATACAGACTCCCGAAGGCGAAAAGGCGGCTCCCGACCTTGACAGCCAAGTCAAAACCGCGATAAACGTAGCCCCTAACAACTGCTTGATATCGCCTTACTACCGCTATCCACTCCCTATCGGCCTTTGGGTGTACAACCATTGGGACGAGCCGAAAGGAGGTTTAGGTAAGTGGATCTACGAAAAGCTCGTACAAGAGCCTGTACTCATAAGCGATGTCAGGCCTGAAGTACGCACCAAGATGATCGACGAGATTCTTGACAATAACGGCTATTTCCAAGGCTCTGCGTCATACGAACTCGTACAGGGCAAAAACAAAAAGAAAGCATCCATACGGTACAACATATCCACCGGCCCGTCGTATGCCATGGATTCTATCATCATGCTCCCCGACACGTGCCATCTCAATCATATGATAGACTCTATCGCACGTAGAGGCACTTACCTTAAAGCCGGGCAAAGATATTGCGCCGACTCGCTTGCCAGCGAGCGAGTCCGCATCACCAACTCTCTACGTAATCGTGGATATTATTTCTTCAATCCGGAATATATCAAATATCTCGCCGACAGCACCATAAACAGAGGTTCAATAACCATGAAAGTGACACTTGACGCGAATATCCCCGAATATGCGCTGCAACGCTACGTCACAGGTAAGATACAGACCACCGTAAACCGCAATCTCGGAGGCGGCACGCCGGACACGACATATACAAAACGTGGGATGCTGATACAAATGCAGCCGTCAAAGCTCCGCAAGGCAATCATACCTGAAAATGTGACATTCAGGCATGGCAAGGTGTTCAGTGTCCGCGACATGAACCGCACACAGACATACTTGTCGCAATTAGGCATATTCAACGCCATAGACATACAGGCAGTCAGAGACACCACTGCGTCCGTACCTACGCTTGACGTGTATATCGATTGCACTTTCGACACTCCGTGGCAGGCCAATTTCGAAGTCGATGTAACCTCCAAGTCCAACAGCTACCTGGGACCTGGAGCGAGCATAGGGGTGACTAACCGCAACCTGTGGGGCGGAGGCGAACAGCTCAACATACAGCTGAGAGGTGCATACGAATGGGAAACAGGCAAGAGCAACAACCGCTCTGTGTTCAACTCCTATGAAGTAGGTCTGACCTCGTCGCTCGCATTTCCACGGCTGATAGCACCACGGTTCATTCCACGCCGCCGCCACTCTATGAACTGGACCCGCATAACCCTGTCAGGCAAATTCCTCAACCGCCCCCACTATTTCACACTCGGACAGATCGACGGCTCGTTCAGCTACGACTGGCAGTCGTCACGCCATGTCAGCCAGACTCTTAACCTCTTCAAACTGACCTACACCAATCTACTGCGTTCCACCCATGAGTTCGACTCCATCATGGCAAACAACCCTGCTATAGCCCTGAGCTTCCAGAGCCAGTTCGTCCCCCAGATTTCCTATACATACAATTATAGCCGAAACTTCCGCAAACGCCGGACGGTCGATTTCTCATTCACCATCCAGGAGGCCGGCAACGTCATGTGGGGACTTTGGAAAGCTTTCGGCAGCAAGACCGGCGAAATGAAGTTGCTCAACACCCCGTTCAGCCAGTTTATCAAAGGGTCGGCACAGCTCGTCTACGGTCATCGTCTCGGGCTGAAAGACATCTGGTTGGTATCACGTGTAGGGATAGGAGCCGAACATGCCTATGGCAACTCATCCGTTGTCCCCTACAGCGAGCAGTTTTACATAGGCGGAGCCAACTCGATACGAGCATTTACCGTCCGAAGCCTCGGTCCTGGCAGCTACCGCCCGCCCGAAGCAGAAACCAACGGATACTTCGACCAGACAGGTACATTCAAACTCGAACTCAACACCGAGTTGCGCTTCCCCATAATCGGCCCGCTTCACGGCGCGTTGTTCCTTGATGCCGGCAACATCTGGCTGCTCAAAGACGATCCTGACCGCCCCGGCGGCACATTGAAAGGCTCTACATTTCTCAACGACATAGCCCTCGGTACTGGTGTAGGACTCCGTTTCGACCTCGGAATGATGGTAATCCGAGGCGACCTCGGATATGCCCTCCATGCCCCTTACGACACCGGCGAGCGGGGTTACTTCAATATGCCCTCGTTCGGCAAGTCCCTCGCTTTCCATCTCGCCATCGGCTATCCTTTCTGATGCAATATACCTGCGTGAATCGGAGTGTAAAATAAAGTCTTACACAAAAGTTGACATCGGATATACGATAATAGCTACTTTTGTGATGTACTTTATCTTTCAATTCCCATGGTTATCAGATTCCCGATTGCTGTTCGCTTAGCAGCCTGTACACTTATTGCAGCATTGATTGCCCCTGATGTTTACGCTGGCAAACGTCTCAAACGATTCTCCACAACCGAAGACCATTACATCGATGAGCTTTTCTACGACGGAGAGTCAGGAAGGCTTATGATGGTGCAAGAGACTGGAATCCCGGGCGACAGATACGGGGAGTCAATCAATCAGACCGCACTGGTTGACTGGTCTCGGTTTGACAGCAATCTGATTTCAATAAAGACATCTGGCGAAGGCTATATTCCTGACGAGACTGTCACGCTCAACGCCGATGGATTGATTGCACGGTTGGAAATACCTGGCGACGAGCCATCAGATGATGTGACATATGAGTATCATTATGATACTGACGGATATTGCACTGAGGTTATAGGGAGTAATATATACAATGGTCACGTGTACGCGAATACATGGACATATGGATGGGAAAACGGCGACCTTGTGTCATACAACGATGGATATTGGACCGCCGAGTATGGCGACACGGCATATCCCGATGGAGCACAGTTCATAGGCGCATTCTTTGACTCCTTTGCCATGCGCTTTCGCCAATCGTTTATAGGTGCATATTGCGGTTTTATGAAATCGAGCCGGCATCATCTGACACGCTGCAAAGATGATGACGGTTACTACGACTATTACCAATATGACTTGGACGAAGATGGCTATCCTACTGAGATTAGAATCTACAACGACCGAGAGATGACAAGGCTATACCATACATTCACTTTCGAATGGGAGGATAGCGCAGCAGCCGACGATGTGAATGAGGACTCCGAGGTCATGCCGGAGTCCTACTTTACGCCTGACGGCATACGACACACCTCACCTCAACATGGGCTGAATATAATCCGATACACCGACGGCACAACCCGGAAAATATTTATAACACGTCCCTAAACTTAAGAGGGGGGAGTAAATTACTATGTTTTAAACATCATTTAAAGTAAAGTCTCTATAAGATTTAATAAAAAGAGGGATGCCGAGGATATAGTTTTGATGTCATTACGAGTCAAAAACATCCATTACCAGAGTATATGGTTTGGGGGTATCTGAAAAAAATATGGCCGTGATGTGAGTTTAGGCAATAAAAAGAGTTAACTTTGCTAAAAGTTTTGCCAAGGCAAGGCTGCACCGCTCTCTGTACTGTAACAACAATGTTAAATTTCAAAATACACTAAACACATCATAATACTGATATGGCTAACTGGTTTGAAACCAAGGTGCGCTATGACAAAGTCATGGAAAACGGCGCGCAAAAAAAAGTCACCGACACATTTCTCGTAGACGCTATAAGCTTTACCGAGGCCGAAAGCCGCATCACCGAAGAGGTATGCCACATGGCTTCGGAATTCTCGGTTTCGGCTGTGAAACGGACCAAAATAGCCGAAATATTCTTCGACGATGTAGACGATACAGCCGACAAGTGGTATCTCGTCAAAGTCGGGTTTATCACCATCGACGAGAAAAGCGCAGTGGAGAAAAAGTCATATTCGCTCATACTCGTGCAGGCCGGCAGTTTCAAGGATGCCTTTGACAAATTTACCGACGGCATGAAAGGCACTATGGCCGACTACGAAATCGCATCTATTACCGAGACCCCGATACTGGATGTCTACAAGATGAAAGTCACCATAGGAAACGAAAAAAACTAACTGACCCACAACTCCACTCCTCATGGGCATAGCTGAAAACATATCTGCAATCAAGGCCACCCTGCTCGACGGTGTGCGCCTGATTGCAGTATCGAAATTCCACCCTGCCGAAGCGATAGCCGAAGCTTACGAGGCAGGGCAACGGGACTTCGGCGAAAGCCGTGTGCAGGAACTCTCAGCCAAGGCTCCAGTTCTCCCCGACGACATACACTGGCACTTCATAGGGCATCTGCAGACCAACAAGGTAAGGCAGCTTATCCCACATGTCGACACCATCCAGAGCGTCGACTCCCTCAGGCTTCTGCGCCTGATTGACAGCGAAGCTGTCCGTGTCGGACGCACTGTCAATGTCATGATACAGGTGCATGTGGCACAGGAAGAAACCAAATTCGGCTTTGCCCCTGACGAACTGCTCACATCGCTCACTCCTGAAGTTGTCGAGCCGATGCACAATATCATCATCACAGGTATCATGGGCATGGCATCCAACACCGATGACGACGAGCGTGTAGAAGCCGATTTTGAAGCCCTGCGCCGCGTATGGCAGCAGCTCAAAGAGGGAGTGATGGCCAGCAACGAGGCATTTCGCGAACTGAGCATGGGCATGAGCCATGATTACCATCTCGCCATGCGGCATGGGGCTACCATGGTACGAATAGGGACAGACATATTCGGCGAACGTCAGTATTAAACACCTGCTGATACAAACAAAACCTAATCATATAACCTTAAATTCCAATAATCAACTATGAAACAGCAATCTGCAACATCATCGCAGAGCAACATTATCGCCATCATCACGATGTGCTTCCTGTTTGCGATGATTGCTTTCGTAACCAATCTCGCAGCTCCCGTAGGAACAATATGGGCCTATCAGTATGACTGGGCAGGCATGCTCGGCAATCTGGCCAACTTCCTGGCATATCTGTTTATGGGCATCCCTGCGGGCATGATGCTATCGCGAATCGGCTATAAAAAGACAGCTCTCGTGGCTTTGGCTATCGGCTTCGTCGGCATGGCGTTCCAGTATGTATCCAGCATGGTAGGTGGCGGTCAGGGCATGGCTGCCATGGTAGTATACCTTATCGGAGCCTTTATTTCTGGCTTCTGCGTCTGCATACTCAACACGGTGGTCAACCCTATGCTCAACCTCATAGGCCACGGCGGCAAACGCGGCAACCAGCTTATACAAATCGGTTCGTCATGCAACTCCCTTGCCGGCACAGTAGCCCCACTGTTGGTGGGTATGCTGGTAGGACAGGTTACAGAATCGACCTCCATAGCCGATGTGTCCCCCCTGCTGCTCATTGCGATGGGTATATTCGTAGCAGCATTCCTGATAATCGGCTCCCTCAAACTCTATGAACCCGAAGCCAACAAGGCAAGTTCGTCACGCGATGCCCACAGCCCATGGAGCTTCCGCCACACAGTGCTCGGCGTAATAGGTATCTTCTGTTACGTAGGCATGGAAGTCGGCATACCGGGTGTTCTGATTTTCTACCTCTCTGACCCCGTGGCTTCAGGCATCACCCAGAACGGCGTGGCTATCGCCGGTGGAGTCGTGGCAATCTACTGGCTGCTGATGCTCGCCGGACGTTTCGCCTCATCATTCATCTCAGGAGCTGTGTCAAGCCGTGTGCAGCTCATCACCGTCAGTGCCGTAGGACTCGCACTCGTGCTTGCAGCCATTTTCACAGGCGACAGCGTGTCGATAGTTGTGCCTGCATGGAGCATAGAAGAGGGATTCTCTACAGCTAATGTACCCATTGCCGCCCTGTTCCTCGTACTCTGCGGCCTCTGTACATCCGTCATGTGGGGCGCGATATTCAACCTCGCAGTCGAAGGTCTCGGTAAATACACAGCCAAAGCATCAGGCATCTTCATGATGATGGTAGTAGGCGGCGGCGTGATACCATTCCTGATGAACCTTCTGGCCAAGGACTGGTCTTACATGGGCAGCTACTGGATTGTGGTAGCCATACTTATCTACCTCCTCTTCTACGCCGTAGCCGGAAGCAAAAACGTCAACAAGGACATCCCTGTAGATGAATAAGAAACCGCTCCCATCTAAATAGGCAACTGATATTTATTACCTAATTTATAAGAAGGTCTGCTCACTTTTACGGTAAGCAGACCTTCGTTTTCATACGCAGATATATCACAACTTGAATCCTTGGGATTCGATGAAGCCGCGCCACACGGCGGAAAATGATTCCATCATCTGACGTGTATAGCGGACATCGGTAAACACCTGCGCGAGGTTTTCCTTGCCGTTCTCCTCCACAAACCGCCGCGAATCATCACGCGCCTCTTTTTCGGCATAAATTACGACGATCTCTTCGGGTGTGGCCTCATGGTACCGCTCGCGGTGTATAAGGCATTTCACAGGCAGACGTCCGCAATCCTCCACCTCTCCGGCAGGATACCCCACAGCCAGAGTGACTACCGGCACCACAAGCTGCGGCAGCTCAAGCAGACGCGCTATATCAGGCGCATTATAAGTAGTGGTGCCAAGATAGCAGCAACCCAATCCGTTCATCTCCGCAACAGTGTTAAACTGCTGGGCAAAAATCACCGCATCGAGCATCGCCGTCGTGAATCCTTGCAGGTTATCATACCCGGGAGCGGCAGCCGACTGGCGACACCACGCGGTAAAACGGTTGAAATCGGCACAGAAGGTCAGCAGCACAGGGGCATTGACTGATGCCGGCTGGCTGAAATGCGTAGCAGCCAGAGCCTTTCGGGCCTCGGCCTCGCGGGTGACGATGACCGAGTAAAGCTGCATATTACCAGTGGTAGGGGCATGGGCAGCAGCCTCAAGAAGGTCTTCAAGCATCTTGTCAGTCACCTCACGGTCGCTGAAAGCACGGTGGGTGCGGCGGTCATAAAAATATCTGTTATCCATGACTAAAAAGATTAGATGATACGTAAACCCAAAATGCGTAAGTCTAAAGAAACACACATAAGTAACGCGCAAAAATTAGCTCGCGTATAATTGCGAAGGATTTTCGAGGAGATTTTCAGCATCAAATTTAGACAATTTTGCCGATTCATTCAACACAGCTATTGCACATGAGAGCAAAAATAGCTACCTTTGCGGTCGATTGCCGCTGTGCAATACAAGACCACTTATTTAATAAACAACATTTTTAATGGCAACAAAAATCAGACTGCAACGTCATGGTCGTAAGAACTATGCGTTCTATCCTATTGTTATCGCCGATAGCAGGGCACCACGAGATGGTAAATTTATTGAAAGGATAGGTTCCTATAATCCGAACACTAATCCTGCTACAATAACTTTAAATTTCGAGCGGGCCTTGTATTGGGTAAATGTCGGTGCTCAACCCACCGATACAGTGCGTTCAATCCTCTCCAAGGAAGGTGTACTGCTCATGAAGCACCTTCAGGGCGGTGTCAAGAAAGGCGCTTTCGACGAGGCTGAAGCCCAGAAGCGTTTTGATGCCTGGAAAGCCAAAAAGCAGGCCCAGGTTGACTCTCTGAAAGCAGATATGGCCAACAAGAAAGAGCTCGACAACAAGAAGCGTCTTGAAGCCGAGCAGGCCGCAAACAAAGCCAAAGCCGAGGAAGTAGCCAAGAAGAAAGCCGAAATCGAAGCAGCCAAGGCTGCCGCTGAGGCTGAAGCCGCTGCCGCCGAAGCTCCCGCAGAGGAGGCTCCCGCCGCAGAAGAAGCATCTGCTGCCGAATAATCGGACAGCTGACCGACAGCGTTAATTCCGCAACAAACGCAATAAAGCCGATGTGCATCCAATATGATGTGCATCGGCTTTTTCTTCTCCCCCAGCCCTTCCAAACCACAGCCGTAGCGCAAACCAGACACCTTTCCTGTTTGTTTTGATTGTACGACTTCTCCTACCAAACGCTATAAACACAACCCAAATGTCTGACCTCTCACTACATGCGCATATCGCCACCTGGCTGATTGTCGGTGCTTCCGTAGGCCTGTTTGCCCTTGCCGGGATTGCGATCGAACGACTACGTCCCATCCGAAACGACAAATGTACAAATCAGTAACTTTCAATCTATATTAAACCCGATACAATCCATACCCCTTTAAGAATCCGTAAGAAGGTTTTTGCTCCAAGCCGCCTCTATACGGATTTTTTTTCGTAATTTTGCGGTAGCTGATACAGCTCTCCCGACCTCAAAAGTCATCATTGATAATGCTCGATTACATCACATGGGCCGCGAGCCCGATACTATTCCAGATAGGCACGGTTTCAGTCCGTTGGTACTCCCTGATGTTTGTCATAGGGTTTGCAGTAGGATATGAAATTGTAGCACGGATATTCAAACACGAAGGCGCACCCGAACGCTGGCTCGGCTACCTTCTGCTCTGGACAGTCGCCGGCACCGTCATAGGAGCCCGTTTGGGACACGTGTTTTTCTACGAGTGGGACTATTACAGCCAGCATCCTATCAAGATTTTATACACGTGGGAAGGGGGACTTGCCAGCCACGGCGGCACCATAGGCATTATCCTCGCTGTGATCGCTTTCTCGCTTATCACGACCAAGCGCAGTCCTCTGTGGACATTCGACCGTCTGGTGATACCTATAGCCCTTACAGGAGGGCTGATACGTCTGGGCAATCTGATGAACTCGGAGATTTACGGATGCCCGACTACATTGCCATGGGGATTCAAATTTGTCAAAAGCGCCGAGTGGCACCAGCTTTACGAAGGGCTTGCATGTCACCCTACGCAGATCTACGAAGCCCTCGTCTACTTCGCCCTTTTTGCGCTGCTTATGTGGATGTATTGGAAGAAAAACGCCGAAGAACGCCCCGGACTCATATTCGGAGTCTTTTTCATCGGCATATTCCTATCCCGTTTCTTCATCGAGTTTATAAAGAACGACCAAGTGGCTTTTGAAGCCGACATGGCGCTCAATATGGGCCAGTGGCTTAGTCTGCCTTTCATCGCCGCAGGAATCGGCCTTGTGATATATGCCATCAGACGGCCACGAGTGCAGCTGACGTTCCCCAACCGTTTCGCCGACGAGGCATCCAGCGTCAAAAAGAAGAAATAACGGATGAAATCCCATCTCGTATCCTATACCAAAGCCCGACTGGCCGAACTGTTTTCACGTCCGCCTTATGCCACCGGGGTGGCTCTCAGTGGCGGAGGTGCCCGCGGATTCGCACATGTGGGCGTACTTCAAGCACTGCACGAAGCGCATATCCACCCCGACATAGTGGCTGGCGTGAGCGCAGGAGCGGTTGCTGCGGTATTTTATGCATCGGGGATACCGTTCGACATGATGCTGAAAGCTTTTGAATCTTTAAAATTCAACGACTTTGCGGAACTCAGCGTACCCAAGGACGGCTTTTTCAAGCTCGACCGTTTCCGCAAGTTCCTTCGTTACAACATACCATACAATCGAATCGAAGACCTCCCTGTCAAGACGGTCATCTGCGCCACAGATATCGACAGCGGAGAGCCGGTAGCCTTTGAAGAAGGGCCACTGCCGGAGTGTGTAGCCGCCTCTTGCAGCATCCCCATCGTATTCAAGCCTGCCGTAATTAACGGAGTCAAATATGTCGACGGAGGTCTGACCCACAATCTCCCCGCATGGGCCATCCGTTCACGCTGCCGCACCCTCTACGGCATCAATGTCAGCCCCATGGTCAAGAAAAAAAGCAAAGGCACCCTGATCGACATAGCCACCAAATCGTTCAAGCTCATGGCAAGAAACAATGCCATACAAGACATGCAGATGTGTGACCACGTAATAGAGCTGTCAGACATCGCTAACTACAATGTGTTCGACCTTAATGCGATAAAATCCATCTATAAAGCCGGCTACGAAACCACCAAGCGAACCCTTAACAAATCATGAAAACCAAACCCATCATCTATCAACTCATGCCAAGGCTGTTTACCAACATGAACAGCCGATGCATCCCCAACGGTTCAATTACACAGAACGGTTCAGGAAAGATGAACGACATAACCCCGACGGTACTCCGCTCCATAAAGGAACTCGGAGTCACCGCCGTGTGGTATACCGGCATCATAGAACATGCCCATACAGCCGACTATACCCGCTACGGCATACCCCGCCATAACCCCCATATCATCAAGGGAAAAGCCGGCTCGCCATATGCGATAACCGACTACTATGATGTTGACCCCGACATCGCCGAGGATGTCGACAAGCGTATCGAAGAATTCGAGGCTCTGATCGACCGCACCCACAAGTGCGGCATGAACGTGATAATGGACTTCGTCCCCAACCATGTAGGCCGGCAGTACCACAGCGACAAAGCCCCACGCGGCATAGAAGACCTCGGCAAAGACGACGACACCACAAAATTTTTCGACCGCGACAACAACTTCTACTACATACCGCGACAACTGTTTGCGCCCAGCATCGACATGGGTTCCGGCAACGATGCCTATGTGGAATTTCCTGCCAAAGCCACTGGCAACGACTGTTTTTCGGCATTTCCAGGCATCTTCGACTGGTATGAGACCATAAAGCTCAACTACGGGGTGGACTACGGCGACAATACGCGCCACTTCGATCCAATCCCCGATACATGGTTCAAGATGCTCCACATACTCCGCTACTGGGCCGCCAAGGGCATAGACGGCTTCCGCTGCGACATGGTACACATGGTGCCGCTGGAGTTTTGGCACTGGGCCATAGCCAATGTCAAGGAAAGCTTCCCGGATATCAAATTCATAGCCGAAATATACGATGTCGGTCTCTACCGTCCGTTTATCGACTACGGCGGTTTCGACTATCTATATGACAAAGTAAACCTCTATGACACACTGCGCGGTGTACAATGCCACAACCACAGCGCAGCAACAATAACCAACTGCTGGCAGACAGTGGAAGGCATCGCGCCTCGTATGCTAAATTTCCTCGAGAACCATGACGAGCAGCGTTTCGGCTCCGAACAGTATGCCGGAGACCCGGCCAAGGTGATACCGTCGCTCGTGGTAAGCTCGATGATTTCCACCGGTCCGATGATGATATACATGGCACAGGAACTCGGAGAGCAGGCACGTGACGCAGAGGGCTTCAGCGGATATGACGGACGCACCACTATATTCGACTACTGGAGCCTTCAGACCCTGCGCCGCTGGCTCACCGAAGTAAAGACCGGGGAAGCCGCCCTCACAGGACGTGAAAAATGGCTGCGCAGCAAATACAAGACCATCCTGACGGCATGCAATCAGGAAAAAGCCATACGCGAAGGCCGTTTCTTCGACCTGATGTATGTCAACTACGACAACCCGTCGCTCAATCCCCACCGTCAGTATGTGTTCCTGAGATCCACCGAGGGGGAAACCTTGGTGATTGCAGCCAATTTCGGCAGCGAATCATGCGATTTGCTCATCAACATCCCCGACCATGCTTTCGACATGCTCAACCTGCCGCAGGGCGAATGTGTGGCCACCGACTTGCTCACAAGCGATACGATGCGTAAGGTGTTCAGCCCCAACCGTCCGTTTGAGACCTTCATCCCGCCCTACGATGCCGTGGTGTGGAAAATCAAACACCGCAATATAATAGGCAACGACCAGAAAGCCGCACCGTCACGCTCCATGCGGCCCAAAAGGGCTGCCAAATAACATAACTCACCGATTATCACATATACAACAACCACTATACAATCCTTCCCGTAACAGCTATCAAAAAAAATGACACCCTACAAAATCTTTTCGGGCACAAACTCGCGCTACATGGCTGAGGAAATCTGCAAGGACCTCGGCGTGCAGCTTGGAGAAATGAACATCCAGCGATTTGCCGACGGCGAATTTGAAGTTTCATTCGAGGAATCCATCCGTGGATGCGAGGTTTATCTCGTGCAGTCGACATTTCCCAACAGCGACAACCTGATGGAACTGCTCCTCATGATCGACGCTGCCAAGCGCGCATCTGCCAAAAGCATCGCCGCCGTAATGCCCTATTTCGGCTGGGCTCGACAGGACCGCAAGGACAAACCGCGTGTAAGCATTGCAGCCAAGCTTGTGGCCGACCTGCTCATGGCCGCCGGAGTGGACCGCGTAATCACCATGGATCTACATGCCGACCAGATCCAGGGCTTCTTCGATGTGCCTGTCGACCACCTCTACGCTTCATCTGTATTTATTCCATATATCCAGAGCCTTAACCTCCCCGACCTCGTTATGGCTACTCCCGACGTAGGAGGTGCAAAGCGTGCCAACAACTACGCCAAGTATCTCAACGTGCCTCTCGTCCTCTGCCACAAGCAGCGTGCCAAAGCCAATGTCGTAGAGTCTATGACTGTAATCGGCGATGTTAAAGACAAGAACGTGATACTGATCGACGACATGGTAGATACAGCCGGCACAATCACCAAGGCTGCCGACATCATGCTCAAAGCAGGAGCCAAATCAGTACGCGCCCTTGCCAGCCACGCCATCATGAGCGACCCCGCCACCCAGCGCGTCAACGACTCCGGCCTTACCGAGATGATATTTACCAACAGCATCCCCTACACCAAGGATTGCCCCAAATGCACCATCATAAGCATAGCCCATCTCTTTGCCGACACCATACGTCGTGTACATAGTTGCCAGTCAATCTCCAGCCAGTATCTCATCAAGTAATTCTCTAATATCCAAAAGAGATACTCCTCATACGCACAGTGGAGGCATGGTTGTTAAAACCCATGCCTCCACTGCTTTTTACGACAGACTATTTGTATAGCTCTGCCCAAAGCCTGTTGCGGATGTCTGAGCGTGTGAAAGCCGGATTGTCACGTGTCGGGCTTACGCGATTGCTCAGGAATACGAAGATAATTCCGTTATCAGGGTCTACCTTTATTTGCGTCCCTGTAAATCCAGTGTGTCCGTAAGTCCTTTCAGAGCCGAGTCCACACCGCGCCGGGGCGGTATCGAAACCGAGGGCGCGTTTTCCATCCTTGCTGCACGGCTCTGTGAACTGCGCCACCGTTGAAGTGCGGAACACCTCCACACCTCCATACGTACCGCCCTGCAGCCATGTCTGCGCCAGCTTGGCCAAATCCTCCGCAGTGGAGAATAGTCCGGCGTTGCCCTGCACTCCGCCGGAAAATGCAGCAAACTCATCGTGCACAAATCCACGAAGCAACTGACGGCGCAGCATCGGGTCACGCTCCGTAGGAGCTATACTAGACTCCGACACCCCCTTAGCCAAAGGGGTGTACATGGTATTGTAAGCCCCTATAGGTGCAAATATTTCCGTTTCGACATATTCATCGAGGCGTTTGCCTGTCATACATCCAAAAGCATCCATCAGCAACGCGAAATTGAGGTCGCTGTAACGGTAGACAGGCGATTTCAACCCGATGTCATATATGCGACGCATGATAGTATCGACAGTAGCATCACCTACATATACATTTTCAGCTACCTGTATCGGGAATTTATGCGAAGGCCGGTCAGAAACAAGGTCGCTCCGCAGACGGGCATCACCATTAATATAGGTGTTTTTGTCGACTTTGACACGATATGTGCCGTCACGCTTGCCACGGAACAACGGTCCTCGATATGAGGCAGTATCAAGCAGCGTCGTGTACATACTGAGCATTGACGGCATACCGCTCTGATGCAACAATAGCTGCCTGAATGTGAGCCGTCCTTTGGGATTTCCCTTAAGAGCCGGAATATAGCCGCCTATGGCATCACCGAGCTTGAATAATCCCTCATCATATGCCTTCATCAACGCACTCACCGTTCCTGCGGCTTTCGATACTGAAGCTACGTCATAGAGAGTCTCAGATGTGACCGGGGAGGTACTACCTTTGGCAAGAGTGCCGTAGCTCCTGTCAATGACCACATTGCCATTTTTAGCAACAAGCACCTGGCATCCCGGGAAAGCCCCGTTGCCAAGTGCCGCCATAGTGACCGAATCAATCCGTGCTTCCAAATCAGGGGGAAACCCTTCAGCCTGCGGAGTCGAGAAGCCCAGACGGTTCTTCACGGTAGTTATCCCCGTCCCCTCCGGCATCCACCCCTTCAGAGCCACAGGCAACCTGCCCTTTGCCGCCAATCCGCCGAATATCACCTCGGCAGCCGCTTCATTAATCAGTTTAGTATCATCAAATCCGCCTATAATCACATTAAATGACGACAACTGGCGCTGCATCTTGGCCATCTTGTACGGGTTGACAAAACAAACAGCCATCGCTCCGGGTATCTCTCCCAATTTTTGGAGAGACGCAGCCACGGCATCATTCTGCTTGAACACACCGACTATGACGGTCTTATGGCGGCGTATCTTTGCAATCTCCGCCATACTCATATTGCCGTCAGCGGTGCCGTAGATAGTACATGATGCATATTTTTTACACATGCGTGAGAACGAATTATCGGCTTTTGCTCCCAACGACACCACTGCTATGTCCGCTCCGCTCAGACGCGCCCACGGTATCACCCCATCATCCTTAAGCACTGTGATGACCGCCGATGACAGGCGTGTATTGACGGTCTGCGCATCAGGAGAATTGACAATCCGCGAGATACCCGATGTACCGCTCTGGGGATTACCGGGCGCGACAACAAACAGATACTTATACATCAACAGCTTACGACAACGCTCATGTATCATGTCGGCTTGTAGCTTACCGCCTTTTATAGCAGCCATAACGGCATCGATGTCACGCGACGGATGCAAAGGCTGCAACAATACGTCAGCTCCGGCTTTCAGGGCTGCGACGCAGTTGTTTTCCTTGCCTCCAGCTCCTTTCATGGCCAAAGCATCTGTCCATACAATCCCTCCGAATTTCATCCTTTCTTTCAATAAATCCGATACTATCGCATGTGACAGCGAGGCCGGCACGCCTGACTTATCCAATGCAGGGACATCAAGGTGGCCTACCATCACTCCGCTCATGCCGGCTCGGATATACTCACGAAATGGTACGAGTTCCGTCTCTTCAAGCTGCTGGCGTGAACGCGTCAGCACAGGGAGAGCTTTATGGGAATCGACCGAAGTATCTCCATGGCCTGGAAAATGCTTTGCCACGGACATCACGCCGCCTGATTCAAGACCACGCGCATATGCCACACCCAACTCGGCAACACGCTGCGGATTGTCGCCAAACGAGCGGTAGCCTATCACGGGGTTGGCAGGATTGGAATTGACATCGAGCACAGGAGCAAAGTTGACATGTATGCCCATGGCCCGGCACTCACGCGCCACCTCGCGTCCATATTCTTCAATCAGTTTCGTATCAGCCACTGCTCCGAGAGCCATATTGTGGGGAAACCGTGGAGCATCGGTGACACGCATCGCCAGCCCCCACTCACCGTCGAGTGTAACCATCAGAGGCACACGTGTCAGGCTCTGTGCATAGTCGATGAGCCCCTTGTAGTCAGCCAGCGTCCCCTTGCCAAGCAGAAAGCCGCCTATACCCTGATTTTTAATCAACGAGGCAAGCTGCCGGCGGCCTGCCTCGTCATTCTTGATGTCAAGACGCGGAAACACCAACTGCGCCACTTGCTGACGCAAATCAAGGGTTTTCATCACCGAGTCAGCCCAAGCGGACGCTGCCGCAGTCTGAGCGGATGTAAAATTACCGTATGACATGTCAGACGCGCTGACAGATGCCGTCTGGAACACAATCGCCAATATAAGCAGCGATATGAAGGATGATATATGTTTCATAGACGCAGATGTATATGTGTAATTAAATAACTCACAAAAATTAGACACTATTGTTGTACAGCAACAATTCGAGGTGTGTTGTCGGGGCGCAGTTTTTCGCCTTTCAACGGGCCATCGGCTATATAGTCGATAAAGTCATCGTAGAGCACTTGCTCGCTCTCGCCTATATGACGGCCCCGGGTAAACGACTTAAGATAGTCGCCCCCCTGGGCGAGATAGTCGATGGTAGCCAGCACATATTTGCGGTCATCATCAAGAGGCCTGCCATCGATGGTTATAGAGGTGCACCTACCTGTGGCAGGGTCATATTGCACGTTTACATTACCGCTGACGCCGTCGCCTCTCGGAGCTATGATGTCAAACGCTTCACGCAAGTCTTTGCCTGTAATTTCAAGCACGCTGACACGGTTGTCGAACGGGAACGAGTTCATCACCTCCCCTTTGGTCAGGGGTCCCTTGTCCCAGCCCGAGCGTATACCTCCGACATTTATAACTGACAAATCCACCGCTGCAGGACTGAATCTCTCCCCTACGGCCTTGACCATGTCGGCCGACAAGTTTCTCAAGCCGTTGGCCGATGTATCAAATACCGACGCAACAGTGCCGATACGCACGTTCATCAATGAATCCACCCCACGACGGTAGGGTCTGAGCAACTCGGTCATCGTGCCGTCGACTTTTGCATCGAGACGCGGCCCTACAGTATAAAGTTTCTCCACAGCGCGACCCGAAGCAATGTCGAAATCTATCTGACCGAGATTCAACCCCGACTTCCCGGTCTGCGTCACCAGAATGGTGTCGCCATTGGCATTGACGAGGCGGGCGGGGACTGATGACGGATCGTTTTCATCGATGACAGTATGGCTGTGTCCGCCGATAATCAGGTCGATGTCCTCCGATGCCGCTACTAATTCCGGGTCTGTGACACCCTTGTCGGCAATATAGCCGATATGAGTGATAGCCACCACGCGGTCGACCCTTTCATTATGCTTAAGATGCCATGCGGTCGCGTTGGCGGCTTTAATGGCATCAAGGTATTTCAGCCCCGTATAGTTACGGTCAGCAATCATGCCTTTAGGGTCAAGGTTTATGCCGATAAAGCCAACTTTCTTATCCCCTACCTGCTTGATTACGTAAGGCTTGACGAGTCCATCAAGAGGCGTATCGCGGACATCGTAGTTCGTAGAAACTATATCCGCGTCAATGCCACGGTATACGTGAGCGAGCGAATCGATGCCGTTGTCAAACTCATGGTTGCCCATGATTTGTATATCGTATCCGAGACGGTTCATCACTTTTCGCTCCACCTCTCCTCCATAAAGGGAAAAGAAAAGAGTACCCTGCACCATATCGCCTGCATCTATGAGCAATACATCAGATTCGGCGGCCCGGATACTGTCTATAAGGACTTTCCGCCTCTCCACACCACCGAGATTTTTTGATGTCGGGTCTATTTGCGAATGTGTGTCGTTGGTATGGAGCAGGACAAGCTTCTGCGCCGACAAGCCCAAAGCACCCAGCAACATCGCGGTTGCCACAGATGCCGATATTATCAGAGACGTATGCTTCATCACGGTATGTTAGATATATGTACTGATTTAATAAGATATATGTACAAATTTAATAAACCTACACGAAAACAGCAACAATAGCGGCTACAACCACCGTGGCCGATCCTGTCACCACAGGCCATGACCACGGCATCCGCATCCACGACGAATAGCGGATGTCGGGATAAGCGAATAGTTGCTTGCGAAGCAGCAACCGCTTGACAAGCATGTACAACATCCACGCTACAAACGACCCATAGAGCATACCCACAATCAAATCGCCGGGATAGTGTACGCCGAGATACAGTCGCGTATAGCTATGTATGACCGCCCATATGAATATAAACCAAGAGAACAGGCGGTGACGCGCTACAAGCGATATGAACACAGCAAACGCAAACGAGTTAGCGGCATGACATGACGGAAACCCGTAGTCACCTCCGCGATAACCGTCCACGACATGCCCCAGGACCGAAACCGGATTGTCGGGATTGCTCGGACGCAACCGACTGAAATACGGACGTATGCAGGCAGAGATGGAATAATCGGTGAGAGCAATGACAACACCGACCCCCACAATCAGCAACAGAGCCGCAGCCGGACGACGCGACATAAACAAAGCCACAGCTATCGACACATACAGAGGCACCCATATGAATTTACCAGTAAGCATCATCATCAAAGCATCAAAGTATGACGAATTTAATCCGTTGAACAACAGAAAAACCCTGTCGTCCATCGCCAAGAGCTGTTGCAAGAAATCTATAGTAGCAGTAATCATTTTCAGTGAGTATTCACTTTAAGTGTATTATCATTGCCCTCTTTTTGGCGCCATATGGTCATATAGCGTCTGTAGGTACGCCTTGATATACGGGGTTAAATCCCGAGAGCCGCCCGACGTGACAGCCTGATCGGTATCGGTATTGAAAACCGTATATGTCTCTCCTCCGCCAGGCGAAGCTTCAAACATTCCTGCATTGTCACTATCGAAATATATGCCAAAATGAGGCACATTAGTATCAAAAAGGTTATTACCAAACACGAATACATGCGAATCCAGACCCAGCATGGCCATAAGAGTAGGTGCAATATCGACCTGTGAGCCATACACATCCACCTGACGAGGCACACCTTTGAGTGCACCACCGGTCATGACGAGCGGTATGTGGTGACGCGCACGCGCATCTTCCAGATTATCCGGGTATGCCCCCCAATGGTCGGCTACCATGATGACCAATGTGTTGTCCCAGCCAGCGGAGTCCCTGAGCCTGTCGACGAAAGCAGTAATCACACTGTCAGCATAAGCAAACGCATTGACCGATGCCGGCTGGCCTGCAAACCGGGCAAAACCGGCAGGAACCTCAAACGGCTCATGGCTGCTCGAAGTCTGTATCACAGTGAAATGTCTCAACGTCTCTGTAGAGGGCTTCACATCCTCAGCCACGCGCTCAAACAGCGGGCCGTCATGCACACCCCACTTGCTCATGCGCTGCGAAAGCGGAAAATCCGCATCGCTTACGACTTTCTGGAAGCCCGAACCGACCACAAATGCATTCATATTGGCGAAATTGACATCGCCTCCATAGTAATACGCAGTGCTGTAACCGGCACGACTCAACTCATGCGCGACCGACGGCATACGCTCTATAACATCAGGGTGCTTCATAACCCCTGTGTTTGGGGGCGACGGCAAGGCATTGAGTATAGCCGGCAAGCCTCGGTCGGTGCGGAATCCGTTGGCAAAAAAGTTGGTAAACGACAAGCCGCTCCGTGCTATAGAGTCTACCCCTAAAGCAATGGAATCGCCACCTAACGAAGGCATCAACTGCGCCGAAAAACTCTCCATGATTATCACATAGATGTCGGGGCGGAGTGACGACAGCATATCCGGCAGCGAGTCGGAAGCAGCACGCAGATGCAACCGTCCAAACAACTGTGCCGCTTCGTCATCGGCATAATACCGTCCCATCTTATCGAAATCCGCCTGATGAGTAGCGGAGTACAGCAGACTGAAAGCCGGATTCATGGCTGCATGGTTGAGCGACTGATGCTGGCTGAAATAAGCCGCACTCGGATTTAGCGTCGCCACAGTGAACCCTCCGCGTATAGGGATTATCAAAAACCCCATAAACACCACTACCGCCACTGTGCGTTTAACCCTCTGATGTACAGATAGCGACATGCCATCGTCAAGAATGTATATTCTCCTGAATATCAGATATATCAAGGCAGAAATAAACCACATGCCCACTGTCCATGCCGCTATGAACCACCATGACACCGAAGCCACAGCCGCAGACGGCGATGTGGAAAAGTAGAACAACGGCGTCATGTCAAGCGGAAACTTCCAGAAACCATAGAGAGCCGCGTTGAGAGTAAAAATCATGGACACGAGCAGCGATACGGCCATGAAATAAGCCCTGTAAGCATAACAGACTACTCGGCTCGCTGGACGCAGCCATATACCGGCAATAGAAATCAGAGCCGGCAACGCCGTCAGATAGCCCGCCACGCCCATATCCAATCTGAGGCCGTGCCACATAACGTCCACGCAGTCACGCAGCGACACCCAGCCGTAGACCGGGGCGTTAAGCAGCATGAAGAGCGGCTTGGAAAGCACGAATATAGCCACATAAGCGAGCCATGTGACCACGAGCCTAAGAAGTATGCGCATCGGTTTCTATCTATGACAATTAACTACTCCAAAGTTAGTGAATTATCTCCAATTCAAGCCGATTTTACCATAAATCATGGCAAAAGCACATACACATATTCCACAAAATAAGTTAACTTTGCGACGGAGTTATGGCTCACGTTTCCACTGAACTCAACCAAACTGATGTCAAAGACAACAAAGACGACATAAGGATTGTTAGAATCTACAGTTTATAACTCTATTATAATTACATATTTTCTCATCATTAATTTAAATTACCCATTATGAAAAAGATTGTTGTCTCACTCCTCGTGGCCATCGCAGCCATCACCGGCTCTCAGAAATCCGAGGCTGCAGAAATCACCGTCAGCTACGGCGGTTACACAGCCATGGATGCATGCGGATACTATAAAGACAACTGGCACAGCGTCAACACAGCCTGGGGTGCCGTCAGCGCGACTGCATATTTCCCTGTGACAAAAAACATGATGATAGGTCCGTCATACACCATATCATCAGCCAGTACAAAGGGGGGCTCCAACGCAAGCCACCTGCTCTACAACACCATCCTTTTCAACGGTAAATACCAGTATTTCCGGAACTCTACTGTGAAGCTTTACGCCCACGTAGGTGTCGGTGTGGAAATCACCCACTTCTCGCCCAAATTTCTTGACAGCTACAACAAGGCATACTTCGGCTGGCAGGTATCGCCCATCGGAGCGACTGTGGACCTCAACCGCGACTTCGGCTTGTTTGGCGAAGTTGGATTCGGTTGCCAGGGACTCGTACAGGTAGGCTTCAAAATCAATATCTGATAGTCTATTTTCTCCAATTATATAACAGAACCGGGGCAGCGCAAATATGATTGCGCGGCCCCGGTTGCTTATGTTCTGTATCATGCAATCAGCAGCATGGTCCGGTAGACTATGAAAGCGACAAACCAAGCCACGACTGTGTTATAGATGACGGTGAAAGCACCGTACTTCCAGCTGCCCGACTCTTTGACCACAGCCACTATAGTGGCAAGGCAGGGGCAGTAAAGGAGTACAAATACCATAAAGCCCATGGCTATCGCGGGGGTGAAAGGCACGGAACCGTCGGCATCGGGCGCGGTCAGTTTCTGCGTCAACGAGGCATCATCGGCTTCCTCGTCACCGGTGTAGAGTACTCCGAGAGTGGACACCACCACCTCCTTGGCAGGGATGCCTGCCACTGCCGCCACAGTAGCTTTCCAAGGCCATCCAAGCGGCTCGAACACGGGATTGACCGCCTTGCCTATCATTTCCAGATAGCTGTCCTGATTGTCGGCTGAGGAATCATGGGATTTGAGGGGGAAATAATTCAAAGCCCAGACTACGATACTGGCAAACAAGATGATACCTCCCATCTTGCGAAGATACTGCTGGCCTTTGGCCCATGTATGACGCCACACGGCCTTGCCTGTGGGCATACGGTAAGGGGGCAGCTCCATCACAAACGGAGTTTCATCTTCCTTGAAATAAAATTTGCGCAGCATCTTAGCCGTCAACATGGCGACAGCCACACCGATGCAGTAGACCAACAGGAATATCCAAGCCGCATGTGCGCTGAAAAACGCACCTATCAGCAATACATATATCGGCACCCGCGCCGAACATGACATGAACGGATTGATAAGTATCGTAATCAATCGGCTCGAACGGCTCTCTATGGAGCGGGATGCCATAATCGCCGGCACATTGCAACCAAAGCCCATAATCAACGGGATGAACGATTTGCCATGGAGACCGATTTTGTGCATCATACGGTCCATTATGAAAGCCGCACGCGCCATGTAGCCGCTATCTTCCATAAACGATATGCACATGTAGAGAATCAGGATGTTGGGCAGGAACACGATGACACTCCCGACTCCGCCTATGATTCCGTCGGCAATCAAATCCTTCAGCGCACCGTCAGGCATATAAGAGTCAAGCAGCCCGGCGAGCCAGCCGACTCCGCCTTCAAGCCAATCCATAGGATACTGCCCTACTGTGAATGTCAGCCAGAACATCACAAACATCAGCAGCAGAAAAAGCGGGAAGCCAAACAGTTTGTTGGTCACGAAGGCATCTATAAGCTCTGTCGACTTGGCATTGCTACGGTCGCCCTTGACTAAAGTCTCTGCCAACGCACCCTCTATGAAGCCGTATTTTTCATCGGCAATCATGGTGGCAATATCCTCATCGGAGTATTTCTCAATTTTGGCGACCTCCTCGTCGCGCAGACGCAGTATCTTGTCTCCGTCAGGCAGGGCTTTTATCGTCTCGTTGGCACTCGAATCTCCCTCAAGCAGCTTGATGGCCATGTAACGAGGCGATATGCTGCGCGATATATCGCCATCCTGCTTTATGACCGTGGATATCGACTTGATGGCGGCTTCGAGATGCTTGTTGAGCGTAACATGCACATGGCGGACATCCTTGTTGTACCCCTCGAACACCGATATCACGGTGTCAAACAGGTTGTCAAGCCCGTCGCCTGTACGCGACACGGTAGGGACGATAGGCACCCCTATCATCTCTCCGAGCATCTTGTAGTTGAGCTTGTCGCCGCTACGCTCCAGCTCGTCATACATGTTGAGGGCTATGACCATAGAGCGGTCCATGTCGATCAGCTCTGTGGTCAGATAAAGGTTGCGTTCAAGATTGCTGGCCACCACCACGTTGATGATGACATCGGGAGTCTGGTCACGCAGGTAATTGCGTACATAAAGCTCCTCTGGCGAATATGACGCGAGGGAATACGTGCCAGGGAGGTCTATGATATTGATTTTGTAACCTTTATAATCAAAATGCCCCTCTTTGAGGTCGACTGTCACTCCGCTGTAGTTGCCCACATGTTCATGGGCTCCCGACGCGACATTGAAGAGCGAAGTCTTTCCGCAGTTAGGGTTTCCGACAAGGGCTACATTTATCACGCGCTGCCCCGGATGCGGAGCTATGATGTTTGCAGGATTGCTGGCGAAAGCATCGCTTTCAGTTGCCGATGAAGTATGCGAAGCTTCTAAAGGTTCTACTTCGACCATGGAGGACTCGCTGCGGCGCAACGAGACCTCGTAGTTCATAATCTTATATTTTATCGGGTCACGCATGGGAGCCTGCAAGACCGGCGTTATCACACGCCCCTTGGTGAAGCCCATCTCCATCATGCGTTTGCGAAACGCCCCATGACCCTTGATTTTGACTATTACGGCACTGTGGCCGGTGGGAAGGTCTGTTAATATCATGTGCTGGATAAGTAAGTCTGAATAATCAACCTACAAATTTACCACCTATCTTCTCAGCCGACAATACTCACTAATGAGTATTAAGTATCTCTAATCGGTTGCGTCGAGGGTGAAGGGGTCCTGGTGCTCGAGTACGGGGAGACTGCGGCGCGCTTCGCGTAGGGCTTCGTGGTCAAGGGTGGCATAGACGATGCCGTGCTGGGTGTCGATGGTGGATATGCACCGCCCCATATGGTCTATGATTACCGAGCTGTTGACGGAATACTCGCCTCCGGGGTCGGAGCCGCTGCGGTTGGCCGCCACGACATAAGCCTGGTTTTCCACGGCACGAGCCCTGACGAGTATGTCCCATGCGAGCCGACGCGCATCAGGCCACGATGCCGGCAGCAGCAACACTTCATATCGCCCCTGACGGTTACGAAGCCATTCGGGAAATCGCATGTCATAGCAGATAGCCAAGGCGAAATCCCACCCCATGTATCGGACTACGGGAGGAAGTTTCCGCCCGGCCGTGTATGCCTCGCCCTCGCCGCTCGGTATGAACAGATGATGCTTGTCGTAAAATGTCTCATCGCCCGACGGCTCGATGAAAAAAGCACGGTTATAGAACGTGGTGCGAGACTTGTCACATGCTATGAACGACCCAGCGATGGCAAACTTGAAGAACTTAGCCCACCGGTGCACGTCATCCATAGTGTGACCGTCACTTGTCTCAGCCAGCTCCCTTAGTTGCTCACGCTTACGGACAAACCCAGTGGTGAATGTTTCAGGGAGCACCACCACATCCGTGTCATGGTGGACGTGACGGAGCTTTTCAGCCGTGGAAATCAGGTTTTCTTCTTTCTGTCCCCATGCGATATCCATGGGCAGTATGGCGATTTTCATAATGTTGATGGGTCGTCGGTGGAAAATTTATCAGGGTAACGTGCCGTGAACGGCTTGTAGTAATCCTTTATGGCGCGGATGTCGGCTTCGGTATCTCCTGAGGGTCCGTACACGGTCTCTATGAGGATGCGTTTTGCACCATAATCAAGCACTCCGAGCACCACAGGGATACCGGCGTTGCGGGCTATGGCCAGAAAGCCGGTGTGCCAGCGGTCGGTGCGGCTGCGCGTACCCTCCGGGGTTATGGCGATAGCAAGACGCGAAGCCGCCCGTAACCGCTCTGTCAGCACCTCCACCAACGAGACCGATTTGTTTTTCCGCTCCACGGGGATTCCGCCGATAGCCCTGAACAGACAGCCCAACGGAAAGAAAAACCATGAGGATTTCATCAGGAATCCGGCTTTACGGCCTACCGAGGCATAGGCAAGCTTGCCGAGGACAAAGTCCCAGTTGCTCGTGTGCGGAGCCACACATATTATGCATCGGGGGAAGTCAGGCACCGTGATGCTGACTTCCCAACCGAACATCTTCAATATGAACCCGCAGAGGTTCACAGGCGGTTACTTAAAAGCGTCGCTGTAAATTCTGCACACTCTCACTTACCGGCAGCTTTAGCCTTGTTGGCCTCTTTCTGCTCGGGGGTGAGCATCTCGTTGATGTCGTTGACTATCGAGATAATCTCGTTGTTAAGTTCGCTTGACAGCGCACCGAGAGCCTGTTTGAAATACTTGCGACGCTGCTTGCGGTATTCGTGGAGGTTTTCGAAATCGCAAGGTGCTTTGTCAAACGACACGCTGACTTTGGCCAACGCCGACGACTGCGCACGGGCAGCACGCACCACCAAATCGGCAGCCTTGTCTTGGAGTTCGCAAGGCGTAGCAATCACACAGTCGCAGGCAAGTCCGCCACACAGACCTTGAATCTGTTTTTTGAGTTGTCTCTTGTTCATGGTGTATATAAGTAATGATTAAAATAATGATAGACAAATATACGCATAATATTCGGCGAAAAGAAACAGCAAATCCGTTCATAAGCCGGTTTGCGACTGCGAAGCCGATTTCTTGAGTCAAATATAGTGAAACTCGCCCGATTTCGGATGGTTTTAAGAAGAATAATGTAAACTATTGGGTTTTCAGGGATTTATGTAGCATTATTCTACATTCGTAAAAGTGTGCTTTGAAGCCGTTTTTTGAATAGTTAAGCAGAAAAATTGCTACCTATCCGTTGCCCATTCCTGTTGCATGGAATTGTTTGAAAATCCTTCCTGTTCCGACCGTAAAGAACGCAGTTTCATCATTTTGGCTTAACGAAGGTACTTATTTTTTTTGAAATATGAAAAATATGGGTTCTGTAAGTCAATGATGATAGCTTTGTCGATGTCTGACGATATTTAACATGCCGATGATCAACTCTGTCTCCATTAATTTTGCAAACAATGGAACAGGTTATGAATCAGAAAGATGTGAAGGTTTCGTTCTACCTTAAAAAGAGCGAGGCGGATGCCAGTGGGAACTGTCCAGTGATGGCACGGCTCATTGTTGGCAAACACTCTGAAACGGCTTTCAGTGTAAAGCTGCGTGTGCCACAATCATTATGGTCATCCGGACGGGCGTGTGGAAAGAGTGTTGCGGCCAGGGAAATCAACAGCAAGCTTGATGAAATCCGAGCGACAGCTCTCGGCATTTATGCGGAAATGTCCGCAGTCCGTGAAGATGTGACAGCGGAGGAAGTGAAGCACCAGCTTTTGGGTATGGCTTCAGGCCAGGAAACCTTGTTGAGCTATTACAGACACTTCATGAGGAATTTTGAGAAACGTGTAGGTGTTAACCGAACAGATAAAACTTTATATGCTTATCGTAATTCCTACAATCATGTTGCCGTCTTTTTACAAATGCAATACAAGGTAACAGACCTTCCGTTTACAGCTCTGGACCGTTCATTTATCGAGAAGTATGTGTTGTATTTACGTACAGAATGCAATCTCTCACAGTCTACTATTGTCAATCATTCCGTCCGGTTGAAGACGGTAGTCGGCGAAGCAATCGCCGACGGTATAATTACGGCAAATCCGTTCATCGGTTATGAGCTGGCCCGTCCAAAGCCAAGACAGAAATATCTCACGTCCGAAGAATTGCATCGTATTATGGTTACGCCTTTGCATAACCGGACTCTTTATCATGTGCGTGATCTGTTCCTCTTTTCATGTTTCACGGGAATTTCATACATAGACATGTGTCTTCTGTCAAATGAACACTTGTCTCTTGCAGAAGACGGTGTATGGTGGATTAAGAGCGCACGTAAAAAAAGCGGAGTGGATTTTGAAATACCGCTGATGGAACTTCCGCTTCGTATCTTAGAGAAATATCGGGATATTGCCCCTGAAGGAAAACTGCTTCCGATGTATTCAAACTGTGTGCTGAATTATCACTTGAAGCATATTGCTGAAATTTGCGGTATAAAGCGTAAGCTGGTCTTTCATGCAGCCCGTCATACCTATGCGACGGAAATCACACTTTCTCATGGAGTTCCACTTGAGACAGTCAGCAAGATGCTGGGACACAGACAAATCAAGACAACCCAAATCTATGCCAAAGTTACTGATGACAAGATTGATACGGATACAAGAAACCTGAACGAGAAGATTGCAGAACGCTTTTCAGTGGTCATTTAATAACCCTATTAAAGAATGAAGATTATGAAAATGAATACAGATAATACGGAAATCAAGCGTCGCAGTACGTTTGCGATACTGTTTTATATAAACCGCACTAAAATCCGCAAGGATAAAACGTGTCAATTGCTGTGCAAGATAAGCATAGATGCTCAATGGGTACAGATAGGTACAAAGGTATCTGTCAACCCGGCCATATGGAACCCTGAAAAAGGACGGGCTGACGGGCGTAGTGGAAATGCTCTTATCGTTAACAGAGCTATAGACGATCTGACTAAAGAAATCAAAGGGCATTATCAACGTATAAAGAGCAATCTTGGATTTATCACGGCCGAGCAAGTGAAGAATGCCGTGATGGGTGTCGGCCAAAAGCCCCTTACACTTCTGGCTCTTTTCAGGGAGCATAATGAGGAGTTCAAAAAACGTGTTGGCATAGACAGGATAAAAGAGACGTATGACTCTTACCTACGCTCATACAAGCATCTTTCGGCTTTCGTCCAGCAGAAGCGTGGCGTTGAAGATGTCATGCTCCGGAATCTTGACCGTGTGTTTTATGATGATTTTGAACTTTTTCTGCGTACAGACCGCAATCTAAGTTCAAAAACCGTGCATGAACATCTTTACAGGTTGAAGAAGATGACCATGCGTGCTGTAAGCCAGGGTACAATCCGACGGGACCCGTACTGCCGTCTGCATCCGGAACTGCCCAAACGGAAAAGCCGCCACATGAAACTGGAGGATTTGAAGACATTGCTTGCAACTCCTGTGGAAAAACCGCAGTTGCAATTTGTCCGTGACATGTTTATCTTCTCCACCTTTACAGGACTGGCTTATGCGGATTTGAAAAGACTGACGGTAAATGACATTACGCAGTCAGGTGACGGCTCCTGGTGGATCCATATCCATCGTCAGAAGACCGGTACGCTTTCTTCTGTCCGCCTACTGGATATTCCGTTGAAGATAATAGAAAAATATCGTGAAGAACGTCAAGGTGATAAAGTTTTCAATTTGTACAAACGTGGGTATACCATTCTGCTCACGAGAGAATTGGGCAAAGTCTATGGCTTTGATCTGACATTCCATCAGGCAAGACATAATTTCGGGACGCATGTCACCCTTTCACTGGGAGTGCCTCTTGAAACTGTCAGTAAGATGATGGGACATTGCCGGTTTGACACAACGCAGATTTATGCTCATGTAACCGATAAGAAAGTGGACGAAGATATGAGACGTTTGAGAAAATCAGGGGTGAACACGAATCTTGACCTTTATGAAGAAGAGACTAACGCCGGAAAACGTAGACGGAAAAACGTATGGCAGTCTGCAAATAAAGGAGATGTCCTGTAAAAGAAGAGTCCTTTGTTTTACCCTGAAATGGCATGAAGCAAATTATTATTGTCATGAACAGTTTTCGACCTTGGGATACAGATCGGATAATGACAGAGACTTCTTATCGTATTTCCAGGATGGAGTTAGTTCTAAATTAACAATTAATTCAGATGCTTTAACATTACGAAATAGGGGTATCAATGGTATTCTGCGTTTCAAATAAAAACGTTCTTAAAATATGAAGTCAATGAAAGAATTATTTTATCCTGCTATAGTGACAATCGAGTTTAGTTGTTGTGAAAAAGAAGGACACATTTGTCAGTCTCTAAAAGTAAATTGATTCTATTTAATTAATACAGCAATATGAATATGAAAAATCTTTTTTTTATCGCTATGTTATTTTGGTGTATATCCGCCTATAGCCAGCATTGGAACTATGGCATAGAAGTTGGATATACTAATAATAAGTTCCAAACGAAGGGCCTTGATTCACATCCTCAAAGCGGTTTCAAAGTAGGTGGAATTATTGATTATAATTTTAAAAGTAACATTTTAATTGAAACAGGAATAGCATATGAACGAAAAGGTGGAAAGCTTGAGGGTACTAATTTAGCTTCTCAAAAAATCTCAAAAATTGAGGTTTCACATGCTGATTATCTAAATATACCTGTATCTGTTGGGTACAAAGTGGATATAAAGAACAAAATATCATTCATTCCACAAATAGGATGGTTTCTAAATATTGGAGTTCAAGGAAGCGGACAACTATCCGGTATAGACAATTATAATCAGCCCTATACAATGGGTATAGACATCTTTTCAGCACCCAGTATAAGTCAGTACAGACCATTCAATAGAATTGATACAGGTCCTATATTCTGTCTAAATGTTCAATACAAAAAGGTTCGACTTAAATGTTCCTATGAACTTGGTATAAATTCTGTACATCCTATTTATGGAAGTCCTAAGAACAGAACATTAGGGGCTTCTGTCGCTTATATACTTTAGTATTTTTCAATACTCAATATGTGCGGAAACGAAAGAGACCGTCTCGAAGTGATTGGAGACGGTCTCTTTCGTTTCATCATACCCATCGCTGTTCTTCCCTGCATCTTTTATAAGCGTCGTCAAGAACTTTCTGTATGTCCGACTCTTTATAAAGGGCTTTTCCCTGTACAAGGTAATAAGGTATCACGCCGAGGGTACGGTATTCCTGCAGGGTACGCCTGCTGACCTTCAATACTTTCGACAGCTCTTCGTCCGTGAGAAAATAATCACCGTGAAATGCCGGCCTTGGTGCCGTCTGTAGTCCATCTATCATTTGCTCCATCTTTTCCAGACTTTCGAAAATGGCATCAATCCGCGGGTCCTGCTTGTTAATAAGATCGTAACTCATGGCTTTTTTCTTTGAGGGTGATCACTTGATTCCAACAGCTTCTGCACATCCTCCGGCCTGTAGAAAATCTTGTTCTTGATTCTGGTGTAGGGCAACAAACCCTTTTCACGGTAGACCTGAAGCGTGCGTTTGGATATGCGGAGAACCTCGCACACGTCCCGGTTGTCCATCCATTTCTTCAGTCCCGCATCTCCTGCCGGGCTGCACAGGCGGGTCACTTTTTTCTCTATTTCACTGAGCCGGACAATCAACTCGTCGAAAATCCGCTTGTCTATACATATAATTTCCATACCGTCATCTGATTAGGGTTGAATACCGAGTTCTTTCTTTATTCTTAGGGGCAGGACTTTCCCTTTCCGGTTAAGAAACTCCTGCACCTCCGAAGCCTTATAGTAGGTCCGCCCGTCAATCATGTAATAGGTAACCAGTTTCTTCTGGCGGTAACGGGCAAGGGTACGCTTTGTAACGCCAAGCAGTTCACACATGTCCTGATTGTCGAGCAGCTTGTCCCCTTCAAGGGCGGCCGTCTGCCGGTTCATGCGGTTCAGCCTGTCATCGATTCTGTCGAACCGTTCCATTATCTTCTGGAGCATCATCTGGAATGTCTCCCTGTCTATCTGTATCATAATGAATTCTGTTTTTAGTGTAATAATTCCGTTATTTACACCGTGTTGCGCAACAGGTTTCATTTGATATAGGCCAAAACGTGGACCAACGGAGCATATTGCTACATAATGATACGGCAAATTGCTGAAAAACAGAGAAATAAAAAATCAGCCGCGAAATATCAGGGCTGATTGGGGTATTGCAAATGCAAGGGCGTGCAATCTCTTATTGCAATGTTTTGCGATAAGTAAGGCGGCAGATTCCGTTTTTGAATGTTTTTGTCCTGACCAGTTCCCATTTGTCCGTGGAGATATGTTTTGATACGGGAACCGTTTCGGAACTGATTACCGGAAGAAGAAAAATGACCATCTCATCTATCAGGTGGTACAGGGACAGTCCCCGCAGCAGTTCCGCGCTACTGTCGTCATAGATTTCAGCCAGATATATGTCAGAGGGTGCAGACTGTTCCTTGTCACAGATGAGGTCGACCAGCGGATAGCCCGGATACAGCATGCGGGTGTGCCGGTCCCGCCAGCAGGGGAAACCGTCATTGCTGTTTTGTATCCATTGCAGCAGGGAATCGTTCCGTGCGGGGACGGAACCGTTCAATGTCATTGCTATCAGAACCTGTAACTTTGCCATACCTTGATATTCCAAATGAAAAGCGTGAGGCTCACGCTATTTCGGATGGAGGCTCTGACAAAGCCCAATACAGAAATTTGCATGAGCTCACGCTATTAGGCATAGCATAAGCTGCACGCAAAAGCCTCTGTATTTTTGAATTTGTCAGATTCCCATCCGAGACGTCTTGCGACTTATGTATAATATCCGGCGAGGCTGTCAGCCCTGCCGGTATTTTCTTATGTTCCTGCTGGCAGTATGTGTTCCACATTTTGCCAGACTTATGCAAAAGTAGGCATTTTATTCCAGACTGGAAAACATCTCCGGTCTATATTGCCTTTATTTGTCGTTCAGTCCGTATTTCTTCATTTTCCGGTACAGCGTGGACGGATCAATGTGCAGCATCTCCGCCGTCCGTTTCCGGTTGCCCGTGCATATTTTCAAGGCCCTGATGATAGACAGCTTTTCCTGTGTCTCATTTTCCGGGAAAAGGAAGATTCCCTCTTCCTCATCCTCGATTCTTATGTTCAAACAAGCAGACTCGATTATTGGCTGTTTGGACAGCAGGACGGCCCGTTTGACCTTGTTCTGCAATTCCCGCACATTTCCCGGCCAGCCGTATGAGAGCAGCAGTTGTTCCGCCTCACGGCTGAATCCGTCGGTCTGCCGTTTGAGTTCCCTGGAGAACTTTTCCCTGAAATGTTCGGCAAGCGGAAGTATGTCCTCCGGGCATTCATGCAGGGCCGGCAGGACGATTTCAAATTCCCCCAGACGGTGGTAGAGGTCTTCCCGGAAGCGTCTCTCCCTGATGGCCAGCTGAAGGTCCTCGTTGGTTGCCGCCACTATCCTTACGTCGGAGTGTTTCTCCCGGTTGCTGCCTATAGGGATATAGGTGCCTTCCTGCAAGGTACGCAGGAGCATGCTTTGTACCTCCATGGATAATGTTCCTACTTCGTCAAGGAACAGGGTCCCGCCACGGGCCGTTTCAAAGAAGCCTTCACGGTTTGTGTCCGCCCCCGTAAACGTCCCCTTCACATGCCCGAAAAAGAGCGAGGGCGCAAGCTCTTTGGGAATGACCCCGCAGTTTACTGCCAGGAACGGCTTTTCCCTGCGCTCGCTGGAATAATGGATACGTTGCGCTACGGATTCCTTGCCTGCACCGTTCGGGCCAAGAATCAGGACAGAAATGTCGAATGGAGCAACCGTACGCGCCAGATTTTCCACTTCTTTCATCTGCCGGCTGTTCCTGGGAAGGATGCCCTTGTCCTTTCCGTATATGACTGAGCGTGGATGCAGGATGTTCTTTATCAGACTTTGCAGCTCATCCATCTGAACAGGCTTGGCCAGATAATCTTTTGCTCCCATCTTGATGGCACGGACGGCATCCTGCACGGAAGCATATCCGGTCATGATGATGAAGGGAACGTCTATCCGTTCTCTCTGCATCCATTCGAGCAGCGATATGCCGTCCCCTTGCGGAAGACGGACATCGGAAAGGACAAGATCGAAAGGCTCCTTTTTCAGAAGCCGCCTTGCACCGGGTTCGTCTATCGTCGTCACTGCTTCATAGCCAGATTTCTCGAACCATTTCTTTTGTTGTCCGGCCAGCAGGATGTTGTCTTCAACTATGAGTATTCTGTGTTTCATCCGTATAGTTCTTTAAGTCAAGTCTTCTGATTTCCGAAAGCAGGTTCTTCGCGTCGCCTACCAGCCGGTCTATTCTTCCGATGACGGCCTCTGTATATGTACTGATGGTCAGGTCATCGGAAGTATCGTCATGCAGGATTCTGCTGTATGTCTCCAGTTCGCAGGCCACCCCCAGCTGTTCCCAGGTGGGATACATGCGGTGCAGGGTGTTTTTCATACGCTCCGTGTCCGTTTTCATGCTTTCAAGGGCTTCCTTCAGTTCTGTCCTGTTGTCGAGCGATTCCTTGATGAAGGCATTGAGCATCCATTCCATGTCCCCCGTGTCTGCGGCCAGGGCATTGAAATCCGCCTTCTGCTCCTGCTGCGATCCCGACCTTTCCATTATGGAGGAAAGGAAAGCCAGCAGTTCGTTCATGGAGAACGGTTTCCGTATGCACCCGGAAAAGCCGGCTTCTGTATAGCGGCTCTCGTCCACGTCGTTGCGGGCGGTCATGGCGGCAACCGGGATGGTGCGTGAATTTCCGATATTGGAATGACGCAGGAGGTACAGCAGGTCAAAACCGCTGGTACCGTGCATCTGGATGTCGGTCAGCAGCAGATCATACGGTTCTTTCCGCAGTTCGCCGGCCACGTCCTTCGCCCCGACACAGGTCCGGCATGATACTCCGTTCCGCTCCAGCATCTCCATGACGATGCGCAGCTGTATCGGATCGTCGTCCGCCAGGATGATACGTTTGGGAAGGCTGTATCTTTTCACGGCCGGCATGACGCTGTTCTTTACCGGTTCATTGGAAATGGCAAGGGGGATTTCCGTGTGGAACAGGCTGCCTTTCCCGACATGGCTCGATACGGAGATGCTGCCGCCGAGAAGGTTCAAAAGTCCCTTGGTTATCGGGAGGCCAAGCCCGAATCCTTCCGGTGAAATGTCTGGCGCCGCCCGCTCAAACGGCCGGAATATGCGTTCTACCGTCTCCTTGTCCATGCCGATGCCCGAGTCCTCCACCTCCATGGTCATTACCCCGTCCTTGTAGCTTACCCGGAAACAGACTGTTCCGTTGCGGGTGAACTTGAGCGCGTTGGTCAGCAGGTTGTCCGCCACCTGACGGATGCGATCCGCATCTCCGCATACCACGATGTCGGTATCATCTGCTTCCGTTTTGAAGACCAGCCCCTTGTCATTGGCCGCACAAGTGTATTCCACGTTGATGTCATCGACGAAGGCTTTCAGGCTGAAAGGTATCCTGTTCAGTGATTCCTTCGCTTCGTCCAGCCTGGAGAGGTCAAGCAGGCTGTTGGCAAGTCTTGTGATATGGCGTGAGGACTTGATGATGTTGTCAAGGTAGGTGTTGCGGCGTTTCCTTTCCCTGGTGTCAATGGCCAGTTCCGCACTGCCGCAGATGGCGTTCAGCGGTCCCCTTATGTCATGTGAAAGCGTTACGATGATACGCTTTCTCATTTCGGACAGTTCCCGGTTCTGTTTGAGCGTATCCACCAGTCTGCTGCGGTCATGTTCCTTGCGCCGTATGTCCCTCTGTATGACAAGATGAGATATGATCAGCAGGACAATGGCAACGATGATGGTGACCGCAAACAGCTTGAATGAAAGTGCCTTTGCCTCCGCAATCCTTGTTTCCCGGTTTTGGAAAGCGGCCTGGACCTGTTCGTCAAGGGCGGTGATGAAGGAGTTCAGTCTTTTGTTCAGTTTCAGGTTTTGCAGACGCAGGCTGTCAACATAGAGTCCGATATGTCTGTCATGCTCTTCCTGCATGGCCATCAGTTGGCGGTTGAGCTGCCGCAGTTCTGTCGTGGAAGCCGGAACCTGTACGGTTTCCTTCTTGCCGAAGAAACCTGCTATGCCGTTTTTCCGGCGGGTGACCGTGCGTGTACGGGTACTCTTGTTGATGACCTCGGGCAGACGGTTGTAGAGCAGGCTGTCTGATGTCCTCTGCTCCTGAAAAACCGTCGTAAGATGGTACAGGCGGCTTTCCTTCTCTTCCAGCAGCCGTCGCAATGTGTCTATCTGTTCGTGGCTCACCAGGTCCAGGCCGTTGTCTTTCATCCGTTCCAGCAGGCTGTCTATGTGCAGGCGCCTGTTCCGGTATGCCGAGAAGTCCTCGCTGTCCCATCCGATGGCGGATTCCCCCAGCAATGCGATTCCGACGATGTGGCGGCGTATGGCGTTGACTTCATTCCGGATCTCACGTATTTCTGCGGTTCCGTTTGCTATGTCATGCATTTTTTTGCGCTCATGGAGCAGTATGGCAATCATGCTTCCGATGACTGCCAGCAATATCAGATAACCAGCTATGATTTTTGTCTGCAATGAAATTCCACTTAGCTTCCTCATACGCCTTATGATAAAAAATCCCGGAAGGTTGTGGGGGCGCAGTCTTCCGGGACGTGAGTAATTTGGATGTCACCCCGACGCGCTATCCCGTCGTACACAGAATGCACTCCGGCCTGTTATAATCTTGGCGGGCGACGGTTTGCCCGCATGATTCTCCTTTCTGCCGGCAGCTGTCGGCAGAAGATTCTCTGGTTCGGGTATCCAATATCTTGTCCATATTCTATCTTTTACAGTCAGTCCATATTTCTGTTTCTCCGTATTTCCCGATGCAGGAAAAAATAAGGCCCCCTGTTATAGTCCCGTGTGGAAACGCGGATGGCCCTGTTTTCGTTTGCCTGAATTACGGAAGTTCCGGCAAGGCAATACGCTGTCCTATTGTATAATATTCCAAAATACAAATATATACATTTGTCTCTAACTGCAATGAAGTTAATATATGTTTGTCTTGATTTCAAACAAGTTTTAACATGTTATAGGCCATAAAGTCGCGTTCAGACAGGTATCGGATTCATTTTCAAGGTTGAAAGGTTCAGGTACAGCCCCTGATGCTCGATCATGCCGTTGCGGAACATTTTCCACAGGATGTTGCAGCCGAGCTGTGCCAGTGTGGAGTTGATGAACAGGTCCTGCTTTTCCAGAGCCTCTGCCAGTGAGCAGCTCGGCCCGGAGTCTTTCTCCTTTACTTTCGCGTATTTCACGTAGCGGGTAATCACTTTCAGTGACTCCACCGTTTCGTACAGCTTGGATGCCGGTTGTTTGATTTTCTTCGGTACGGTTCCGAGGACGACCTGTCCCGTATCCTGCGTATTCCCGAAGTCCATCCAGTACAGGGGTGTCTCGTAGCTTCTGTATTCCGATACCGGCACGGCTTTCAGGATGTTCCACAGGTCGAGACGGGACTTGATGTTGTCCGTGCAGGTAATCGTTATGTTGGCCAGATTATCCCGTCTGGCGTCCTTCAGAGCTGCCGGATAGATGTCCGGTACCGCCTTCCAGTCGTTGCCGAAGAAGTTGTTCATGCGTGTAACGAGACACTGAGCCTTGTTCAGGCCGATGTCCGAGGGGCTGAAGAGCTGCCGCCCGATGTTGGCCTCCGTCACGATGTCGGAATCATACACGGTTATGAACAGTCCGGGATGTCCGAGTCCCCTTAGTGCCGTGTCAAGCCTGGCCAGACAGGTAAGTACCTGCGAGCCTGTTCCTCCCGCTCCGATAAGGTTTACTGTTACCGGATGCTGCGGGTTTATGAGATAGTTGTCGATGTAATGTACCCTTTTCATTTCAGTATGTCTTTAAGTTTCATGTTGTTCAGCGGTTTGAGTTCGTCCAAGTTAAAGCCTCTGTCCCGTGCCGCCTTTGTTACCAGTACGAGGTTTGATTTTGTCGGATTCCCGTTGCTTCCCAAGTGTGTGAATTCCGTCAGCCAGAATTTCTTCTCCCAATACAGAAGCAGCCTTTCGTAGGTCAGGTCCTTCGGCAGTTCTATCCTGGGATTTCCCAGGCATACGCTGGAACCTGTCACGTTGAAGAAGGGCGCGGCGTACAGCTCGGTATCGGGACCTGGAACATTTCCCTTGTAGGCATAGATTCTCATTCCGTGTTCACCGGCCTCGTAAATCACTCCCGGCAGGAAATATTCCGCATTTTCTATTTTGAGCGCGGGGCTGAAGAACATCATCCTCTTGTGCGGAGGATTGTACCACACATATCTCTCGTTTCCCTTGCGCGGGTCGCAATAGAGCAGATTGGAGGGTATCTTGCCATACGGAGTGGTGCTGTGCCTTTCCGAGTATCCCTTCACCAGCGCGTTCATGAAATCTATGGTCACCGGTCTTCCTTCGGTCATGTTTCCCCGTTCGTCAATACCCCGGATTTCAAGGAAGAAGTTTTTGTCCCCCTCCGAGGCATAGGCTATGAGTGCCGCCCTGGGGTTGAGCGGCGTCTTGATCTTTCTGGTCAGTTCGTTGCTGTCTATCATATCCGTTCAGATTGGTTTATACTGTGATGTTGATGAATTTTTCCGCCCACCTGAAGAAGCGTTCCGGATAGTCGTCCATATGGAACAGCTCCTCCGTTTCCGGAGAAAGGTCACAGGTGGTGATCGGAATGATGTCGTATGTCTCCTGGCTGTAGGAATTGTAATAGTCCGAGAGATATTCCGTTATCATGTCGGTGCAGTCATAGACGACCCGGATCTGCTTGCTGAGATACATGGGCAGGAAGTCCGGTTCCTCCTCGTAGAATGGGTCGTAGCCATATTCCATGATGCCGTGTTCGGGCGTCAGGAACTCCAGTCCTTCCTTCATAAGAGAGACCAGTGACTGTTCGTATCCGTCCTTCGGCTCATACCGGTCGAGCGCTTTCGGCAGGTTCTTGTAATAGCATTTGTTTTCCACCCTGCGAAGCAGTGCGTGTATCCTACCTTCCTCATAAGAGTGCAGGAGCCGCCGTCTCTTTTTCCAGTCGGATGCCGTTTCTCCCGGGTCCACCTCCGACATCAGTGTCAGGGCATAGTCCATGTCATCCTCGTCCAGTACGGTACTTATCCCGTTCGCCCGCATCAGGTTGTGGATGAAGGTGACGGATATGCGTCTCAGTTCCGGCCCGAGCCTTTCCAGGAACTTCGTCGGAAAGTAATAGAGCGTGAACTCTCCCCATTGGTGGCATTTCCACAGGCAGAACAGCAGCCTTTCCCCGTCCTGTTCGATGTTGACATTCATGTCACTGCCTACAAGATTGCACATCTCTTCGTGCAGTCGGGCGATGCCTTCTCCGGGCGTGCGCCCCGGAACATGTACCGCCTCCTTTTTCATGAGGCTTGCATACCTGAAAAAGGAATCACGCAGGAACTCGTAGTTTTCCTGCGTGATGAGATTGTGCGGTTTCCCGTCAGTACCGTCAATGAACAGTTCCGGCGGAGACATCGGCAGGAATGTGGCGTTCAGAAAAGAATTACGGCACCGCTGGGTGCCGCAATCCGTTTCTTCCTTTCCGTGCCGTAATGCACTTTCCTTTCGGTTTCCGCAATGATGAGTCTCGCGAGCTGTTCCGCCTGATATCCGTCCAATCGTACACATGATTCCTTCTTTTTTCCGTTGTTCTTTGCCATATCCTTTTATCCTTTTGTCCCGATGGTGGTTTTGAACTCATATACCGTCATGTCTTCCCTGATGACCGGACCGTGTACGGTGGCCGTCGTCAGTTCCGGATACAGGTTGGAATAGTAACTCATGATCATGTCCGGCGAGATGTTCGGATCAGGGTCCTGGAGGGTGATATACTCTGTTCCTTTCTTGAATCTGAATGAGCGTGTCATTCCTTTGATTTCGAGTGCCATGGCTTAAACTGTCTGATAAGGTGAATACTTGGGTTCCAGCATGGACTGCGGGAAATCAACATATTCCTCGTAGTCCTTCTCACTATATGTCGGGGATTCCGGGTCGTCCAGATACGCCTGCTGCTGTTCCTCCTCCTGCATGAATCTCTCTTCCTGCCAGTCCCTGATTTCAGGCTGCGGCGTATATTGTGGCTGGGGAGGCTGCTGTCCGGTTGTCCGCTGCAGGTATTGCGCCTGTGGCGGCAATGGCTGTCCTGGTTGCGGAGCCTGCTGTTGCGGCCATATTCCGGGCTGTTGCGGATGCTGCGTGTATGCCTGTTGCGGTCTCTGAGGTGCAGGCCGTACCTGTCCCAGTGCCGGTGGCTGTGGTGCCCTGTTGTATGCCGGCTGCTGCGGACGTTGCACCTGCGGCTTTCGCTGTTCCGTCACAGGTGGCTGCGTGTATGCAGGCTGCTGTGGGACGGGTTGTTCCGGTTGTGGTGCCGGTTCCGGCTGCGCTTCCTGCTCCATCAGTCCGAAGAGGCTTCCCTTGTTCATTTCCGTATCGGCCGCCTTTATCTTCTCCTCGATTTCCTTCAGTTGGGCGGTGTCCGCGCAGGCTTTTGCCTGTGTGAGCATGCTGACGGCTTCCCTGAAGTTCTTTGTGGCCATCAGTTCATTGGCCTTCTTCATCAGTTTCTCGTACTTCTCGCGTTTTTCGCGCTCCTCCTTCGTCTCCTTGGATTTCGCTTCCTTGGCGGCCTTGCTGCTGGCTGCGGCCTTGTCCGCCTGTGCCTCGAACTGTGCCATGTTGGAGAGGAGTCCGCATGTCTTCTGTATCGGTCTTGCTATGGCCTGCAGGAATCCCGTGTCGAGTTCCTGCGGTGTGCCCGTGACGGTCAGCGGCACGATGTGGTTCTGGGCCTCGTCCTTGAGTCCGTTCGATTTTGGTAATGTGGAAACGGTCAGTTGTCCATTTGTTTTGCGGATGACGATCGTGAGGTCCACGCTTTCCGTCATCATCTGGTGGATTGCTGTAAAAAACATAATTTCAGATATTAAATGATTAGACGATAAATTTCAATATTCGCTGAAGAATTCTGCCAGCAGCCTGTTCCTGTCCGGATGTCTGCATATTTCCTGAATGGGGTTCAGCAGTTTTGAGATGTGAACCGGACCAGTTGTTCCTCTCGGCGGCAGTTTGATGGAGGGCTGCGGAACGTGTACTTTCGGTCTTCTTGTCACGGGCATCCCTATCGGGGCTGGTGACTGTCTGGTGATGATCGCTTGTTGCATACTCTTTATTTTTTAAGTGTGAATACTCGGGCTTTGGCAGCCCGCTGAACTACAAGGGCCCAACGGCAGACGCTTCCGGAAAGGCAGGGTTTTCGGGAAAAATACCGGAGCCTCCGGCGAGGATGATTTTTTCCGAAACCGCTTGCGGCCTGACCTTGCCGTCCGACAAGAAGCGTCTGCCAACTTTGCCCTGTAGTTCTCCGGAGTGCCAATGTCTGTGTTTTCCGTCCTTTCTCTCTTTCTGGTGCATCGTTTCCGAATGTGACGGATATAAAAAGAGCTGCCCGCTCCCGGACAGCTCCCTTATGCTGCAATGATAAATTCCGTGCATGTTCCATATCGTCAGATTTCAGAAGACCAGAAAACTCAGGATGCACAGGAGGATGGCCAGTGCCACGAGCAGGCAGGCTACACGGTAGAGGAACCTGAAGAATCCCCTGAAACAGATGATGGCTACGGCAGTCCATACGGGAGATATGCCGTGTGTATAGAGCCAGCTGAAAATGACGGCTGCCGTGACGGCCAGCGCGAGGGTTCTTGCCCATCTGCTGCCCGCTATCTTTTTGATGTGTTCTTTTGCTTTCATAATCTTCATGTTTTAGTGGGAATGCCATTCCCGTTTTCGGGGGCTTTCTTGCAGTCCGCCTCCACAGGCAAGGTTTTCGGGAAAAATACCGGAGCGCAGCGAGGATGATTTTTCCCAGAAACCGCCAGGCCCGACCTTGCCGGTGGAAACGGGCGGGCTGCGACCTTTGCCCCGCGAATCGGGATGGCTCCGTCATTTCTTCTTTTTCCCGTTTTTGGGGAACGAAAGTGTCAGGGTGAAGCCGGCGTCAAAGGTGACCGAAGCGTCGAAAGCCACGCCCTTCTTCCCCTTGAATCCCTTGATGAGCCGTGTGGAGCCGGAAGAGAAGAGCTGTTCCAGATGCTGGTCCGTCAGTTCCTTGTTCAGGAACCTGCGGTACACGGTCAGTCCACAACCTTTATTGTCGCAGCGGGCAATCTTCTCCCTGACGATGATATGCCCGGTCTTGCATTTGGGACAGGTGAACGTACGGGTGGCGGCTGCCGGAAGGCTGAGGTTCAGGATTTCGCGGGTGGCCTTGCGCGTGTAGTCCGTGATGGAAGCCATGAAAGCCTCGGTCGTGAGCGTGTGCCGCTCGATCTGCAGCAGGGCCTTTTCCCAGCTTCCCGTCAGGGAGACATCCGCCACAAGCATCTCCTTCACCGCCTCATAGATATGCAGCCCTTTTTCCGTGGGGACGATGCTCTTGCCAGAGCGGGCGATATAGTCACGTTTGAACAGTGTGGTGATGATGGCGGCTCTTGTGGCGGGCGTGCCGATGCCCAGCTCCTTCACGGCCTCGCGTGCCTGTTCGTCGGCTATCTCCCTGCCGCAGGTCTCCATTGCTGCCAGCAGCGTGGCTTCGGTATAGAGCGGTCTGGGCACGGTCTTCTTCTGGGCCAGTCCGAATCCTGAAACAGGAACCGTGTCCCCTTCGGCAAATACGGCCGTACCCTCGTCGGTTTCCGGTTCGTCGTCCTGCCTGTCCTCTTTCCTGCGGAAGATGCCGCGCCATCCCGGACTGACGACAAGGGAGCTTTTCGAGCGGAAATCCATGTTGTCCAGACGGCATTCCATAAGAATCAGCTCCTTCTCGCAGCAGGGCGAGAACGCCTCCAGCATACGTCCGGCTATCAGCGTATAGACGGCCTCTTCCGCCTCGGAAAGCCCTTCGGGAGCGATGCCGGTCGTGATGAGGGCATGGTGGTCCGTCACTTTGCTGTCGTCCACGCTACGGGTGTTGAGACGCGCAAAGTCAAGGATTCCGGCACTTGTTGCGAATGCGGGCATGGCCAAGATTCTTTCCAGCAGACCGGGCACGCAGGCCATCACGTCGTGCGGGATATACCGGCTTCCCGTTCTCGGGTAGGAAATGAGCTTCTTCTCGTAGAGCGACTGGGCGATGTCCAGCGTCTTTGCCGCGGGCAGGTCGAGGTGCACGTTGCAGTCCTTCTGAAGTGCCGTCAGGTCGTAGAGCAGCGGCGGCTGTTGCAGGTTTTTCCTGCGCTCCACCTTCGTGACCGTCGCCGAAGAATCGGGAGAGAGACTGCGGTAGGCGGCTTCCGCCTTCTGCCTGTCGTCAAAGGTCGCGGGATGGAAGAAGCGGCGGTGTGACGTGCCGCCATTGAGGGTGACATGCAGCTGCCAGTATGGTGTGGATACGAAACTGCGGTTCTCCCTGTAGCGGCTGCATATCATGGCGAGCGTCGGAGTCTGCACCCGTCCGATCGAGTTGTTGGACGAGCCGGAGACGATGGCCAGGGCACGGCTGGCGTTCATGCCCACCAGCCAGTCCGCCTTCGCGCGGCTGTCGGCGGCGGCATACAGGCTGTTGTATTCCGAGCCGTCCTTCAGTTCCTCCAGCCCTTTCCGTATGGCCTCGTCAGTAAGCGAGGAAATCCACAGGCGTCTGAACGGTTTCGTGCAGCCCAGAAAATCGTATATCCAGCGGAAGATAAGTTCCCCTTCACGACCGGCATCGGTAGCCACGATGATGCTGTCACAGCGGTTGAATACGCTTTCTATGACTTTCAGCTGTTTCGAGGCGGCGATGTCCGTAACCATTCCCCTGTCCGTGCGCATCTGTCGGGAGATCAGGCGGAACGGGTCCGGCAGCATCGGCAGGTCCTCCGCTGCCGTTTTCGTATAACCGTAAGTGTCCGGCATGGCCAGTGACACGAGGTGTCCCAGTGCCCAGGCTACCATATATCCGTTACCGGAACAGTAGCCGTCATTTCTTGTATCAGCCCCGACTACACGGGCTATGTCCAAGCCTACACTCGGCTTTTCTGCGATGATTGCTATCATATTGGATAAAAATTAAGCCGTTTCCCGTTTTCCATGCGGAAGACAGGAAACGGCGGTAAGACATCGGTTTACTTGATAATTGCTTCCAGATTATTTGCCCAGCGGTGTCACTCCCTGGATTTCCAGCAGCGGTGCCTCGCCCTTGCGGACCAGCTGGAGCGTGGCGTCCATCACCACGTCCACGCCGAGGAGCACGAGGCTCAGGGACATCACTTTCGTTTTCTCTCCCCTGAGGAGGGTGTCCATTTCGCCGGAGAGTTCCAGCTTGTCCTTCATGATACCGATACCGGAGAGTTCGTCCCAGTTCACTTCATCAGCCTTGAAAGGCATGTCGTTTCCGTTTTCCTTTTTCATATTTCTTTCTTTTTTTATTTAACATTCATTTTCCGTTACCTATAGTCAGGCAATGCTCGCACCTTTTGACTTGCGGTTGCCCTGTTCCTGTCGCTGGCTGTTGGTCACCACGTTTCGCTGTGACGCGTCACGCTTACGGTCGGGATTTTCGTTGTAGAAGTCCAGACGCCCCTGGTTGAAGTTCGCCTTGACGTACTGCGAGATGGTCTTCCCGTCATATCCCTTTATGCCTTCCACCAGCACGGCCTTTCCGCTCTGCAGGTCCGCACGCTGCTGTCTGGTCAGCTCTACGTCCCACACTTTGGTAGGAATCTTGAAATCCTCGCGCTGTTCGAAACCGTCCGGCGTGCGGGAGTAGCTCAGGCGTCCCGTTTCCAAATCGGCCTTGATGAAGGAGGAGAATTCCTCTCCCTTGCGGTTCACCATGTCGTTGAGGAAAATCACCTTCCCGTCACGGAGCTGCTGCTGTTCCTCCGCCGTAATCTTCACCCCGTTGATTTCGTTGGGGATATAGATTTCACGTGCGCCCTCCGGGGAGTCCGGGTTGTAGCGGGTGTATGACGGACGGCCTGTCGCCTCGTCCAGCTTCACGTAGGAGGAGAACACCTCGCCGTCCTTGCGCTGCATTCCTTCCACGAAAATGGCTTTTCCGGCGTTCAGGTCCTCAATCTGTTTCTGTGTCAGTTCCACACCCCCGAGCGTCTGGCGGTTGAAGAGCTTGTCGTTCTCGAAAATGAACTCGACACCCCTGCGTTCGGCATTTACCTGAATGAAGGCGTTGAACTCGTTGCCGGACTTGGCGATCATGCCCTCGACATAGACCTTCTTGCCTTCACGCAGGTCATTCTGCTCCTGCTCTGTCAGTTCCACGCCCTTGATTTCCCTCGGGATGAAGGCATTCTCCGCTTTCATGGCGACCACCTCGTTGGTCAGCTTGTCGATGCTGATGAAGGAAGGGATATATTCCCCGTTGCGTCCTTTCAGTTCCACGACACGTCCCATGTTGCCCGTTTCGAGCAGGTTCTTCTTGTCCTCGTCGGAGAAAATGTGTCCGAAATACGGTCGGTCAAGGTCGGGTTTCTGCCGGATACCGTGGATGCCGAGCACCACTTCGCCTGCCATGGACTGCTGGAATGACAGACGTGCGTCCGTTCTCAGTACGGCCGAGCCGAAGTTCATGCTGATGGGTACTACCTGGTTGGTCTTGTATCCCTTGAGCATCTGTTCGAGCAGTCCGCGTTCCTGGAGGTATTCACGGGAGATTCCAAAATTCTTGAGCTGTTCCCAGTTGATCATGGACTCGTTGTAACGGTACTGTGGGGACTGGGTCTGCGGCTGGCTGTCAGCTGCGGCAGCCTGCTGCCGGGTTTCATTTTTCTTTGCCATTTCTTCTTGATTTTTTTGGTTGATACTTTGGTTTTCCTTGTTGCGCGGAACAATCTCGTACTGCTTGAGAAATTCTTCCACGGCTTTTGTCTTCTTTCCTGCGGCGATGTCCTCGATGGCCTGCTGCACGGCAGGGTCGTCCAGCCTGTCTTCCTTGACGGAGAGGATTCCGAAACGTGTCGGGTCTTTCAACTGGCTCCAGAAGTTCTTGATGAAGTTCTCGAAGGCGTCGGCATAGCGGTCAATCTTCAGGAAGGAATTGCGGTGCTGCCTGTCGGCGGCTACCGTGTTGAATTTTCCGTCCTTTCCGATTTGCGATACCGCTTCCAGAATCAGTTCCATCTTGTCGAGGATGAACACGATGTCACTCATCTGCTCATTTTCGGTGACCTGCGGTTTCGGGGGTTCTTCCCTTGCATTTTTCTTTGCCATAACATTTGATTTTTAGTGTTGATAACTCATGTTGTCACTGCAAATATATAGGAGAAAAATTGATAAATAATTGATTTGCAATGCGTTAGGATATACATTACATCATGTGTCATCACATTACACCGCAGGCCGTAGAAAACGGAGCGAAAATGCGTGCGAAAACGGCAGGAAAAGAAGAAAAAAACAAGGGACGAAAAAGGAAAGGGAAAAGACGGGAACAGGCCGGACAGACACGGGCATGGCGGTACACGCTGCCGCACGGAAGAAAAGGAAAAACTGTAATTATGCAGAGTTGGGAGCGAGCTGCTTTTGTCCCCCCTTGATGTGTCCTTTTGTGACAGGAGGCGGATTTCTGTTTACGGGAATAACAGGATGGCGTAATCCATTGGAACGGCATACGGGAGCATGGTTCTCCCGTCAGATTCTTTTTTATATTGACCTGTATCTATGCGTCGTAGGTCGCTTCGCTTGCTAAGTCCCGGTCCTTTCCCCAACTCGGACGGCAATACCGGAGCGTTTTTTCGGGCGGAAAATTACCGCAGGGAATTTTGTGTCCCGAAAACCGGAGGCTTGAACGTGGAGGTATTCGCCCTCCGAGTTAACTTCTCTGAAGGGACTTATCAAGTGAAGCGTGGTTTATGATGCCATTTTATAGAAATATGGAGAAAAATTCCCTTTCAACACAAAAAATGCAATAAATCTGCGTAAGTAGTCAAAAAATGACTACTTTTGCAATGTCATTGCAACTAAGTTATGAAGAAGCATATAGAAACTTTGTCAGATTGGATTGAAAGCCGGGAAGTAAGGGGATATTACACCTTCACTAAAGAGGATATAGAAAAGCAATTCCCTTCAGCGGGTAAGGTATATATCAAAACCGCATTGTACCGTTTGGCCGCCAAAGCGAAGATAGTTTCTCCCTGGCGTAATTTTTATGTCATTATGCCTGTGGAATATTCGTTAAAAGGCGTAATTCCGCCTGTTTTCTATATGGATCAGCTGATGTCCTATCTTGGGAAAAGATATTATGTTGCTCTTTTGAATGCGGCTTCATTTTATGGCGCGTCACATCAAAGAGTACAGACATTTTCCCTCATGGTGGAACAACCGAGCATGAGGAATACTTCAAAGAGCGGAACATCCATATTGTTCTTTTCCAAGAAGAAAATAAGTATGGAATTTGTGAGGAAGCACAAGACGCAGACAGGTTACATCAATGTTTCTTGTCCTGAACTGACAGCCGTTGACCTGGTGGAAAACGAAAAAAGTGTAGGTGGTCTGAATCGCGTCTGCACCGTGTTGAATGAATTGGCTGAGACAATGAATCTGGACAGCCTCGATGATTCCTTTTTCAAGACATCGGCCATACCGGTCTTTCAACGTCTGGGTTATATTCTGGAACATGTATTGGAAAGAGCGGATTTGGCGGAAACCTTATATTCCAAAATGGAGGTTGCAGGATTAAAATTCAGAAAGATACCGTTTAAGATAAACAAACCGACAGAGGGTTGTGAGGTTGACAAGAAATGGAAAGTTATCATTAACCAGGAAATAGAAATAGACGAATGATACCGGAATTTGCAATCAGGGAATGGAGCGAACATGTTCCATGGACAGAGTCCGAACAGGTCGAACAGGATCTGCTGATATGCAGAGCCTTGACTGAGATATACAAGGATGAATATCTTGCTTCACATCTGGCTTTTCGCGGAGGGACCGCATTACACAAGTTGTTCCTCTCGCCCCAACCCAGGTACAGTGAAGATATTGACTTGGTACAGATTAATGCAGAACCGATCAAAGAGACCTATGACCATATAAGAGATGCACTCGCTTTTCTCGGGGAGCCGAAAGTGAAGCAGAAAAAACACAACAACACTTTGATTTTCAGACTGGAATCAGAATCCATACCAGTGGTCCCGATTCATCTGAAAGTGGAAATCAACTGCAAGGAACATTTCAGTGTACTGCCTATGCAACGTATGCCATTTTCAGTGGTCAACAAATGGTATAACGGAAAATGCGATGTCCTGACTTACCAGTTGGATGAACTGGTAGGTACAAAATTGCGTGCCTTGTACCAACGGAGAAAAGGACGTGATTTGTATGATTTGTACAAGGCCTTGACCACATCAGACATCAACATAGACAACGTGCTGGCTTGCTATCAGAAGTATATGGAATTTGTGGTTGACCACATTCCTACTTACAAAGAATTTATTATCAATATGGAAGACAAAATGCAGGATGATGAGTTCTTGGGTGATACCATGCAGTTGCTTCGGCCGGATGAGGAGTTCAATCCGCAGGAAGGCTATGAGGTGGTACGAACGCTCCTGTTAGACAGGTTACAAAAGTGATGAAAGCCCATTTTCTCATTTACCGGGGGAAATGGGCTTTACAGGATTTTATCTTCAGGTGTGTATGCTCCATCCATGGAACGGATTGAGCATCACGGCGTATGATTCGTCCGGTCTGCCATGATAGAGTACCCCTCCGACGACTCCTGTCCGTCCGTCGGGAGTTCTTTCGGCGAATCCGAACGAATGGGGTGCAAAGTCCCAGTAGAGTTCTATTTCATATTTCCCGTTTGAGTTCTTTTCCCACTGTTGCAATCGTTCGATGCACTGTTGTAAGGTATTGTCTCCGATACTTTTTGCGTATTCCACCACCTTGTCGTAGTGTTCCTGACATTTGATTATCATATTCATTCATTTTTATGTTGTCTGTAACAGCTCTTCATATTCACCGAATCCGAAACATCCGGCTATGACAAAATCTTCCCCGCTTCTGTCAGCCAGCGACAGCAGGCTGTCCAGAGTATCGCAGTAGAAGAAGATTTCATCGTCCATTTCCGTATCGGAATCCATGTCCAGGGCTATTCTTGTCTCCAGTGTCTCCAAGGTGTCGTTCCAGCGTATGATGCATTCGAGGAAATGCGGTTCACGTCCCTTTTCAGTACGGTATTCCTGATATTTTTCACGGATTTCCTTCTTGATTTCCTCCGGCTTCTTCCAGGAACTGTCATCCACAATTTCAAGACTCAGCCCCTCGACAAGCAGGCACGTGCCTCTATCATATACCATCAGGGTACGTTTTCCCATGTGGCTTTTTCTCAAGTTTTCCCAATCGGGAATGTCCCACCGTTCGGTAGTCCATACTCCCCGGTAATTTTCGGGGACAGCGAGGTATTCGCTCAGTGTCATTCTTTTCATCTTTCTGTGTATTTATGGTGAAACAAAAAGAACCTTGCAGGTCTTGCAAGGCTCTCCAAATGCGGGATAGCGGTCAAACTCGTTGCAGGCGTCCCAGTCCACGCTCATTGTGTATCCTTTCGGGAAATGTGTGCCGACAAACTTTTCAATCATGGCCCGTTCCTCTTCGTTCAGGCTGCCGTCCTCTTCCGTTCCGTATTCCAGGGCGTATATGGCCCATTCGGGAATGTTGTCCCATTCCGTCTGTTTCATGTGCGCTGCCATAGCATACCGTTTATGCGGCGGAAAGCCTGCCGATTATCTCCTGAAGTTCCTGTTCCCATTTTCCGTCGCCATTGCCGAAGGATGGATAGGTAAGCTGGTACCAGTTGTGGTAGTCGAAGAGTTTCATCCTCAGCGGATAGTAGTCGAACATTTTCCGTCCGTCCCTGAAGATACGGATATGGTTTGTACCTATGTTCATGGCCTGTAGTCCGTGTCCGTTTAGAATCTCATGGAATCTTTCCATCGGGGTGAAGTTGCTTCTGCTCATATCTTTCATTTTTTGAGTTAGACATCTGCGGCTTGTCAAGCCGGTATTTTATTTCTTGCCTGCCTTTCTGTCCCGTGCCGGATTGCGCAAGGCTTTGCGAAAAAATACCGGAGCCCCCGGGCGAGGATGATTTTTTCAGCAAACCACGGAGGGGCCCGGCCTTGCACAATCCAGCGGGCACGGGACGACCTTTGCAGGCGGAAATAAAACAGCGGTCTCCTTTTTCCTTTATTCTCCGTCATTGTTCTCTTCTTCCTCCTGCTGCGGAATGAGGTGTCTCAGTTCCGGATCATTTTTTATGCGTGTTATCTCATCCTCTATTATCTGCAACACGTCCGCCTTTATCTGCGAGTAGTTGCGGTCAATCTGTTGCTGCATGATGTCGTTTCCGTCCGCGTCCCTGAACTCGTTGATGACAGGAATTTTCCTGTAGGCTTTCATCTCTTCCGATACCTTTGTGCTGTCCACGATGATGCGGGCATGGAAAATCTTCTGGTCTATCTCTTCCCCGAAATTGTCTGCCACGCTGCCAACGAATGTACCCTGCGAAAGATTGGCTATCTTGGAAGCGGGTATCAGGGAATCAAGCTGCGTGTTGATGGAAGTCGAAGTGTCCTGACGGTTGATGGATATGGACTGCCGCTGCTGGAGAATCTTGCCGAACCGTTCCGACAGTGATTTTGCCGTTTCTCCGACCACCTGTCCGCTGAAGATATTGCCCACCGTGTTCTGGATAACCTTCGCCTCCTTGTCGCCGTAGTCACGTGCAAGCTGCGAGAAGTCCTGGAAGCCGAGACAGACGGCCACCTTGTTGCTTCGGGCGGTCGCAATCAGGTTGTCAATACCACGGAAATAGATGGTCGGTAGCTCGTCGATGATGATGGAACTTTTCAGTTGTCCTTTCTTGTTCACCAATTTGACGATGCGCGAATTGTACAGGCCGAGAGCCGCCGAATAGATATTCTGCCTGTCCGGATTATTGCCCACGCAGAGGATTTTGGGGTGTTCGGGATTGTTCAAATCCAGCGTGAAATCATCCCCCGTCATCACCCAGTACAGCTGTGGCGAAATCATCCTTGAAAGCGGGATTTTCGCACTTGCGATTTGGCCTTGCAACTGGTCCTGTGCGCCTCCTTGCCAGGCGTCCATGAATGGGGAGAGGTAGTTTTCGAGGGACGGATAAGAGGTAAGAATCGTGAAGATATCGGCATACGGCTTGTTAAGAAATTCGATTGCATGAGGGAACGTGCAATACTTCCCGTCCTTGTAAATCCGCAAATACCAGATGATTGCGGCAAGCAGGATAATCGGTGACTCCACGAAAAAATCACCCTGTTTCTGTATATCGGGTAAGTCAGAGGCATTGCTGCCTCTTCCTCCCCTAAGAACCGTACGTGAGAGTTTCCCCTCATACGGCTCAAGCAACTCAATATTCCTATTTGTTATTAGAAATCGGCTCATACTTTCAACATTTTCGTTTATTTTGCTTGTAGCAGTTGTTGTGGACAAGTTGTCGTACAATCGAACCGTTAACATGTATTTCGTTGACGTTCCATGCTTTTGTACAATCTATAACTTTTCCACATAACGGACATGTCCGATTCTGCTTGTTCCATAAATATAAGAGAGACTTACGTCCTTTGAGAGATTCCAGCATTTGTTGTTCCTTTCGCTGAGAGAAATAATCATCATAGTCAGGGTCGAAAGGATTTGCTTCACCCTTGATTTGTTTATACGGAGTATAATGTATATCCGACAACCTTTTAAGAGTCAAGTAATTTACTTTCTTGTTCTTTGATTCATATTTCCATGCAAATGTCCATTTACGCCCCCGAATTTCGTGCCAATACTTGTCTGCCACCCAGGTTATGCGTTTCTTCGGATGACGGCGTAAAGCCCATTGTTTCGTGAGGTTATAAATGTGGTAGTCGCAATCATGAAAAGCAGCGGTTGATGCACCATATCGGTAGTAATTTCCCCAGCCTGTAATTACAGGATTGAGCATTCGTATCAGCGATTCCTGCTTACACGTTTTATGTCCTTTAACGATGTCACTAATTTTAGCTCTAAAGCGTTTCTGTGCCTCTTTTGACGGTGACGTGTATAGCCTTTTGCCAAACTTCCTTATATTGAAACCTAAGAAATCAAAACCGTTGTATATGTTTGTAATGGTAGTTTTCTCTTCGGATAAAGTAAGACCTCTTTCTTTGAGAAATTCTATTACTATAGGTTTGACCTCGTTTTCCAAAAGCTCCTTATCCCGACCAGTGATTATAAAATCGTCCGCATATCTGATAAGATTCACTTTGTAGTGGAATGTCTTATAGTTGATGAAACGTCTTTTGAATCTTTCGGCCAAGAGTGGTTGAAGTCCGTCAAGTGCCATATTTGCAAGTGTCGGTGATATGATACCTCCTTGTGGTGTACCTTCTTCTGTCGGGAACAGTTTGCCATTGAATACAGCTCCACATTTCAGCCATTTTCTGAGTATCGTCTTATCCATAGGAATATGATTAAGAAGCCAGTCGTGGCTGATGTGGTCGAAGCAGCCTTTAATATCTCCCTCCAAAATCCATTCGGGGGAATGTTGGCGGTTTAGAACCGTGTCAATCTGACGGATAGCGTCCATTGTCCTGCGTTTCTTGCGGAAACCATAGGAAAAACGGTCGCCTGTCGTTTCGGCTATCGGTTCCAAAGCCATTAGGTATAATGCTTGCATCGCTCTGTCTTTCATTGTCGGTATTCCCAACGGTCGAAGTTTGCCGTTCTTTTTCTTGATATGAACCCTACGGAGCGGTTGAGGTTTATAACCACGGCGTTTGAGTTCATCAATTGCTTTGTACTTGCGCTTGGGAGAATCCCAAAGCTGTTTATCTACTCCAGACGTATTCTTCCCTTTGTTGGAAGTAACCCTCTTTACCGCCAATGCCTTGGCGTAAAAAGAGTGAGTAAGCATCCATTGTAAGGCTTTTACCTTATTATGTCTGCCTTCTTTCTGAGCCTTTACAATACGCGCTTGTAGCTTTCGGACATAGGTTTCACACTTGGACCAGTCCATACCGTCCCAAGTCTGATTCCTGTTGTCAGCAGGCGCACACGATGTTTTAGTTTCGTTCATTTGCTTTCCTCCTTTTGAAAGTTCTATAAGTTATCTTGTAAAGAGTTACCATATACGGAAGTCTGCCCACTTTCGTGTCGGATGATGTCACCAACAGCAACCCGTGATGTCGATTCAATCCGTATCCACCCCATTACAGGATGGCGTTCGCTTTTTCCGTTATCTCATACCTGCACCCCATTCGGCTTGCCTTGCGGTTTGCTTACTCGTTTTCTTACGAGAGAGATACAGGCTTGCCCTGTTCCACGTAATTGACAAACGGATAG